>Ga0187894_10003882_pt1 | contig 16422 bp, 15 predicted proteins | sample GBC1701081metaG_FD_136650 | JGI IMG/M metagenome (GOLD analysis project Ga0187894, IMG submission 136650) | White microbial mat communities from a lava cave in the Kipuka Kanohina Cave System on the Island of Hawaii, USA - GBC170108-1 metaG ... | reverse complement strand
GGGCTCGCTCAGGGTTCTCCGCTCAGGGGGCCGCTCGGGCCACGCTCGCCCGACGGGGCTCGCTCAGGGTTCTCCGCTCAGGGGGCCGCTCGGGCCACGCTCGCCCGACGGGGCTCGCTCAGGCCACCACCGCGTCGGCGCCCAGCAGCACCTTGATCTCGGCCAGCAGGCGGTTGCCGGCGTCCACGTCGAAGGACCGGGGCAGCCGCAGCACCTTCTGCCCCACGTGCAGGAAGACCGGCGACGGGCCCGGGTGCGCCACCAGCAGCTCCTTGAGCTGGGCGACGCAGGCGTCGGTCAGGGCGTTGAGCGCCAGTCGCAGGTGCAGCTCCGATGCACCGTCGTCCGGGCCCACCTCCACGGCCCGGACCTCCAGGCACACGAGCTTGGACTGGTCCTCCCGGCCGTCGACCCGGGCCTTCACCGCCACCACGGTGTCGTCGGCCAGCAGGTGCCCGACCTCGTGCATGACCCGGGGAAACACCCACACCTCCAGGGCGGCGTCGAGATCCTCCAGCACGAAGGTGGCCATCAGGTCGCCCCGCTTGGTCCAGCGCCGGGACAGCCCGGTGACCACGCCCCCGACCCAACGCACGTCACCGTCGCGAAGGTCGCGGGCCTCGGCCAAGGTGATGTCGCACTCGCGGCGCAGCACGGCCTCGGCACCCAGCAGCGGGTGGTCGCTGACGTACAGCCCGAGCATCTCCTTCTCGAAGGCCAGCTTCACCGTCTTGGCGAACTCGCCCTCGGGGATGGGGACCCGGCTGTCGTCGAACCCCCGTGGCCCCTCCCCTGCGCCGTCGCTGGTGTCGCCGAAGAGGCTCAGCACCCCGAGGTCCCGCTCGCGCCGGCGGGCCAGCGTGCGGTCGACGATGGGCTCGAAGGCGGCACACAGGCCCTGGCGGGAGTGACCGAGCGAGTCGAAGGCGCCCGCCTTGGCCAGCGACTCGATCGAGCGCTTGTTGAGCACCTGCGGGTCGACCCGCTGGCAGAACGCGTAGAAGTCGGCGAAGGGGCCGTTGTCCTCCCGCTCGGCCACGATGCGCTCGACCAGGCCCTCGCCCACGTTGCGGATGGCCGACAGCCCGAAGGGGATGGCGCCGTCGCGGGCCACGAAGTCCGACGCCGACAGGTTCACGTCGGGCACCAGGACCTTGATGCCCATCGACCGGCACTCCGACAGGTAGACCGCCGTCTTGTCCTTGTCGTCCTTCACCGAGGTGAGCAGGGACGCCAGGTACTCCACCGGGTGGTGCGCCTTCAACCAGGCCGTCTGGTACGAGACGAGGCCGTAGGCGAAGGCGTGCGCCTTGGGGAAGGCGTAGTCCGCGAAGGGTTCGATGACGTCGAACAGCGTGGTGCCCAGCGCGGTGCCGTAGCCCGTCGCCTCGCAGCCCGCCACGAACTTCTCCCGCTCGGCGGCGATGAGGGCGCGGATCTTCTTGGCGCAGGCCTGGCGCAGCTTGTCGGCCTCGGCCAGCGAGTAGCCGGCGAAGCGTTGCGCCACCCGCATGACCGACTCCTGGTAGATCATCAGCCCCTGGGTGTCGCCCAGCAGGTCCTCCATGTCGGGGTGCAGGTAGCTGACCGGCTTTCGCCCGTTCTTCCGGTCGGCGTACTCGTTGTGCATGTTGGTGGCCATGGGCCCGGGCCGGTAGAGGGCGACCAGGGCGCCCAGATCCTCGAAGGCGGTGGGGGCCAGCGAGCGCAGCAACGCCCGCATGGGCCCGCCCTCCAGCTGGAAGACCCCCATGGACCGGCCCTCGCGCAGCATGGCGAAGGTGGCCTCGTCGTCCAGGGCCACCGCGTCGATGTCGGGGCGCTCCCCGCTCGACTCCTCGATCAGGTCGAGGGCCCGCTCGATCACGCTGAGGTTGCGCAGGCCCAGGAAGTCCATCTTCAGCAGGCCCAGCTCCTCCACGCCGTGCCACTCGTACTGGGTGACGATGGGCGCGTCGGCGGGGTCGGCTCCGGGCTCGGGCTTGCGCTGGACGGGCAGGTACTCGGTGAGCGGCCGGTCGGTGATGACCACCGCGGCGGCATGGATGCCATCCTGGCGACGCAGCCCCTCGAGCCCGCGGGCCACGTCGATCACCTTGGCCGCGTCGGGCTCCGACTCGTACATCTGGCGCAGCTCGCACGCCATCTTGTACCCGTCCTCGAAGCCCGGCTTCAGATCGAGGCAGGCGTGCAGCGGCGTGTCCCGACCGAGGACCAGCGGCGGCATGGCCTTGGCCACCTTGTCGCCCAGGGCGTAGGGGTAGCCGAGCACGCGGGCGGCGTCGCGCACGGCGGCCCGGGCCTTGATGGTCGAGAAGGTGACCACCTGGGCCACGTGGTCGGCCCCGTAGCGCTCGGCCGCGTAGCGGATGACGTCGGCGCGGTAGCGCTCGTCGAAGTCCATGTCGATGTCCGGCATGCCCTTGCGACCGGCGTTGAAGAAGCGCTCGAACATCAAGTCGTAGCGGATGGGGTCCACGTCGACGATGCGCAGGCAGTAGGCGACGCAGCACCCCGCCGAGGACCCGCGGCCCGGGCCCACCCGGATCCCGGACTGGCGCGCGTAGCGGATGAGGTCCCACACCACCAAGAAGTAGGCGCCGAAGCCCATCGTGGCGATGACGCCCAGCTCGGCGTCCAGCCGCTCCCGCACGGCGGCGGGCAGCGGCGACCCGTAGCGGTCGGCCGCCCCGGCCAGGACCAGGTGGCGCAGGTAGGCGCTGGTATCGACGAAGCCGGCCGGCACGGGGAAGTGGGGCAGCTTGGGGACGCCGAACTCGATCTCGACGCATGCTCGCTCGGCGACGGCGAGGGTGGTGTCGCACGCCTCCGGCAGCTCGGCGAACAGCGAACGCATCTCGGCGGCGCGCTTGAGGTAGTGCTGGTCGCCCTCGAATCGGAAGCGCTTCTCGTCGGCCAGCGCGGCGCCGGTCTGGACGCACAGCAGCGCGTCGTGGGCGACGGCGTCGGCCTGATGGGTGTAGTGGCTGTCGTTGGTGGCCAGGAGCGGCGCGCCCAGGGCGCGGGCGATCTCCACCAGCTGCGGGTTGGTCGAGCGCTGGTCGGCCAGGCCGTGGTCCTGCAGCTCGACGAACAGGCTCTCCCGCCCGAAGATGTCCTGCAGCCGGCCGGCGAGGGCCCGCGCCCGTCCGGCGTCGCCACGCAGCAGGGCCTGGAGGACCACCCCGCCGAGGCACCCGGTGGTGGCCATCACACCGGACGAGTGGCGGGCCAGCAGCTCCCAGTCGAGACGGGGCTTGTAGTAGTAGCCCTCGAGGTAGGCGGCCGAGGAGAGCTTCAGCAAGTTGCGGTAGCCCTCGGTGCTCTCGGCCAGCAGGGTGAGGTGGTAGTAGAGCTTCTCCCCGGCCCCCTCGGTGCCGGCGTCGCCGCCGGTGTCGTCGATCCGGCCCCGCCGCACCGGCCGCTCGGTACGGCTCTCCGCCGCCATGTAGGCCTCGGTGCCGATGACCGGCGTGATGCCCTGCGCCCGGCATTCCTTGTAGAAGTCCAGGACCCCGTACATGTTGCCGTGGTCGGTGATGCCGATGGCCGGCTGCCCGTCCGCCACCGCGGCGGCGATGACCTCCTTTACCCGGGCGGCACCGTCCAGCATGGAGAACTCGGTGTGCACGTGCAGGTGGGCGAACGAACCTCCCACGCCCGCTTCTCCCCTCTTCGTCCACATACCCCTGTGGACGAACAACACCCCTGTGGTTTCCGAGAAACCCTAGCGCGGCGGCCGAGTGCGCCCGAGGCCGGGCTTTGCCCGGCCGACAACCGACGCGCCACGACGGCGGCGGCCGGGGGTGGGTGCGGGAGGGGGGGCTTTGGCCCCCCTCCTGCTAGAGATATCCCGGGGGCCGCACCAGAGGGGACTGCTCGCCGGGGCCGGGCGGGAGGCCGGGGCGGCGCAGCTCGTCCTCGGCCTTGGCCGCCATACGCTGCGCGAACATCGTCGCCTGGATGCCGTGGAACAGCCCCTCCAGCCAGCCGACCAGCTGGGCCTGGGCGATCCGCAGCTCGGACTCGGTGGGGGTCGAGCCCTCGACGAAGGGCATGCTCACCCGGCTGAGCTCCTGGCGGAGGCTGGGCGACAGGCCCCGGCACAGCTCCTCGATGGAGGTCTCGTGGATCTCGCGGAGGCGGTTCCGGCTGGCCTCGTCCAGGGGTGCCTGGCGCACCTCCTCCAGCAGCTGGCGGATCATCGAGGCGATCCGCATGACCTTGGCGGGGTGCTCCACCGTCTCGTCCTGCCCGTCGCCACCGGACGTGGCGTCCTCGGCGACCAGCTCGGAGCGGAGCACCTCGGGCGGTGCCGGGGTGAGGGGGCTGTCAGGATCAGGCATGGGCGTCATCCTTCCCCCCGATCGCCGCCGGTGGCCAAGAGGGGCACGAGGCACTCCTCGGGCGTCAGCGAGCCGTGGCGGCACACCAGGCGCGTCTCGCCGGTGTCGGCCGGGTCGTCGAAGGCGACCGGCGCGAACGGGACCAGGGCGACGTCACCCAGCCGGTCGGCCACCTCGGCGGTCGGCACCCCGCCGAACCACCCCATGTCGATCAGCTCGGCGCGGGTGTGGACCCAGGCGACCCCGCCGTACAGCGCGCGCGCCGTGGCCACCACCGAGTCGGTGGATCCCGGCCGGGTGTGCAGCCAGCGGAAGCGGCCCTCGCCCGACAGCAGCTCCACGTCGGCCATCAGCTCGGCCGCCAGCGCGATGGCGGCCGCGTCGACCTGCACCTGACCGTGGTCGGCGGTCACCACCAGGGCGGCCCCGGGCGGCAGGGTGGCCCGCAGATCGCCCACCAGCCGGTCGGTGGCGACCAGCTCGGCGTCGTAGTGGTCGCCGAAACCCTTGTCGTGGGCGACCTTGTCGAGCCCGTCGTAGTAGGCGTAGACGAACCGGTGGCCGGCCTCGAGCTGGCGCCGCACCTCCACCGCCATGGCCGAGGGCAGCCGCCAGCCGTGGAGGCCGGCGCCGGCCAGGTGGGCGCCGGTGAACCCGGTGGGACCGAACTCGGCCCGGGTGACCACCGGCGGGCGGGTGCCGGCGAACACCGGGTGCGGTTGGAACCGCCCGGGCGGGACCTCCTGGCGGGCGTCGCCGGCCGGGGTGCGCCACCGCAGCACGTTCATCACGGTGCCGCGGCCCACCCGCACCCGGTAGCCCACCACGCCATGGGCGGCGGGGGCCAGCCCGGTGGTGATCGAGGTGAGCGCGGTGGCCGTGGTGGTGGGCACCACGGAGGTCACCGCGCCGCCGCGCATGGCGGCCAGCACCGGGGCGAGGGCCCGCCGCTCCTCCAGCTGCAACCAGCCCAGCCCGTCCAGCACCAGCAGCACGACCTGCGACGCGGCGGCCGCCACGCCCGGCAGCCAGTCCGGCGGCGGGCCGCCACCGAGCAGGGCCGGCACCAGCGAGGCGATGCAGGCGCCGCCGTAGTCCGGCAGCGTCGGGGTGGGCGGCTCCATGGCGCCCAGCACAGTACCGAGACGGCGGCCGCCGAGCCGGGCCGTACCATGGGCGACGTGAGGGTGTCGACGAGGGGCGACTACGCCAGCCGGGCGCTGCTCTCGTTGGCCCTCCGGGGCGAGCAGGCCACGCCGACCTCGGTGCGGGACATCGCCGAGCGGACCGGGCTGCCCCAGCCCTACCTCGAGCAGATCCTCCTGGCCCTGAAGGGCGCAGGGCTGGTGCGGTCCAAGCGCGGAGTGGGCGGCGGCTACGTGCTGGCCCGCGAACCGGCCAGCATCACCCTCGGTCAGATCGTGAGCGCCGTCGACGGCCCGATCGTGGCCGGCGACTTCGGCGAGCCGCACCAGGACGGCGCCTGCGACCACGAGGGCCAGTGCGTGCTGCTGTCGGTGTGGGCCGACGTCGGACTCCACATGCGCTCCCACCTCGACAGCTTCAGCTTGGCCGACATGGTCAAGCGGGCCCGTGGCAACGCCGACCTGGCCCCGACCTCCCGAACCGCGTAGGGAACTGGGGCGGTTTCCGGGTACCGGGTGGGCCAGAACGCCTCGCTACTGCCCGGAACGGGCCGGCTGCAGCGCGACGCGGCGCTCCGGCCACCAGACGGCGGCGATGGCCGCCAGCATCACCAGCGCCCCGATCTCGACGGCCCTGATCTGGTCGGCGCCCAGCGTCCACCCCGACTCGGACCAGCCCAGCACGGTGCCGATCCGGCTGAGGATCAGCACGGCCAGGGCGCCGGCCTGGAACAGCAGCGCGGCCCCGACGACCACCGGCGCCCAGCGGCGCAGGGTGAAGGCGGTCACGACGAGTGCCACCGCCACGAGCAGCGACAGGCCGGCGTTGACGGGGAAGCCGACCCGGACCACGGCGGCACCCGGCGCGCCGGCCGGTACGTCGCGATAGGTGTCGAACCATTCGCGCAGATGGGCGAAGCCACCGGCGGTGACGAACATGGCGGCGGCCAGGAGCAGCGGTGTCGTGGAGCGACGCATGCCCGGACTCCGGACCAGGTACGGCGCCGGGATGACGCCGGCATCAGCGAACCAGTCTCAGCCCAGGCCGGCGAGCACGCCGGCCAGGTCGGCGGGAAGGGCCGACTCGAACGACAGCCGATCCCCGCGCCTCGGATGGTCGAAGGCGAGATGGCGGGCGTGGAGAAAGGGTCTGGGAGCGGGCACGACGGGCCGGCTGCCCCGGTAGCGGGCGTCGCCGACCAGGGGGTGCCCGATGGCGGCGAGATGGACGCGGACCTGGTGGGTGCGACCGGTCTCCAGCCGGCACTCGACCAGCGTGACCGCGGCCGGGGACCCGTAGCGCTCGACGACCGCGTAGCGGGTCCGGGCCTCCCGGCCGCTGGCCGACACGGCCATGCGGGTGGGATCGCCGCGCCCGCGGCCGACGGGGGCGTCGATCAGCCCGGCGTCCGCCTCGATCCGGCCCCAGGCCAGCGCCAGGTAGTGCCGCTCGACGGTGTGGGCCTGGAGTTGGGTGACCAGCGACCGGTAGGCGGCAGGCGACCGGGCCACGGCCAGCAGCCCGGAGGTGCCCTTGTCCAGCCGGTGCACGATGCCGGGCCGCAACGGCTCGCCGACGGAGGCCAGCTCCGGAAACCGAGCCAGCAGCCCATGGACGAGCGTGCCGGACTCCCGGCCCGCGCCGGGGTGGACCACCATGCCCGCCGGCTTGTCGACGACCACCACGTCGGCGTCCTCGTGCACCACGGCCACCGATACGCCGGCGTCGGCGCTCACCGGCTCGGGCGCGACCGGGGGCGGGACATCGACCTCCAGGTCCTCCCCCTCGACCAGGCGGCGGCTGCGGGTGACCACCGGCCGTCCTCCCACCCGTACCGCGCCGGCCGCCACCAGGACGGCGACCTCGGCTCTGGGCAGTCCGGTGAGCAGCGCGATCACCCGGTCGACCCGCTCACCGGCCAGCGCGGCCGGAACGGTGGCGTTCACCGGATGATCACCGCCTGCTCGTCAGGATCAACAGGCCGGCCCCGAAGGTGATGAAGACGTCGGCCAGGTTGAACACCGGCCACCACCCGAGATCCAGGAAGTCGACGACGCCGCCGCCGTGGTCGCGCAGCAGCCGGTCGGCCAGGTTGCCCAGGGCGCCCCCGACGACCAGGCCGAGGGCCACCACCGCGGGGCGGGTACGGGCCGCCTGGCGGCTGAACCCGAGGAAGACGACCAGGACGGCCACACCGATGCCCACGATGACCGGCGAGAGGCCGGGCCCGAGCCCGAAGGCGGCGCCGCGGTTGAACGTCAACCGCAACTGCAGGGTCCACACCACGTGGATCGGGCCATCGTCGAGGCCGGCGAGCGCCAGGCTCTTGGCCGCCTGGTCGGCCCCCACGGCGGCCGCGGCCACCGCGGCCCCGATGGCGAGACGGCCCCGTTCGGACAGCGAACCAGGCGGCGGGACAGGCGGCGGGACAGTCAGCGCCGCGACAGCCCGCCGCTCTTGCAGGCCACGCACAGGCGAGCGTGCGGGAGCGCCTTCAGGCGGGCCCGGGGGATGGGCTGCCCGCACCCCTCGCAGATGCCGTAGGTGCCGAGGTCGATCTTGGCCAGCGCCCGGTCGATCTCGTTGACCGCGTCCCGGGCCTGCGCCGACAGGGCCAGGTCCCGCTCACGGTCGACGTTGGCTGAGGCGCCCTCGCCCGACTCGTCGTCGAACTGGATGTCGCCGGGCTCCATCTCCTGCGCCATCTGATCGGCCTGGGCTTTGAGCGAGGCGGCCTGCTCCTCGTAGGTGGCCCGCTCGGCCAGCAGGAGGGCCCGCTGCTCGGTGAGGAACTTGTCCGGGCCGGGCTTGGTGGGCGCCGCCTTGTCCGGGCCGGGCTTGGTGGGCGCCGCCTTGGTGGGCGCCGCCTTGGTGGGCGCCGCCGCCTTCGCCGGGTTGGCAGGCGCCGACCCCCGGGCCGGCGCCTTGGCGACGGCCTTGGCGGCTGCCTTCACGGCCTTGCCGGCCGCGGGCTTGGCCGCGCCGTCGGTGGCCGCACTGTTCTTGGTGGCTCTGGGCACCGGGAACGCTCCGGAGGAAAGGGGTGGCGGACCGTAGCACGGTCGGCCACCAGGGCTGGCAGGAAGGGCGAGTCAGCGAACGCCGTGCCGCGGCCCGGCATTCCCCGGTCGGGCCCCGGAACCCCGGGTCGCGCCCTCCGCGCCGGCCAGGGCGGCGAGCAGCCGCCGGGCGTCGTCGAACTCGACGCCCCGGACCCGGAGCCGCTTCGACCGGCTGGCCGACCCCCCGACCACCTCGACGTCCGCCGGCCGCACCCCCAAGCTGGACGCCACCAGCGCCACGCAGGCGTCGTTGGCCCGGCCCTGCTGGGGCGGGGCCGCCACCTTGACCCTGAGGGCGTCGCCATGGGTACCCACGACCGCGCTTCGCCCCGCGCCGGGGTGGACGTGCACGCGCAGCAGCAGGCTGCCGTCGTCGGCGAGCTGGAGGTATTCGGAGGATGGGCCGGCGACCACGCCCCGTAGAGTAGGCCCATGGCCGAGCGGCGCTACCCGGACGTGCCCGGCCAGCCGGACCTGCCGAAGCTGGAGGAGGCCGTCCTCGCCTACTGGGACGCCGACCACACCTTCCAGGCCAGCGTCGATGCCCGCCCGCCCGGCCCCGCCGAGTTCGTCTTCTACGACGGGCCGCCGTTCGCCAACGGTCTCCCCCACTACGGCCACCTCCTCACCGGCTACGTGAAGGACGCTGTCCCGCGCTACCAGACCATGCGGGGCCGCCGGGTCGACCGCCGCTTCGGCTGGGACTGCCACGGTCTTCCGGCCGAGATGGAGGCTGAGCGGGAACTGGGCATCAGTGGCCACGTGGCCATCAATGCGTACGGCATCGGCCGGTTCAACGACGCGTGCCGGTCGTCGGTGCTGCGCTACACCGAGCAGTGGCAGTCCTACGTCACGCGACAGGCCCGCTGGGTCGACTTCGACCGCGACTACAAGACCCTCGACCTCACCTACATGGAGAGTGTCCTTTGGGCCTTCAAGCGGCTCTGGGACAAGGGCCTGGTCTACGAGGGGTACAAGGTGCTCCCGTACTGCTGGGAGTGCGAGACGCCCCTCTCCAACTTCGAGACCCGCCTGGACGACGCCTACCGGGAGCGCCAGGACCCGGCGCTCACCGTGGCCTTCGAGCTGGAGACGGGCGAGCGGGCGCTGGTGTGGACCACCACGCCGTGGACGCTCCCGTCCAACCTGGCCCTGGCCGTGGGGCCCGAGATCGAGTACGCCGTCCTCGAGGAGGGCGGCACCCGCTACCTCATCGGGGCCGGCACCCTCGCCGGGTACCAGCGCGAGCTGGCTCACGCCACCCGGGTGGGAACGGTCCTGGGTGCCGAGCTGGTGGGCCGGCGCTACCGCCCGCTGTTCCCGTTCTTCGCCGATCGCCCCAACGCCTTCACCGTGCTGGCCGCCGACTTCGTGAGCACGTCGGAGGGCACCGGCATCGTCCATCTGGCACCGGGGTTCGGGGAGGACGACCAGCGCGTGTGCGAAGCCGGCGGCATCGCCGTGGTCGTGCCGGTGGACGTGGGTGCGCGATTCACCGACGAGGTGCCGCCGTACGCCGGCCTGCAGGTCTTCGAGGCCAACCGGGCCGTCATCGCCGACCTCAAGGCGGCCGGGGTGGTCATCCGCCACGAGACCTATCTGCACAGCTACCCCCACTGCTGGCGCACGGACACGCCGCTGGTCTACCGGGCCGTCGGTTCGTGGTTCGTCGAGGTGACGGCCATCCGGGACAGGGCCGTGGAGCTCAACCGCCAGATCGAGTGGGTACCCGAGCACGTCCGCGACGGCGCGTTCGGCAAGTGGCTGGAGAACGCACGGGACTGGTCGATCTCGCGCAACCGGTTCTGGGGCGCGCCCATCCCGGTGTGGAAGAGCGACGACCCCGCCTACCCGCGCATCGACGTCTACGGAAGCCTGGACCAGCTGGAGGCCGACTTCGGCGTGCGCCCGGGCGACCTCCACCGGCCCGCCATCGACGAGCTCACCCGCCCCAATCCCGACGACCCCACGGGCCGTTCCACCATGCGCCGGGTCGAGGAGGTCCTCGACTGCTGGTTCGAGTCGGGGTCGATGCCGTACGCGCAGGTCCACTACCCGTTCGAGAGCGCCGAGTGGTTCGAGGCGCACTTCCCGGCCGACTTCATCGTCGAGTACATCGGTCAGACGCGCGCCTGGTTCTACAACCTGCACGTGCTGTCGACCGCGCTGTTCGACTCCGCGCCCTTCCGCACCTGCGTCGTCCACGGCGTCGTGCTGGGCGACGACGGGCGCAAGGCCTCGAAGCGGCTGCGCAACTACGTCGACCCCGAGGAGATGTTCGCCACCTACGGCGCCGACGCAGTGCGCTGGTTCCTCCTCTCCTCGGCCGTCCTGCGCGGTCAGGACCTCGTCTTCACCCGCAAGGGCGTGGCCGATGCCGCCCGCCACGTGCTGCACCCGATCTGGCACGCATGGCACTTCTTCACGCTGTACGCCAACACCGAGGACCATTCGGCGCGATGGCGGACCGACGCCGTCGGACTGCTCGACCGCTACGCGCTGGCCAAGGCCCGCCAGCTGGTGGAGCAGGTCACCGACCGGATGGACGCCTACGACATCGCCGGCGCCTGCGCGGCGGTGGCCTCCTTCCTCGATGCCCTGACCAACTGGTACGTCCGCCGATCGCGCGACCGGTTCTGGGCCGGCGACGCGGACGCCTTCGACACCCTCTACACGGTCCTCGAAGTGCTGTGCCGCGTCTCGGCACCGCTCCTGCCGCTGCTGACCGAGCAGGTGTGGCGCGGCCTCACCGGTGGTCGCAGCGTCCACCTCGCCGACTGGCCGGGCGTCGACGACCTGCCTGGCGACCCCGAGCTCGTCGCGGCCATGGACCGCGCCCGCCTGGTGTGTTCGGCGGCCAGCTCGGTCCGCAAGGCGTCGGGCCTGCGCAACCGGCTGCCGCTGGCCTCCCTCATGGTGGCCGCGCCCGACGCCGACGGGCTGGCGCCGTTCGCCGCGCTCATCGCCGAGGAGGCCAACGTCAAGGAGGTGCGGCTCTCGACCGATCTGGCCACGGCCGGTTCGTTCGTGCTCCAGGTGCGGCCGCAGGTGCTCGGCCCGCGGGCCGGGGCCGCGGTGCAGCAGATCATCGGCGCGGCCCGCCGCGGCGAGTGGGCGCGCCGGGAGGACGGGTCGGTGACCGTCGCCGGCCGGGTGCTTCTGCCCGACGAGTACGACCTGCGTCTCGTCGCCGCCGACGAGGCGGCCAGCCGGGCAGTGGCCGGGGGTTTGGTGGTGCTCGATGTCGCCGTCACCGAGGAGCTGGCCACAGAGGGCCTGGCCCGGGACATCGCCCGCCTCGTCAACGAGGCCCGCAAGGACGCCGGCCTGCATGTGTCGGACCGCATCCACCTGGTCATCGACGCGCCCGACCAGGTGTCCGCGGCGGTGGCCGCCCACCGGGCGTGGGTGCAGGAACAGACGCTCGCCGTCGAGCTGGTGCTGGGCGCGCCGATCAGCGATCCCCGGCGCTACGAGCTGGCGGACGGCATAGCCGTCCGTGTGGGCCTCACCCCGGTGCCGCCCACCGCCTGACCCGGCGGGCGGCTGGCCGGCCGTCAGGCCCGGGGGGGCGCCTTCTTGGCCGGCGCCCGCTTCTTGGTGGCGGCAGTGGCTTTGGGGGCAGCCTTGGCCGTCGCCCTGGCGGTGGCCGCCTTCTTGACCGCGGCCGCGCCGCCGGCCTGCACAGCTTTGATGGCCGGTGCCTTGACCGTCTTCGCCGCCGGCACCCTGGCCCCCTTGCGGGGCGCGGGGGTCGTCTTGGCCGGGGCCCGCTTGGCGGCCGGCATCTTGGCCGCCTTGGCGGCCGGCGCCTTCTTGGCGGCCGGCGCCTTCCTGGCGGCCGGCGCCTTCCTGGCCGCCGGCGCCTTCTTGGCCGCCGGCGCCTTCTTGGCCGCCGGCGCCTTCTTGGCGGCCGGCGCCCTCCGGGTTACGACCGGCGGCGGGGGGGGCGGGGGCGGGACCTCGTCGTCGTCGTCGAACATGGCGTCGATGGCGTCGAGGATGGCAGCCCGGTTGCGGCCCAGCTCCTCGTGCTCGGCAACCATGTCCAACTCGTCGTTGTCCAGGTCGTCGAGCCGGGCGATGATCTCGGCCACGGTGCGCTCGTCGTAGTCCGGGATCGGGAAGTCGCCCGACGAGGGCGCGGCCTGGCCGCCGACGGGCTCCCGGTCGGGGCCCTGCGCGTCCGCCACCGAGGCGCCGAGGTCCTCGACGTCGTCGTCGAGGTCGTCATCATCGAGGTCGTCGTCGGCGAGGTCGGGGCCGGGATCGGGCGTGACGCGCGCCTCGGCCCTGGTTTCCAGCAGCTCGATGCGGGCGTCCAGCATGCGCAGCAGGGTCGGCCGGTTCTTCCCGAGCTCCTCCCGCTCGCGCACCACGTCGAGGTCGTCGAGATCGAGCTTGGCCAGCAGCGGCTGGATCTGGCTCACCCGCAGCTCGTCGTAGCGAGGGATCGGGAAGTCGTCCGCCGGGGAGGCGGGCGCCGCCTCGGCCACCGCAGGCTCGGGAGTCGGCTCGTCCTCATCCTCGGGCTCGGGCTCCCAGGCCGGCGTCTGGCGGGTTGGGGCGTCGGCCACGGGTGCTGGTCGCGGCGCCGAGAACGACGCCGGCGTCTCGCTCGGGCTCCAGCTCCCGGCGGGGGTCGGGGGCGACCAGCTGGCGACGCGGGAGGAGGCGGGCGCGGCCGAGCCTGTCGCCGCCTGACGCTTGCCCATGCGGGCGAAGACGATCAGCACGAGAGCGGCGAGGACGCTGGAGCCGATCGAGATGTAGATCCACGGCAGCGAGTCGCTGACGAATCCCACGACGAGCGACACTGCGCCGACGAGCACCAGGCCGATAGTTACGAGTAGCAACACAAAACCACCATCCGGTTCGGTCGAGACGGGCGCCGCATCCTAACTCCCCCGGAGGGACGGCCAAAGTCCCCGCGCCCGAGCCACGTCCCGGGCGTGACCCCGATGGCCTTCCGTCGCGTCAATTCCGAGGCACGGGAGTGCTCGGCGGCGGGCCCTGGTCGGGTGGCTCGGGTGGGCCCGGCTCGTCGTGCGGTTCGTCGCCGGGCGCCGGCGCGATGGGTTGGTCGATGGCGGCGGCGACATCGGCCAGCCAGGCGCGGCCGCGGGTGCGCTCCTGCTCCACCAGGCCGGCCAGCACCTCCAGCTCGGCCAGGAGCGTGTCGCGCGCTGCCTCCAGCCGCGCCACCTCGGCCGCCACGTCGCGTCGCGCCTCCTCGGTGAGCACGCGGGCCTGTTCGTCGGCCGTGGCGACCAGCGCGGCCGCATCGGCCTCGGCGGCGGCGACGATGGCGCTTCCCTGCTCGCGCGCCTCCTGCACCGCGAGGTCGGCGGCGCGCTGGGCCAGCTCGAGCGTCCGCCGCAGCGACTGCTCGCTGCCCGGCGCACCGGTTCGGGGGGTGGCGCCGGCCGGCGGCGCGGCGGGAACCGGCGGGGCAACGGCAGCCGCCGTGGGGACGGCGGCTGCGGCCCCTGGTCGCCCGGTGGATGCCTGGCGGAGCTGCTCCTCCAGCTCTTCGATGGCGGTGGCCACGCGCTCGAGGAACTCGTCGACGTCGCCTTGGTGGTAGCCCCGCAGGCGCTCCCGGAACTCGACGCGGCGGATGTCCTGGGCGGTGATGACGAGCGGTGCCATCAGCAGAGCGCCGGGCGCAGGAGCAGGGAGATGGCGAAGCTCACGATGATCGGCGACAGGTCGAAGCCCATGCCGCCGACCCCGACGGGCGGCAGCACGCGGCGGATGGGTGCCAGCACCGGCTCGGTGATGGAGTACAGGAACGAGAAGACAGGCGCCATCGGGGACCCAGGAGAGATGGGGAACCAGCTCAGCACGATCCGCGCGAAGACCGCGAGAAGATAGAGGTTCAGCAGCAGGCAGATGATGTTCAACGGCGTCCTAGCTCTTGTAGAGACCGCGCTCTTGCAGGCGGCGCTTCTCCTCGGCCGACACCTCGACGTTCGACGGGGTGAGCAGGAACACCTGGTCGGCGACCTTGTCCATGGACCCGCCGAGCACGTAGGTGGCACCGCTGCAGAAGTCGATCATCCGCCGCGACAGCTCGCGGTTGGCGGCCTGGAGGTTGACGATCACGGGCTGGCTGGCCTTGACCCGGTCGCCGATCTCCTGCGCGTCGGCGAAGCCGGTCGGCGCCACGACGTGGACCTTGGCGTTTTGGGCCGGCGTGATCTGGCGGACCACCGACGGGCGGGGCGTGACGGGCGACACCGAAGTGATGGCCTCCTGGGCGGGCGCCTCGCGCTGGAGCGGGCGGACGGTCGCGGTGTTCGGGTCATAGCCGGGGTCGGGCGGGTAGGCCCGGCCCGATCTCTGCGGGGGCGGCGGGTCCTCGTAGGTGTCGTACTCGTCGTAGTCATCGTCGACGAGGCCGAGGTAGACCATCGCCCGCCGGAGCATTCCAGGCATCACCAGCCTCCTTCTGGGTGAGGATATCGTCGCAGGTCTTCCGGCCCGGGACGCGGACCGAACAGGGCTTGCCCCACCCGCACCGTCGTCGAGCCCTCCTGCACGGCGACGTCGAGGTCGCCGGACATGCCCATCGACAGTTCCGGGAGCTCCATGTCCGAAGCCGCGGTGGCCAGGCGCCGGAAGCCGGGACGGGGGTCGCCGGGGTCGCCCACGGCCATGAGCCCGCGCACCACCAGTCCGAGGGCCCGCAACCCCTCGACCACGGCCGGCGCCTCGTCGAAGCTGCAGCCGTTCCGGCCGGGCTGGCCGGTCACGTTCACCTGCACGAGCACCGCCGCCCCGGGGGCGTGCCGGGAGATCTCCCGGCCGGCCGCCAACCGGTCGACTGACTGCCAGCAGGCGACCGCCGGTGCGAGGTCGCGAACCTTGCGCCGCTGCACCGCGCCGAGGAAATGCCACCGGGCGTCGGGCGCGGCGGCGCGGCGGCCGAGGAGCTCAGGCGCGCGGTTCTCGCCGAAGTCCTCGACGCCGGCGGCGCGAGCGGCGGCCACCAGCTCGGGCGACACGCCCTTGGTGACGGCCAGCACGGTGACGTGCCGCCGGTCGCCGGCGGCGGCCACGCGTATGCGCTCCCGCACCGCGGCCAGCCGGTCGGCCACATCATGCACCGTCCCTCCATACGACCAGGGCCTGCCGGCCGGCGTCGCCGCCGCCCCGGTGGGAGAACGACGCCGCCGGGCTGCACGCGGTGCAGGCACCGTCGTCGGCGATGGCGTCGACGCCGGCCTGGGACAGGGCGGCGCGCACGGCCGCCGGCAGGTCCAGGGCGGGCCGGCCGTCCGCGGTCACCGACACCACCTCCGGCCCGAAGCGGTCACCCAGCCGGACCAGCACATCCCCCCCGACCGGGTAGCACTCGGCGCGGATGCACGGTCCGAGCGCGGCGGCGAAACGGGTCGCGCCCCGGGCACGCAGCTCGGCCAGCGCGGCACCGACGACCCCCGCAGCCAGGCCGCGCCAGCCGGCATGGACCGCAGCCACCACGTGATCCGGGCCCGAGCCGTGGCCACCCGAGAGGGCCACGGGCGCGCAATCGGCCGTGAACACCGCGACGCCCAGGCCGGGGCAGGTGGTGACCACCGCGTCGCCGGTACCCCCCGGTCCAGGGCCGCCGGCCACGACGACGTGCGCGCCGTGGACCTGGGCCGCCCAGGCCACGGGCCTCCCGGCGAGCAGCTCCAGGGCGCGGTGGCGGGCGGCCGCCGGTGGCGGTCGGAGGTCGCCGTCGGCGCGCGTCGTCCAGCGGAGGAAGGTCCCGGCGCCCAGCGGCCGGACCGGGCCCGGGACGGCCCCGGCGCCCGATGCCTCTGGCTCGATGGTGGCTGGCTCGATGGTGGCTGGCTCGATGGTGGCTGGCTCGATGG
>Ga0187894_10003881_pt1 | contig 16425 bp, 13 predicted proteins | sample GBC1701081metaG_FD_136650 | JGI IMG/M metagenome (GOLD analysis project Ga0187894, IMG submission 136650) | White microbial mat communities from a lava cave in the Kipuka Kanohina Cave System on the Island of Hawaii, USA - GBC170108-1 metaG ... | reverse complement strand
CTTGGGAGTTGTGCTCGCCACGTTCTCCTTGAACGCGGCGGTTCGGGACGCGGAGTCGTTCTTTCACCAAGGCGCGCGGCATTTCCTGGCCACGAATGAACTGGTCCAAGCTCGGCAAGCGGTGACCAACGGGCTGCAATTGCATCCCGACGATCCGAAGCTCAAAAAGCTTTGGGAATTGCTCAATCAACAGCAGCAAAGCCAAAACAACCAAAATCAGCAGGATCAAAAAGACGAGTCCCAGCAGGAACAAAAGCAAGACCAGCAACAGAAACAGGACGAAAAGCAGAACCAACAGGAAAAACCACAGCCCGATCAGAATCAGCAAGAACAGAAGCAAGAGCAACAGCAGTCCGGGAAAAAGCCGGACGAAAAAAAAGACGAAGCCCAGCAGCAGGCCCAACAGGCAGGCGAGAAAGGTGAAGATCAGAAGGAAGGCGAAGACGGCCGGCCGATGGTCGCGCGCATGACCCCACAACAAGCCGCACAACTGCTGGAAATGCTCAAGGGCGAAGAGCGAACGATGATTTTCACGCCGCCGCGCACCAATCGCCAGGATCGCGTGCTCAAGGACTGGTGAGTCATGCGGATGGCCCGTTGCATCGCAAATGCAGATTGATTGGCAGCCTACGCCGGGTGATCCGACTTTGGTTGGCTGGTTAACGACTTTTCTTTATGGAGCGGCCTGCGTTCTGAGCTTTCGCGCCGCTTTCATAACCAGTCGCCAATCAGCCTCGAACTGCGGTCGCCGCCAATGGCTCCTATTCGGAATCGTCCTCTTTGTGCTGGGCCTCAACAAACAACTGGATTTGCATCGCCTGGCCTTCCAGATCGCACGGCAATTCGCGATCACCCAAGGCTGGTATGAGAATCGGCGGCCTTGGCAATGGACTGCTTTCGGCGTCATCTGTGTTCTCGTTCTGATCGTTTCCCTGACCTGGCTGGTCCGAGCCAGAGATTTTTCTCGAAATCATCCCGGTGCAATTGCCGGGATGGGCTTGGTCTTGATATACGCTTTGCTGCGGCTGGCCTCCTTCGAGCATCTGGAAAAGTTGCTGGGCGAAGGTGTCGGTGATTGGAGATTGATGCCCGTCCTTGAATTGCTCGGCTTGGTCTTGATTGGCATCGCGGCAGCCAAGCCAACGGGCCCCAAGAGCACTCGCGCCTGAATCTCTAATTTGTCTCCAAGCCCTCGCCTTACTTCGGCAACAACTCAGCCACCAACGATTTCTCTTCCTTCAATTCATTCTCGGTCGCGGTGATCTTAGCGCGGCTGAATTCATTCACTGGCAGGCCCTGCACGATTTCCCACTTCTTGCCGTCCGTGCGAATTGGGAAGCTGAACATAAGGCCCTTCTCAATGCCATAGCTGCCGTCGGAGCAGACGGCCACGCTGAACCAATCGCCGCTGGGCGTGGGTGTGGTCAGGCGGCGCACGGTGTCCACCACGGCATTGGCTGCGCTGGCCGCGGAACTGAGGCCGCGCGCTTCGATGATCGCGGCTCCGCGCTTTTGCACGGTGGCAATGAAGTCTTTCTCCAGCCATTCGCGATGGCCGATGACATCAGTGATCGGACGGTTTTGAATCTTCGCGTTGAAGAAATCGGGATACATGGTCGAGCTATGATTCCCCCAGATGCAGAGATTGGTCACAGACTCGACGGGCACACCTGCTTTCTTTGCCAATTGAGTGCGAGCCCGGTTTTCATCTAGCGCGGTCATGGCGAAAAACTGCTCGCGGGGCAGGCCAGCCGCGCTGTTCATCGCGATCAACGAGTTCGTGTTGCACGGATTGCCGACGACCAGCGTACGCACGTCCTTCGCCGCGTTCCGTGCAATGGCAGCGCCCTGGCTGGTGAAGATATTGCCATTGGCGGAGAGAAGGTCTTTGCGTTCCATGCCGGGCCCGCGCGGACGCGCGCCAACGAGCAACGCCCAGTTCACGCCTTTGAATCCTTCGTTCAGATCGCTGGTGGGTACACAGCCTTTGAGCAATGGGAAAGCGCAATCCTCCAACTCCATGATGACACCATTCAAGGCTTTGAGGGCTTTCTCATCAGGGATTTCGATCAAGTGCAGGATGACGGACTGGCTGGGGCCGAACATGGCGCCCGAGGCAATCCGAAAGAGAAGGGAATATCCGATCTGACCAGCGGCGCCGGTCACGGCCACGCGAAGAGGAGTTGAGTTCATAATTCCGTGCAAAAGCGGCGAACATCTAATCGGGCGATAAACAGGGAGGCAAGGGGAATAACCGGTAACATTCTTGTAACCTTGCGAGGCAAGCCGTCCGATAAGGAAAAGACGGAAATCGGGTTTCGGAACAGGCGGTTCGTCTGGGTTCCGGCCTTATTGATTGCGCATGAAGACGATTCTCATCGTTGAAGATGATAAAGTCGTGGCCGCAGCTTATCGCCAGCGGTTCACCGAAGCCGGCTTCAAAGTGGAGCTAGCCCAGGATGGACTGGAAGGCATACGCATGGTGACGAGCGTGCCAGCCGATGTCGTGCTGCTCGATCTGCTCATGCCCCGTCTCGACGGTTTGGAAGTGCTCAAATACATCCGCGGCCATCCCGATCTTAAACAGTTACCGGTCATCGTTTTCTCGAATTCTTACATGACCAACATGATCGAGAACGCTTGGCGTGCCGGAGCAAACCAATGCTTGATGAAGGCTAGCAGCACTCCTTCGCAAGTGCTCGACGCAGTCAAGAAGGTCTTGCAGCGCGCGAATCTTCCGCCAGGGGCGCCTCTGGCCGCCCAATTCGTTCCACCGGTCACTCCATTGAGCCGCCCGCCCGCCGCCACTGGCCTTCCGGTGGCGTCCCTCGGGCCGACCGCTCCGATGCCGTCCAGCCCCCAGTCTCTTCGACCGGTCGTGGTCCCATCGGCTCCTAACATGCGCCCGCCCCTAGCGCCGCAGGCTCGCTCCAGCGGGACGTTCAAAGCGGAGGCCGATCCCGAATTCCAAGCTCAGATCCGGCAACTCTTCATTGGCAGCGCTGGCGAAAAGCTGTCATCCATTCGGGAATCCGCCTCCGCCTGCATCCAAGCTGCTGGTTCGCCTGATCAACTGGCACCCATGCGGGAACTGTTCCAGCGAGTCCATGCCTTTATAGGCAACGCCGCCGTCGCCGGTTGCATGCAAGTTGCGCAAGTGGCCGGCACCTACGAGGCGTTTCTCCAGGAACTGCAGCAACAGCCGCGCTTCCTGAATCAATCTACCTTGCGCACCCTGGCCGGAGCCACTGAGTTTCTCGACTTCCTGATACAGTCCACGACGGAAAACGAGATGCCACCGGATCGTTTGCCCTCCGCGCTGGTTCTGGAAAATGATTCCGGCGCGGCCCAGGCTGCGGCGGCGGCACTGGAACGGGGCGGTTTCAAAACCAATGTGGCTAATGATCCAGCTCATGCGCTTGCTCTGCTCGCCTCGCTGCCCTGTGATTTTGCCGTGGTGGCCGGGGACTTGCCCGGCATGAACGGCCTGGAATTCTGCGCGCAGATGCAGACCCTTGACGAAAACGCGCGCACCCCGGTGGTGTTCGTCACGTCGTTGACTGACTTCGATGCCTACACCGCCGAGGATGTGATCGGAGAGAACGACGCGATTGCCCGCCCATTTCTGCTGATCGAACTGACACTCAAAGGAATCATCGCCTGGCATCGGAAGAATCTGGTGCCCGTCCAATAGCTCTCATTCGCGGGCGCCATCTTCAGGCCGCTTCAGCAACGGCACCTTCATGCACAAGCGGCTGCTCTTGACCCGCGCCCATTGGTATTGGCCACGGGGATGGTGGTCCTTCATTCATGAGAGTCTAGTGCATCTGCCTCTGCTGTCCGGGTTCCGGCTGGCATCCGTCCTGCAAACCACGGCGGCTGAACCGCGCCTGTGGAATAACCATTGGCAACCGTCAACCCCGTTCATTATTGTTCGCGCTCGAATAGCAACGGCATGAGACAGTTCATCACTATCGCCAGCAACGCCTTCATGGAGTTGATCCGGCAGCCTGTGTTTTTGCTGCTTATGACGGCCTCAGCGGCCTTCTCGATATTCTTGGCTAGTATCCCGTATTTCGGCTTCGGAGAAGACTCCAAGCTGGTCAAAGACAGCGTGCTGGCGGTGATGCTGCTGACCGGATTGCTGAGTTCCGTGCTGAGTGCTTCTAACTCACTGGCGCGTGAAATTCGCGCCGGGACCGCCTTGGCCGTGCTGGCGAAACCGGTGGGACGCGCCCAATTCGTCCTGGCCAAATACGCTGGCCTCGCCGCCGCGCTCACGGTCTTGACTTATGTGAACTTGATCGCCGCGCTGCTGGCCAGCCGCATGGGTTATGATGCTTATGGCGGAACCGACTGGATCGCGTTAGGAGTTTTCGCAGGCGCGCTAGTGCTGTCTTATGGTTTGGGTGCGTTTAGCAACTTCTTTTTGCGACGGCCTTTTGTCTCGGACGCCGTCCTCGCGGTCGTGGCCATGTCCACGCTAGCGTTTGTGGTCATTAATTTCATTGGCAAGGAAGGCGGCCTTCAACCGTTCGGCAAGGACATCGACTGGCGGATGTTCCCGGCGAGCTTGTTGATTTTGTTCGCGCTCTGGATTCTAGCGAGTTTGGCGTTGTTGTGCTCGACCCGGCTGGAGATGATTTCCACGCTGGTGATCTGCTCTGGCGTGTTTCTGTTGGGACTCATCTCCGATTTCATATACACCAAATCGGGAGGCACGCTCGAAGGCGGTCCCGCATTCGCGAACGCGCTCTATGCCCTATTGCCGAATTGGCAACTCCTGTGGCTGGCTGATTCGCTTGAAGAGGGAAAGAGCATTCCGGTGAAATACGTTTTTACCGCGCTGGCCTATGTCGTGGCCTATGTCGGCGCCGCCTTGGCCGCGGCCTTGTGGTTGTTTGAAGATCGGGAGTTAAGTTGAGCGCATGGATCGGAATCTTCAAAGAAATGGATTGATCAACTTGGTGCTTTTGCTGGCCGCAGGCATCGCGAGCTACGCGGTGGCGCGTTATACCCATTCGCTTTCCGGCCAGGTCGGCACATTGTTTTTTGGCCTTGGCGTGCTGGTTGCCGCCGTGAGCTCTTTTCAGATGCGGCTGGAAGAGCGCGAACGGCTGGAGAAACTCGAATTCGACGAGGTTTCCAGAGGCAGCGCCGCGTTGTTCCAGACTCAAGAGGCCGAGGCCTTTCCCGCGCGGCGCTCGCGCGAGCAGTTTGACCGTTATTTCGCCACCGGCTTCACCGTGATGCTGTTTCTGCTGCAAGCCGTCGGCACGTGGTGGCTCTGGCGCTGGCTGGACGATGTCCCAGTGGCGCCATTGGCTCAACCCACATTAGCGATGGGCACATTCGGCGTGCTTGCGTTGGTTCTCTTTCTCTTGGGCACTTATTCCGCCGGGCTGGCCAAATTGGAGAATCAGCGGTTGCTGCGGCCCGGGGCAAATTATCTTCTGCTTGGGGCGTATCTGCTTGGGCTGATCATCCTCGGAATCATCGCTTATCTAGCGGAGTTTCCACGCATCGATCTCTATCTGGCCTACGCGCTTTGTCTGATCCTTGGCCTGCTGGCGGTCGAAACCTTGCTGGCGCTTGTTTTCGAGATATACCGGCCACGCACCAAAGGCGTCGCCCCGCGACTCCTTTACGACAGCCGGCTTATCGGTTTGTTCAGTCACCCGGAAGGCATCTTCACCACGGCGGCGCACGCGCTCGATTATCAGTTCGGGTTCAAGATTTCGGACACTTGGTTCTTCAAGTTTTTCCAGGAACGCTTCGGCTGGCTGCTGCTTTCTCAGGTATTAGCCGTCCTCTTATCAACTTGTCTGGTCTTCATCGAATCGGGCGAGGAAGCGTTGCTCGAACGTTTCGGGAAGCCGGTAACCCGCCGTGACGTGCTCGGTCCTGGACTGCACTTCAAGCTGCCGTGGCCGATAGACCGCGCGTACCGGTTCCGCACCGAACAAATTCAAACGTTCACGGTAGGAGTGGAAGTCGATCCGGATAGCGAGAAAGAGAAAACCGTTCTTTGGACCGTGGCCCACTACAAGGAAGAGTTCAATTTCCTCGTCGCCAGCCGCGAAGACACCACTCTGGCGGCGACCAACGCCGCCGGTGGCAAAAAACTGCCGCCGGTAAATTTGCTGTCAGGCAGCGTCTTCTTCCAATACCAGATCAGCGATCTCCGTGCGTGGGCCTACAATCACACCGATGCCGGTCAAATGCTCAAGAAAATTGCCACGCGCGAAGTCGTCCGGCATCTCGTGAGCGCCGACTTCAACGAAGTGATGTCGCGGGGCCGTTCGGATTCCGCGCGAATTTTGCGCGAAGGCACTCAGACTCGGTCCGATGAATTGAAACTGGGCGTAAAAATCCTCTTTGTGGGCCTTCAAGACATTCATCCCCCGGTCAAAGTCGCCGGCTCCTTTGAAGACGTTGTCAGCGCCCGGCAGAAGAAGCAGGCCGCCATTCTCAACGCTGAATCACACGAGATCGAAACCAACGCGCTGGCTCGGGCTGATGCTTTCAGCCGCGAAGCCGCCGCGGAAGCCGTCCGCAAGAGCACCGAGGCCAGCGCGTTCGCCCGCGCGGCGTTGTTCACTAACCAACTGCCGGCTTACAAAGCGGCTCCGGAAGTTTACGCGCGGCGGGCCTATCTCGGCGCCTTCTCGCGTGGCAGTGCTGATGCTCGCAAGATTGTCATTGGCACGACCAACGCGGCGCAGGTCCTGCAACTCGACCTGGAAGACAAACTGGGCGCGCTACCCGTCGAACCTCCGCTGCCCACACGGAAATGAGAACTAGACTTTACCACGAATGAACCGAATACACACCATCACACCAGTTTGGGGCGCGGACAATTTCTTGTCTGTACATTTGACGTGTTCCGATATCACGATGCTTTGAACCATTGACTCCTGACTCCTCTCTATGACCCGCAACTCCGCCACTTTCGCTGTTGGCATCCTGTTGTTCATTATTTTCGGGCTGCTGCTGTTCACTTTCCAGGTGCGGCAAACCGAAGTCGTCGTGGTTACGACCTTCGGCAAACCATCGCGTAACGTCACCCAGCCTGGCGCGTATCTGAAATGGCCCTGGCCCATCCAAAAGGTCAACCGTTTCGACCGCCGCGCGCACAGCTTCGAGAGCAAATACGAGGAAACTTTTACCTCCGACAGCTTCAATTTATTGGTGATGACCTATGCCGGTTGGAGCATCAGTGATCCGTCGGTTTTCTTCCCAAAATTCGGCGCTGATCCTGCCGCTGCCGAACGGGCGCTCGAAGGCATGGTCCGTAGCGCGCAGAACGCCGTGATCGGCAATCACTCGTTCTCGCATTTCATTTCCACTGATCCGACCCAGCTCAAGTTCACAGATATCGAGGGGGAGATGTTGAAGATTGTCCAAGCCCAATGCCGTGCGAACAACTATGGCATCGACGTGAGTTTTCTGGGCATCAAACGGCTGGGCTTGCCGGAAAGCGTGGTGGAAAGCGTCTTTGAAACAATGAGGTCCGAGCGCACGCGTCTGGCCAAGCGAATCGAATCCGAAGGCGCCGCTGATGCCAGCCGCATCCGCGCGCAAGCGGACTCGGAAGCGGCGAAGATTCTCGCCGAAGCTGATGCTCGGGCCACGGGCATTCGCAGCCAAGGCGAAGCGGAGGCACTTAAGTATTACCAAGTCTTCGAGCAAAGCCCTGAATTGGCCAAGTTCCTCCAGACCTGGAATGCCCTCGAAGCCATCCTGAAGGAGCGCGCGACTGTGATTTTGGATCCGAATACACCGCCGTGGAACCTCCTGCAGGAACTTCCCGGCAAGGTTAAGGAGGGCAGCAAATGAATTCAACGTCCGCGAAATTGATCCCTGACGCGACCGCACGACTCCTCCAGGCCTTGGACGAGGGCGTTTGGCTATTCTCTTGGACCCTGAACACTCGAGACGAAGAGCGCCGTTGTGAGAGTGAGCCTTGTTTCAGATCATGAGCGATTCTCACGACCATCCTCATCACCACACCGATCCCATCGCGCCCGTGATTCAGGAAGACGCCACTTCGCAAGCCCTCTCGGCGGCGTTGCGCAGCAGCTTTACCATCGTGCGCGTCATCATGGTGGTGCTGGTCATCGTCTTTTGCTTTTCCGGCATGAAACAAATCGGCCCGCAAGAACAGGCCATCAAACTTCGGTTCGGCAAGCCCGTCGGGCAAGGCGAGAAGGCACTGCTTGGACCGGGTTTTCATTGGGCGTGGCCTTACCCGATCGATGAAGTCGTTCGCATCCCCATTGGCAAAGTGCAGACCATTGCCTCCAGCGTGGGCTGGTATCCCACAAGCCCGGCTCTGCGCGCTGCCGGCCAAGAACCGCCACCCGGCCTTTCGCTGAATCCGGCGACGGACGGCTACACGTTGACCTCTGACGGCAACATCATGCACGTCGAAGCCACGTTGTCTTATCGCATCACTGATCCCATCCGTTTTGTGTTCAGTTTCGCCAGTGCGTCGAACTTCGTTCAAAACGCGCTCAACAACGCGATTGTTTTCGCTTCGGCGCATTTCGCGGTGGATGCCGCACTCACTCGCGAGATCATAGCTTTCAAAGAACGAATCCGTTTCCGATTGGAGCAACTGATCCAGCAGCAGCAACTCGGCATTACGGTGGATCAAGTCGATGTCCAAGCCATTCCGCCACGCCAGCTCAAAGCGAATTTCGATGCCGTTGTCAAAGCTAGTGCCGAAAGCGGCAAGCGGCTGAACGACGCGCGCACTTACGCCAATGAGACCACCAATCGCGCCGCGGGCGAAGCCGCCGTACGCCTCAGCGTCGGCCAAGCGGATCGCGCCCGCCTTGTCACCACTGTGTCCGAGGAATCCCGGCGCTTTTCCCGCTTGTTGCCCCACTACCAACGCAATCCCGAATTCTTCGTTCGGCAGCAACAAGTCGAAACGCTGCAACGCATCTTGACCGATCCGGACGTGGAGAAGTGGGTTCTCAATCAGGGGCCGGGTGGCGTGCCCCATGAATTGAGGCTACTCTTGAACCGTGAATTGCAAAGACCGCGAGCAACCGCGCCGAAAACCGCCCCGGCGGACCAGCATTGAAAGATCAAAATGAACGTCAGCTCCCACGCTCACGACCACGGGCACCATCACCACCACAATCACGGTCCGGGTGAGTCCTGCTCCAGTTGTGGCCACGACCATAGCCACACGGAGATCAAGCTCACCCAAACGCTCACCGGCCTCGTGCTCGTCATCAACGCTTTCATCATCGACTGGTTCAAGATTGCACCCACGGTTTCGGATGTAAGCGCCATGCTCGGCGCGATTATCCTCGGTTATCCGATCATTCTGGCGGCGATCAAAGACCTGCGCCGTGGCATTCTGAGCACCAATGAATTGGTTGGTCTCGCGGTATTGGCGTCTTTTGCGTCCGGCCATTATCTAGAAGCCGGCACGGTCGCTTTCTTCATGCTCATTGGCGAATTCATCGAGACTCGCACAGCGGAGGGCGCGCGTGCTTCCATTGAATCACTCATCAAACTCACGCCCACCAAGGCGCGTCGAGTGAAGAATGACGGCGAGGAAGAAGTCGCCGTCCATGATCTCACCGTCGGTGATACGATTCGCATCCGCCCCGGCGACAATGTCGCTGCGGACGGCGTCATCGTCAGCGGCCAAGGCACGTTCAATCAGGCCAACATCACCGGCGAGTCGTTGCCCGTGGACAAGAAGACCGGCGACGAAGTTTTCGCCGGCACGATCAATCTCACTGGCGTGCTCGAAATCAAGGTCAGCCGCGCCGGCCAGGACACCACGCTCGGCCGCGTGCGCGAACTCATCCTCGCCGCCGAAAAAACCAAACTGCCCATCATGCGGATCATGGACCAGTATATGGGCTTCTACACGCCGCTCGTGCTGGTGATCGGAGCGCTCGTCTGGGCCTTCACCCAAGATCTCAGCCGCGTGATCGCGGTGTTCATCGTCTCGTGTCCTTGCGCGTTTATCCTGGCCACTCCAACCGCGATGGTCGCCGCGCTTTCCGCAGCCGCACGATTGGGCATTTTGATCAAGAACGTCGCCGATCTCGAACTCGCCGCACGGCTTAACGCCTTCATCTTCGATAAAACCGGTACGCTTACCACGGGCAAATTGGCCGTCAGCCGCTTGGCGCCCTTGGGTGGAACCGCGCCCGCCGAATTGTTGCAATTCGCCGCTTCTGCCGAGAAATACAGTAATCATCCCACCGCCAAAGCATTGGCCCAACTCGCCGACGAAGCCGGCGTGCCCCTCACGGAACCGAAAGATTTCCATGAAACCGCTGGACGCGGCATTAAAGCGCAGGTCAGTGGTTCAACGATTTTCGTGGGCCGTGCGCAGTGGCTCAAAGACAACGGCGTGAAGGAAGATTTTCTCCAATCTGTGGACCTGAACGAAACCGAAGGCTTCAGTCTTATCTTTGCCGCGCGCGATGGGAAATGCATCGGCTGGGTCGGTTTGCAGGATCAGACGCGCGCCGAAGCCAAGGAAGCCCTGGCCGATTTGAGACACGCGGGCGTGCGCCGTATTGCCATGGTGAGTGGAGACCGCGCGCCAGTCGCGGCCCGTGTGGCCAAGGAAATCGGCTGCGAAGAAGTCGCGGGCGATTGCCTGCCGCAGAACAAAGTCGAGTTTGTCCGCAACGTAAAAGCCAAGGGCTATCGTGTGGCAGTGGTGGGAGATGGCGTCAACGACGCGCCCGCCTTGGCTGCCGGTGATCTTGGCATCGCGATGGGAGCCGCCGGCAGCGAAGTGGCCATCCACAGCGCCACCATCGCGCTCATGAACAATGATCTCCGCCGCCTGCCGTTCCTCGTTCGTCTCTCACGTCAGACCCGCGCGGTCATCAACCAGAATTTTCTCTTCGGCGTGCTCTTCGTCATTGGCGGGCTAGTCCTGGCGGCCATGAAATACATCAACCCAATTGTCGCCGCGATCATGCACGTCGCCGGCTCACTCATCGTTGTCTTCAACAGCTTCCGTTTGGTGCGGCACGGAGAAGAATTGGAGCCGTTTCAACCGGCGGCACCGAACCAAGCAGAAACGTCCCACCAAACGCGAAGCCCGGCGCCTTCATCGCAACTCGCGCCAAAACCGGTCTGACACGCCAACAGCCGCGGAGCGAGACGGTTGAGCTAGTTCAGTTCTTCCTTCGCTGAACTCAATCCGCAGTATTCAATCCTGTGCGTCAGGGTTATCTCAGCCCCGGAGGCACAAAGATACCAGGCTTGCCACTGGGTGGCGGGATTGGTTTACCAGGAGGCAAAAGCGGCGGGAAGTTGTCGGGGTCCACCGGTTTGGGCATTGGCATTGGGGTCGGCGGCTTGGGTGGCGAGGGAATTGTTGACACCGGCCACCAATAGTAGGGCTGCCGGTTCACATAGTAGTTTTGCTCCACGTATTGCGTCGGCAGGCCGGGGACTTCGCGTTCGACCACGTTGGTTACGTAAGCCGTCAGCGCGCCGCGCGCTTCCTCCGGCAAACGCACTGCCTGATCGGACCAGACGCGTCCCGTCTTGGCGTCCCGACGCACGTTGGTCGGCAGCACCCAAGAAAGGCCCACGAACTTATCTCCCAAAAAAGTGCTCGCTTGAAACGGACGCGGAACGTTGTTTGTGGTCGAAGAATCTGCCGCTGAAACGGGCTGCGCCGTGGAGGCTGCGGCGATACTGGCAGCCTTGGCCTTCGCCTCGCTCGCCATGGCCACGGCATCCGCAGTCGCTTGTTCTGCGATTTTCAGCGCCGCTACCGTGTTGGATAAACGTTGGTCGAGGTCGCGCAGTTGCAGGCCAAGCCGTTCATTGGCCGTTTGCAGGGCCCGGTTATCCTTTCGTTGGAGGAATAGCAGCAGGGTTAGTAGCACCGCTAAACCAAGGCCAACACCCAATCCAAAAGCACCCCAAGTTTTCATAATTCTACCAGGTCCGATGTTCACGTCGCTTTGCCAACCCTTCCTGTTGGCCGAGCGTCTTCTGCCACGCTCGAAAGCTAGTCGGTCTCATCGATTATCGCTAGCGAGAAGTCGGGTTTCAGTCATTGAGGACAGTTTGGGTCGAACCATATTCCGGCTTCCGACTTGCGCCAAACCTGCTTTGGTGGCAGCAAAGGCGCCGCCATGACATCGGATACCCGATCTTCCGAATCCAATGCGAGCCCGCACGGTGCAGGGAATTTACCTGCGGCTCGGGACAAGTTGCTTTTCACGCCCGGCCCGCTCACGACCAGTCTATCCGTCAAGCAAGCCATGCTGCACGACGCGGGATCGTGGCACTGGGAGTTCAACGAAAAGGTACAGTGGATTCGCGAGCGACTGCTGGCTCTCGCAGGCCTGTCGCGCGACACCGGATGGGAATCAGTGTTCTTGCAAGGCAGTGGCACGTTTGGCGTGGAAGCGGTCTTCGCCACCTGCGTCCCGCCGCAAGGCAAAGTGGCGGTGCTATCCAATGGCGCTTACGGCGAGCGGATGCTCGCCATGCTTCAGTGCCTAAAGATCGATCACATCGCCCTGCGCACACCCGAAGACACACCCAACGATCCAGCTGTGTTGGACCGTGCGTTGGCCGCAGACCCGGCGATCACGCATGTCGCCGTGGTGCATTGCGAAACCACCACCGGCATTCTGAATCCCATCGAGCGCATCGGCGAAGTCGTCAAACGCCATCGGCACGTTTACGTTGTCGATGCCATGAGCAGCTTCGGCGCAATCCCCATCGACTTCGTGGCGGCAAGGATCGATTACCTCATTTCGTCGGCCAACAAGTGTATTGAGGGCGTGCCGGGGTTTTCGTTCGTCATCTGCCGGCGTGAGCTGTTGCTGGCTTGCGAAGGCTGGGCGCGCAGCCTGAGCCTCGACCTGCTCGGCCAGTGGAGGGGTTTTGAGAAGAACGGGCAGTTTCGTTACACGCCGCCGACGCATTCGTTGCTGGCATTTGAACAAGCTCTGCGAGAATTGGAGCAGGAAGGCGGCGTTATAGCGCGGGGCGCCCGCTATCACCGCAATCAAAAAGTGCTGGTTGAAGGCATGAGGCAATTGGGCTTTCGACCTTATCTCGACCCCAAAGTGCAGAGCTGCATCATTACCTCGTTTCATTTCCCGCGCGATCCGCGGTTCACCTTCGATGATTTCTACCGCCGCCTGAGCCATCGGGGGTTCATTATCTATCCCGGCAAGATCAGCCAGGCCGACACGTTTCGCATCGGATCGATTGGGCGGCTGTTTGAAACCGATCTGCGGGCGCTGCTGGCGGCCGTGTCTGATGTGGTGGCGGAGATGTGCGTAGAGATGCGGTAAAACCAACAGTCCTTGATGAGTTCACAGTCTTTCACCGTCAACGGTCGCCGGTATTCCCCGCCTCCCTGCCCCATCGTGGTCATCTGTCTGGATGGCTCGGCTGACGAATACCTCGACTCCGCTCTGATCCGCGGACGGATGCCGCATTTGCAGCAGATGGCGGTGAACGGCAATCGCGGGCTGGCCCGCGGCGCGATGCCCTCGTTCACTAACGTGAATAACAGTTCCATTGTCACGGGCGTGCCGCCGAGCATTCATGGCATTGGTGGCAATTTCTTTTACGACGCCGCCAGCGGCCAGGAAGTGATGATGAACTCCGCAAAGTTCCTCCGTTGCGAAACCATTTTCCCAGCCGCCGCTCGTGCCGGACGCAAGGTGGCGGTGGTGACGGCCAAAGAAAAACTACGCGACATCTTCGCAGCGGGATTGATCGAGTGTGGCGGCATCGCCTTCTCGTCCGAAAAAGCCAGTCAGGCGGTAAAGAAAACGCACGGCATTGGCAATGTGGAGGAACTCGTCGGCCCCACGCCTCAAATCTACAGCGGCGAAGCCAGCCTTTACGTGCTGAAGGCGGGCGTAACCTTGGTGCAAAGCGGGCTGGCCGATTTTCTTTATCTCTCCACCACCGACTTCATCCAACACAAGCACGCGCCGGAGGCTCTGGAAGCGATCAAGTTTTACGCTGGCATTGATGAGCAACTCGGCCAACTGCTCCAACTCGGCGCCATCGTCGGTCTCACCGCGGACCATGGCATGAATGCCAAGCAGAAGCCCGACGGTTCGCCGAACGTGATCTATCTGGAGAGCGAATTGACCAAAAAATACGGTTCCGGTTTTCGCGTCATCCTGCCCATCACCGATCCTTACGTGGCCCATCACGGCGCGCTTGGTTCCTTTGCGGTCGTGCATCTGCCGCCAAAAATGACAGCGCGACGCAAGTTCAACGTGCTGCACTTTCTCAATCACTTGCCCGGCGTCACCGAAGTGTATGGCCGCAACGCCGCCGAAAAATTGGAACTGCCCGCCGACCGCCTCGGCGATATCGTCGTGATTTCGGGACGCGACGTGGTGCTGGGCCGCACGCCAGAGCATCACGATCTGAAGGCGATTGAAGGCGGCTTGCGCTCACACGGGGGACGCTATGAAGAAATGGTGCCTTTTCTTTTCTCTCATCCGCTGAAACCGGACTACGCGAGAAAGGCCGCTGGCGATCCGCGGAACTTTGATGTGTTTGAGTTCCTGTGCAACGGGACCGCGGCTTCGTGAGACGTGATCCGTAGTGCGCTAAATAGCCGCGCCGCGAGCGGATGCCAGGGATCAAGCCCAAAAGTCAGCGCCTCCTCATGTCGGCTGCTGCCGAAACCCGTCCCTTATTTCGGCGCCGCCGGCTGCACGTACTTGTGCGGCGTGACGTCGGGCACAACCCGCACCTCAGTCGTGAACTTAAACGGTGTGGCCGTGCCGTTCGCGTAAGTCAGCTCGACGAAATAGGCGGTCCAGCCCTTGGTCGGCTTTTCTACTTCTGCCAGATAAACGCCGCCGCCTTCGTCTTTCAGGTCATTACTGGTCCAGATGTCCTTGATCGTTTGCAGCCGGAAATCGCGGGCGTCGGGATTCGTGGCGGTCCATAACTTCACCGCCTCGGGCTTGTCCGAGTTCTTCACACGGATGAATCCTTCCTTTTCCACCGTCCACGAGAACTGCGGGAGTTTTGCGCCTTTCACAATCGACGAATAGCACGCCAGCAACGTCATATAGGCGTCGGTATTTTTCAGACCGTGGTCGGAATTCGGCACATAGCGCAGATATTTCACACCGGACAAGTCGTTGAAATAAAACTGCGCCGAGTCAGGCAGGAAGAACTGGTCGCCGGTCGAGTTGATGATGAACTTCGGCAACGTCATGCGTTGACGATACTCGTATGGCTCCTCGATCTTCATCAGCGCGCGATACTCCGGCGTACCGCTCCAATCCATGATCTTCATCCGCGTGTAATCGCCCACCGCCGGTGCGTAGAAGCCGTAAGCCTCGTAATGATGAATGAACGACGGCACGACGTTGAGCATGTCGATGACAATAGGCGCGATCGCAACGACGCGATTATCCACCGCGGCGGTCGTCCAGGTGGTCCAGCCGCGTTTCGAGCCGCCGGCCACGAAGAATTTGTCCACTTTCACTTTGCCACCCTCGTCGCTCGCGCAAAACGCCGTGATTGTATCCATCGCTCGCACGGCGGCCTTGGTCATGGGCAGGCGCGCGGGCCATTTCTCGTCGCCGGTGCGGAGGAACTTGTCCCAAGTGTAGGCGATGAGGGCATCCTCGCTGCGGCCCTTTTCTTCACCGGAAAAAATAAGCGGTTGATTGGGCACGTTGCGCAATTCGGCCACGACTGTTTCGGTGCTGGTTGCGATCAGGACGAACTCGGCGCCGGCTCGGGACGGCGGATTGGTGCGATTGCCGCCACCGCCAATGAAGAGCAAGCCGGTGGTGCTGCTGACTTTGTCCGGCTTCACCATGGTCAACCAATGCTGCCAGAGCGTGCGATTGACTTCGTTAGTGGTGAGCCACGACTGCGAAATCAAATCGATCTGATACGTCGTGTAGCCGTCACCCTTAATGGTATTGGCGAGGCGGAAGGAATAATTCGTGTCCGGCGAGGCCACGTAACGATCCAGCGCGGTCGGCGGCGTGAGTTTCGTACGATCCGCGGCGGCAGCCATCGAGGACTGGCTCCAAACGACCGATAGGGCGACGATGAAAACGCGATGGGTGAGAAGGAAGCGCGGCATAAGCTTGGTACTCATCGTCCCGCCTTGTAGCCTGGGCCCGACGATAAATGAAGTCTTTTCCAAACCCTTTTCGACGATGCGCAATCCTTAAACGCGCTCCTTCATTCGATCTGCCGGACTTATTCCCGCTATGAATCTCTCCTCATTGCTCGCCAGCCGTCCTATTAAGTCTGACCGCACGCTGACCGTCCGCAACCCCTACCATGGCTCGGTCGTGGGCCACGTCGCGTTTGCCACACGCAAGGACACGGACGCCGCCCTCGCCGCAGCGGTGGCTTTTCGAGATACGCCGAACCGCTATCAGCGATCCGCTG
>Ga0187894_10003880_pt1 | contig 16431 bp, 15 predicted proteins | sample GBC1701081metaG_FD_136650 | JGI IMG/M metagenome (GOLD analysis project Ga0187894, IMG submission 136650) | White microbial mat communities from a lava cave in the Kipuka Kanohina Cave System on the Island of Hawaii, USA - GBC170108-1 metaG ... | reverse complement strand
TCGTACCGCGAACCGCCCGCGCCGGCGTCAACCCTAGGGTGGACGTCTTGCTTTTTTATTCACCCTTCCATCATGACGATGGCTTCGCGCGTCCGTAGCGCAACTCGACGCGCCGGTTGTCGAGATCGACCGCCAGGGTTCGGAGCATGGCTATGAACTCGTCGTGGTCGATATCGGCGGCTTGCGCGAACGTCATCGCGCCGATCTTGCTGACGGACACCTTGCCCAGACGATCAGCATAAAACGACAGCAATGGCGCGCCGTCACGGCGGGCAGACAGGTAGAGGCTGAGGTAGTTCTTCTGCAGCGCCAGTCCTATGATCGGCCAGTCGATGGGCTGCGGTGACGATCGAACGGTGTAGGTGAAGCGGCCATAGCCGATCATCACCATACTCATGCCCGCCTTGCCCTGCGGCGTGCCGGCGACGAACCAGCGCTTCAGTGTCGGTGCGGCGCGTCGGATCATGCGGTCGACGGCGCGCAAGTCCGCCTCGCGCGACGGATCGAAGGCGAAGTAGGTCTCGACGTCGGAGGCCGCAACTTTGAACATGGGTGATCGTTCCACGGGTCGCGCCCAGTGTACACGACAGCAGGGCAGCCACCGCTATCGCCGCAAGCTACCGCTCCTTGGACTTGTCATCCGGAGCGCAGCGAAGGATCTGTTAGACCCACGGTTCTCACGGGACAGTCAATGGCGCACCTGCGTTTGCGCGGCCCGTGCGTGTCGATGGCTCAACAGATCCTTCGCTGCGCTCAGGACGACAAGAGCCTCGCAAAGAAAGCCGGGGCGGCTACTTCTGCCTGAACGCCTGGCTGAAGGACGTCGTCAGCGGCCCCACGATGTAGTCGAAGGCGGTGCGGGTCTCGGTCGGGATCATCACCGTCACCGGCATGCCGGGCTGCAGGCGGATGCCGGGCAGTTCGGCGAGTGCCGCCATGTCGGGCCGGATCGACGCGACGAAGTACGAACTGCCGGTCTTCGGATCGGTGAGCCGATCGGCCGACACGGTAACCACGCCGCCCGGGATGGTCGGCACGATGCGCTGCCGGTAGGCCGTCAGGTGCAGCTCGGCCTGGGCGCCGGGATGCACGTCGCTGATGTCGTCGACGGCGATCTGCACGTCGATCGTCAGGCCCTCGTCGGGCACGATATCGAGAATCCGCTCGCCGCGCTGGATCACGCCGCCGATGGAGAACATGCTCAATCCCACGACACGCCCGGCATAGGGCGAGCGGATCTCCATGCGGCCCAGCACCGCCTCGGCATTGGTCCGCTTGGGCAGCACTTCGACCAGCCGGGCATGCACCTCGCGCAGATCCTTGGTGATCTCCGCCATGCGGTCGTTGCCCAGCTGGGCGATCTGCAGGTCCTGCTCGGCGATGGCCTGGCGGAACCGCGCCACGCTTGCCCGCGCATCGGCGATCTGGCCATCGAGGCCGGACGCCGCACGCTCCAGCTGCAGCAGCCGGGGGCGCGGCAGCAGTCCCTTCTCGACCAGCGGCGCGATGCTCTGTGCCTCGGCGCGCACCGAGTCACCCTGCTCGGTGAAGGCTTTCACCTGCGCCTCGGCGCCGGCGATCTGCGACTGAAGCTGGTGGATCTTCTCGATGATGACCTTGCGCTGGCCCTCGATGGCGGCGCGGCGGGCGTCGAACTGCCTGACCTGACCGGCCCAGATGCTTTTCGCGTACGAATCGGATGCCTTGGCGGCCAGCTCGGGCGGCATGACCATGGTCGCCTCGCCGGCCAGCTCGGCCAGCAGGCGCACTTCGCTGGCGCGCAGGACGACATATTGCTGGGACAGAATCTCGAGCTCGGCCTTGGCCTGGGTGTCGTCGAGCACGATCAGCACGTCGCCGGCCGTGACGCGATCGCCCTCCCTCACCTGCAGCGCCTTGACGATGCCGCCATCGAGATGCTGCACGCTCTTGCGATTGCCCTCGACCTTGACGACGCCGTTGGCGACGACGGCGCCGTTGAGCGGCGCGGTCACCGCCCAGCCGCCCAGGCCGCCGAACAGCGCGGTGATAATCAGCCAGCCGGTGACGGCCGACCAGAAGCCGGAATCGCTGGGTGCCAGGCTGATATCGGTCATGCCGATCGCACCGGCTGGAGCTTCGGGGTGGGCGCGAGGCGGCGCATGACGTCGGCCCGCGACCCGAACAACACGACGGCGCCTTCCCACAGCACCAGCAGCTTGTCGGCCAGGCCGATCGTGGCGGGGCGGTGGGAGATCAGGACGACCGTGACGCCGCGCTGCCTGAGCTCGCGAATGCAGTCGATCAGCGCCCTGTCGCCGTCGGCGTCGAGGTTCGAGCTCGGTTCGTCGAGGACGACCAGGCTGGGATCGCCGTAGACGGCACGCGCCAGCGCCAGGCGTTGGCGATAACCACCTGACAGCACCGCGCCGCCCTCACCCACCTGCGTGTCGTAGCCGTGCGGCAGGCGCAGGACCAAGTCGTGCACGCCCGCCATCCGGGCGGCCCGGATGATCGCCGCGTCGTCGCCCGGCTGGAAGCGGTTGATGTTGGCCGCGACCGTATCGGCGAACAGCTCGATATCTTGTGGCAGATAGCCGACATGCTGCCCCAGCGTGCCGCGCGACCACGGACCGACGTCGGCGCCATCGAGCCGCACCGCGCCCGCGCTCGGCGCCAGCACACCCACCAGCTGGCGCGCCAGGGTGGATTTGCCGGCACCGGACGGACCGATCACGCCCAGCACCTCGCCCGGCTGCAGATCGAAGGACACGCCGCGCAACAGCGGCTTGGCGCTGCCCGGCACGACAAAGGTCAGCTCCTCGACGGCGAGGTGGCCTGCCGGCCGCGGCAGCGCCACGGTCGGCGCGCCCGCGGCGCTTGCCCGGAACAGCTCATCCAACCGCCGCCAGGCGCCGCGCACCGAGACCAGGGTGCGCCAGCTGCCGACGATCTGCTCGACCGGTTGCAGGGCGCGCCCGAGCAGGAGGCTCGCGGCAAACATGGCGCCGCCCGTCACGCTGTGCTCGATCACCAGCCAGGCGCCCAGCCCGAGAATCACCGACTGCATCGAGAGCCGCAGGAACTTCATGGTGCCCTGCACGGTCGCGGCGCGATCGGAGGCCACGACCTGACGCTCCAGCGTGCGATTGCGATCGCGCCCCCAGCGCCGCAGCAGCCCGTCCATCATGCCCATGGCGCGGATCGCCTCAGCATTGCGCAGGCTCATCTCGGTGAAGCTGTAGTTGCGCGCCGCCGCCGCGTTGGCCTCGGCCAGCGGCGCCCGCACCAGCCATTCGTTGACCAGCGCCATCAGGACCAGCAGCACGCTGCAGGCCAGCGCAAAGATGCCGAGCGTCCAGTGCAGCAGGCAGATCACCACGATGTAGACCGGCGCCCACGGCAGATCGAAAAGAGCATGGATGCCGGCGCCGCCGACGAACTGGCGCAGATGATCGAAGTCGCGCAAAAGCTGGCTGCGCGCGCCGCCGGCGCTGGCCGGATGGTCGACGATCGCCTTCATGACGCGCTGGGCCACCCGCTGGTCCAACCGCACGCTGGCGCGTGTGAGCACGCGGGCGCGCACGGTGTCGAGCCCGGCCAGCGCCAGATAGGCCATCAGCAGGGCCAAGGTCAGCATCAGCAAGGTGAGCGCGCTGCCGCTGGGCACCACCCGGTCATAGACCTGCAGCATGTAGAGCGGACCCGCCAGGTAGAGCAGGTTGATGGCGAGACTGAAGGCTGCGGCGGTGCCCAGATAGGACCCGCTGGAGCGGACCATGCGCGCGAGATCGGACGTCATGAGTGGTGAAAATCGCTGGCCGTGAGACCGAGATTGACGCCCAGCAGCACGATCTCCATGTCGGCGGCGTGCGTGTCGGTACTGGTCACGGTCTCGGGCGCATTCGACGTATTGGCGAGCACGTGCGTGGCGCCGCCCGCTTCGACGTAGGCCACGCTGTGCGGATTGAGCGTCAGGTTGCCGCTGCCGGTGATGTTGCCCTGGAACTGCGGCACGCCCCGGCTGGCATTGATGCCGGCGATGCTGGTGAAATCGATCTTGTCGCTGCCATGCTGGAAGTCCGTGATCGTGTCGGGCGCGGCCGGTGTCGACTGCAGGGCGGCGTTGTAGACAAACGTATCCTTGCCGGTGCCGCCGCTCAGCGTGTCGGCACCATCACCGCCGGTGATCTTGTCGGCGCCGTCGTTGCCCTTGATGACATCGCCGCCCGATGTGCCGGTCAACGAGTCGTTCTTGAAACTGCCGAGGATGGCCTTGCCGGTGCCGGGCCCCGTATTGCCGGCGAGGTCGGTGGCGTTCGCACTGTAGGAATGGACCGCGCTGGACGCCGCCGCTGTGGTGAGACTGAAGCGGCCGTCGGCGTCGGTGGCGGCGACACCCACCTTGGTGCTGCCGTCGTAGATCGATACCGTGTCGTTGGCTTCGCCGGTGCTGCCGGTCACCGTTGCTTGTCCGTTGAACTGCACCACGCTGGTGAAGACCGCGGCCGGCGCATGCGTATCCAGCGTGAGGACAAGCGATGCCGTGCCGGTGACGCCGGCGGCATTGGTCTCGCTCGCCACGATCGTGTGCGCGCCATCGGCCAGTCCGGTCGGCGTGAACAACCAGGTGCCCTTGGCGTCGGCCGTTGCGATGGCGTCGATCGGCGCGCCGTCGACCCTGAAGTGCAGGACGGCACCGGCATCGGCGGTTCCGGTGAGCGCCGGGTTCGACGTGATCTTGTCGGTCGACGCGGCGCCGGTATCACTGACCAGCTTCTCCGTGACCACGGGCGCGGGCTGCGTGGTGGCCAGCGTGAAGGTGAGCGACGCGGTGCCGGTGTTGCCGGCGGCATCAGTCTCGCTCGCTACGATCGTGTGCTGGCCGTCCGCCAGGCCCGTCGGGGTGTACGACCAGGCGCCACTGGCATCGGCGGTCGCGGTGCCGGCCGCCGCCTGGCCATCGATGGTGAAGCGCACCAGGGCACTCGGGTCACCCGTTCCGGTCAGCGCCGGATTGGACGTGGTCGTGCCGCTGCCGCTGGCCAGCCGCTCCGTCACGGCAGGCGCCGTAGTGTCGAGCTTGAAGGTCAGCGAGGCGGCGCCGGTGTTGCCGGCAGCATCGGTCTGGCTCGCCACGATCGTGTGCTGGCCGTCCGCCAGACCCGTCGGCGTGTATGACCAGGCACCGCTGGCGCTGGCCGCCGCGGTGGCGGCGATCGCCTTGCCATCGACCGTGAAATGCACCACGGCACTGGCATCGGCTGTTCCGGTCAGCGCCGCAGCCGCGGTGATCTTGTCGCTGGCGGAGGCGCCGGTATCGCTGGTCAGGCGCTCCGTGATGACGGGTGCCGTCGTGTCGATGCGCAGCGTGCCGGCGGGGTTGTAGTTCGCCGCAGCCGACAGGTTGGCGGCATTGCCGGCGCTGTCCTTGATCGTCGCCCCATTGAGGTTGATCGACGCCACCGCAAGATCGGCTGTGTTCTGTCCGGCCTGCACCGTGTGGGTGAAGCTCAGCACCGAGCTATCCGAACCGCCGGTGTAGGTCGCCGTGCCGCCGTCGCTCAGCACCAAGGTCGGCGTGCCGCCCGCCACCACGACGGCCTCGCTGAAGGCCACGGTCAGCGTCACCGCATCGCCGGCGTTGAGATCGCCGCTGCCGGTCGTGATTCCTGCCCCCGACGTCGCGATCGACGCCAGTGCCGGCGCCGTGGTGTCGCCCGGCGGGGTGATCACGGGATTGCCGCCGCTCACTGTCACGTTGGGGCCGACCACGAGTTCGCCGCCGCCCACCATCGCCAACGTGCCGTTGCCTTGCACGTTGGCCAGCACCGTCGGGTCCGCACCGCCGCCGTAGTACTCGCCGCCGACGCCGGTCAGCGTGACCTGGCCGCCCGCCAGGAAGCCGCCGATCCCGGTCTTCTGCACGCCATAGGTGGCAAAGCCGACATCGACGAAATTGGCACTGTTCTCGACGATGGCCCCGACGCCCCGGTTGTTCTCGAAGCCGCTGTCGCGCACCAGCGTGATGCCCGACGTGGCGTAGAGACCGGGCCCGTCATTCTCGACGAAGTAGGCACCCCGGACGGTCATGTCGTGGGTACCGTTGTCGAGGATCAGGCCGGCGCCGCCGTTCTTGCGGAACCCGCCGCCCATCCACTCCAGCCCGCTCGCGATGCCGCCGCCGGCACTGTTGGCGAAGCGGGCGCCGCCCTGGCCGTTGCCGTGCATCCACGAGTCGAACACGGTGCCGTGCGACACGTTGCCCAGCACATCGAGCCCGATGCCGCCGACATGCTCGACATTGACATTGTTGATGCTGAGGTCGCGGATCACGCGGTCCGTGCCGTCGGCCACGATCTTGATGCCATCGCCCTCGCCGCCGGTACCCAGGACCGAGAAGTTCGACAGCGTGAGGTGGCTCACATCGACGCCGGGCGCGACGATGAATTCGATGACCGGCCCGCCGCCCGCGATGTGTGAAATGATCTTGGCGCCGCCCAGGTCGATGCCGGTTTCGGTCGCAATCGAGCTGGTGATGTTGATGACGATCGGCGCGGTGACGGTATAGGTCGTGTCCGTCAGATGCGCGACCGTGCCACCCGCGATGGCCGCCCTGAGCGCGCTCTCCAGCGCTTCCGTACCCGTGCTGCTGGTCACGGCAGCCGTCGTGGCGGCGCTCACCGCTGCCAGCGTGGGCAGCTCAATGCCGTGCGAGTCGACCACGACGTGCGCCTCGTTGCCGCCGCCCACTCCGCTCACCGCCACGCTCGAACCGGTGACGATCTTGCCGCTGTCCGAGGCGAGGAACGCCCCGCCATTACCTTGCAGGTCGGCCAGCGACGTCGGGTCGGACCCGGTGCCGGTGTAGGTGCTGGTGTTGCCGACCAGGGTGGCATTGCCGGCCAGGTAGCCCTTGATGCCGATGCCCTGCGCGCCCGAGGTCGTGAAAATGTTGTTGTTGAAGTTGCCGTAGTTCTGGAACCACACGCCGGCGCCGTGGTTGTCCTGGAACGTGCTCGAGCTCACGGCGGAGATGCCCCACGCCGCGCTGATACCGACATCGGCGTTGTTGGCGAAGGTGACGCCGTCGACCGTCATGTCGCGCGCGCCATTGTCGAGAACCAGGCCGGCGCCGCCGTTGTCCTTGAGACCGCCGCCGAACCAGCGCAGCGCGCTCACCTGGCCGCCGCCGTCACTGTGTGCGAAGGCAGCGCCGCCCTTGGCGTTGCCGATCATCCATGAGTCGCTGACGCAGCCCTCGAACACGCTGCCCTGCACGTCGAGGCCATAGCCGCCGACATTCTGCACGGTCACATTGTCGATGGTCCAGTTGTAGACCCAGCGGTCATTGCCGTCGGCGACGATCTTGATGCCGTCGCCTTCACGCCCATTGCCGGCAATCGTGAAGTTCGACAGCGTCAGGTAACGGAAGTCGACGCCGGGATCGACGACGATCTGGATCAGGGGCGCGCCGCTGGTCACCTGCGAGACCAGCGTGGCGCCGCCGCCGTCAATGCCGAGCGCCCCCTGGGTCGTGCTGGTGACGTGGATGACGATGGGCGCGCTGATCGTGTAGGTCTGCCCCGTGAGATGGGCGACATACCCGCCTTGGATCGCAGCGTTCAGGGTCGCACCGAAGTCGGTGCTCATCGTCGTAGCCATATCAGGTTCAGTATGTTCAGGTGAAAATTGTTGCGAGATTCTGAAAATACTTGCTTTACTGAAAATTTAAGTTGTTGAAATGATTGTTAAATTAAAGAATTCAATGAAATCCAGGAGCAGTAGCGTAATGAAAACGCCGACACTACTCAACGCCTTATGCGCCACCGTGGGCGCTGGCGACGATAACTAGGACCGAAATGGATTGAACTGACGTTCGCCGCGCTCGCGCCTCACGGTAAGGTCAGGGCGCGGTGCAGCTTGCGCACGGCGCGCGTGGCCGCTTCGGCCGGCAGGTTGGTGAAGCTCATCAGCAGGGCCGGACCGGTCCCGGCGTCCATCGCGAAGCGCGACAGCGGCTCGGGCGCGAGGCCGGCGGCGTGTGCGCTGGCGACGACGGCGGCATCGTCCACATGTGGCGGCAGGCGGGCGATCACGTGCATGCCGCCGGCGGCGGCCTCGATCGTCCAGGCCGGCCTGGGTAGCGCCGCGAGCGCCTGCAGGAGTGCCTCGCGGCGCTCGCTATAGAGCCCGCGCATGCGCGCGACATGGCGGGCGAAGTGGCCCTCGGCCATGAACGCGGTCGCGGTGATCTGGTCGGCGAGTGAGGGTTGCGGCTGCAGCAGGGCGGCGCTCCTGGCAAACCGCTCGATCAGCGGTTCGGGCACCACGAGGTAGCCCAGCCGCAAGCCGGGAAACAGCACCTTGCTGAAGGTGCCGACATAGAGCACGCGGCCCGGCTCATCGATGCTCTTGAGCGCCGGCATCTTGGGGCCGCGGTAGCGGAACTCGCTGTCGTAATCGTCCTCGATGATCCAGGTATCGTGGGCGCTGGCCCACGCCAGCAGGTCGGCGCGGCGTGCGGTGGTCAGGCTGGCGCCGAGCGGAAACTGGTTGGTCGGCGTCACCAGCACGAAACGCGCGTCGGGCGCGCGCATCATGCCGGCGGCGACATCGAGGCCATCGCTATCGACCGGCACCGGGACCACCCGGCCGCCGGCCAACCCCAACGCCTCGCGCCCGAAGAAATAGCCGGGATCCTCGGCCCAGATCGCGTCGCCCGGCGTCAGCAAGATGCGGGTGATGAGGCCGAGCGCGCCCTGGAAGCCTGACGTGATGAACACCTGATCGACGCTGCAGGCAACACCGCGTGCGATCGCGAGGTAGCGCACGAGCTCGCGGCGCAGCGGCTCATGGCCCGACGTATCCTGATACGTCATCTGCGCTATCGACAGGCTGCGCGCCGTACGCGCCGCCAGCCGTGTCCATAGCTTGCGCGGAAAGGCATCGAAGGCCGGCACGCCCATCTGCAGCGGCTGGACCGTGGCCGACCAGATCAGGCTGGGCTGGATGACCGCGCGCCGCGCCGGCTCGCGCCGGCGCGCGGCCTGCAGGTGATCGGCCTGCAGGCGCGGCGCCACGATGGTGCCGGCCGCGGCATGGCTCTCGATCAGGCCGTCGCCGGCCAGCACGTTGTAGGCCAGCTCCACGGTGGCGCGCGCCACCGCGAGCTGGCTGGCGAGGCTGCGCGACGACGGCAACCGCGTACCCGGCGCCAGCCGGTCATCCAGGATCGCGGCACGGATGCGGGCCTCGATCTGGCGGTAGATCGGCGTGGCATCGCCGCGCTCCAGCCGCATGCCGTGCAGCACTGCCAGGCCCCCGATCATGGCCTGCTCGTTCGCTCCGGTCTTGGCTCTGTTGCCGCCGGCCACCAGCGCATACCTCCTGTCTCGCACACACCGCAAACCCGACGAAGGTTACGATGAAGGCAAGACTCGAACCATACAAGGCAGCGCCGGAGACGATGAAGGCCATCAAGGGGCTCGCCACGCAGATCAACAAGAGCCTGGAGCCGTCGCTGGTCGAACTGGTGAAGATCCGCGCCTCGCAGATCAACGGCTGCGCTTATTGCGTTCATCTGCACGGCCGCGATGCGCGCGCCAAGGGCGAGAGCGAGGATCGCGTGCACCTGGTGGTGACGTGGCAGGAATCACCGCTGTACACTGACCGCGAGCGCGCGGCGTTGGCATGGACCGAGGCGCTGACCCTGCTCGCCCAGACACGGGCACCCGATGACGTCTATGACGCGGTGCGCCGCCACTTCTCCGAGGAGGAGACCGTCAACCTCACGGCGTTGATCGGCACCATCAACCTGCTGAACCGCTTCGGCGTCGGCTTCCGCATGGTGCACCCGGTCCAGGTAAAAGCCGCCGCGGCGGCCGAATAGGAGGACTCAAACCATGGCGACATCACGCATCCTGGCGGCGGCTGCGGCCGGCGCGCTCCTTGTGGCCGGCGGCTACGCGCTGGGCCAGGCCAAGACCGGCGGCGACACGGTGAAGCCGATCTTCGGCCAGAAACTCAAGACCATGCCGGGCAAGAGCATGACCGCCATCACGGTCGACTATGCGCCGGGCGGTGCTTCGGGCGCGCATCGCCACGCCGACTCGGCCGAGATCTTCGCCTACGTCGTCGAGGGCTCGGTGCGCTCCAAGGTCAATGACGGACCGGAGACAGTCTATACGGCCGGCCAGTTCTGGTACGAACCGCCGGGCGCCCATCACGGCGTCAGCGCCAACGCCAGCACCACCAAGCCGGCGCGCATCCTGGCCGTGATCGTCGCCAACGACGGCGCCACGCTCACGACATTCGACAAGTAGACGGGCGCGGCCAGCGCCATCCCGGGCAGCGTGGGCCCACGCTCCCGGGGCATGCCGCGCGGCTATGGCGCTTCAAATCTCTTGTGTTGCTGCCTCAGTGCCGGTGCGTGATGGGTACCCGGTTCATCTTCCGGGGGAGGCAGTGATGAGAGACCTGATCCACGCGCTGGGGCTGGCGGCGATGCTGGCGACCCTGCCGGAATCCGTGCTGGCACAGGATATCAGCTGGGCGGCCGGCACGTGGAAAGGCCGGCTGGAGGGTTATCCAGGACAGGATTCCGATCGGGTCATGATCGTCGACGTCGCCGGCGGCAAGACGACGTGCCGTTGGGGCGAAGGCTTCCGCGCCAAGCCCGGACCGGCACCCAGCTGCACCGTGACTGCCACCGACCTCAAACTGACGACCGGTGCCAAGAACCCCGTCGAGCTGCGTCGCGACGGCAATGCCCTGAAAGGCACGTGGACGAACGCCGCATCGGGCAAATCCTATCGGCTGGCGATGGCGAAGGAATAGCACCCGCAGCATGAGCGATGGCCGCCTGGATCGCGCGTCCAGGCGGCCATCGCGACAGATGCCGCAGCAGCCTTACGGCAGCAGCACCTTATCGACGACGTGGATCACGCCGTTCTTCTGGAAGACGTCGGCCTGCGTGACGATCGACATGCCGCCCTTGGCATCGGTGAGAACGACCTTGCCGCCCTGGACGCTGGCGGTCAGCGTGTCACCGGCGACGGTCTTGATCGTGTGCTTGCCGCCATCCTTGGTGATCATGCCCATCAGCGCCGCGGCATCCACCTTGGCCGCTACGACATGGTAGGTCAGGATCTTGGTGAGTTGCGCCTTGTTCTCGGGCTTGAGCAGGGTGTCGACCGTGCCCGCCGGCAAGGCCGCGAACGCCGCGTTGGTCGGGGCAAATACCGTGAACGGGCCGGCGCCCTTCAACGTATCGACCAGCCCGGCCGCCTTGACCGCAGCCACGAGCGTGGTGTGATCCTTCGAGTTCACGGCGTTGTCGATGATATCCTTCGACGGATACATCGCCGCGCCGCCCACCATCACGGTCTTCTCCTGCGCCACGGCGCCCGGTGACACGGCGGCAGTGCATGCCAGCGCCACGGCGAGCGCCGTCGCCGCAAGAAATGCGTTCTTGATCATCAATGACTCCTCGATCTGTGCTGCACAGACGCGGCCGTTCGCGCTGTGCCTGCCGGATACGGGTGTCCCCACCCACCGGATGACATCTTCGGCGCACAAGATCGTGATCGGAACGGTGGTGGTGCGAGGCCACGCAAGCCGCCCGGCTATCGCACCAGGCAGTCTCCCCGCCCCTGCGCGATTTGCTCGGCCTGACTCAACGCCCCGACCATTGCGGCGGGCGCGCCGCGTTCATGTACTGGAGCAGCGGATTGAAGGCGGTCTTCACGCGGGCCAGCTTGACGGCGAACTGCGTATTCTGCCGGCAGAAGGCCTCGATCATCTCGAAGTTCTCGTCGTGGTAATCGCGGGAGAAGGTGGCGAGATCGCCGGTCACCTCGTCGCCGTGCACGTAGTCGTCGATCGGGCGGCGGTTGATCTCGACCGCGAAGATGTTGGCGACCATGACCGCGAGCTCTTCCTCGTCGCCCTGGCGCAGCTTGCCCAGGGTGCCCGATACCGCCCGCACGATATGCGTGAGCTCGTGAATCAGCAGTTCATGCGGCAACAAGGAGGCCGCATACACGCCGCCCTGCGAGCAGGCGCATCGGGAGTGGTCACCCTTCAGGAAGGGAGTGAACGACACGGTGGCGGAGAACATGCCCCAGCTGCTTCTCGCCCACGCATTGCAGCGTCCCAGCTGGCCGTCATACGGAAAGATCAGCACCGGCTTGTTGTGGAACCGGATCGTCGTGAGCACGGCCTTGCCGGTCTGCGTCGCATTCTCCATCGCCCGCAGCATGCCCAGAACCGACCCGATATACTGCCGGGCCTTGCGAGCATCCTTGATGCCGTCGGGGCGGATGACGATGGGGCCGAGCTTCGCCTGGGTATCGGCCGCCGATTCAAACCAATGCTCGCCCAGGAAAATCATGGCGCTCTCCCATACGAACCGTCGAGCCTGCGCCGGCCGGCCCGGCGCGCGATACTCCCATTTGGGAGTGGTCCCCCTGGCGGACGGGCCGGCCGCGCGGCAGGCATGCCGATTGCGCGTTGGATAAAGCGGTTGAACCCGCCAATATCACGCTTGCCGCAGCGGCCGCGACGAGCCGAACGGGAGGGATCATGCGGGGATCGTCTTACGGCTGGGTGATTGTCGGCGTCGGCATGGTGGTGACCTGCATCGGCTTCGGCTCGATGTTCTCGCTCGCGGTCTTCCTGAACCCGATCACCGAGGCGACGGGCTGGTCGCGCAGCGGCACCTCGGCGGCGGCGACTTTGAACTTCCTGTGCATGGGCGTGGCCTCGTTCGGCTGGGGCGCGCTGTCGGACCGCTACGGCGCGCGCAACGTGGTGCTGCTGGGCGGCGTGCTGCTGGCGATCGGCCTGGCGCTGGCCAGCCAGACCACGTCGCTGCTCGCCTTCCAGGTGCTGTTCGGCATGCTGGTCGGCGTCGCGGCCGGCGCCTTTTTCGCGCCGCTGACGGCGCTGGCCATGGCCTGGATCGAGCACCGCCGCAATCTCGCGGCGGCGCTGGTGTCGGCCGGCATGGGCATGGGCTCGATGACGGTGGCGCCGCTGGCGCGCTGGATCATCACCAACCACGACTGGCGGCTGGCCATGCTGGTGCTGGCCGTCGTCGTCGCCGCGGTGATCCTGCCGGCCGCGCTGCTGCTGCGGCCGGCGCCGGTCGTTTCAGGTGCTGGCAATGCAGCGGGCGCCGCTTCAGACGATCCCGGCATGACCGTGGCGCAGGCGCTGCGCACGCCGCAGTTCGCCATCATCGCGCTCACCTTCTTCGCCTGCTGCGCCACCCACTCCGGCCCGATCTTCCACATGGTGAGCTACGCCATGAGCTGCGGCGTGTCGGCGATGGCCGCCACCACGGTGCTGAGCGCGGCGGGACTGGCCGGCCTGGGCGGGCGCATCGGCGGCGGGCTGATCGCCGACCGCATCGGCGCCAAGCCCACCATCGTCATCGGCCTGGCACTGCAGGCAGTGGCGGTGTCGCTCTACCTCGCCGTCACCGAGCTGCCGGCGTTCTATGCGCTGTCGCTGCTGTTCGGCCTCGCCTACGGCAGCGTCATGCCGCTCTACGCCGTGCTGGTGCGCACCTATTTCGGCGCCCGCATCATGGGCACGGTGTTCGGCGCCGTCTCCATGATCTCGGCCCTGGGCATGGCGCTGGGCCCGCTGGCCGGCGGCTGGGTGTTCGACACCTTCGCCGGCTATCGCTGGCTCTATATCGGCTCGCTGATCTTCGGCGTGTGCGCCGTGGGCATCGCACTCACCTTCAAGCCGCCGGCAGCCAGCGCACCGCGGCTGGGCAGGCCGGTGCCACAGGCGTCGTAACCGGGACGTTTGGCATCGCACCCAGGATTCGGTGGCAAAAAAATATTCTGGCCACGGCCCATCTCGGCCAGATGGGCCGTCTCGGTGTCATGAGGTGACCGCAACCAGCGGCGCCGCCACACCGAGGAGACCATCAATGCACCGTCTTGTGATGATCGCGGCCGGCCTGCTGGCACTGAACCTGACCAACCTCGCCGCGCCGGCGGCGATGGCCCAGCGCAGCGTCGAATCAGACGATGCCGCCTACTGCAAGCGGCTGGCGAGCCTGCAGGAACGGTACGGACGCTCGGCCAACACCAGCAACAGCATGGACACCAACAGCGCGCTCAACAACTGCACCAACGCGCGCGCCGCCGAGGCCATAGCGCACCTGGAGAAGCTGCTGAAGGCCAGCGGCTTCAATCTGCCCGAGCGCAGCGTGGGTAGCCGCAGCCAGTAGGCACCATCCCGGCAGCGCCGGAACCGCGTGCCTGCCCGTGCGTAATCCTGATGGCATCCTGATTTCCAAGCGAGGCAATCATGACCCGCACGCTCATCACCGTGCTGATCGCGGGCGTCACCGCGACGGCTATCATCGCTCCGGCCAGCGCCGAGGATTGGCGGCACCAGGACCGCGACTATTGGCGCTGGCAGGACCGCAACCATGACGGCCGCATCGACTGGCGCGACGATGTCTATTATCGCTCGCAGCGGCATGACTACGACCGCGGCGGCACGACCTATCGACCCGTGGGCCAATGCCGGTTCACCACCCGCCGCGGCTCGGTCACCGGCTATGTGCCGGAGGGCAAGGACCGCTGCTGCATCGAAACCAGGCAAGGTGTGTCGTGCCAGTAGGTCTTGCCGGCGTCGTGCTATAGGGTCGCCTCGGCGCGGCATTCGCCGCGCGACAGAGGTTGCGTATGAAGGTCAAGCGCATCGTCGCCAACGTGGCGACGCAGGACATCGCGGCGGGGCGTCGCTTCTACCAGGACGTGCTGGGCCTGGAGCTGCTGATGGATCACGGCTGGATCGCAACGTACGGATCGCGCCAGACCATGAGCGTCCAGATCAGCGTCGCGAGCGAAGGTGGCTCGGGCACGCCCGTGCCGGATCTGTCGATCGAGGTCGACGATCTCGACGCGGCGCTGGCGCGCGTGCGGCAGGCGGGTGTTGCGATCGAATACGGGCCGGCCGACGAGCCGTGGGGCGTACGCCGGTTCTACGTGCGCGACCCGTTCGGCAAGCTGTTGAACGTTCTGGAGCATCGATGATGCAGCCAGCCATGTCGTCCTGAGCGAAGCGAAGGACCTGTTGAGCCCTCGAAGCGCACGGGATTGCCGATGGCGCACATACGTCGGTGACTCCCGCCCGTGCGGGACGATGGCATAACAGGTCCTTCGCTGCGCTCAGGACGACAGGAACATCAGTCGTAGAACTGGGGCGAGCGTTTCTGGCTCAGGCTTTGCGGCTTGTCGTGATTGATCCAGAGCTGCGCCTTCTTCTCGGCCAGCAGGTCGGCGATGCGCTTGAAGGACGCCTGGGTCTGGTCGGCGCTGGTGTTCATCGAGGCCACGCGCCGGTTGTCCCAGTTGTCCTTGAAGTGCGTCGCATCGCCGCTCAGCACCAGCCAGCCGGTTTTGGCCAGGTGCACCAGCAGCGACTGATGGCCGGGCGTGTGGCCCGGCGTGGAGATGATGACGACGCTGCCGTCGCCGAACACGTCGAGATCGCCCTCGAGTTTGCGTAGCGGCCGTTCGGCCTTGAACGGCGGTTTCCTGTCGGGCGCGAAGGCCCAGTCGAACTCGGCCTTCTGGATCAAGAGCGTCGACTGCTCGAACATGTCGACGTTGCCGACATGATCACCGTGCGTGTGCGAGACGGCGACGAAGCGGATATCGGCCTGCTTGACGCCGACCTCGGCCAGCTGCGCCGCCAAGGTCTTGGCCCGCGTCGCAACGCCGACCGGCGTGGTGACCGGCCCGGCCGCGACGGCATCGGGATAGCCGGTGTCCCACAGCAACCACTCGCTGCCGTGGCGGATCAGGTAGCAGTTGTCGGAGAGCTCGATCGGCTTGCCGACATTGACGCCGGGCGACCAGCGCGACTGGTCTGATGCGGCGATGTGGCCGCAATCCATGACATAGAGCCGGTCGACGGCCTGCGCCGCGGCTTCGGATGCGAACGCGGCGGTGAGCGCCACCAGCAGCACGGCCATCAACGATCGACCCGCGGACATGCCCGACCTCCCCTGCGGTTGCGTGAATTCGCCGACGTGCAGCTTTCCAGGTTCCGGCGTTCCCTGCCAGGGCCCGCCGTTCACACTCGCGTGGCCACGGCCAACCCGTCCGCGATCATCGGAATAACAAAAGGCGCGGTGTGTCTGCGGCGACACGACACCCGAGAAGGCACCCCGATGCTCAACCAGCCGTGCGGTGGAAGCTGGCGCCAACCAAAAACGTTGGCCCCTGCGGTCCGTTCACCGACCGGCGCGCCGTGCAATGGCCCGTCCCCCGCCAGCCGTGACGCCCGGAATAGGCGCAGCCAACAGGTGTCTACCGCTTCAGCCCGTTCGCAGGAGGTACCATGAAACTGAAATCGCTCATGTTCCGTGGCGACAAACGCCTTGAGCTTGCCGCCAGCAATTCACCGCCAATGCGC
>Ga0187894_10003879_pt1 | contig 16434 bp, 13 predicted proteins | sample GBC1701081metaG_FD_136650 | JGI IMG/M metagenome (GOLD analysis project Ga0187894, IMG submission 136650) | White microbial mat communities from a lava cave in the Kipuka Kanohina Cave System on the Island of Hawaii, USA - GBC170108-1 metaG ... | reverse complement strand
GCAATGCCGCTCCAGCGACGGAAGCTCCTGCCCACGCCGGCGAGCGCAACACGGTCGCAGCAAATCAACCGGTGGGGCGATCAAACTCAGATTCGAAGAGCGCTCTCGAAATGCGTGCGGCTGCCCCGCCCGCGGCCAATGTGGTTACCGCGCCCGGGGAAGCAAAACTCGATGCTTCCGCAAATCGCAACCTTGCACAGAATGCCGAGGAACGCCGCGAAAGCGAAAAACAACAGCAGAAACCAGCGGCGGGACAAGCGATGCCGGCAACTGCGGATCAAATCCAGGCACGGCAACAGCAAAACTACCGGGTGCAGGCGCCGCAATCTCAAGCGGAGGGCTATGCACAGCCCGCGCCGGCGCAGGGCGCGATGGCCACGCCGGAGACGCGCGCCAAAGTCGCGCAGGCGGAGGTTTCGTCTGCGATGCAGGAAAAATCGCGTCGCGATGCTCCTCCACTCGACATCAAGAAGGAAGAGGCGGGCCAGTTTGGCGCTGTCGCGAAAAGGCCGGCGAGCGGCCTGGTGTTTGTCTCCTCACCAAACGGCGAAGCCACCTGGCGCTTCACGAAGGATGGCTCGATTGACGTCTCTCCCGATGGCGGCAAGACGTGGTTCTCGCAAGCCAGCCCGGTGGACGTGGCCATCGTTGGCGGCAGCGCGCCTTCCAGCAAAGCCTGCTGGGCCATCACGCGCGACGGCACCGTGCTGCTGAAAATCGCCGGCGCTGATTGGAAGAAGGCCGGAGCAGTGAACGAGAACCTGGTGGCCATCACCGCCAAGGATGCGCAGACTGCTACCATCACCACCGCCTCCGGGCTGCGCTTCACCACCACTGACGGCGGCCGCACCTGGAAACGCGAGTAGCTACCCCTTATCCGTATCCGTTTTCATTGGCTGCCCCCTGGGCGGCCGGTGCGCCCTGGCGTGAACCCGTGGCGTTGCAATCCTCCCGGGCTCTCCCCTGCAAGGAACTTTGACTCCGCCGTTCTAACCCTGAACGCAAGAATTCAATTGGAGGAATGACATGAAGCTCTCGCCCCTGCACAAAGCGTTTTGGGCCGGAATGGTTTTGGCCGGCCTCAGCATCGCGCCGGCCCGGGCAACGAAGGAAGCGGCATCCGATGCTCCTTCTGCAGTTAAGCCCGGCCAGCACCCCGGCAGCACGCGCGACGACCAGGTGGATTTGGCGGTAACGGTTTACAACTCGAACATCGCGCTGGTTCGCGACGTTCGCCAGATTGCCATTCCGAGCGGCGTCTTTGACCTGCGATTCATGGACATTGCCGCCACGGTCAACCCAGCAACCGTGCACTTCCGCTCGCTGACCGAGCCAACACAACTTGGCGTGGTGGAGCAAAACTACGAGTATGACCTGCTCGAACCGCAGAAACTGCTGAACAAGTATGTGGGCCGCGAAGTGACGCTGGTGCGCCTGGTGCAGGAAAACGGCACCACCAAGAAAGAAGAAGTGAAGGCCACGCTGCTCTCCAACAACAACGGGCCGGTGTGGAAGATCGGCAACGAGATTGTCACCGGCATGTACGCCGACCACATCCGCTACCCGGAATTGCCGGATAACCTCTATTCCCGCCCAACCCTGGTGTGGACGCTGGAAAACTCCGGCGCGGAAAAGCACAAAGTCGAGGCGTCGTATCTGGCGAACAATCTGGCGTGGAATTCGGACTACGTGCTGACCGTGGGCCGCAATGACAGGATCGCCGGACTGGACGGCTGGGTCACGCTCACCAACAACAGCGGCACAGCCTTCAAGAACGCCAGGCTGCAACTGGTGGCCGGCGACCTGAACCGCATCGTCAACCAGTACGCGGGCAATTTGAAAATGGCCGCCGAAGCCGTGGCCGGCCGGGCGGACCGCGCGCAGTTCGCTCAGGAAGCCTTCTCCGAGTATCACCTGTACAGCCTGGGCCGCCGCACGTCCGTGATGAATAACGAAACCAAGCAGATTAGCCTGCTGAATGCCACCGCGGTTCCCGTGGACAAAATCTTCGTGGTGGAAGGGCAGAACTTTTACTACCACAACTACCAGCATCCGGGCAGCCCGCTGAAGGATGCGGTGAAGGTGTTCTACAAATTCCGCAACGACCAGCCGTCCGGGCTGGGCATGCCCATGCCAGCCGGCGTCGTGCGCGTCTATCAGGAAGATTCCCGCGGCGGCGTCCAGTTCGTCGGCGAGGACCGCATCATGCACACGCCGAAGGATGAGATGCTCAGCCTGCACATCGGCAACGCCTTCGACGTGGCGTGCGAGCGCAAGCAGACCGACTGGAAGAAAATCGGCAGCAGCGTGTACGAGATGGAGTTTGAAATCACGCTGCGCAACCACAAGGACATCCCGATCACGGTGGAAGTGAACGAACCCATCGGCGCCGGCGACTGGCAAATGCTGCAATCCACCCACAAGTGGACCAAGACCGCCGCATTTGCCGCGCAGTTCAAGGTGCCGGTGGCCAAGGACGGCACGTCGGTTCTGAATTACCGCATCCGCGTGCAGTGGTAGTCCGCAAGCAGTGTGTTGATTCTTACGGGGAGCAGCCTGGGCTGCTCCCCTTTTTTTTTGTCTCGCGAGTGGCGGTTACTCGGTGGGCGGAGGGTAGAGGACGGTGGTGTTGGTCAGCCCTGCCGCAATGGAAAGGTCCAGGCCCCCGCCGCCGCCCACGCTGAGCGCAACGCTGTCAAAGGCGTAGTCGAAGAGCTGGCCTTTATCCACGTCCGTACTGCTGGCATCCGGATCGTGGATGGTGGGTTTGAACGAAATGGCAACTTCTCCGGTGGCTCCGGCGCCACCGCCAATATCCACCTCGAACGTAAAGCTCCACCCGTCGGTGGGCAGGCCCGGAGCGAGTGAGATTTGTATTGCCATGTCCGCGCCGGCGATTGCGCCAACGCCAATGGATCCCTGCACGCTGGTGCAGGCCATGCAGTGACGCAATCCGGAGACGCCGTCGTACCAACTGCCGCCCACGGCCAGTCCCGCCTGGATCTTCATGCCGATGCCAACCGTCATCGGCCCCACCTTGCTCTCCACCCAGGTGAGGAAGGGAAACGGCCCGGGAACTTTGACAATGCTGCTGACGCGCTCCCAGGTTTCCTTGCCGTTCAATTGCCGCTTCTTTGCGGGCTCGATCACTTCCTTCCGCAGGCGCATCGGCGAGTTGCCGGCTCGGACCACGCCGATGAGCTGCGAGAGCACCGCGATCCGGTGCCTTTGCCTGTTGAGTTCCTGCTTGCCTCTGGCCTTCAACTGATCTTCGAAATCATCCAGTCCTTGACCATTGGCCAGTTGCCGTTGAATGTACCTCTCGAATGCGCGGCCCGCCGGGCTGCTGGAAAACGGCGTTTTCTTGATGTTGTTCAGAAACGTCTGCGCGCGCTGGCGCGATGCCTGCGATGCTGCCGGATTCGGAATGCCGTGTTTGATCTGCTGAAACGTCTGCTGGGCGTTCTTGATGAGGTTTGGGACCTGCGGTTTTGCCGGGCGAAAGTCCATTTTGCATCCTCCATGCGGCCGCGAGGAGTCTCCGGTGAACGATCACCACAGGTACTCTTGGCCGATAATCTTGTAGCGGAGCCGGTAACGCCAGCCGTCGAAATACGAGGGGTAGGCGTTGTTCTTCGGATCCGCTTTGAAGAGGTTGTAACTTTGCGGATCCATCCAGCGGTTGCACCAATACGTTGTCTGCGGCCTTGGCATACGGAAGAACACCTGGCCGGTATCGGGGCGTTCCAGCTGCCACTCGATCACCGTGCCCAGTTCCGGGTACGGCCACCAGAACTGGCCATCCTTCAAATGACTGAGTGCATCCAGCATCTGCTTCTTCATCTCGGCGGGGAGGAATCCGAGCTCTGAGGAAGAAGGAAGGCGCGGCCCGCCCGTCTTCTCGCCATGCACATAGTCCTTCAGCGACTTGAGCGACCTTAGAAAAGGCTGTGGCTTCACAGTGACAACGTGCTTCACCTTGGAGATGCGGCGGTAGATGCCGACTTCGGCGCCGATGCCACCGGGAAAGTCGGAGCGGCCGAAGAACTTCTGGCACCAGCCCTTCCAAAGCTGAATCACCACCGGGTGGCCGTTGATGGTGGTGTCAATACACTTGGTCAGATAGCCGGACCAGGCCAGCGCCGGGAAGCAGGGAAGGATGGAACACATGTCCTTCCACCAGTCGGAGGTCTCGACAAAGAGGTACGGATATTGAAAATCCTGCTTGCCGGGGCTTTGCGCCACGCCTGCCTGCCTTCCCGTTGCAGAAACCCATCCAGACTGGTTCAACACTTAGACGAGGCCGGCGCGGCGAGTCAATCGCCGGCGCCATAATTCATCCTTTAGCTCCATCTCCTTCCGGGAGCGAGAGTTAGTGCGCTCTCTCCACCTTGGGTGTAGACTCTGGCCGCCTACCCCCCGGCAGGCCGGAAGCTCCAGATGCAGGCGGACGAACCCAGATCCATTCGCTTCGGCATCTTCGATTTAGACCGCGACTCCGGAGAGCTGCGCAAACACGGCATCCGGATCAAGCTGCACGAAAAGCCCTTCCAGGTACTGCTTGCCCTGCTCCATCACCCGGGTCAGATTGTCACCCGGCGCGAGCTGCAGGAGGCGTTGTGGCCGGCGGATACGTTTGTGGATTTTGAGAACGGGCTGAACAACGCCATCAGCCGCCTGCGCGAAGCGCTGGGCGATTCCGCCGAAAGCCCACACTACATCGAGACGGTTCCGCGGCGCGGCTACCGTTTTGTGGGAACGGTGGAAGCCGCGCTTCCGGCTTCACCTGCGGTCGCTCCCGGCAGCGGCTCGCAAGTCACGGTCAATTCGGCAAGCCCGTCGCGGTGGGTGCTTATCAGCGCCGGCATGGTTGCGATGCTTGCGGCGGTTTTTTTCCTCTATCGGACGTTCCAGACCAGCCCCCCGGCAATCAATTCGATCGCCGTTCTGCCGTTCGTCACGGCCAGCGACGGCGATGCCCCACGGGATGCCTATCTTGCGTTTGGGATGACCGAAGCGCTGATCGCCGAGCTTTCGAAGATTCGCGCCCTCAAAGTCATCTCCCAGACTTCCGTGCTGCAATACCAGGGCGCGCGAAAGCCGCTTCCGCAGATTGCCCGCGAACTGGGAGTAAGGGCCGTGGTGGAAGGCTCGGTGGTGCGCCAGGGGGATCAGCTTCGCATCACCGTACAGTTGATTGACGCCTCCACTGACACCCATCTCTGGGCGCAAACCTATCAACGCCAAATCGCCGACGTGCTGGTGATGCAGAGCGAGGTGGCGCAGGCCATTGCCCGCGAAGTGCGGGTGCAAGTGACGCCCCGGGAAAAGGTCGCGCTCTCCACGGCTTCCGTTGTGGATCCGCAGGCCCAGGAAGCCTATTTGAAGGGACGCTACTTCCTGCGGAAGGCAGGAGAAGAATCCTGGAAGAAGGCCGAGGGCTACTTCGAGGAAGCAATCACGACCAATCCCCAATATGCGGCGGCCTACGCGGGGCTGGCTGAATACTACGTGCAAACCGACCTGATGAAGCCGGAGCTTGCCATGGCCAAGGCCAAGGAGCGCGCCCAGCGCGCCATCGCGCTGGACCCGGAGCTGGCGGACGCGCGCGTATCGCTCGGCCTGGTTCACTACTACGGTGACTGGGATTGGGACGGCGCCGATCGCGAGTTTCGCCGCGCCCTGGATCTGGAGCCGGGGAATGCCCGCGCGCACCGCTGGTATTCGATCTACCTGGAAACCGTCGGCCGCCACAATGAGGCCATCGAGCACCTGCAACTGGCCATCGCCTCCGACCCGCTCTCCATCGGTGTTTACGACACCGGCGCCAACGTCTGGTTCCAGGCGCACGAATTTGACCGGGCCATCGAGCAGGGACGCAAGATACTGGAGCTCGATCAGAATGATCCGCGCGGTTATGAGCAGATTACCGTCAGCCTGATTCAAAAAGGCGATTACCAGCAGGCGGTCACGCTGGGCCGCAAGGGGTTGCAACTGACCGGAGATCCCGGCGATCCCGTTTTTTCGACGCTCCTCTCAGTCGCGTACGGGCGGCTCGGGCAGCCGCGGCAATCGGCGGAGCACCTGAACAACCTGCAAGAAGCCGCGCGTAAGAATGGCTACGTTCCGCTCGGGTTCCTGGCCATCATTCATGCCGGTCTGGGCCGCAAGGATGCCGCCATGGATTCCCTGGAGAAGGCCTACCAAACCCGGGACCCCTACATGGTGCGGCTGAAAGTGAGCCCGTGGTTCGACGATCTGCAGTCCCATCCACGCTTCCAGGCTCTCTTGCGAAAAATGAATTTCCCGCCGCAGGGCTCCGCTCCGGATCGCGCCGGAACGAGCGGCAACTAGGTTCATTCCGAGGGTGGGAGATTGCTCACCGCGAACCGGACCGCGCTCCGCTCTTTTTCTCCCGCTCGTCAAGCAGAGCGAGCTCCCTGGCAAACAGCGGATTCTCCGGGAACTCAGCGGCAAGCTCCTGCAGCAGAACCCTGGCTCGCGCCGCCTGCTGTTCGCGCAGGCAGGCCAGCGCCAGCAGAATCTTGGCAAACGGACGCACATAGTGGCCGCCCTTCGCCGTGCGCGCGAGCTGCTCCATGCCCAGTTCCTTTTGCCCGCGGATTCCGCCGAACCACAGGAAGAAGCGCTTGTAACCGGGCAGGCTGCCGATGATGTAGTTGGAGGCGCCCAGCGCCAGGTAGGCGTCGTCGGCGTCAGGTTGCAGCGCCACCAGGCGCTTGGCGTACTCTTCCGCTTCCTTGATGTACTTCAGGCTGGCAATCTGTTTTTTTTCGAGCACGGCCAGATAGTCGGCCTGCATGCCGGTGGTCAGGCTGAGCGTGAGCAGAGCGCCGGCATCGTACTTGTCCCTGGCCAATCGCGCTTCCCCCAGGCGTCGCGCTTTGTCGTTGGCATCCAGAAACGCTTTGCGGCGCTGCGGGTCGGGCCGGCCTTCGATACCCACCAGGAATTTCTTGTCGTCCAGAAAGAAGTCAGAGGTTAAGACCCCCTGCCGGTAGAATTCCTCAAACAGGTATCCGGCGGCAAAGGCCGCGTGGCCCAGCACCGAATCGGGGTCGGCCTGCACTTCGCCCGCAAATTTCGCGCGGGCTTCTTCGAATTTCAGGGAGTACAGCAGCCGGAATCCCTCATCCACGGCGGGATGCGCCGCCTTCAAGATGGGCGCAGCAGGCGACTGCGCCGGCGGCGACGCCCGCGACGGGAGGGGAATCGCGGAGCCGATGGCCACCGGGAGAACGAGGATAAGATGCCGCAGATGCACTCGCCACGTCCTCATAGTGGGATGCGGCCTGCGTGCAGCCGCGTTACAAATTGTCCAGGAAAAACTGGGTGATCCGCCGGAAAAGATGCACGCGCGCCGTGGAATCGGCGACGCCGTGACCGCGTCCGGGGTACGAATAGATTTCCGCGTATTTTCCGGCTTTGATGAACTCTTCGGAAAGCTCCATGGTGTTGGCGTAATGAACGTTGTCGTCGGCCGTGCCGTGAGCGATCATCAGCTTCCCTTTGAGCTTTGCCGCGTGGGTTACCGGTGAGGAATTCTTGTAGCCTTCGGCATTGTCCTGCGGGCGCGACATGTAGCGTTCGGTGTAAATCGTGTCGTATTGCCGCCAATCAGTGACCGGCGCGCCGGCGAAGCCCGCCTTGAATACGTCGCCGGCATTGAGCATGGCGTAGCACGTCATGTAGCCGCCATAGCTCCAGCCCCAGATGCCGATGCGCGCGCCGTCCACCCACGGCAGCGATTTCAGGTAGTTCACGCCGGCCACCTGGTCAGCCAGCTCATTCTCGCCCATGTGACGGCGAATCGAGGATTCAAAGGCATGGCCGCGCCCGGCGCTGCCGCGATTGTCCACGCCGAAAATGGCGAATCCTTTCTGGGCCATGAGCTGATGCCACAGGAAATTCTGCCCGCCCCACTGGTTGCGGACAATCTGCGCGTGCGGCCCGCCGTAGGTGTAGACAATCACCGGATATTTCTTTGAGGGATCAAACCCCTGCGGCTTGATGAGGAATGCATTGAGCTCGGCGCCGTCCGCGCCGCGGACCTTCAGGAATTCCACGGGCGAAAAGCTGTATTCGGAGAGCTCCGTAACTTTGTTTTCGTTGATGACGTGCGCGCGCGTGCCATCGGCGCGATACAGATCCTGGCGCTGCGGCGTGCTCCAGTTTGAATAGGTGTCAACGTAGTTCGCCGCATCCGGCGACATGTTGATGGAGTGTGCGCCGGCATCCTTGGTCACGCGCGCGAACCCCGTGCCGTCCAGGGCGACTCGATACAGGTGCGTTTCCGTCGGCGACTTCTCGGTGGCCGTGAAATACACTGCGCTGTTCTTCTCGTCCACGCGCGCAACCTGTGAAACCTCCCACGCTCCGCTGGTGAGCTGTTTGAGCATTTTGCCGCTCAGATCATAGAGGTAGAGATGAGAGTAGCCGCCTTCGCCGCGCTCGCTGGACCAGAGAAAGCGCTTGCCGTCCGTGAAGAAATACAGGTCGTCAGCGAGGTTCACCCAGTATTCGTCCTGCTCGGTGAGAATGACGCTGCTTTTCCCGCTGGACGCGTCGGCGAAGAGCAATTCCAGCTTGTTCTGCGCGCGGTTCATACGCTGGATGGCCAGCCGCCGGGAATCGCGCAGCCACTCCACGCGGGGCAGGTAGATGTCCTTCTCCGCGCCGGTATCCATCCACACCGGTCCCGATGCGGCTGAACCGGCCTTCACCTCCACCACGCCCACGCGCACGGCAGGATTCGCCTCCCCGGCCTTCGGGTAGCGCATGAATTCCGTGTTTCCGGTGTAGGAAAGGAAATTCACCAGCGGATACTTCGACACCTGCTGCTGATCCATTTCCAGAAACGCGATCTTCGACGAGTCCGGGGACCACCAGTACGCGGTGCGAATGCCCAGTTCTTCCGGATAGACCCAATCGAGCTGGCCCATCAGGACGTCGTCACCTCCGCCCTGCGTCAACTGCCGCTCCTTGCCGTCGGCGACGCTGGAAATCCAGACATTGTGATTGCGGACGAAGCTGACCCACTTGCCGTCCGGGGAGACTTTTGGATCCTGAATCGGCTCTTTGCCGGCACTCAGGCGCCTGCCGCTTGCGGCGTTGACGTCGTACCAGACCAGGTTCCCTTGCACCACCACGAGAAGAGCTTTGCCTTGCGGCGACCACAGGTACCTGGGGGGCGCCGCGCGGCCCAGCCCCGTCGCCACCGTGGCAGCTCCGGTCTGTTCGCCTGCGGACTGCACCAGTGCGCGAAGCTTCTGCGTCTCAACCAGCAGTTTCTTCTCGCCGGTGGCCACATCCATCGTCCAGATGTCGGTCTGAGCGTCGCGCCCCTGGCCGGTGCGTTGATAGAAGCCGAGCATCTTGCCGTCCGGGCTCCACTGGATGCCCTGCGTCGTCGAGCCGCTCAAGCTGGCTTGGCCCGCAGGAGGCCAGATGCGTTCTACGGTGAGCTGCCTGGCCGGCGCCGCGGTTTGCGCCCCCGCCGGCACCGGCCCGCAGACCCAAGCGAGAGCGATTACAACCGAGAGTTTCTTATGAAGACTGACCACACCGTTCATCGGCTCCCTCCACAGGGCGGCGACATTCTAGCTGGTTTGATGGATAGATGAGACGCAACCTGCAAAATCAAAAGCTGGGCGCGCCGGCCGGCGCGGGCCGTTCCTCGGCCGCCTGCACTCCGAAGCGCAGCCGCGCAAAGTATCCCTGCGCGAGCGACATCAGCCCGGTGTACAGATAGCCCCAGACAAAAAGCAGCAGGAACGGCACGGTCGCGTAATTCTGATTTTGAATGGCGTACACAACGGTCATCGAAAAATAGATGCCCAGCAGCACTTCCACATAAGGCAGCCAACCCGCCGGCTTGCGGTAAGCCTTCGCCGCCCAATTCGTCCCGTGCCCCTCAATGCGATACTTCGGAGTTCGCGCGAACTCGCTCGGTTTGCCCAGCAACGCTTCAATCACCGCCAGCGCGTTGCGCGGCGCCAGGCCGATACCCACAGCCATCACGAACGGAAGCCACAGGAACGTGCGCTTCCAGGTTTTTGGCCGCAGCACCCGCTGGCCCACCAGGTAGAAACTGGAGATGGAACAGGTGGAAGCAAGGAACAGCGGCAGGTCAATCACCAGCATCTGGAACCAGCCCTGATAGAAACGCACAATCATGCACGGCAGCAGCATCGTGGAAAGAACAATCATCAGCGGGTAGCTGACGTTCGCGGAAAGGTGGAAGAACGCCTCCCACTTCACGTGGCGCGGCTGGCCTGACGCGAAGACCCTCGGCAGGATCTTCTTGCCCACTTGAATCAGCCCCTTGGCCCAGCGCGCCTGCTGCGTTTTGAACGCGTTCATTTCCACCGGCAGCTCGGAGACGCACTCGACCTCCGGCAGATACAGGAATTTCCAGCCGCGCAACTCGCTGCGGTACGAGAGGTCGGTATCTTCGGTCAGCGTGTCATGCTGCCAGCCGCCGGCATCGTCAATGGCCGCGCGCCGCCACACCCCGGCGGTGCCATTGAAGTTGAAGAACGTCCCGCGGCGGGAGCGCGCGCCGTGCTCGATGACAAAGTGCCCGTCCAGCAGGATGGTCTGAATCTGCGTGAGCGCGGAGAAATCCGCATTCAGATACGTCCAGCGGGCCTGCACGCAGCCCACTTTGGATGCATCCGCCGCCAGCCTGCTTGGCGCCAGGAAATAGGGCAGCGTCTTTTTCAGGAAATCCGGCGCCGGGATGAAATCCGCGTCAAAGATGGCGATGAACTCGCCGCTGGCGGAGCGGAGCCCTTCCTCCAGGGCGCCAGCCTTGAAGCCGGAGCGATTTGCACGATGGTGATACGAAACCGGAAAACCCAGCGCCTGGTGCCGCTCCACGCAGGCCCGCGCCACATCCTGGGTTTCGTCGGTGGAATCGTCCAACACCTGAATCTGCAGCATCTCGCGCGGATAATCGAAGCGCGTGCATGCATCCACCAGCCGCTCGATGACGTAGCGCTCATTAAAGATTGGAAGCTGTATGGTAACCTTGGGCCATTCGGAAACTTCCGGCGGAGGCCCGGGGACGTTGTGCTTGTATTTGAAGAAGTAGTACACCAGCCAGTAACGATGCGCCCCGTACATCGCCAGCACGCCCAGCACCAGGAAGTAAGGAATCATCACCGCCAGGTCGAACCCGTTCAGGTGATACAGCCCCTTGAAGGGATTCGCATCCACATTGCGGTGCCAGAATTCACTGAACGGGTTCTGTTGCAGCATCAGCAGCAGAGCCAGGTGGAACGTTCCGGACAATTCTCCATCTCCTGCGAAAGCCAACGTCCTTGAACAGTCCTTTTGTGGAACCAATCGTGCCGCGCTTCGGACGCCAGGCGCTACTCGCCGCCGGCGGCGTCGTGCTGCTGGGGATTTGTTTTGAGCTTGTGCGGCGTCTGGGCAATCTCAAGCTCTACGTCGTCGAAACCATCAGCCTCGGCCTCGCCGCCGGAATCGCTTATCTTATCCTGCTTTACCTGTTTGAGCATTCCTCCGATGACCGCTCCGCGTTTTGGATGATCCTGGCCGGAGCGGTGCTGTTCCGCGCGCTGCTGCTTCCGCTGCCGCCCACCCTCTCTGACGACATGTACCGCTACATCTGGGACGCGAAAGTCCAGCAGGACGGGCACAACCCCTACGCCCTGCGTCCCGATGATCCCTCGCTCGCACACCTTCGCGATGATCACTACCTTCGCGTCTCAGGGCGGGACATCACCGCCCTCTATCCCCCGCTGGCCGAGCACGTCTTCCGCGCAACCTACCTGGTTGCCAAAGGGCCTGTTGCGTTCAAGCTCCCCTTTGTTCTGGGCGACCTGGCCGTAATAGCCATGCTCGCCGCGTGGCTGCGCGCATCCGGCGGACGCAATCACAGCCTGGCGCTCTACGCATGGAATCCGCTGGTCATCGTGGAGTTTTCGGCCAGCGGTCATTTCGATTCGCTGGCATTGGCCCTGGTCTTTGCTGCGGGCCTGCTGGTTGCGCGGCGGCGGGAGGCCGTCTCCACCGCGTTGCTGACGGCGGCGGCCTTGATTAAGGCTTACCCGGTGTTGCTCCTGCCGTTGTGGCTCAGGCGGGTGTGGCGCGCCCGTCCGCAGCGCGCGTGGACCAATGCCGCCATTGCCGCAGGGTTGGCAATCGCGTGTGCCGCGCCGTACTGGCGAGCGTGGCCCACTTTTTTGCTGAACATGCGCTACTACGAATCCAGTTGGATCAACAACGCCAGCCTGGCCGCCATTCTGGACTGGTTTTCCGGCAGCCACGAACTGACCGTGGGCTTGGGCGCCGGCGTCAGCGTGGGACTCGCGCTCTGGGCGGCCGGCCGGCGGCTGGATTCCATGCGCGCCGGATACCTGATTGTGGGCGCCGTGCTGCTGCTTTCGCCGAATGCATTCTCCTGGTACTTCACGTGGATCATCCCGTTCCTTTGCTTCTTTCCGAACCCGGCCTGGCTGATGCTGACCGTGTTGCAGTTTTTCTCCTACCACGTTCTGATCGGGTATCAGGCCGCCGGAGAATGGCGTTTTGACCCTCTGTTCCTGTGGTTGACCTACGGTCCTTTCTTTGCCCTGCTGTTGCTGCGGCGCCTGCTCCCTCCGGAAGTGGACGAATCCGCTCCACCCGTGTAAACCTGCCCCGGCAGGATTCGTCTATCAGGGTGCTGGAAAACGTGGCAGGCGCTTGAGCAGCTCGACAGAGAGCTTCGTGCTGGCGGCATCCGCGCAGAGCGTTGCGGAATCACGGGCGCTGCTGCGTGCGGAGGACTTCGATGAACTGGTGCGCCTGCACCAGAAGCGAATCTACCGTGTGCTCTACTCGATTTTGCGCGATCCGGACGCGGCAGACACTCTGACCCAGGACTGTTTCCTGCGCGCCTATCAGCACCGCGCGAACTTCCGGGGCGAGTCGCGGGTGGAGACGTGGCTCATCCGCATCGCCGTCAATCTGGCCACCGACCACTTGCGCAGCAGGAAGCGGGCCTTCTGGTCGTTTCTAAAGAGCACGGACTCTGATGGAGCGGGCGAGCCGGAACTGGCCCGTGACGCGCCCTCGGCGGAGCGGGTCCTGGTCGCGCGGCAGCGCGCGCTTCTGGTCTGGCAGGCCGCGGCGGAACTGCCTCCGCAGCAGCGCGCCGTATTTCACCTGCGGTTTGCCGAAGAAATGTCACTCGAAGAAATTGCCGAGGCGACACAACTGGAAGTGGGCACGGTGAAATCGCACTTGCATCGCGCCCTCCTGACCGTGCGAAGAAAAGTGAACGAGTGGGAAAGCCGATGAAGACGTACGGGAACGGGCAGCAACCGGAAACGGAAGCGAACCTTGGGGAGGCCGAACGGGCGCTGAGCGCGGCGCTGGCGTCACTGCCGGAGATCGCCGCTCAGTCCGGCGAACGCTCGCCGGATTTCTGGCGCAGCCAGCGGCTGGCGATTGCCGCGCAAATGGCAGGCGCGGCGCCCTGCGAACCTCGCTGGGTGCCCTGGTCTGTCGCGGTCGCGGCTGTGATTCTGGCCGCCGTATTGCTCAGCCGGCCGGTGGCGCCGCCGCAATCACAAGCGCTGACGTCACGCGACCCGGATCACGAGCTGCTGGTGGGCATCGAACAATCGCTCCGGCGAAGCGTGCCGCTGGCTCTCGAACCGGCCACGCTCCTCACGCAGGAATTGCATTCGGCCACCGTCAAACCGGCGCCTTGAACCCTGCCGATGGGACGGGAAGTTGCGAGCAAAGAATGAGCAATACAGGAGAGACAAAATGAAGCGTCTGGCACTTTTTGCGACAGCCCTCTTGACCGTAGCGATGACCTCTGCGGCGCAGCAACTGCCTCCTGCTCCGGCCCACGCCGCGCCCGCGCAACTTCGGCGGCAGGTCCCGCTGCCCAAGCCGGAGCGTGACGTCGTCATCGTCGTTCGCCCGGAAGAAGAGCCGGAGGCCACGCTCTCCGCGTTCGGTGGCGCGAACTGGCTCATGTTCCCGGAGGAGCAGCAGATGCGCGCGCCCATGGCCGCGCCGACGCCGGAGACGCGTCCGCGTACCCCGGACCTCGGCAAATGGTGGAAGAACTCAGAGGTCGTGGCTGAATTGCAACTCACGCCCGCTCAGATTACCCAGATTGAGCAGACGTTTCTGGACCATCGCCTGAAGCTGATTGACTTGCGCGCCGACGTCGAGCGCCAGGAAGCCAAGCTGCAGCCGCTGATTGAAGCCGATCAGCCGGACGAAGCCAAGGTTGGCGCGCAGCTTGACCTGCTACTGGCGGCGCGTGGCCGTCTGGAAAAGGCCAACGCCATGATGATGCTGAGCATCCGCAGGATTCTCAGCGTCGAACAGTGGAAGAAGCTGGAGGACTTCAAGCAGGAGCGCGAAATGCACTTCAAGGTGCGCCCGGAACACCGCGAGCCCGGCGCCGGTGAGCTCGAGCGCAGGCCCATGCCCGCCAAACCCTTGCCAACCCGCCCGCCGGACAACGACAAGCCCTAGTGAGTCGGAGTTTCCGCCAGAGCCGCACGCCGGTTGCGCGGCTCTTCTTCCGTGAACGCCGCAGGCTGCTGCAGGAGCGACCGCAGATAGCCCTGACAGGCGGGACTGTTCCAGTCCGCCGAACCGACGCGCCGCATGCGGACCTTCCCCGCGCGGTCCACAATGTAAGTGGCGGGAATTCCTCGCGACGCGAACACGTCCGGCACCTCCTGGCGGCTTACGAACACCGGAACCGTGTACGAATTGCGCTGCATGAATTCACGCACCGTGTACTCCTCTTCCTCCGAAACGAGCACGAAGGCCACGCCCTCCTTGTTCATCGTCTCGTAGAGCGCCTGAATGCTGGGCATCTCGTCACGGCAGGGGCCGCACCAGGTGGCCCATAGGTTGACGAAGACAACCTGGCTCCTGAACCGGTGCAGCGCCGATTCTTCGCCGCCTACAGCTTGAAGCTGCCAGTTGTAGTCGGCCGCGCCGTGCTCTTCTGGCGTTGAACCCTCCGCCGGGCAGGCCGAACCGCTGCTCCAGGCGAATCCCGATTCACCGCCGCTGTGGCGATAGGGCGCGCGCAGGAAATTCAACACGCCGATGCCGATGGCCAGCACCAGCAAAATGCGAAGCGCAGACGCGCTGGTCAGCGCCGGCGGCTTTTGCGGCTGCTCGTTGTTTGCATGGAGATACACGATGGAGCGGACAATCTGACTATAGCATTCGTGCCGGCCAGCCGGCCCGGATGAGAACCTCATTTCCTGCCACGCAATACAGCCCATGGCCCGGGCAGAAGTACCGGCGGCCCTTCCTTTTTCCTAGCCTCAGCGGAACCACTGGTCGCCGGAGTCATGGGTAAACGTGGTGGTCTTGCCCAGCGCGTCGGTCACCGAGGTGCGGTTGCCGCGCGTTTTGCAACAGCCTTGGCAAGACGGGGGATGATTGGGTTTTTGAGGCCTTGGCTCACCATCTCCTGTTTCACGGCGGAAGCGTGGTCCGCGAGCTGGCCAGCAAGATCGGAAACGCGGCGAACTGTTTTGTCCGGGTCGAGCTTCAGCTCAACTGCAAGCTTGCGCCAGTGAGAAGGCCGGATGTTACGGAGCCGGTATTCACCACCGATTTTCATCGATACTTTCGCCTTCTCGATGTTGATGCCTGGGTACGGAAGAACGCTGGCCACGTCATAGAGTGGTGCTAGTCGAATACGCCCGCCTGCACCGATCAGGAGTGCATAGTTCTTTGCGTGGGCATCCGTTCCGGCGATGAGCCAGTTGTAGATGACTGAATCGAGAAAAGTCGCAATATCCTCTCTTGGCAGGCTCGAATTCTCGCCGAGCAAGCCGACGATATCCCGGATGCCGGGACCGCCCTCATTCTGGTATTCGTGGGTCGGCGGGATGGCGAAAGCTTGGCACATGTCCTCTTGATGGACACGACGAAGGGTGCCGGCGACGCGGGCGCGGTCATACCGCTCGACAACAATTGCAATCTCGTCTTTGAAATGCATGATGCGCGAGTCCACGACGGGAAGGCCGAGCGCGCGCGCGAGCTCTAGGGAGAAATGTTCATTCTCGGTGTGGCCTTCAAATTCGCCTGACGGCGGCTTGAGAATATGCGTCGTGGGAACGCGACCGGAAGGCACGCCCCATTTCTTGTTCTCGAAGAGCAGGGCCGTTTTCGGTTGAGCGGCCGCCAGGCTGAATTGACCGGTATCGCGAGGAGCGCGCCAGGCGGACTGGTCTTCACGCAAGGCGCGCAGACGCTTGGCGATTTCTTTTTCGTCGAGCCATTCGATGGGAGGAGCGGCAACACCCAGGACGGCGTTCAGCCTTGTCGGCTGGACAAACTGCACAGCTCCGGCACAGTCCTCGCCGACGCAGGCGATCAGGCTGAAGGCGTTCCTCGCAGAGACAT
>Ga0187894_10003878_pt1 | contig 16435 bp, 19 predicted proteins | sample GBC1701081metaG_FD_136650 | JGI IMG/M metagenome (GOLD analysis project Ga0187894, IMG submission 136650) | White microbial mat communities from a lava cave in the Kipuka Kanohina Cave System on the Island of Hawaii, USA - GBC170108-1 metaG ... | reverse complement strand
GTATGTCGTTATCTTCGATAACTCCGATGCCGCGAATCCTCAGTCCCACGATTAGCATTGTGGGCTACAAATATGAACACCCTTTTCAACCGCTGGTTGATGACCTAATCAATTACAAAAAAATAAATAATCCCGGAATTGTAGTTCTTTTAAAATCTTCGGATGAACACGAGAAAGGCTAACTTGTTGTGAGACAAGGGCGCAAAGCCGTGAGTCTTATTGCGAATGCAATTAAGATTGTCTGGTTGCCGAAAGTTTGATGAGTGATTCACTTCTTTTCATTCCTAAAAACTTTTCAATAAAACATTCAAGCCTTTCTTCGTCGGATAATTTCCGCTTTGCGAGAGAGGCATCAGGATGTTTAGGCAAAAAATAAATTCAAAGTTTTTAAGTTCACTGCTTTTGTCAGGCTGTTTTGTGTTCTTTTCTGTTGAAGCTAAAGCACAAAATTCACAGGGGCATTCAACTCCGAAACCCCGTTTGTTTGGTTCTTTCGATGTGAAAGAGACAAAGAAAGAGAGACCTCGTGTTGTTGAAAAAACTTCTGAAGAAACAAAGACAGAACCTAAGAAGGCAGTCGAAAAAACACCTGTCGTTTTTGTTTCAACTTCCGAAGAGCAAAAGCTTTTGAACTTAATAAACAAAAAGAGGGAAACACAAGGGTTTTCGCCGTTGGTTCTTGATAAGGAACTTTGCCGTCTTGCAAGAGTTCACTCGGAAAACATGGTAAAAAATAACTTTGTCAGCCATGTAACACCCGAAGGCAAGAACATAAAAGAACGTGCGAAAGATTTTGGTATCAAATTCAAAGCCATTGGCGAAAACATTGCTTTTAATCAAGGTTACGAAGACCCTGTAGGTTTTGCAGTTGAAAGATGGCTTGTTTCTTACGGACACAAACAGAACATCTTTCAATCTTTGTGGACAGGGACGGGAATCGGCATCGCAAAAAGTGAAGACGGCGGCTACTACTTTACGCAAGTTTTCATTTCGCGCTGATATTGAGGTTTCAACTCTAGTTTGGTACAAACGGCTGACAATTTTTCAGAAAGGTCAGCCGTTTTCGTTTTGACAGTGAGTTTTTCATTACCGGCTTTCGCTAAAATTAACTTGTTTCTTCGTGTTATAGGCAAGCGCGAAGACAGTTATCACGAAATAGAAACCGTTTTTCAAACCATTAGTTTGAAAGATGTGTTGACGTTTACTGAAAGAAGCGATGATTTAATTAAACTCTCTTGTGATGATGGGAAAATGCCCGTTGACGAAAGCAATCTGGTAGTGCGTGCGGCGACAGAATTTCAAAAAAGGTTTGATATAAAACGCGGTGTAAGTATTCATCTTGAGAAGAAAATTCCGTCGCCCGGAGGGCTTGGCGGAGGTTCGTCCGATGCGGCTATCACTTTGCTGGGGTTGGCTAAATTATGGGATGTGAAAATTGAAAAAAAAGAGCTGGAGGAAATTGGTTCATCGCTTGGTGCGGATGTTCCTTTCTTTTTTACCGGCGGAACGGCTCTTGGAACTCAGCTTGGCAACAGCATTATGTCACTCGATGACATCCCGAAAACTTTATTTTTGGTGGTTACGCCAAACGTCAATGTGGCAACGAAAGAAGCTTACAAAAGTCTTAACTCGCCTAGCTTGACAAAGGAAAACCCGAAAAGTATTCTCTCACGTTCTCGTTGGCGCGAGACAGACACAGATTCAGTTCAGGAATATCTACACAATGATTTTGAATCGGTGATTTTTCGATTAGAGCCTGAAATCGAAAGAGTCAAAAGGGCTTTGATTGAACAAAGTGCAAACGGCGTTTTAATGTCGGGGAGCGGCGCGAGTGTTTTTGGTATCTTTGATAAAGAAGAAGTCAGAGAACAAGCCGTTGAAAGATTGAAACAAGAAAAATCTTGGAGAATCTTTGCTTGTTCATCTGTCGGACGTCGTGAATATTTGAAGGCTTTAGAACCTTGTTCTAAAATCATGCGCGTCTGAAAATCGAAAATTTTCTTGCTGGGGCGTAGCCAAGTGGTAAGGCACCGGTCTTTGGAATCGGCATTCGTAGGTTCGAATCCTCCCGCCCCAGCCATTTTTCTGTTAGTTCAAAGTTCAAAGTTCTGAGTTCTGAGTTTTTGTACTTAGAACTTAAAATTAAAGACTTAGAACTCTTTATGGGAACAACAAACAGCATCAAGGTATTTTCCGGTAATGCAAACCGCGAATTAGCCGGAGAAATTTGCCATTATCTGAGCAGTGACCTTGGGCGAGCAAACACGACTCGTTTTTCTGACGGCGAGTTTAATTTTCAGATTGAAGAAAATGTACGCGGTGCGGACGTTTTTATTGTACAACCGACTTGCCCGCCGACAGATAAGCATCTGATGGAACTCCTTGTGATGCTTGATGCGTTCAGGCGTTCGTCAGCAGAGCGGGTTACGGCTGTCATTCCATATTTCGGTTACGCACGTTCCGATAAAAAGGACAGACCGCGTGTTCCAATTGCGGCAAGATTGGTTTCAAACCTTTTAACGGTCGCAGGGGCAGACAGAGTTTTGACAATTGATTTACACGCGGCACAGATTCAGGGTTTTTTTGATATTCCCGTTGACCATCTTTACGCCGCGCCTGTGATGATGGGTTATTACAAAGAGAACCCGCTTCCGAAAATAACGGTGGTCGCACCGGACACAGGTGGTGCTGAACGCGCACGAGCTTACGCAAAACGCTTAAACGCAGATTTGGCTCTTTGCGATAAACGGCGCGAGAAAGCAAATGTCGCCGAAGTGATGAACGTGGTTGGTGATGTTCGCGGAAAAAATTGCGTCATTATTGACGATATGTGCGACACGGGTGGTTCGATTTGCAAAGTCGCACAGGCTTTGAAAGACGCAGGCGCAGAACGTATTCACGCCTGCTTTACGCACGCCGTTTTGTCGGGACAAGCAGTCGAAAAAATTGCCGAATCACCGATTGAACAGGTCGTAGTTACAAACACAATTCCTTTGCGTGAAAACGCAAGGGCATTGGAAAAAATACAGGTGCTTAGTATCGCTCCGCTGTTAGCGAAAGCGATCAAGTCTATCCATGAGGAAACAAGCGTTTCCTCGCTCTTTGTCTAAATCAAAGGGCAAAAACTTAGGTCATTCGGCTGTCAGTGGTCAGCAACTTTTGTCAGTTGTCGGTTGTCTGTTGTTAATGTTATTAGCGACAAACAACTGATAAATAACAACTGACGATGGACTACTGACCATTGACAGCTTTTTATTTGAGGTTGATTTTTTATCATGGCACAAAGAGAAACCATTACAGTAAAAGCGGGTTTACGCGAGAATCGCGGCAAAAACGATGCGGGAAGACTGCGTCGTGCAGGAATGGTGCCTGTTACGGTTTACGGCGGCGACGCAGAACCCGTAGCGGCGGCAGCATCTCTGGCGGAACTCGCTGCAATTCTTCGCACAGAGACAGGGCATAACACCATCTTCAAACTTGATGTTGAAGGTGTGGGCGTCAGCGATGTTATGTTTCACGACCGCCAGATTGACCCCGTTCGCGGGCGGCTTGTTCACGCAGACCTGCGCCGCATCGTCAAGGGACAGAAGATTGAAGTAACTGTTGATTTGGTTTTGGTAGGCGAACCAATCGGCGTAAAAGAACAAGGCGGACACCTTGAACACATCCTGCGCGAAATCGAAATCGAGTGCGAACCGCTAAACATTCCCGAAAAAATCGAAGCTGATGTTTCGGGTTTGCACGCAAACGAACCTTTGCACGTTTCGGATTTGAAAGTACCCGAAGGCGTCACTTTTGTTACGGCAGGCGAAACAGTTGTTGCAACAGTCGGTTTCATAAAAGATGAAACAGAACAGGTGAGCGATACGCCAACCGAACCCGAAGTTATCGGCAAGGGCAAAAAAGAAGATTAAAGGAGCATTTAGCTACTAGCTCTCAGCAACCAGCGTTTGAAAAAGCTGTAAGCTGAAAGCTAAATGCCGATGGCTTTATGCGTTTTATCGTTGGTCTTGGCAATCCGGGTGAGCGTTATGAATGGACGCGCCATAATCTGGGCTTTATGCTGATTGATTTGTTGGCGAACCAAACGCAGGCACAAGTAAAGCGAAAAGATTGTCGTTCGCTTGTAGGTCGTGCGGAAATCGAAGGCGAAACGGTTGAATTGGTCAAGCCGCAAACATTTATGAATCTCAGCGGAGAAGCAGTTTCATGTTTGTTTGCAAAGACCGATTCAAAAGCAAAAGAGTTGATAGTTATAACCGATGATTTGGCTTTACCGTTTGGAAAAATTCGCGTTCGTCCAAAAGGTTCTGCGGGTGGTCATAACGGGTTGAAATCAATTATTGCTTACCTGAAGACCGAAGAGTTCGTTCGTCTCAGAGTCGGTATTCAGCCCGAACATCCGATTAACGACACAAAACGATTTGTCCTTGAAGAATTTTCGCGTGAGTCACGCAAAGAAGTTGAAAAAATTTTAGAAACATCTGCCGATGCCGTTCGCACCATTCTTCGTGATGGAGTCGAAAAGGCAATGGCACAGTTTAATTAAGTGATGAAGGATGAAGGATGAAGGATGAATAAGAAATAAAGAAAAGTTTTTTATTTTATTCATATTTCAAATTTCATACTTTCAATAACCCCCTTCTTGCTTCAATAAAATTTGAAGCCGGAGAGCCATAAGGAGGAAAAGAATTGGCTAATTTAAGAACTTATGAAGTGATGTTTATCATCAATCCCGACACATCAAACGAAGATGTCGAGCGTATTGTTGGTAGTTTGAGAGATATTACTACGTCTTTGGGCGGTAGTATTGTTAAAGAAGATTTGATGGGACGCCGTCAACTCGCTTATCCAATCGAGAAAAAGAGAGAGGGCATATATGTTCTATTTGAAATTGACGGAAGCGGTAAAGAGATAGCCGAACTCGAACGCAGAATGCGCGTGACCGAAGAGGTAATGCGTTATATCAGTGTTCGTGTTGATGAGGATAGGAAAGCCGCTGAAAAAATCAGCAAGAATCGTGAGCGCAAATCTTCCCGTCGCGGCTTTAACGCAAAGGCTCAAGATGAAAGTGTGGGACAGGACGTTTGAGCGTTATCGTTCAAATCTAATCGTTTGAATTAAAGGATTGAAAAAAAATGGCAAGAAATTTTGATGACAACACAGATAGAAATGATGACCCCGAAGATAGCGGGCAGAGAATGGATTTCAAATTCGGTGGCGCACAACGTCAACGTCGTCGTCGCAGAACCCGCCGTACTGTTCCCGATTATATTGATTGGAAAGACGTTGATTTTTTGAGGCAATTTGTACCTGAACGCGGAAAGATTATGCCGCGTCGTATTTCGGGCGTTACGGCAAATGCACAACGCCGCATCGCAAGGGCTATCAAACGCGCACGCAACATGGCTTTGTTACCCTTTACAACTGACTAGATAGATTTTCGATTGCCGATTGCCGATTGCCGATTTGTTTCTTTGAAACACATTGGCAACGACAAACAGTCAATCGGTTTTTGAGGAGGTAAAGAGAATGGCAACAACAACAGTTTTATTGCGCGAAGACGTTGAAAATTTGGGTGGACGCGGCGAAATCGTAAAAGTAAAAGCGGGATTTGCCCGCAATTATCTGTTACCCAACAGACTTGCGATGGAAGCCACAAAGGGAAACATCAGACAGGTCGAACAAGAACGCGCAGCATTGCTTCGTAAAGAAGCGACAGAAAAATCTACAGCCGAAGCACAGGCGACGCAAATGGGTAATATCAAACTTGAATTTGTTCGCAAAGCTGGTGAACACGGTGTTCTTTATGGTTCTGTAACTTCGATGGATATTGCCGAAGCAATGCAGGCAAAAGGCTACGAAATTGACCGTAAGCGAATCATTCTGAAAGATGTTTTGAAAGAAGTCGGTGATTACACGGTGAATGTCAAACTTCATCGTGATGTCGTTTTGGAAGTTCCCGTAAGCATCATTGCCGAAGGCGGAAATGAAACAGAAGAGTCAAAGGCGGAAGATAAACCGAAGGGTAAAAAAGGCAAATCCACACCCAAAGATTTGGAAGGTCCGACTTACGAATAACCAAAACCGAATATAATTTCGATTCAGAATAAACGGGCGGGCGTGTACAAAGCGTTCGCTTGTTTTGTTTTCTATAAGGATTAAAAATAAAAACGGCTGGCACATAGAGTCAACCACAATATTGAAATCTGCTGATTTTTATTTGGTGGAGCAGAGGGGGGTCGAACCCCTGACCTCCGCATTGCGAACGCGGCGCTCTGCCAAACTGAGCTACTGCCCCATAAACGAGTTGGGATAATAAGTAGCCATAACTTTTGTGTCAAGTTTGTTGAAAATCTGGTAAAAGAAAACGCCCGTTGCCGGTAAACGAGTTTGGTGGCCCAACCAATTTCACCCGCAAATTACGACCGACAACGGACGAGCTTTTATGCGATAAAGTTTTATCGCATAGAATCTTTCTTCATCATTCCGTCTTTTGTTTTTGTGATTGCATCATCAAAAGCTTTCACGTAAACATTCTTGTCAGAGTTGTATTTGATTTGGAAAAGAGATTTGTTTTCGAGGTCAAAGATTGCTACGGTTGAAGTTGCGTTACCAAACTCTTCAAAGAATTTACCCAAGCCGTGTTTTTCGGCTGTTACTTTGGCTGCGGCTTTTGTTTTTTCGTCCGTTACATCAAGAACCACAAACTCAAGTTTGCCTTTATAATCTTTCATCAACTTGCTCATTACAGGTTCAAGTTTTTTGCAGGCAGGACACCAATTAGCGCGTACTATCAAAACGGTTGGTTTTGTTTTCGTCATCATTGCATCATCTTTTTTCATCATACCGTCGTCTTTTTTCATACTGTCCTGTGCAAAAGCCGACATAGCGAAAAGAATGATGAGTGCGAACATCGCAGTGAATTTTGTTAGATTGGCTGTCAATTTGTTTTTCATTTTTAACTCCTGATAAATGTTGAAATGCTCATTGTTAAAGGCATTTTGGTTTATTATTTTCGGGGTGATGCAGAAAGAACTGAAACGTACTGACGATTGTCTTTCTGCCGGATTTGATTGAGGGGACAATCCTCCAAAATGTTGTTGTTCTCCCCATGTACAACAACTCTGACAGGCTTATTGCCTCGGCTGAATTGGTAGAAACTTGCCCGCCTCGTTCTGAAAATACCCGCAGGGTTATTATTTATTCCGGCGATAAATTTTTTTTGATTTTGCCTGAATGGGAATAATTCATATCGGAATTGATATAAGATAAACGGTAGTTTAAGGTGATGGAATAATTCGCGGATGTACGGATGCTGAGTCTAGCACGCAAGCAAGAACCAACAGATTCTTGGAATGATTTTGAAACGGAAGTGATTCCGTTTATGGCGGATGTGTATCGTGTGGCGATGTGGCTTGTGCGTGACAAAACGGATGCAGAGGATTTGGTGCAAGAGACTTACAAACAAGCATTGCTTTCGTATCATCGCTTTGAAAAAGGAACTAATTGTCGTGCGTGGCTTGTGACGATTCTCTATCACACAAACAGCAAACGGATTCGTTCACGTTCAAAATTACATCTTGTGCATTCGGTCGAAGAAGAGATTGCAGAGACGATTGCTTTTGAACCGCCTACGCCGCAAGGATTGACGGATGAAGATGTGCTGGCGGCACTTGAAAAAATACCGAAACAATTTCAAGAGGTGGTTTTGCTTTGCGATGTTGAAGATTTTTCTTACAAAGAGATTTCATTAGCGTTGAATGTGCCGATTGGTACGGTGATGTCGCGTCTTCATCGCGGGCGCAGGTTACTAAGAAGTGAACTTGCCGCGTTTGCGAACAGATACGGTATCAATAAGGAAGATGATAAAGGGAGGGAATCAAATGCAGTGTCGTGATTTCCGTGAAATTGCAGATTCATATTTGAGTGATGAACTGACGGTTGAGACAAACCACGAAGTTCTGAAACATCTTGAAACGTGTGCTGTGTGCCGCACCGAAATCGGAGCGCGTCGGGAGATTAGGATTCGCTTAAAAACAGCCGTAAAAAACGATGAGAGATTTCAAATAGGCGAAGGCTTTGCCACAGAGTTGAAAGCAAAACTGCAAGAAGTTTCTTTAGAGGAAATGCCTGTAAAAAACAGAACTTTTGGCAGACAAACCGCTTGGCTTGCGATTGCAGCTTCGTTTCTTCTGGTTGCTCTGTTGATTGGGGTAGGTATCAGGTATCAGTTGAGAAAAAATCAAAACCTTTCGTCAAACAATAACTCTAACGCAATTATTCTCGCACGCGAAGCGATGGCACATTTCGCTGTTGGCGACCATAAAAATTGCGCCCTTCAACACAACTTGGAAGAGATGCCGATAAGTTTAAGCGAAGCGGCAAAGCGATACGATAAGACTTACGCGGAACTCGACAAAGCTGTAATGAAAGCGTTTGACAACAACGAAAACAAAGTAGAATTTTTAGGCGCACACGCCTGCATATTTGAAGGGAAAAAGTTCGCCCATGTAGTTTTACGGACAAAAGGAAAAATCGTCTCTTTCTTGGTTGTAAATAAAGAGGAGAACGAGACAAATTCTGTTGACGCGAATAATTCAACATCCATTTCATGTCAGCCTAAGGACGGTTTTCAAGTTTCGTGTTTTGACACACAGCGTCATCAGGTCTTTATTGTTTCGGACATGAGCGAGCAAGATAACCTTACAATTGCACGGACTCTTCAAAGTTCAATAATGAATCACCTTTCATAAAAATATCTCAAACTGCAATGTAATGTCGCTCTCATCGTTGCTTTCACCTTTGAATCTGTGATAAAGCCTCAGAGCAATCAAAGCTCTTTCTTTACGTTTTCTTGTGTCGGAAAATCAAACGTGGACGATTCAAACAGCACGCCCTTGGACAAACTACTTTTGCGCCTTGATATTGATCGTGACAAAGCGGCTGAAAAATATATTCGTCTGCGTGATGAACTCGCAAACTTTCTCCGTTTGAAAAACTGTCCTGAATCTGAAGAATCCGCCGATGAGGCACTTGACCGCACGGCAAACAAAATCGAAAAAGGTGAAGATGTTCAAAACGTAAGAGCTTACGCTTTTCGCGTTGCGAAATTTGTCTTGCTTGAAAAATTACGTGAGCCTCATTTTGGAGAGATAACAGAAGACGAAGAGCGAACCTTAAAGGCGCGGACATACGAAGTTAATGAGCGGCTTGAGTGTTTGGAACGCTGTATGAAAAAGGAATTGAACGAAAGCGAAAGAGCTTTGATAAGCAAGTATTACGAGGGCGAAGGGCGTTCAAAAACCGACATCAAAAAGGCTCTTGCAGAAAAATTCGGTTTGAGTATGACCGCATTGAAACTGCGTGCGCTTAGAATACGCGAACGGCTGGAAAAATGTATCAACCATTGTGTGGAAAAGGGGATTGCGTGAAACCAAAGATATATTTTTGTCACACAAGACAGAGGGGAGAAATACCATGACAGAAAAAAGAACTCCCGAAGAGGCACAAATGGAAAAATATATTCTTGGCGAAATGTCCGACGCCGAACGCGAGACGTTTGAGGAAAAGTTTATCGAAAGCGAGGAGTTTTTCGCACGTGCTTTAATTGTCGAAAACGAATTAGTTGACAGTTATGCCAACGAAACATTCACGGGCGATAAGCTTGTTAAGTTTGAAAGAAATTATTTAACGACACACGAAAAAAGAAAGAAGGTCGAAAACGCCCGCACTCTGCAAACTTTCTTTGAACGGCAACAGGAAGAGGCTCTTGAAAAGGCTGAAACGCCTGTTATTGTTGCGGCGCAAGAAAAGCCTTCGTTATGGGATTCAATCAGAGCCTTTTTCAGCCCGCAAGGTGTCGCTTTGCAATATGGAATGGCTGTGGTTTTGCTGGCTGTGACAATTGCGGGAATCTGGTTGTTTGTGGACCGCTCGCGCCTTAAAGATGAACTTGCACAAACAAAGACCAATCAAACAACACAAAAGGAAGAAGAACTTGAAAAACAGATAGCAATTGCGCGTGAAAAAGAACAGGATTTACAAAAACAGATTGGTCAGCAAAAAGAACAAAACAATACTCTTTCGGGCGAACTCGATGTACAACGCGAACAACTCAAACAACTGGAAAAAGAATTAAATCAACTCCGCCAAAGGCAATCAAATCCCTCCGAAAATATTTATGTCGCTACATTAATTCGGGTTAGGGGCGAAGATGTGAAAACTCTCAAAATCCCTCAGACCTCAAACCTTATTCGTTTGCAGATTCCTTTATTGGTTGCAGATGAAACAGAGTTCAAAAATTACGAAGTTTCGTTAAATCAAAACTCGGCGCAAATCGTCGGTTCAGGTTCGCAAAAATTATCAAACACTCGTTTGATTTTGAATGTTCCTTCAAAACTGCTCGTCGCAGGTGATTATGTCGTTTTCGTAAAAGGAAAGAAGAAAGACGGAAGCGTGCAAACACTGAGCGAATTAAAAATAAAAGTCGAAAGAGAGTAAAAGCCGGAAACGCCGTCGTCCTGAAAGCGTTCCCGGACTTAGTGCAATTCTCAATTTGCTTCAATGTAGTAGTAGTGTTTTGATGAGGAATCGTTGGAAACTTTGATTTTGTAAACCGTAGAATCTTTCGGCGTCCAATTTACATTGTATTTATATCCCAACCAACTGCGTTCATGCTCTTTATCTTCCGCAATCAGATTTCCTTTGGAATCAAAAATACTGAGTGTTAATTTTGCCTCTTTATTTATAACTTGAATATCAACAAATGCGGTTTTATCTGCGTAAAATTTGATGTTGAAGTGGTTCGACTCGCCCGCGCCGATTGTAAATTCCCCTGACCTTGCACTGCCGACAGCATCTGGCGAAAGAGCAAAAGCAGAGTTTTGAAAGAGCAAAAAGGTTGAAAATAATCCTGCAAGCATTTTTTTCTTCATTTGATTTGTTCCTTTTAGACCTGAAAATTTCATATTCCGGTTATTTGTGTATTGAAGATGAAAAAAGTTTCAGATGCCTTGAAACCTTTTATCCGATTTGTCACACATTGTCGGGTGAGTTAATGGTCATGGGCTTACCCGCGTTACACACGCAGAAAAAGCGGGCTAAGTTGCGGTTTGATTTAGCCCGTCTCTCCAATCGCAGAAAAGCAAAATGCTCTTGATTCATTCGCAGTTAGAATCAAGAGCATTTTGTGATTTTTATTTTGTAAACGATTTATCGAAACTAATTAGTTACCGCTGACTGTTATTGAAACTGTTTTGCCGTCTTTTTTCTCGCCCGCTTCATTTATCATGTCAGCCTTCAAAGTATATTTTCCTGCAAGTGCGGTTTCGGGAATCGGTAGGGTATATGTAGCCGTTCCGCTCCCGTCTAAATCAACGCTCACGTCAGAGCCTTTTACAATATCACCTGCTTTCATTCCGTCAGCGTCATCTACGACCAGAGAAAATTTGACTTTCACTTTTCCCGGATTGTTTGAAATAACAGCAAATCCATGAATTGTATCGCCTGTTTTGAAACTCGTGGTTTCATCCTTACCTTCTTTATCCTTTGCCGTTTTGAAACTGCTCATATTTGCTGTGCTGGCATTGCAGGCAAGCAAAATGAATAAAATCATACCAACTGAAATTCCTGAAAAGAGCTTTGTGTTTTTCAATTTATTTTCTCCTTATTAATTAGTTGAGTTAATGCCATCGGGTAAAGGGAACTTGATTATTACCCGATGGCTTGATGGAAATTCCCGATAATCGCTGATTAATCTTTGCGATAAGGTTGCGTCAATTTCTTCCAGCTTGTAGAAAGTTTTTGATATTCGTCCGGGCAACGAACGGCTCTTTCTTCCGGCAAAACGCCATTAGCAACAAGCTGTTGGTACTTTTGTTGGTTCGCGCCATAAAGCCAACAGATAACATTAAAATAGCGAACCATTCCGAATGAATGTTCATCAGCATACAGCCTTTCGGGGTCTGCATTTTCTGCCCAGGCTTTGAAAATCAAGGCTCCGTTGATTGCGGCGGATTCTCCATTATCGCCACCCATTTCTTCAATCAGAATATAGGTCGAAAGCTGGTCAACAGAATCTTCTTCGCGTCCGACAGCGGGAAGCTGGTAAACGTCAATAAGGCAATGTCCCAATTCGTGAAGGAAGAAAAACGTAGTTGCACCAAACATTCTTTCGTTTGCTTCATCTTCTTTATAACCCATCTTCAAAAAGCTGTTGTAAGAATCAACCATAAGCTCGTAACAAATTGTGATTGATTTTTCGCTTGGCATATAAAAAGCATTGATAAAGCCGCAATCCTTGAAGGTAAGCGTTACATCCATCGGCAGGGCTAAAGATTTATTCAAGTCATTTGCAATTCCCTCGATGACCTTTTGGTCTTTCATTCTCTGGTTAAAATCCTTAAAGCTCTGATCTTGTACGTCTGAGTAAACGGCTTTGAAATCGCCTTTATCTTGGATTTCGCTTTTGCCTTCAGGTTTTTTTGGCTCGTCCTCAGTTTTCTTATGCTCACCTGTCGGGCGTTTCTTTTCTTCTTTCTTACCATTTTTATTTTCTTCTGTTTTCCTTCCTGTCAAACCACCACAACCAAGAACGAAAGACAGAATTAAGAACAAAGCCAAAACCAATGATTTCATTGGTTGATTGGGGGAGAAGATATTAAATAACTTATGCATCGTAACCTCCTAAGGTTTAGCTAAAACTTTTCAAACAATCTCAAGTTGAAATAACTTCCAACCGACTTTTCACAGACGGCGGCAGGAAAAATTTTTGTATTTAATTCGTGTAGAACTTTTAACCGAATGCTTACTTAAACGGGCGGTCTCTCAAGTGGCGGCGCAACCGCTACGAAATCATTTGTGAACCTTACCGCGTAATCATTCACGAGTTCTTTAACTCTGTCCAGCGAATCTGAGCGAATAACCAAGCCGACATGGTGCGGTTTCTTTACGCGATAGACTATTTCATCATCATTATAGGCAGATGTATTGGGATATTCCTGTTTTGCCAGAGAGAGTACAATCCCGCCATATTCTTTTCTTGCGTTAGGAAGAATATACTCGTTTTCGCCGCCCGCGATTTCGATATTTGCCCACTCGCGCCAGATGTTTATTCCGCTTGCTGCTTCTAAAGTTTCTGCTATGTAAGCACCGCCGACACGCGAGGCGACTTCAAGGAAATAGAACTTACCGTCTTCGTCACTCTTTATAAATTCTGCGTGAGTTGCTCCGCGTTCCAAACCGAAAGAAGTTATCAATTTATGGTTTAAATCCAGAAGTTCAAACCGTTCGTCCGAATCATAATCAAGTGTGTGTGAGATAAAAACACCGCCGTCGTGTGTGACGTTCATCGGAGGTCGTCCGTAACCATTTACACCGGCGAAAAGCGGTTCGCCGTTTCTAACAAGAGAATCAACGTGATAGACCCTGCCTGCCACGAATTTTTCAAGAAGATAATATGAAGATTGTTCATTTATATTGTCACGGGCATCCAGAGCGTCAATTGTCCGCCAAACCTCTTCTTCCTCGTGGATTTTCTTTACACCGATTGCAGAAACATCCGCACGCGGTTTCAAAATCCAAGGCGGTTTGACGCGCCCCATAAATTCCCTGAGCGCGTCGTAATTCAAAAGATGAACGAAATCGGGAACATTTATACCTGCCTCGCGGGCTTTGGCACGCATGGTCAATTTATCACGAAAAACTTTTGCGTCTGCGCTTGTCTGTCCCGGGATTAAAAGGTGTTCGCGCACTCTGCCCGCTGAAATAACATCAAACTCTTCAAGCGCAATAATTCTGTCAATTTTGATGTGTTTTGCTATTTGTGAGACTGCATGAACCAAAATATCGGGCGTAAAATCGTCAGGCACCATGAAAAAATCCACAAGACATTCGCGGGGCCACGCTTCGTCACGAAATTTATATCTGGTCAAAAGCACAACCTTTGCCCCGCGTTCGTGACATTCGCGTATGAAATCAACGCCTTTGAAATATGTTGCGGTACAGACAATGTTCAGAGGTTCGGTATTTGTCTCTGACATTCATTTCCCTTTGCAGATGTATTTATGAAAGCTTAGGCGGCATTATAGCCGTTGGATTTTAAGTTACAAGGAAAATTTTCATGGGCTATGCAAAGGCAGTTTTATTTCAACTTTAAGCCCGCCGTCTTTTGAATTGAAAGCGTTTATTGTTCCGTCATGCGATTGAACCGCACGTTCTGCGATTGCAAGACCGAGACCTACGCCGCCCGTTTGTCTGTAGCGTGCGCTTGCGGTGCGAAAGAACGGGCGAAAGAGTTCAGACAAAAGATGTTCGGGAACGCCTTCGCCGAAATCTTTCACAATAATAAAAGCATTTTGGTTTTCTACTCTCAGAGTTACTTCAACCATAGTTTTCTCGTTTGTATATCGAACAGCGTTGCGGATTACATTTTCAAAAGCACTTCGTAAAAGTTCGGGTTTGCCTGCAACAAAACATTTTTCAGCTTGAATCAGCTTTACAGAACGGTTTTTGTTCTGGGCTTCAAAGTTTGCATCTTCGACGATTTCATTTAAGAGTTCGGATAAATCAATCTTTTCATTTTTGGATTCGTCCACGTTATTTTCAAGCTTTGAAATAAACAACAACTTGCCAATCATTTCATTAAGCAAATTTGCCTCGCGCCCGATTCTGTCGAGAGCCGGTTTCGCTTCATTGCCTGCACGCGAACGTGCAAGTTCCAAAGCAACTATAAGCCGTGCAAGAGGCGAACGCAGTTCATGAGAGATGTCGCTTGAAAGCTGTTTTTGAGATTGAACAAAAGATTGAATACGAACAGCCATCTCGTCAAAATCTTTTCCTAATTCCGTAATTTCGTCGCGGCGGTTACCAAACGCTTGGCTGACACAGGAGGATAAATCACCTTGGGATATTTTTTTTGTTGCGTCACGAAGTTGAACTATCGGCGAAGCCAAATAACGGGCTAATCCGTAACAAACCAAACCCGCCGTCAGAATTACTGAAAGAATTCTCAAAAGTCTGGTGCGCGGCGTTGGTGCTAACAGAGCCAGACGCGGACGCACCATCTCTGCTGCCAGAACAAAATTACCTTTATCCGTTTTTGCCTTTTTGAAAACAAAGGCAGATTCGCCGGAAAACTCAACTTCCATTTTGTTTGAATCAAGTGCTTGTTTTATAAGTTTTTGAGAATGATTAAAGCGAAACTGTCCTGCGATTTCATTCCCGTTTTCGTTAAACAAAGATGTGCGGATTTTAGAAGTTTGTTGAATGCGATTCAGATATTTTTGCAAAGCCTCTTGTCCGTCTTTATTGACGCTAACCTGAATGGGTGCTCAACGCCTTTCGGCATCAATGGAATCATCACCAAAGGGAGTTATTAACTACGGTGAGTTTCCAGCAAGTGCTCAACGCCTTTCGGCATCAATGGAATCATCACATCGTCGGAGATTTCAAAACCTTCGGATTTAGCGAGAGTGCTCAACGCCTTTCGGCATCAATGGAATCATCACGGTAGGTGTGGTCTGTGTAGCCTCTCTTTTGAACTAGTGCTCAACGCCTTTCGGCATCAATGGAATCATCACAGAAGAAAACCACGATGACATTCGTACCGACCCACAGTGCTCAACGCCTTTCGGCATCAATGGAATCATCACCCGTCGCTTCGGACTTTGAGAAGAAAACCGCGATGAGTGCTCAACGCCTTTCGGCATCAATGGAATCATCACATGTTCTTTATTTGCCAGAGCGAAGATTTTTGACTGTGCTCAACGCCTTTCGGCATCAATGGAATCATCACCTTTGTCTTCAACTTCAAAGTATTCGCCGCGCTCGTTGTGCTCAACGCCTTTCGGCATCAATGGAATCATCACCTGATAGATTTCAGTTCGCTATCAAGCAACTCGAAAGTGCTCAACGCCTTTCGGCATCAATGGAATCATCACAACGACGGCACATCGTAATAAACCTGTGGGTTGAAGTGCTCAACGCCTTTCGGCATCAATGGAATCATCACTTGATTTTTTCCTTCATTGTCGAAGCCGAGATGAATGTGCTCAACGCCTTTCGGCATCAATGGAATCATCACAAAACGCACTTGCACGTTTCAAAGATACGATTCGCGTGCTCAACGCCTTTCGGCATCAATGGAATCATCACGCTGTGTTTGAGAATTGTTCCGACCTTGACGCTGATAGTGCTCAACGCCTTTCGGCATCAATGGAATCATCACAAAGTTACGGGAAGTGAAGAAGATTTGAATGCTTTAGTGCTCAACGCCTTTCGGCATCAATGGAATCATCACTTTCGGTTGAGATAAGCAGTCTTCTAAAAGTTTTATGATACAATGGCAATATGAATATGCCGAACAAATTTGTCAAAGTTTTATCTGATAAAGATTATCAGAGATTGCTTGAGAATTATCAAACCGCAACCAATT
>Ga0187894_10003877_pt1 | contig 16437 bp, 11 predicted proteins | sample GBC1701081metaG_FD_136650 | JGI IMG/M metagenome (GOLD analysis project Ga0187894, IMG submission 136650) | White microbial mat communities from a lava cave in the Kipuka Kanohina Cave System on the Island of Hawaii, USA - GBC170108-1 metaG ... | reverse complement strand
TCATACTGCAGTACAAAGGGTCTTTTTTTCACCTTACTGTCAATTGTTTATTATAGTTTAAGGTAGAATCGAGTCATTTTTGGGTGGGCACCGCATCGGATTATGTAATGCCGGGGGTGGGTTGTGGCTAAAAAGTGCAAAACCGTAACACGCTCTATTCAATAGATCTGCTCTTGTTCATTACTGGTTTGTTTTGTCAAGTTGCCAGTAAACGCGTTCAGAAATTAAAAATGGTTTTGAATTCATCTAGATCCATGCTTGCGTTTACACACAAGTTAGAATTTAAATATGGAAAAAAAGAAGGAAAGTTATACTCTGACCCGAGTATTTGTAGGTGTTAGTCTGGTAATACCGAACCGATTATTCTTCCCCTACCGAAGAAATAATCTAACATTAGTTGGATGTACCGTGTTTTCTTTGTCAAAGGTTGCCGTGTCTCACCCTTCCCTTTATGTTATAATCTATGGATTTATACATAATTATACCCTTCATTAAACCCACATATAAACCTATGTGGATATTATGACATAATACAAGTATTAATACATATTATGCTATAGTGTTACTATGATAAAAAAGCTATTTTCAAACGAAGAAATTGAGAGGCGTACGGCCCGGTTGGAGGAAGCTAGATCTGTGAGAAGCAAGACAACTCAACATAATGATAATCTCGTTTTGGAACTTATCCGTGAGAATCCTAGGTTATCATCTACGGAAATCGAAAAATTATCTCAAAGTAAACATCCTTTTGCACGATCCTATCTGATTAATGCATTGAAACGATTAGAAGATGACAAAGTCATCTCATTTGAATATTCTCATGATGGCTCAAAGATTATAAAAAAATATTTTGTTAATTATGGTAGAAGCCTAGATCCAGTCCCAGGAGTTATTCAAATACCTAAGCAGCTCTTAACTGATCCATCAGAATGGCATTCGACCGGATTTCTTTATGCTCACAAAAATAATATCATGAAGATTTCTGCAAAAGAAAATAATAAACTGGAAGAATCATCATTTTTCAATTTCAAAATACCAATTGAGCACAATGATTATCTGCTCCTGTTAAAAATTCCACAATCAATTTCTGACTATTATGATCTAGATGTACATAATTATAAAACTTTAATTGAAAATAACATAGTAAGAATAACCGTCATTCCAAAACCATCTTCTATTGATAAGAAAACTATTGATAAAAAAACGATTCATAGTAAAAAAATACTACTAATGGAAGATAAAGATTATTGGAGAACTGAGTTTGCTAATGGTTTGATGAAAGCTGGGCATCATGTGGATCCAACTAAAACAAAAGAGGATGCTGTGGAATGGTTTGATAAACATAACTATGATTATGTAATTTTGGATTGGGATATGTATAACAAAAAAGAAGGCGAGGAAGTATTTACCTCTTTCAAGAAAAAGAATCCAAATATTAAAGGAGCGTTGATCACATCACACAATCTTGAAAGTCATTGGGATAGACTTCAACGTTTGGGATTTAATAGAATAATAAGAAAAAGAAGATTTAGTGATGATGAACAAGATGATGATTCTGCAATAAAAGAAATTGTTAACGAACAGCTAATGAGTTTGGAGATGGTTTAATGAGTGATGAACAATTACAATTTCGAGTAACTGGTAAAATAACCAGGTTACTTGGAAGAGAATCAGTTTCTGAAGCAATAACGGCATTGTTTGAAATATTGAAAAACTCTCATGACGCTGATGCTCTTTCTGTAACTGTGCAATTCACTGATATTTTATCTGAAAATGGTAAAATTACAATTAGAGAAGAAAATGGTGATGGAATGACTATTGAGGATATTAAAAACAAGTTTTTTGTAATCGGCACGTATTCAAAAGAACCAATTAATGGCACAATTCCTGAAACTAAAAGACATAAACGTATAATGCTGGGGAGAAAGGGAGTTGGCCGTTTTGCTCTCGAAAGATTAGGCGAACAAACAAAAATAATTTCAAAACCAATTGATACTAATGATAAGATCACTTTCTTTATTGATTGGAATTTATTTGAACCAAAAGAAGTTACCGTGGATCAAATTCATATTGGTTACAATGTTGAAAAAAGAAATGAAGATGAAGATAGTGGTCTTGATATTGAAATCTCTGGTTTGCGAGAAACCTGGGATGAGAGGTCTTTAAAGAATCTTGAATCGAAAATTCAGAGATTAATTCTTCCAAAGGAATTACAACCAAAAAACTCATTCAAGATCTTTTTTGATGCACCAGAATTTGGATATATCCGTAAAGAAATAACTGTAAACCTGGCAAAACGGGCATATTATTCACTCACTGCAGATTTATCTGCTGAAAGAATATCACTCTTGGCAAAAATTAAAGGAGAATCTGTAATTAGTCCACAGAAAAAAAATGACATAATTACAGAATTTGAGCCGTTTGAATACGGAGATAAAATTACAAAACAAGAGCTAAAAACTGGTACAAAATATGTTAAGGATCTAACTTGTGGTCCAACTAAATTGATTGTTTATTATTTTCCGTTATTTCAAAAAGGATCTCCTGAACGACGCGATGCTTTACAGTATTATGGTGAAGCATTCGCACATTTGATTGACACATCCCTGTCAAAATATAGCGGTGTACGTATATTTCGAGATGGGCTCAGAGAATTCATTTATGGTGATCTGAAACACGATTGGGTTGAAAGATCTGGAATTAGTCGAAACTTAAGTGGAACTGTACAGGCAGATAGATTGATTGGATTCGTTCTAATCTCAAATAAAAATAATCCAGACATAAAACCAACTACTAGCAGAGAAACGGCAATTGAAAATCAGGCATTCTTAGATCTACGAGAATTCGTTATACAATCAATGTTGGAATTTGATCGTTTTCTGAATCGGTTAAGAAGACGTCTTATGGAAGACCGTTACAACATCAAGCGAGATAAAGAGGCTCTTAATCAGCTAGATCTTGTTAAAACAAAACTCGAAAATCCAAAAGGGAAAATTAGAACCGCATTTTCAAAATTCACTAATCTTACAGGAACGGATCTCTCTCCAGAATTAAATAGCGTACTTGATGCTGTTGATGTTGCCAGACAAAGAATAAAATCAAAAATTAAAATGACTTTTGATGAAATGGCGGAAAATCAAGTAGAAAAAAGCCTAGCTTCTTTCGGCTATATGACTGGCGTTATGTCACATGAAACTGAAGATTCTATTTCAATTTTAAGTCGAGAAGTAAAAAAAATAAAAAATCATCTGGAGGGAACGGAAAAACTTTCTTCTAAAGAATTAACAGTTATTATGATGAATTTACTCGAACCATCAACTTTTCTGAAACAATGGAGTAATTTTATAGGACTCTTTACTTCTGAATTAGCTAGTGAGAACCCCGACCTAAGACGTTCAGAGATTATAAATCCATTTGAAAAAGCTGAAAGCTTCAAAAAATCAATAAAAAGAATCTGGAAAATTAATAGTTTAGAAATTCAGAATGAAATTAATCCTAAGTTAAGAATTAGAATGTTTACTGTTTTCTTTTATTCAATTATTGGAAATCTATTAACCAATTCCATAAAAGCTATCAACTCTCTTGATGACAGAGGTGATAGAGATAATCTTATTCAGATAAAATCAGAAATGAATAATGATTATTTTATATTATATTTTTCAGATAATGCTATGGGAATTCCGAAAGAACGTTGGGAAAGAGTTTTTGATCCTCACGTGTCAAGTACCAAAAAAGATGAAATATTCAGAGGTCATGGAATGGGCTTGTCTATAGTTCAGTCAATTCTCTATGAATATAATGGAGAAATTAAGATAATTGAACCCTTACTGGGTGATGGGACTACATTTAGGATTAAAATTCCTTGGCATAATATTGATCCAGAAAAAATTCCTGAAATCGAACAAATTATTTCTTAAATATCGTTTTTAGCTCAAGTTCGTATTCAGATGAGAGACTTAATCTTGTTCTTGATATTTCACATGCAGATGGGTTTACATCTATGCCAACATAGTTGCGATTTAGACTTTTTGAACAGAGTAAAGTAGTTCCACTTCCACAAAATGGATCAAGAACAATATCTTTAGGATTTGATGAAATCTCAATTATTCTCTCAAGAAGTTTTTTTGGTTTTTGAGTTGGATAATGTACATGTTCTGCTTTTGATACTTGAGGAGACTTTATGTCATCCCATACATCTTGTAACATGATTCCAGGCATTTCATCGAGATAACGTTTTAACACTGGTGTATTGCCTTTTTTTGTCTGAATAATGCGACCTTCACTGTACAGCTTCTTCATATTGTGCTTGCTATATCTCCAGTATTTAGTAACCCCCAAGAATTTGTATTTTGGATTACCCTTCGATCTTCCTCCTGGTCCAGTCAAGTCACCATACGCATATCTTCTACCAGTTTCTGGTTCAATATGACGATAATACTTATCAACAAACTGTGTTGAATATGGCGCAAAAATAGGATTCCATACATAATCTCTCGTTTTTGAATAAAAAAGAATTACATCATGAACTCTACCAAATATTTTTGAACCTTGTCTTGAGTCGTTATGAGTATTATGTCTTCTCCAAACAATCTCGTTTCTGAAATTATCATAACCAAATATTTTGTCCAACTCTACTTTTAGATAGTGTGATCCATGCCAATCACAATGAAGATAGAGAGATCCTTTATCGCTCAAAACCCTCTTGCATTCATTTAGAATTATTTTCATGAATGATAGGTAATCTGGAAGGCCACCAATCCATCGATCATCAAAAGACTTTGCTTTACCATCACATGTAATCACCTCATAATTTCGTTTTGAAAAGAACGGTGGATCGAGGTAAGCTAAAGTAATGCTATTTGATGGTATTTTTTTTAAGAATTTTCTAGAATCAGCACAAATAACCGTGTCTACCAAGTTTCTTATCACGTGCTGTTCACCCCCTGAGATCTTTTACTACGCGTGGTAAAGGAAAATTAATGCTAATGTAGAATTTATGCTCTATTACTATCATCCAGTTATTATACTGAAATACTCCTTAATAAATCCATATTTATTGGATAATTAACGGATGTTTAAATAGTGGTGGAAATAATCTAGCTTCGTGAAGACAACAGAGATTCGGATAACAATTCCAGAGAGAATAGATAAAATAATTCAGCTGACTGTGGATGAGGGGATTTTTTCAAACAAAACAGATCTTGTGAGAACCGCATTAATACAGTATTTGGACAAACTTCATCTTTTGGATCAACTAAAGAATGCTATAGAATCGAAACTACTAGAATAGAACCGGATTAGTAGTGTTGTTTAATGTAATTGTATGCCTTTTCAAACAACTCTTTGTCTTTATGTAATTTATAACGTAATAAGATCCTAGTAATTTCTTGCTTAATTTGTCTCTCACCAGCTATTGTGTATTGCCATCCATCAAAACGCACACTCTTTACAATTTCATCTATTTCATGTACAATTTTTTTAATCATATCCGGAGTCTGAGATATTTTCTGTTCTTCAAATATTCGTGTTAGTGCTTGTTTTTCGTCTAGTTTTATTCTCTTCTTACCTGTTGTTTTTTGTTCCTCAGCTACTATGTCTTTAGCAATTTCAAGCAATTCTTTTAGATATTGAATACTGTTGATTATTCTCTTGACGTATTTGTCACGTGCTTTTTCTAATCTTTCACCAAGATGCATAAAGTTTGGATTTGTGATGTGACGTCTCAACCTTCTGACAATTTTTATTTCAACAAATCTTGGATCCTGCTTTGATTTGTCATCTTCTATAGACTGTAGGATATTTTCATCAACAATTATTGTTTCTAAGTCGTCTTGAATTTCAAGGACGTCAATATGTTTTTGAATCATATCTGTCGTTTTTGGTCCAAGTCTTTTCCAGATCAACCTACCACGGCCTGTAGGGGGCTGGATTGATTCGTATACTGCAGACACCCATCTGTAATCATCACGATATTGTTTTGTAACAAATCTTGGGCTAAGAATCTCCCAGTATCTTGAAAGAACTGAATAATCTGCTGCAAATTCATCCTGGACTTTAGAGTCTTGCAGGTATTTTTGAGCCTCTGCAAGTCCTTTATATCCAGAAACAGTACGATCCATCCCCTTAAAGTATTTTAAACATACCTCGATTACTTGTGGTAAATTCTCCGCTAACTGATCAATGTTTGTAATAATTTTATCAATTCCTTCCTGATCAAACTTTAGTGATTTTGCAACATCGTCAAACACTCCAATATAGTCTACAACTAATCCACATGGTTTGTTTGGATATGGTCTGTTTGTTCTACATATTGCTTGTAGTAATCCATGATCCTTCATGGGTTTATCAAGATACATTGCTTGGTTAATTGGAGCGTCAAATCCAGTTAGAAGCTTACTTGTGACTATCAATAGCTTTAATGGATCATTAGGATCTTTGTATCTGCGTAAAAGACTTTCAAGATCATCTGGATCAAGCTCAAATTGTTCTTTCCATAAATCTGGGTCATTTTTGTTCAAAGTCATTACAACCGCTGTATCTTCAGGCGGCAAAAGCTTGTCCAATGCTTCTTTGTACAAGACACAGGATTCTCGATCATATGCTACAACTTGTCCCTTGAGTCCTTCTGGCTCTACATATTCTTTGAAATGTTTTACGATATCTTCAGCAATAGCATTGATTCTGTCCTTGTCTTTGATTAAACGTGGAAGCTGTCCTGCTCTCTTTGATAAAGTATCTTGATCTGTTTCAGATAGGCCGTCTGTGATTTGTGAAAATGCTCTGTCTATTTCTTCTCTATCAATTCTCATTTTTACTAGTCTTGGTTCAAAATTGATTGGTAATGTTGCACCATCTTCAACAGATTCTTCAAACGAATATTTGTGTAGGTATCCGCTTTTATCCTGCTCTGCACCAAAAGCCAAGAAGGTATTTCTGTCTCTTTTATTAATTGGGGTTCCAGTAAGGCCAAACAAAAATGCATTTGGTAACGCAATCCTCATTTTCATGCCTAAATCCCCTTCTTGAGTGCGATGTGCCTCATCGACAAAGACAATGATGTTGCTTCTATCATTTAGTACAGTTTCTGCTTCTCCAAACTTGTGAATGGTAGTAATGATGACTTTTCTGGTATCATCTATGAGTAATTGTTCAAGTTCAGCCCTAGAATCAGTCCCAATCGTATTGGGTACGTTTGTAGCAGTAAATGTTCCACCTATCTGGGCATCAAGATCTATTCTATCAACTACAACTAGAACAGTAGGATTGTTGAGTTTTTGATGAAATCTGAGTCTTAATGCTGCAAACACCATGAGTAATGACTTTCCAGAGCCTTGAAAATGCCAGATTAGACCACGCTTGACTTTGCCTTCTAAAACACGTTCCACAATGAGATTTACTGCTTCATATTGTGGGTATCTTGCTATAATTTTGATTTTTTTGCCTTTTTGGTCTGTTGCAAATATTGTATAATGCTCTAACATTTCAAGAACTGTTTTTTTATCAAACAATGATTTTATGGTATCTGAAATTCCCAGTAATCCTTGTTTTTCAGATTCCTTTTTTTTCCAAGGAGACCAAAACTCTTCAACTGCTTGTCCCACAGAACCATATTGAAGTTCTTTTCCTTCAGTTGCAGCTGAAAACACATTTGGTACGAAGAGCTCTGGGATATTTTTTTCATAATCTTCTGATATTTGTAGTGCACCATCTGCCCATGATACTGATGGTCTCACAGGGGTTTTAGCTTCAATTACAACTAGAGGTATTCCATTAACTAGGAGAATAATATCTGGTCTTTTGGTAGATTTTGATTTATGTGAGAATTGTGTTGTTACTACAAAATCATTATTGTTGATATTTTCAAAATCAATTAGTATTATTGGAATATGCTGTCCATTTGACCCATATGGCATTGATTGTTCGCCTTTTAGCCATTTTGTGAAATCCTCGTTTGCTTTGATTAATCCTACATCATTTACTGAATAAACTATAGAGTTAAGCTTGTAGAGAATTTCGTCTATTTTATCAGGAGATTGTTTCAATACTGGATTGAGTTTTTTTAGAGAATTGGTTAGAGTTTCTTCAATAAATACTTCTGTTTCTTTTCTTTGTAGCTCATCGCGTGGAATGAATTTCCAATCTAATTGTGTGGAGATTATGTCTTTTACAAGGTCTTCAACAGTGTTTTCCTCATTGAACAAGTGGTTTTTCCTCTTGTTTTTTCATTGTGAGTTTTTCATTTAGGATGCTTTTTCTCACTGTTTTTAATATTGACAAATGCGAAGATAGTTTATCTATATTATTATCCAATTCAAACAATATTGAAGTGATTTTTCGTTGTTCTTCCTTATTTTTTGTGTAAGGTACTTTGGTATTTGCTATTTCATTTCTATTTATTGCGTCATAAGTAGTTCCTTGAGAATAGACTAAAAATCTTGATTTATTGTTTTTAATCAAATAATGGCAATAATACAGATCATTATCATTAGGATCTAGAGCAGCTAGACCACGACCAATACAACATTTTGAATTAGATATGTTGACGTCACCTACAGGTGCTCTAACAGAAAAAAGAATTTGATTTTTATCTGCAATTTTCTTAGGTTCCGAACACCAACATGTTACCTCCGGAAATATGTCGCCAAAATCTGATACTCCTTGATAAAATGGTAATCCATTTTTTTCTTGATTGTAACTTTCAGAAGGTGGAGATTGACCCATGTTAATTTTTAAGAAAGACCCAATCTTTTCAAGATCCCATTCTTCTGGAATCCGCTCATATTTTCCAAATAATGACTTCACTTTCTTAAAATTCGTATGTCCTATTCCAATTCTTAATAACTCATTAGATTTAGCATTTTTGAAATTCGTAAGTTTATCAAGAAGATTTTTCATTTTCGAGACTGTCTCATCTATTTGTTGAATAATTTTAACAAGCTTTTCTTGTTCAGATAATGATGGAATCCAAAATTCTTGTTTTGCAAGATTTTTCCATTTAATAGTTGGAGATAGGGAGCCTTCAGAAATCATTATGGCACGCTCGTAAAATTCTTCAGTTTGCATCAATAAAGGTAGGAAATCTTTAATGATGCTACCTTCAATTGCTTCAAGAACCATCATATGTGCTGAACAAATTCCCTCACGATTAGCTACAGCGAGTTTTCTCTGATAAAATCTGCGTTTACCAAACAAGATCTGTCCTGCCTTAAATCGTAATTTCGTCGCATTAACATCATCTGGCGTGCCGTGCTTTCTAATCTCTGACTCTTCTGAGTCTAAATGCTCTAAACCAACATAATAATTGGTTCCGGCTTGTTTTGGATCATCTATTCGTTCAGATATGTTTTTACAGATTTTATCAAATCGTATTTTAGACCACATGGAAATTACATTAGGTGTTTTCATTTTTAGACTCCTAGACTCCTTTGACTGTCAGCGATAAGATTACCAACTATTTTTGAACTTGTGAGCCAGTTTGATATGGATTCTCGGATAGGTAAGATCTTCTCTTTACTTATGATTTTTACATAAAGAGGTATACTAAGAATGAAATTATTTTTCTTTATTTCATCACTAGTTGCAATGTAAGATTTACCTTGTTTGTTTATGAAATCAGTATATTCGTTGAAGATGTTTTCTATATGTTCATCAGATAATCTATTTCTATTTCCGACCTTCTCTACCCAATCTAAAGCGTTGATAAAAAGAACTTTGTTTTTTCTTTCTTTTGACTTTCTTGCTTTCAGGATCAGTATACAGGATTCCATTGGAGAATTATAGAACAAGTTTGGTCCTAAACCTATCACACATTCTAATTTGTCATCAACTATGAGTTTTTCACGTAAATCATTTTCAGCATCTCTAAACAAAACGCCATGAGGAAACAGGATTGCGGCACGTCCTTTTTCGCTCAAAGAGGAGACAATATGTTGCAAAAATGCAAAATCTGCTCTTGCTTGTGGAGGAGTCCCATATACATTCCGTCCATATGGATCATTACTCCATGCCATTCTATCCCACCTGTTTATTGAATAAGGGGGATTGGCAAGAATTACATCAAATTTTTGGAGTCTATCGTCTTCAACAAATAATGGATTAGATAATGTATCGTCTCGCCTAATTTTTGCATCTTCAAATCCATGTAACAGCATATTCATTCTTGCAATGCTTGAAGTAATGATGTTCTTTTCCTGACCGTGTAGTTTGAGTGTTCTATAATCTCCTTCGTTTCTTTTCAAATAATTGACACATTCTAACAACATTCCACCTGTACCACAAGTAGGATCGTATATCGATTCATTTGGTTTGGGATCCAAAAGCTTTGTCATCAAAGAAACTACCGTCCTATTTGTGTAAAATTCAGCTGCTGTATGCCCACTATCATCGGCAAATTGTTTTATGAGGTATTCGTAAGCTACTCCCATTAGGTCATCAGGTACCGTTTTTGTAGATAGATTTAGTTTTGAAAAATGCTCGATTAAGTTCACTAATGTTTCATCTGAAAGTCTTTCTTTGTTCCCCCAATTTGCATCTCCAAATATACCATAGAGTGTTTTTTTATTTACCTTCTCAGTCTCTCTCATGGATTTCAGAATTTTCTGGCCAATATCTTTTGATACTTTACGCAAGTCATTCCAATGACAACCTTGTGGAATTATGAACTGATGATTTATTTCAGATTCAGCAAAATCAATATCTCCATTTGATTCTAAAAGTGCTTTTTGATATTCTTCATCATAAACGTCAGAAATTCTTTTGTAGAACATTATAGGAAAAATGTATGATTTATAGTCGCCAGCATCGATTTTGTTTCTTAGATAATTGGCAGAATCCCAAAGATACTTCTCTAGCTGTTGTATTGTAATCTTTTCAGTCATGGATTAGTCCTTCTTCCTTTAGTGTTTTTAAGAGGTTTTTTTCAGCATCTTGAAATGTGTTTATGGCATCTTTTAGCTCTTTACTAGCTTGATCAAGTGAAATTGTATCACCCGATTTTTGTTCTATATATCGCGATACACTAAGATTCCAATCATTCGTCTCTATTTCAGAGATTGGGATGATTCTTGATATGTATTGTAATTCTTCCTTTTTTTTGCATATTTTTAGAATTGCATCTACATGTTTTTCTCTGAAAAAGTTTTGTGCTCTTCCCGACTCGTACATTTCTGACGCATTGATCATTAACACATTTTGTTTTTCTTCATTCTTTTTTGTTTTTTTAAAAATAAGGATGCATGGAGCTAATCCTGTTCCATAAAAGATATTTTGACCAAGTTGTATTACTGCTACGAGATAATCACATTTTTGTATAATGTGCTGCCGAATTGATTTTTCAGTGGTCCTAAACAATACTCCACTTGACAAAACGACTGCCACTCTTCCAGTTTTTTCTTTCATTGATGAAATCATATGTTGAACCCATGCAAAATCTCCAAAACTTTCTGGAGGTAAGCCAGCAAACTTTCTTCCATATGGATCGTTTTTCCACATTTCATAGCCCCAGTTCTTTAATGAAAATGGAGGATTTGCAATTACACAGTCAAATCTTTGAAGTTTATCATTTTCTAAAAATGCGGGTTCTCTTAACGTATCGCCACGTACAATCTTAAAATCATCAATTCCGTGTAAAAATAGATTTATTCTTGCAATTGCAGCTGTATTAAGATTGGATTCTTGACCAAAAAGCTTCAATTTTCTTATGTCTTGCCCCTTTCTTTTAATTTCTGAAGATGCTTCAAGAAGCATACCTCCGGTACCACAGGCAGGATCATATATTACGTCATTATCATTTGGATCGAGTATTCTAGTAAGTAGCGTCACTACTGTTCTTGGAGTATAGAACTCTCCTGCTTTTTTGTTTTGAAGATCAGCAAATCTTTTGATCAGATACTCGTATGCATTTCCTAGGATGTCTTCTTGAATTTTTGAATTAGCTAAACTGACTTTGGAAAAGTGTTCTACTAGATCAGCCATTAATTCATCAGTTATCTTGTCTTTATTGCCCCAGTTTGTATCCCCAAAAATACCAAACAGTGTATGTGGATTAGCTCTTTCTATAGAATGAAGAGTTTGTTGTAAGAATTGACCAATGTTTTTAGTTTTTGCTCTAAGATCGTTCCAATGGCAACCTTTCGGTATTTGAAATCTATGATTTACTTCAAGTTCTGCAAAATCAGTGTCACCCTGGGATTCGGATAATCTTTGTTGATATTCTTCATCATAAACGTCAGAAATTCTTTTGTAGAATAATAATGGGAATATGTACGCCTTAAAATCCGATGCGTCCACATAACCCCTCAAAATGTTTGCAGCCTCCCAAAGATAATTTTCTAAATTAAATTCTTCACCATTTGAGCCTGCAAAACTTCTTCTGAATTTGGTTGAATTTTCCTTAATTTTGGTGGTTTTCTTACTTATTTTCATATGGTTGATTATTGACGGTTTGTTTAATTCTTACCTATATCATTTTCATATTTTCAATTAGAATTATTCTCATCTATCTTCAAAGATTCTAAGAAATAATCCAGTTGTTTCTTTTTAGAGTTATTCAGCTGCTCAAGAGAAAGAAATGGGCTTACTGACATACTAGGAACTTCGGTGTGAGGTGTTTCCAAATCTCTTCTTTTTTCTTCAAAGTATTTTTTTACATTAATTTTATCGCCAAGTGGTAATATTTTGAACCAATTCATTTGCTCATGAATAATTGTGAGGGTATTTTTTATAAATTCTGAGAGTTGTATCTGATTTTCTCTGATTGAATTTAACGCCTTTAATCTAGTGTTATCGTCGCTATTACTTTTGCATATCAACCAAAGTTCCTTATCAACTTCTTCTAATTCGTTTATCCGTCTTAGATGCTCTGAAACTAAATTCTCTAGAATTAATCTAGTTTGATGAGGCGTTCCATCTCTTAACTCGGTTTTTTTCTGGAAGAATGCTCTTTCGGAAATATTATGACCATGAGACTTAAGAAATCCAATTGATTCCTTTGTAGTATATCTTCTAGTAATACATGTGCAAATCAACATGCGTAGCTCTTCATTACTGTAGTTTTTCGTCATTTTTTGTTCCTAAAATTGCAGTATTACTGCAAGTGTCATATACATCTTGAAATATTGATGTTGATGATGCTGTATAACAGACATTGATATATTGTTTAGGAATTAAATGCACAAAAAATGATACATCCAATTGACCAAGACTCGAATCTCTATTCCTTGCAATTTGAATTTCATTAACATTACAATAAAGAAGAATGGTTTTCCTATATTCTCGTATTGTTCTAGGATCTCTATTGCCTAGAGCTTTGTTTAAAATGAAAGACAAAGAACCGCTAGGTATTATTGGATAACTCTGTATTTTCAAAAATTCACTAACGATAGCCCCTAATCGCTCCCATTCATCACGTCTTGGTCTTTTCCCCTTGTGTAATAATGGCGAATCATAATACTGTAGATTGTCTTTGGCTTGGATTAAACCTAAGTTAAAGACATGATCAAATTCTCTTTCTTCATTTAGATCAATGGCACTCTCATTATTGAGATATTTCAATTTTAGATAATGAGCAAACTCTTTGTATGTGGCAAGTCGAATTTTTTTATATGTCATTGGGATGTGTGTTATTACTATGGCTCCATTCCTATTTGCACCAACATCATCAACATTATTTTCCATTTACCTTCACTTTTTTCATTATTCCACGATTCCAATACTCTGTTTTCAGACAGTTTGAGCATACGTAATACCTAGTTCCAATTTTGTACTTGATGAGGACAATTGGGGATTCATTACAACAATTTAGAATCTGTGATTTTCTCATACTCTTCTCCAGTTTTCAAGTAGGATTCTTTCGATGTACCTGGAGCGCGGAACTAAATCCCGCTTGTTATCAATTTTCTCGATAACATCAATATCTAATGATATTGTTATTGAATTTCGTTTAACCATTAATCATATTATTCTCAATAATTTTCATATATGCTATATGCTATAGCATATTTAGTAAAACATAGCATATGTTAACCATTAGTAATACACAAAAAAACATTCTGGAAAAATTCGCATTTTCAAGAAAATTAGATGATTCCTTTATAGGCTTGACCAGCTACGAACTTCGAAAAGAAGGTATTCCAGGAAGAACCTTTGACATTAACCGTAAGTTTCTAGTACATCATCAGCTTATCAAATTCGTAAAAAGAATCAAAAAGGGAAGAAAAAAGTATGCCAAGTATTATGACATAACTCCCCTTGGATTTCTTTCACTTTTGAAATCGATGCATGTGGATGAAATAATAAAGAAGCTTGAAACGAAGCAGATGTCTAATTTTATCTCTCTTATAGGCTACAATTGGGATGTGCTGAAATCTTTGTACGGAGATTATACCAATATTTTTCTCAAACATTCCTTGGATCAAGTCAGATTGGTTCCCTTAAGGCAATATTCTAGTAAAATGAAATGGTTTGAAGAATTAGAGTCTAAAAATATCATCGAAGAAATTGATTATCCATTCGAAGATCTTGGTTTTAGTTTAAAGACATCAATAAAATATCACACATATGCAAACAATGAAAAAAAACATTTACGCGATGAACCTAAATTATATGATGTTGATAATTACGATGACTATCTAGATAGCGTTATTGTACGACTATGTTTTGTTTTTTATTTCAATTTATTGAGGGTACACCATAACAGATCTTATAGACATCAGACTATTCTGGAATTATTTAAATTGAAGAATTCTAAACCTATGTCTTTAGATGAAAAATCAAATTTATTTGATAAATTCCTGGAGTCTGATACTTCCAATAAATTTACATTGAATGAACAAAAAATTCTGGAAATGATAAAGAAAACACCTAAGCTTAGAAGAACAATGGCAAGGAATTTAGAGTATATTTCTTCTTTTTTTGTTGAACCTAACTTTTTGAACAAGCTATCTACTAAAATCAATTAGTCTTTTTTCGGAAGATTTTTGGTTAGTTTTTCTATGATTTCACCTTGTCTTTTTATTTCATCTTTAAGCCACAATGCATGCTCTTTTTCTTGCAACAAATGATCAACAACTTGACTGATTCTCTTTAGCTCATCCTTCTGCAACTGGTGTTCTTCATCTTGTTCTAATGCAGTTTTAAGATCCAATACTTTTCCACACTTAGAACAATGTTTTTCGGCAGGGGGATTGATCATCTCACATACCGGACATTTGATTGGAAGTACAGGTTTTTCCTCGTTCTGAATTATACCGTGATGAGCTAGAATCGCTTTGTCAACATCCGTATTGAGAAGATGAGTGTATCTAGCAGCCATTCTAGAATTTGGCGACCACCCATGGCGTTTTTTGGTTAACATACCATCTTGAAGGAATTTTGCAGATTCAGTGGCTTCAGTATGTCTAAAAATATTGAGAAATACTCTCTTGTTAAAGTCTGGATGTTTTACCTTAACCCGTTCACATATTCTTTTCAAATTAGCTCGTACTGCACTATACGATAAGGGTTCACCATACTTTGTTTTTTCTAATGTTATCAACAAAGGTCGTTTTGGATCATTTTTGAAGGGATGTTCTGATAACCATCTGGCAAGGCTAGGAGCTGATTTTATCAAACGGACTGGACGCGGACCTGTCTTTCCATTATCATTTACGTGAACAATAAATCCATACTCGTCTTGTTTCACATCTCCGATTGTAAGTGTCAGCAATTCACCTGGTCTGAAACCGCCGTCAAGGGGTAGATCTACGATTACCCTGTCTCTTGATGTTTTACAAGCATCTAACAGCCACTCCTTTTCAACTTCCGTTACAATGTCTTTTGCAGTTAGATTACCTTCAGGTTTTTTCATCACAATATCTTCTGTCTCTTGTGGATCGCCGGAATGAAATTTTTTCAGACAATACTTGTAACTTCGATTACCTAACTTGAGCCATCTGAAGAAGATTTTCAAAACTTTTTTGTGATCGTATGTATATTCAGTGTCCTTTCCGTTTTCAGAGTATGTCTCCATAATTTCGTAAACTATCTTCTCGATGTCATCTTTTGTTGCCTCATCCCAACTCTTACCAAGTCGTCTTGTGAGGCTAAGTAATCTATTGAGATGTAAGAATCTTGTTGGTTTTTGGATGCTGCTATTCACCATCACCATGTCATATTTTTCAATGATTTCATAGTTCTTGGGAGAGAACTCCTTTCGCATAATCTCCTTGATGAGTTTGATCTTGTGATCCCATTTGTGAATTGATTCTTTGCTGATAGAAGTGGCCTTTTGCTTCAACGGTATAATAAGAAATGTCGGGGTTTTGTACTTTATTGTATATGCCGGGGGTGGGTTTTGAACCCACGACCTCCAGATTATGAGTATTGCCCTTTTTTGAGGAGGATAGAAAGACTGGCACTCTAACCAGGCTGAGCTACCCCGGCACAAAAACGGCTAATTTT
>Ga0187894_10003876_pt1 | contig 16437 bp, 18 predicted proteins | sample GBC1701081metaG_FD_136650 | JGI IMG/M metagenome (GOLD analysis project Ga0187894, IMG submission 136650) | White microbial mat communities from a lava cave in the Kipuka Kanohina Cave System on the Island of Hawaii, USA - GBC170108-1 metaG ... | reverse complement strand
GCGCAGTAGTGCTGGCGCCGGTTGGATTGAAGGGTCGCCGGATGGCTTCGGGGTGGGCGCCGGTTTCCATCCCGGCGCCGGGCGGCGCGGCCTGTCGCCGATCTGGAAATCGGCGACCACCCGCGGGCACGGCTTTTCTGAAACCTCCCCGCCAGCCCGGGCAGTTCACACCTCCAGGTGCGAACGGTTCACCCGGGCGGGCCGACTTGTCGGGGCGAGCCGCGATCCCGCCACCGCGGGACTCCGCCCAGCAGGGCGGACGGATAACTCGATGTCTGGCGTGGCCAGGGCGGCGAACTATCCGGATTAGCACGCACAGCGGCTTTGACGCGCTGCTCCCCGGGCGTAGAGTTTCCCCTCCATGGTCGCGACCACCGCTCATCCCCCCGCGTCCACCGAGCTCGAAGCCGAGGCCGAGAGGCTCTTCCGCGCTCTGATGAATGTGGATTGCGAACCCGGCCGGCGCTGGAACCTCGAGGGCTGCCGCCGCCTCGCGCCGCTCACGCTCGAAATCAACCGGCTCAAGAGGGAGAAGGACGCCGTCATCCTCACCCACTCCTACGTCGAGCCCGAGATCATCTACGGCGTCGGCGACTTCAAGGGCGACAGCTATTTCCTCAGCCTCAAGGCGCGCGAGGCGAACGCGAAGGTCATCGTCTTCGCCGGCGTGGTCTTCATGGGCGAGACGGCCAAGATCCTCTCGCCCGACGCCACCGTGGTCGTGCCCGATCGCGGCTCGGGCTGCTCGCTGGCGGATTCGCTGACCGGCGACCAGTTGCGGAAGCTCAAGGCCGCCTATCCCGGCGCCGCGGTCGTCTGCTATATCAACAGCACCGCCGACGTGAAGGCCGAGTCCGATGTCTGCGTCACCTCCGGCAACGTCTACGACATCATCGCGCGGCTGCCGGAGCGGCGCATCCTCTTCGTGCCCGACCGGCTGATGGGCGAGAACATCCGCGCCGAGCTGAAGCGCCGCGGCATCGCCAAGGAAATCATCACTTCCGACGGCACCTGCATCGTGCATGACGTGTTTGACACCGCGGCCGTGGCCGATGCGCGTGTTCGGTTCCCGGGGCTGAAGGTCGTGGCGCACCCCGAGTGCATGCCGGAGGTCGCCGCCGCCGCGGACTTCGTCGGCTCCACCGGAGCGATGATGAAATACGTCAAGAACACCGGCGCGCCGTATTATCTGATGCTCACCGAGTGCGGACTCGTCGGGCGGCTGCAGGTCGAGTCGCCCGAGAAGCGGTTCATCGGCGGCTGCCGGCTCTGCCCCTACATGAAGCTCAACTCCCTCGAGAAGGTGCGCGCCGCGCTCGCCGCGCCGCGACCCGACCAGATCATCACTCTCGACGAGAACCTGCGCCGCCGCGCCGCCCGCAGCATCGAGCGGATGTTCGTGCTCGCCCCGAAAGATTGATTCCCGTCAACCGGGAGTGTCACGTATTACGTGACAGTTGTCCGGACCGAGAACACATGATTTCCCCGACCACTCGACAACTCATCACCCTCGCCCTCGCCGAGGACGCCGTCCGGCACGACGTGACGAGCCTGGCCATTTTTCCGAAGAGCCATCGTAGCCGCGCGATCATCGACGCGAAGCAGAACCTCGTCATCTGCGGACTGGAAATCGCCGCCGAGGTCTTCCGCCGGGTGGACCGTCGGCTGAAAGTGAAGCTCCTCGCCCGCGACGGCGAATCTGTGAAGAAGGGCGCGGCGGTCATGCGCGTGGAAGGGCCGACGGCCTCGCTGCTCGCGGCCGAGCGGGCGGCGCTCAACTTCCTCCAGCGGCTCTCGGGCATCGCCACGCAGGCCCGGCGATTCGCCCGCGCCGTGCGCGGCACGGGCGTTAAGCTGGTGGACACGCGCAAGACCACGCCCGGCTGGCGCACGCTGGAGAAATACGCCGTGCGCACCGGCGGCGGTTTCAACCACCGCGGCTCGCTCCGCGAACTCGTCCTGATCAAGGACAACCACATCGCGGCCGCCGGCTCGGTGGCCAAGGCCATCCGTCTGTGCCGCGCGAAGGCGCCGCGCGGGCTCAAGGTCGAGTGCGAGGCCAGGACGCTCGCCGAGGCGCGCGAGGCCGTCCGCGCCGGCGCGGACATCATCCTGCTGGACAACATGCCCCCCGCGCTCATCCGCCAGGCGGTGAAGCACATCGCCGGCCGCGCGGTGGTCGAGGTGTCGGGCGGCGTGCGGTTTGACACGCTGCGGCGTTTCGCGCTCCCCGGCGTGGACCTCATCAGCATCGGCGCGCTGACCCACTCCGTGCCCGCCGCCGACCTGAGCCTCGATTTACAGACGACCAGACAGAAATGATTTCACACCAAGATCGCCAAGGGAACAAAGGGCAGGAGCACGGCGCTTCGCGGCCTTTGCGTCCTTGGTGTGGAGAATCTGTATGAATGTCGTCCCCACCGACTGCCTCGTCCTCGGCGCCGGGCTCGCCGGCTCGGCCTACGCGCTGCACGCGGCGCGCGCCGGCCTGAAGGTCGAGCTGCTCTCGCTCGGCGAGCCGCTGGCGGCCAACAGCGACTGGGCGCAAGGCGGCATCATCTACGACACCTCGCCCGACCCCCGCGCGCTCGCCCGCGACATCGCGGCGGCCTCCGGTGGCATCGCCAACCCCGCCGCGATCGAGCAGCTTGTCCGCGAGGGGCCGGCGGCGGTGAAGGAGCTGTTGCTCGATGACCTCGGCGTGGGCTTCGACCGCGAAGCCTCCGGCGGTCTGCACCTGACCCGCGAGGGCGGGCACGGCGAGCGCCGCATCATCCACACCAAGGACACGACCGGGCACTCCATCCTCTCTGCCGTGGCGGCGCGCGTGGACGCCACGCCCGGCATCACCCGCCGCGCCGGATTCACCGCGATCGACCTGCTCACGCTTTCGCACAACTCCGCCGATCCGGCCGACCGCTACCAGCCCCTGACCTGCTTCGGTTGCTACGCGCTCGACACCGCCGCCGGCGCGGTGACCGCCTTCGTGGCGAAGAAGACCATCCTCGCCACCGGAGGTCTTGGCGGGATTTTCCTGCACACGACCAACCAGCCGGGCAGCGTCGGCCACGGCGTCGCCATGGCCTACCGGGTCGGCGCGCGGCTCATCGACCTCGAATACGTCCAGTTCCACCCGACCGTGTTTTTCAAGAAGGGCGCGCAGAGATTCCTCATCACCGAGGCCCTGCGCGGCGAGGGCGCGGTGCTGGTGGACGGCGCCGGCCGGCGTTTCATGGACGCCGTGCATCCGCAGGGCTCGCTCGCGCCGCGGGACATCGTCGCGCGCGCGATCAAGCACCACCTCACCGAGACCGGCGAGGCCTGCGCCTGGCTCGACCTGTCGGCGCTCAAGCCGGATTTCATCCGCGAGCGCTTCCCGGCCATCCATGCCCGCTGCCTCGCCGCCGGCGTGGATATCACCCGCGAGCCGATTCCCGTCGTGCCGGCGGCGCATTTTTCCTGCGGCGGCGTGCATGCCGACCTGCAGAGCCGGACGAATGTCCGCCATCTCAACGCCATTGGCGAAACCGCCTGCACCGGCCTGCACGGCGCCAACCGGCTCGCCAGCACTTCGCTGCTCGAGTGCCTCGTCTCGGCCAGGTCCGCCGCCGCGGCCGATGCCGCGGAGATCGCCGGCGCGGCGGGTTTCCACCTGCCCGCGCCGCGCGGGTGGAACAGCCCGGACAAGCCCGCCGATCCGCTGCTCATCCGGCAAGACCTGGAGCAGATCCGGCAGACGATGTGGAACTACGCCGGCATCATCCGCTCGCCCCGCCGGCTCGCCCGCGCCCGGCGCATCCTCCTCGAGCTGCGCGAGGACATCCAGGCCTTCTACCGCGATTGCCGGCCGACCCGCGAACTCATCGAGCTGCGCAACGCCGTGCAGACCGCGCTCCTCGTCGTTCACGCCGCCGCCCTCAACCCGGAGAGCCGGGGCAGCCACTACGTGGTCGCGGAGGAGTGAATAACCCTCCACCCTCCGGCGTCCCAAGCCGCAACATGAAACCCCGCGCCCTGCTCTCCGCGCTGCTCCTGCTGCCGGCCGTGCTGGCAGCGCAGCCCCGGGATCACGACCGGAAGGACCGGGACGACCGCTCGGAGCGCGCCCAGCCCCGCGAATACCGCAGCGGCGGCCCGCGCGTCATCCTCTACGAGCATTCAAACTTTCGCGGCGATGCGCTCGTGCTCTATCCGGGCGACGAGATCCTGAACCTCGATCCCGGCCGCTTCGAGCAGGGCGCGCGCATCAACGACCGCATCTCCTCCATCCGGGTCGAGGGCGGGGCGGAATTGTTCGTCTACGAGCACGCGGGGTTCCGCGGCCACGTCATGCGCGTGACCGGCGACATCCGCAACCTTGCCGACCGGCCCACACCCGATCGCGGCGTCGTCTGGAACGACCGCATCTCCTCCGTGCAGGTCGGCCGGGAGTCGCGCCGCGGCGGCCGCGAGCGGCCGGCCGATGCGGATGTCATCATCGGGCGCTCGTTCGAGGATCTGCTCGGCCGCGCGCCCGATGCCGACGGGCTGCGGCATTACCGCGGGCTCATCATCGACCAGGGCTGGAACGAGCGCATGGTGCGCGACCACATCCGCGCCGGCGCCGAATTCCGCGGAGCCGGCATCGACCGCATCATCAAGCGCGCCTACCACGACCTGCTCCAGCGCGAGCCCGACGCCCCCGGCCTGGCCCATTACCGCCGGATGCTGCTCGAGCGCAACTGGAGCGAGCAGGAGCTGCGCGACAACATCCGCCGCAGCGACGAATACCGCCGCCTGCAGAAGCAGCCGCGCGCGGCTCCGGCTGGATCCGGGCGGGATTCGGATCGCCGGAACTAGCCGCCGAGCGGCAGCATCCGCGTCTCGCCGAAATCAAGCGTGTCGAAGACCTCCGCCGGCACGCCGTGATGGTCACGGACTGCGGCCAGGGCGCGCACGGGGTCGTCGATGCCCTCGTCCGTGAGCTGGAACGTGCCGAAGTGCATCCCGACCGACCGGCGCGCGGCCAGCGCGAGGTGGGCCTGGACCGACTCCTCCGGGGTCATGTGCACGTTCTCCATGAACCATCGCGGCTCATAGGCCCCGATGGGCAGCAGGGCAAGGTCCGGCGCGCCCAGGTTTTCCCGAATCTGCGCGAAATGCGGCCCCCAACCGGAGTCGCCGCAGAAATACACCGCACCGTCCGCGTGCTTGATCCAGAACCCGCCCCAGAGCGTCCGCCCCTTGTCCCAAAGGGCGCGGGCGGCGAAATGCTGCGCCGGCGTGCAGGTGAACCTGCAACCGGAGGCATCGTGCTGCTGCCACCAATCCAGCTCGACCACGCGCGTGACACCGCGCGCCTCCAGCCAGGCCTTGTTGCCGAGCGTGGTGATGATGAGCGGCCTGCGTTCCCGCCCCAGCCACCGGAGGGAGGACAGGTCGAGGTGGTCATAGTGATTGTGACTGAGCACCACCACATCCACCGGCGGCAGTTCGTCGAGACGCAGGGCGGGCGGCCGGGCGCGTTTCGGTCCCAGCAGCCCGAACGGGCCCGCATGTTTGGAGAAAACCGGGTCGGTCAGCACGGTCAGCCCGGGAAACTGCAGCAGGAAGGTCGCGTGGCCGATGAAAGTGGTGGCGACCGAGCCTGCCGCGACATCCGCGGGCAGCAAGGGCTGGCGCGGGGGCGGCACGTTCCTCGGCCACCACGTCCCCTGCCCGCGCAGCCTTTGCCACCACCATTTCGGCAGCCACCGGAACGGCGGGGCCTGCCGGCCCGTCGGGTTAAAAAACCGCGCGCCGTCGCAATGGTCGCTGACGGGGAATCGCGAAGGCATGGCGACAGATCAGCGCCGGGAAAACGCGGCCAGCGAGACGCGGGCTTCGGCGATGAACGGCAGCTCGTGGGCCAGAACCAATCTGACGCCGAGCGCCGCGGCCAGCGGTTGCAACGGCTCCAGCCATTCCTCTCGACGGATGGAGATGTGGACGGGCCTCGCTTGGGCGCCGGTCAGGGCTTTGCTCCACGCGGCGGTGACGAGATCGGCCCACGTCCGCCCGGGTCCGGCCATTTCGAGGGCGTGGATGTATCCGGTGCCGGCATCGGCCACCAGGGCCGCGCGGGGATAATACGGCCGGCCGCCGTCGGCCACCGGGCTCGGCAGGTGAAAGATGTCGAATTCCAGCCCCGCGCCCGGATGTTGGGGGCGGGCGCGCAGGGCCGACCACGCTGCCGGCACCGACGGGCTGGGCGGAGCGGCCGGGGGCGCGAGTTCCCACACCCGCCATTCGATGCTTTCCAAAGGCGGCGGCCCGGCCCGGGTTCGGGCGATCGAGACGGTGGGTAGAACCCGGTCGTCCTCGTCGCAGGGGGCGAAGAAATCGGGATCCTGCCGCGCCAGTTCGGCGCAAGCCAGCAAGGCGCGGATGCATCGCGCGAGGAACCGCGCGTCCTCCCCGGTCAGGAACCAGGGATACCAACCGGGAGAATGATTGCGAAAGCAGGGCCAGGCGTTGCGCTCGCGGGGCTTCGCTTGATGGCCCAGCGCGGCCAGCACCGCCAGATCCTCGGGCGCGAGCGCTTTTTTTGCGCCCCAGTCGAGCAACAGCGCGTCTTGCATGAACAGGCTGTCCGGCGGCAGCACGTCCTCGTGGCAGGTCAACACGGTCTCGAAAAGGAACCGCAGGCCCGCTTCGCCCCGATAGACCGCCAGCCCGAACACCTGGCCCGCGGCGCCGAGCACCGAGGGGAACCATGGCCGGCCTTCCTCGTCGATGAAGGCGAAAATATCCATGTCGTCCATCCATTCCCACGGCTTGGCGGCACGGAAGGCGCGGGCGGCGTCGAGCAGTTCCTGCCAGACGGGCAATGGAACCGTGGGAGCGGCGGGGCGGTGTTGCTTGGCCATGAATTCAGCGGGCGGTCAGTTTCGCCTGCGCCCGCGCCCAATAGTCCAGCAGCGCGCGGAAATCCTGCTCCTTCGTCCGGCTGTGGATCACGTAGTCGTAGCCGTTGCGCTCGGCCAGCTCCAGCTCGGCGCTCTGCAGCCGGCGCTCCAGTTCCTCCGGGCTGACCGGGCCCCGGCCCTGCAGGCGCTCGCGCAGCACGTCCATCGAATCGGGCGCGACGAAGATGGTGACGAGCCGCGGCTTGAGCAGCGGGAGGCCCCGCGCGGCGGCGCGGATGCTGCGCACGCCCTGCACGTCGATGTTCATCACCAGGCTGGTCGCCGGCAGGCGGCCGAGCACGGCGGACTTGAGCGTGCCGTAGCGGTGCTTGCGATGCACCCAGGCCCACTCGAGGAACTCGCCGGCCGCGAGCTTCGCGTCGAACTCCGCCTCGGACAGGAAATGGTAGTCGCGGCCATGCTGTTCGTTCGGGCGGGGCGGGCGGGTGGTGGCCGTGATGACGCGCTCGAAGCCCGGCACCTCGCGCACCAGCCGGTCGCACAGCGTGCTTTTGCCGACGCCGGCCGGGCCGGCGAGGATGAGCAGCGCGGTGGCGGGCGCGGCCATCGGTCAGTAGGTGAACGCCGCCGCCGAAGTGGCCAGCCCGTAGGCCAGCAGCGTGGCGCCGATCCAGCGCACGCGGCCGGGCGAGCGGAAGAGCCAGTCGAAGAAATCGCGCAGCCCGTAGGGCGCCGCGGCCAGGTAGATGGCCAGCGCCAGTGCCAGGTAAACGGCGGTGACCATCAGGAGCCGCTGCGGATGCTCGTATTCCATGAACGCCGCCTGGAGCAACGGTTCGGCGGCGAGCAGCATCAACACGCACAGCCCGCGCACGGCAAGGAAGTCCGGCGTGTAGAGGAACGAGAGCACGGCCAGCACCCCGAACCCGATCATCACCGGCAGCGGACGCGAGAAGAAGATGAGGTCGGCCTCGCCCAGCGACGAGAGCCGCCAGAGAAACCAGGCCGCGCCCGTGCCGAAGAACAGCCAGGCGGCGCGGTTCGAGCGCGGCAGCGCCCGGGCGGTGGAGCCGACCCGTGGGTCGCCCCAGAGCAGCAGCCCCCCGAGCAGGGCGAGGAAGAGACCGGGCAGCAGCGTGGCGAGGAAAAGGCTCATGGAGGGGAATCGTTCTCGTTCTCTTGATCGTTCTCGTTCTCTACAAGCTCAGAACCATAGGGAGTCGAATCCTCCCGCACCGTGCCTCCGAAACGGGCGATCAAACCTGCGACCAGCGAAACCACCGCCTCGAGGACGACCTTTCCCTCGACGATTTCTTCGGTTGCGAGTTTTTTTCGTGCCACAAGCACATCCAGACAGGCGGCGGATTCCAAGGCGGAGCCACGGGAGATGTCGAAGTATCGGCAACGGTCGGGATGCGAGCGCTTGCCGTTGCCTTCGGCGAGATTGAGCACAATGGAGGTTGAGGCCCGGTCCAGTTGATCTCGAGCGGATAGTTTTGAGGGAAGTTTATCAATGATGGGTTCTATCCAGGCGGCAAAACGAAGAGCCTCTTGGTAAGCCCGGAGCTTCTCATGGTCGAATTGAGGATGGTTCATGCGAGAACGATCAGGATTACGAGAAAGAGAACGATTCAGGACTCCACCCCCGCCAGCGCCAGCTCGCCGTAGAGGACGGCGGTGGAGACGCGGTTGATTTTCACCGGCACGAGTTCGCCGAGCAACCGCGCGTCGGCGGCGAAATGCACGATGCGGTTGCCGCGGGTGCGGCCCATGAAACCGAGCCCCTTTTTATCGGGTCCCTCGACCAGCACCTCCTGCACGGCGCCGAGCAGCGTGGCGTTGCGGCGGTCGGAGTTCTGCTCGAGCAGCCGCAGGAGAATCTGGTTGCGCTCCTCCTTCACCCCGTCGGGCACCTGGTCGGCCATCTCCGCAGCGGGCGTGCCGGTGCGGAGCGAATACTTGAAGACGTAGGCCATGTCGTAGTTGGCCTCCTCGAACAGCTCGCGGGTCTGCGCGAAGTCCTCCCCGGTCTCGCCGGGAAAGCCGACGATGATGTCGGTCGAGAAATACATGTCCGGCCGCGCGCGCCGCAGGTCGGCGACGATCCGGCGGTAGCGGTCGCGGGAATACGGGCGGTTCATGGCCTTCAGAATCCGGTCCGACCCCGACTGGAGCGGCAGGTGCACGTATTCGCAGAGTTTTTCGAGCCGGCCGTAGGCCTGGATGAGGTCGTCCTTGAAGCCGCGCGGGTGCGGCGAGGTGAAGCGGATGCGCCTGATCCCGGGGAGGGCGTTGATGCGCTCGAGGAGCTGCACGAACGGCGTCACCCCGCCGGTATGGGCGTAGTCGCGCCGGCCGTAGCTGGTGACGATCTGGCCGAGCAACGTGACCTCGCGCACACCGCGATCCGCCAGTTCCTCGCACTCGCGCACGATCTCGTCCATCGGCCGCGACCGCTCGTCGCCGCGCGTCTTCGGCACGATGCAGAACGCGCAGTCCATGTTGCAGCCCTGCTGGATGGAGACGAAGGCGGTGACCTGCCGGTCCTCGAGCACATGGTCGCGGATGGTGTTCTGCGAGCCGGCCTCCTCGCCGATGTCCACGATGCGCGTGGGCAGCACCGCGCCGGCCTCCTGCGCGGCCCGCAGATTGTCGAGGTGGTCCGGCACCTGGTGGAATTTCTGCGTGCCCACGATCAGGTCCACGTCCGGCAGGGCGTCGAGCAGCGCGGCGCCGCGGTTCTGCGCCATGCAACCGAGGATGCCGAGGATGAAGCGCGGGTTGCGCCTCTTCTTCTGCGCCGCGTAGCCGGCCTTGCCGATGGCCTTCTGCTCGGCGGCGTCGCGCACGCTGCAGGTGTTGAGCAGCATCACGTCGCAGGCGTTCTCGTCCGGCACGATGCGGTAGCCCCGGGCGCGCAGGAGCGCCGCGACGGCCTCGCTGTCGCGCTCGTTCATCTGGCAGCCGTAAGTCTTGATATGGACGCGGTTCATCCTCGGGAGGGGTCTAACTACCCCGGGGCCGTCCGGCCGGTCAACGCGGGAAACCAGCCGCTGAAATCGCTTTCCCTCGGAGAGGCGGGGCGTTTTGCTGGGTGCGCATGGGAATTTTCGACCGCTTCAGCGCCAAGCAACCCGCCGACCCGGCGCCTTCCGGGCCGGCGGCCAGCCCGTCCGTTCCGGCCCCGGCCGCCACCGCCGGCGGCGTGCTGCCGCGGCTGGCCGAGGCGCGGGCGAAGCTCGAGGCCCGCGACCTGCCCGGCGCCCTGGCCATCTACGAGGAGGTCGCCGCCACCTCCGGCGACCGGGCCGACGTGCTCGTGACCATCTCGGGCGACCTCGGGGTCCGCGGCCACGTGCAGCAGATCGTCGAGCTGGTCGCGCCGCGCTACGACGCGAACCGCCACGGACCGGCCACGGGCCTGAACCTCCTCCAGGCCTACCTCGTCACCCGCAACGCCGAGGCCGCGCAGCACCTGCTCGACATTCTTTTCGCCCTCCAGCGCCCCGAGATCGAGGAGCGGCTCTTCGGTTTTTCCAATGCGCTCGCCGAGCTGATGGCCGGCCATGAGCAGGCCGAGGCCGTGCCGAGCGGCCCGGAAGGAGGCACGAAGATCAACCTCACCACCATCAGCCAGCCCGTCTGGTTCTACGGATTGGAAGCCGCCTCCGCGCGCCTGCTGCCGGCCAAGAGCGGGCAGTTGCGCCGCGTAGCCTTCGCGCAGCTCGCGTTGCCGGGGCTGGCCGACTTCGCCGCGCTGCAGAAGAAACCGGAGGACGAGCTTGGCCGGCTCACGCGCGCGATCCCGCTCTGGTTGGCGGAGACCTTCGCGGCCAGCGCGGGCTATGACCCGGTCGCGGCGATCGGGGTGGTCGAGGCGGGCCACTACGCGCTGTTTCCCGTCGAGTGGACCGCCGACAACGTCCGCCAGCTCGCCGAGAGCAGCGAGCAGGGACTGCACTACGTCGTCACCGGCGCGGTGAAGAACCGGCATTCGGACTTCGAGCTGGTCCTGCGCATCTGGGAGGTGAAGAAATTCCGCGAACTGAAGGCCTTCACCACGCGCTGGACGCCGGCGACGGCCGACGGCGCGCTGAAGCAGTTCCACGAGCAGCTTCGCGGCTACATGGAATGGCGCGCCCTGCCTGAGGGCGACGGCCTGCCCTACGCCGCGCCCGTCGCGCCGTATTCCTACGCGGAGGCGCTCGGGGCTTCGCTCACGCTGTTCCTCGGCGAGAAGAACGTGCTCAAGCCGGAGCAGATGCTCGTGGACACGGCGCCGTTCCTTGCCGCCATCCGGGCGAATCCCGGCGATGTGCGCGCCCGGCTCGCTCTGCTGTCGGCCGTCATCCGCCTGAAGGCCGCGGGCCGCACGGTTGACGCGGCGGCCCTGCGCCAGGCGCAGGAGTGGCTCGCCACGCCCGCCGCGCAGGCGGCCGACGTGGCGCCCCTGCTGCTGAAGCTGGCCTGAGCGGCGACGATGAGCGCCACGGCCGGAATCCTCGCCGGACTGCGCGCGCGCCGCGACCGGCGCAAGATCGAGGGCTTGCGGCGATTCGGCATCGAGTCCCGTCACGAGCAGCTCGGGATTGGAACGCCGGAGCTGCGCCGCCTCGCGCGCCGGCACCGGCGCGACCACGCCCTGGCGCGCGAGCTTTGGGCGAGCGGCGTGTTCGAGGCGATGATCCTCGCCACCCTCGTCGAGGATCCGCGGCAGATCACCCGCGCCCAGGCGGATCGCTGGGTGCGCGACTGCGACAACTGGGCGCAGACCGACGCGCTGGCGTTCCTCCTCGACCGGACGCCGTTTGCGGCGGACAAAGCCCGGGCCTGGAGCAAGCGGCGGGCGGAGTTCGCGAAACACACGGGCTTTGCCCTCATGGCCGGCACGGCGCCACGGCCGCGGAAGCTCGCCCGAGTTCGTTTTGCACCCGCAACAGGCGGGCGAAGTTTGTAATACATTATATTACAAACAGACCGCGCGACCACGGTAGGTTTGTAATATAATGTATTACAAACAGGTCGTGGCCAGCTGGCCGCAGCCGGCGGCGAAGCGCCTCCTCGCGCTCGGCACACCCTTCGCCCGCTGGATTGCGCGCGATGCGTTGCTGGAGCTCAAGCACAGCTAGCGGGAGCGGATTGCCGCATCCGCCCGCTGCGCCGGTGGCCGACTTGGCGCCACGGCCGCGGAAGCTCGCTTGAGTTCGTTTTGCACCCGCAACAGGCGGGCGAAGTTTGCAATACATTATATTACAAACAAACCGCGCTCCCTCTGTAGGTTTGTAATATAATACGTTACAAACGGGCCGTCGCCAGTTGGCCGCAGCCGGCGGCGATGTCGAGGCCGCGGCGCTGGCGGACGGTGCTGGGCAGGTCGTATTCCGCGAGAACCTGCTGGAAGCGCTTGGCCGCGGCCTGCCCGGTGGGCGCGCCGCCGTAGCCCGCGGTCGGGTTGAGCGGGATGAGGTTCACCTGCGCCATCTGCCCGCGCAACAGCCGGCCGAGCGCGTGCGCCTGCTCCGGGGTGTCGTTCTTTCCCTCGATGAGCGTCCACTCGTAGAAGATGCGGCGCCGTTGTTTCCCGATGTAGTAGCGGCAGGCCTCCATGAGCGCGTCCAGCGGCCATTTTTTCGCCACCGGCACGAGCGCAGCGCGCTCTTCCTGTGTGGCGCCGTGCAGCGAGACAGCCAGATGCATCGGTCGCATCTCGTCGGCCAACCGCACGATGCCCGGCACGACGCCCACGGTGCTGAGAGTGATTTTTTTCGCGCCGAGCGCGAGTCCGCTGCCGTCGCGCAGGATGTCCACGGCCTTCATGACGGCACCGTAGTTGTGCAGCGGCTCGCCCATGCCCATCAGCACGATGTTGCGCAGCCGCTCATGGCGCTCGTGCGGAGACGGGCTGTCCGGTCGGGATAAGGTGGGCGCGGTGCCCTCACCGCGCGGGCTTGTTGCCCGCAGCACCCGGTCCACGTGCATGGCCTGGGCGACGATCTCGCCCGCGGTCAGGTGCCGCACAAAACCCATCTGCCCGGTCGCGCAGAACACGCAGCCCATCGCGCAGCCGGCCTGGCTGCTGATGCAGGCGGTCACCCGGCCGGTGTGGCGCATGAGCACGGTTTCGATCCGCCGGCCGTCGGCGAGACCGAGCAGGTATTTGCGCGTGAACCCGTCGGAACTGTGCGCCTCGTGCGCAACCGCGGGCTGCGGAAATCCCAGCTCCGTTTCCATGGCCGCACGGAAACGCGCCGGCAGCTCCGGCATCGTCCGCCAGTCCGTGATGCCCTCCAGATAGACGTAGCTCCACAAACGCGCGGCATGCACGGCGGGAAAGCCGCGCCGCACCGCGAGGGCCCGCAGCTCCTCGCGGGTGAGGTCGTGGAAATCGGTGCGGCATTCAGACATGGAACAAGAAGGTCGGCGGCGACGACTTGTCCGCCATAGCCTTGGCGAAGGCGGAAGCAATCCATCTTGTCCGCCTTTTGGGGACTGGCAGACTTCCCTTATGCCAAACAAAGCCGTCCTCGCCGGGGGCAGCGGATTCCTGGGCGCTTCGCTGGCCCGGCGTCTGCTGGCGTCTGGCTGGGAGGCCGTCGTGCTCACGCGGCATCCCGCGGTTTGTCACCTAATAGGTGACAAACCGGAACCGATTCGCGCGGTCGCTTGGGACGGCCGGACGGCCGGCGAGTGGTGCCGCGAACTCGACGGCGCGGCGGCGCTGGTGAACCTGACGGGGCGCAGCGTGGATTGCGTGCATACGCCGGAGAACCAGCGGCTCATCCTCGAATCGCGCGTGGACTCCGTGCGCGCGCTCGGCGCCGCGCTGGCGCGCTGCGCGCGACCGCCGCCGGTCTGGGTGCAATGCGCCTCGCTCGCCCTCTATGGCGATGCCGGCGACCGGATCTGCGACGAGCACGCGCCGGGGGCGGACGATTTCTCCGCGCAGGTGTGCCGGCGGTGGGAGGCGGCGCTGGCGGAGGTGGATGCGCCGGCCACCCGCAAGGTCGTCCTGCGCATCGGGCTCGTGCTCGGGCCGGGCGGCGGCGCGCTCGGCCCGCTGGCGAAGCTTGCGCGCTGGTTCCTCGGCGGCACGGTCGGCTCGGGCCGGCAATGGCTGAGCTGGCTGCACCACGACGACATGAACGAGCTGTTCCGGCAGGCGATCGCGGAGTCCGGCCTGCACGGCGCCTACAACGCCTGCAGCCCGCAACCGGTGACGAACGCGGAGTTCATGCGCGCGCTCCGCGGCGCGCTCGGCCGGCCGTGGAGCCCGCCCGCGCCGGAATGGGCCGTGCGGTTCGGCGCGCGTTTCCTCCTGCGAACCGACGCCGATCTCGCTTTGACCGGCCGGCGCTGCGTGCCCCGCCGGCTGGAGGCGCAGGGGTTTGCGTTCCGCCATCCGGAACTCCGGCCGGCGCTCCGGGATATCTTCAACGGTTAGGGCCGCCACCGCCGCGTTGCCTTTGGGCGGGAGCCCGGGCAGCGTGCGGCCATGCCCGACTGGCTGACCCGGTTCCTGCAGGCGTTCATCCCGCTCTTCGTGGCCATCGATCCGATCGGCCTGGCCGCGATTTTCCTCGGGCTGGGACAGAGCGTGCCCGCCGAGCGGCGGCAGAAGATCGCCGACCAGGCGATCTGGACGGGCGGGCTGGTGGCGCTGGGGTTCCTGTTCCTCGGCCAGAGCGTCTTCAAGGCGCTGGGCATCTCGGTGGCGGACTTCCAGATCGCGGGCGGGCTCATCCTCTTCATCCTTGCGGCGAAGGATCTGATCCAGTCGGCGGCGGAGCCGGAGAAACTGCCGGAGGATTTCGGCGTCGTGCCGCTGGGCATGCCGCTCATCGCCGGGCCGGCCTCCATCACCACGCTGCTGGTGCTCGCGCAGACGGCGGCGGTGGGCGTGCTCGCCACGCTGGTGGCGCTGGCGGCCAACCTCGCGCTGGTCGTGCTGGCGCTGCACTACAGCGAGTGGCTCGGGCGAAAGATCGGCCCGACGGGCCTGCGGGCCATCTCGAAGATCATCTCGATGCTGCTCGCCGCCATCGCGGTGAACATGATCCGGCGCGGCTGGGCGGGGTGAATGTCAGCTTGATTTTGCATCGACTGCCGGTAGATTCCTACCGTGAGCACAATGGAGTATGCTAAAGGGCTCGATGAGTCTGTGATTACTGCACTGCGTGATGCGGGAAGGCTACGCGTATTTGGTCCTAATACGCTTTCTGCAAAACTGTATGTATCACCGCAAGACGCAGTGACGATAATCGACAAAATGAGGACTCTTAAATATATCGTCCCATCTGGAGTTTCTGAACAAGCCTTTCGGGTTACTGCGGAAGGTTATGCGGCTATTGAGAGATTCGGCTAAAGATTTAGCGATAGGCGTCGTAAGCAATACTCACGATGCTCGAATTGCTGAACACCTATATTCCGAAGATTCTCGGGAACTCATACGCATGGATGTTAGCTGAAGTGGACCCCGAAAGTTGGACAGCGGGGGACGGTCTCCATAAACCAAAAAGGAACTGTCCAACATGTCCACGAAACGACGCCAGCATAGTGCAGCGCTGAAGGCCCAGGTGGGGCTGGAAGCGCTCAAGGAAATCGACCCGGTGCATGCCATTGCGGCGAAGCACAAGGTGCATCCCACGCAGGTGAACCTGTGGAAGAAGGAGGTGGCCGAACGGCTGCCCGAGGTCTTCACCAAACAGGCTGACGCCGAGGCGCTCGCCGCGAAGGAGCGGGAGCAGGAGCTCTACGCCGAGATCGGGAAGCTGAAGATGCAGCTCGAATGGCTCAAAAAAAAACTTGGCCCGTATGGGGACTGAGGAGCGCCGCCGCATGATCGAGCCTGAACACCCGAAGTTGCCGGTAACCGAGCAGTGCCAGCTCTTGGGACTGCCGCGTTCGAGCTACTATCACCGGCCGCAACCGATGTCGGCGGAGAACCACCGGCTGATGAAGCTGATCGACGAGACGTATCTGGCGTATCCGTTCTTCGGCAGTCGGCAGATGACGAACTGGCTGCGCAGTCAGGGCGAGACGGCGAACCGCAAACGCGTGCGCCGGCTGATGCGGCTCATGGGCCTGGAGTCGCTCAGTCCGAAGCCCCGGCTTTCGGCCGCGGACCGGGCGCACCCAGTCTATCCGTATCTGCTGCGGGATCTGGCCGTCACCCGGCCCAACCAGGTCTGGGCCACGGACATCACCTACCTGTCGCTGCCCGGTGGCCATGCCTACCTCTGCGCCGTGATCGACTGGCACAGCCGCTATGTGCTGAGTTGGGAACTGTCCAACACCCTCGACGCCAGCTTCTGCGTGCGTGCCGTGCAGCGGGCGATGGCGAAGCATGGTGCGCCCGAGATCTTCAACACCGATCAGGGCTGCCAATTTACCTCGGCGGAGTTCATCCGGCCCCTGCTGGCCGCCGGCATTGTCAGCGGACGGGCTAATGCAGCCAGGTAGGGTCGGGTTAAATGCAGCCACTTTGAGAGGTTAGTTTACGTCGGCGGCGAAGATCGCTTTTGCCGAGGGCGTAATGAACCAACTCAAAGTG
>Ga0187894_10003875_pt1 | contig 16439 bp, 10 predicted proteins | sample GBC1701081metaG_FD_136650 | JGI IMG/M metagenome (GOLD analysis project Ga0187894, IMG submission 136650) | White microbial mat communities from a lava cave in the Kipuka Kanohina Cave System on the Island of Hawaii, USA - GBC170108-1 metaG ... | reverse complement strand
GCCTTGACGACACGCATGATGGTAACGCCGGTTTCCCGTTCGCCTTCCATGATGGCTCGCTGGATGGGCGCGGCGCCTCGGTAGCGTGGCAGCAGTGACGCATGGACGTTGATCATGCCAAGACGAGGAATGGCGAGGAGCGATTCTGGCAGCAGGCGCCCGTAGGCGGCGACGACACCGAGGTCCGGTTCCAGCGCCCGTATCGTTTCCAGGAACTCGTCTGTCCGCAGCTTCTCCGGTTGCAGCACGTTGATGTCGTGCGCTTCGGCGCGGGCTTTCACGGGCGATGCGCTGACCTGCTGGCCACGGCCGCGAGGACGATCGGGTTGCGTGACTGCCGTGATGACTTTATGTGGAGAAGCGAGGAGCGCGTCGAGTGAGCTGACCGCGAAGGCGGGAGTGCCAAAAAAGACGATATGGAGCATGGAGCTGTTTCTTTTTTGGAGCGTTACTGAGCAAGGGCGGGTCGGCGGAACTGGGCGCGCGCCCGGCGGGTCAACAGGAATCGCTGGACGGGACGCAGCCGATCGAGGAACAGGATTCCGTTCAGGTGATCCATTTCGTGTTGCACGGCGCGCGCGAGCAGGCCCTGGCCTTCAATCGTGCGCGGCGTTCCATGCCGATCGACTCCTCGAATCGTCACTGCGGCCGGCCGCGCGACCGTGGCGTGAATCCCCGGCACGCTCAGGCACCCTTCTTCCACCAACTGAAGCCCGTCGCGCTGAATGAATTCCGGGTTGATCAATACGATCAGTTCGCTCGGGACCCGGCCGACCGAGAGGTCGATCACAAAGATCCGCTGACTGACGCCGATCTGCGGCGCGGCAAGCCCGATGCCCTTCGCGTCGTGCAGCGTCTCGACCATGTCGTCAATCAGCGGGCCGATCTCGGGCGTGATGGCCGCCACCGGGTCAGCCCGCCGGTGCAGGACCTGATCGCCGTAACGAAGGATCGGACGGACCATGTCGTGAGTGAAGGTCGGCTGCTACGCGGACGCCGATGTCGGATGCGCCGAGAACCGGTGACGGACGTGCGCGCGCGTCTGTTCGTAGTTGCGTGAGATTTCGGCCATCGAGTCGCCGCTGAATTTTTCAAGAAACGCGTCCGCGAGCACGAGACAGACCATCGCCTCACCGACAATCGCCGCCGCCGTCACCGCGCACGTATCGCTGCGCTCGATGGCCGCAGGAGATTCAACCAGCGTTGACAGATCGACGGAGCGGAGCGGCTGCATCAGCGTGGAGATCGGCTTCATGTACCCGCACAGCCGCAGATCCTCGCCGTTCGTTATTCCGCCTTCGAGACCGCCCGCGCGATTCGTCGGCCGCGCCACGCCCATGTCCGCGCTGTGAACCGCGGTTGTCGGCAGCACGATCTCATCGTGCACGAGCGAGCCGGGAAGGCTGGCCACTTCCGGACCGATCCCGATGCCGACGGCCTTGATGGCAGGAATGGACATCAAGGCCTGCGCGAAACGCCCGTCCAGCTTGCGATCCCACTGGATGTGACTGCCCAGGCCAGGCGGGACACCACGCACGATCACTTCGAACGCGCCACCCAGCGTGTCCCCAGCTTCTTTGGCGCGGTCGATCGCCGCCACCATCTCCGCCTGCAACTCGTCATCGACACATCGCAAGAGCGAATCATCCGGCAATCCGGCCGCTTCCGCGAAGGTCACCTGCCGATCCAACGGGAGCCGAATTCCACCCAGGGCAAAGACATGACTGGTGACCTGGATATCGAATCGCGCCAGCAGTTGCCGCGCAATCGCCGCCGCCGCCACCCGCGATGTCGTCTCACGCGCGCTCGCCCGCTCGAGAATGTCCCGAATATCCTCCCGATCGTATTTGATCACCCCCGCCAAATCCGCATGACCCGGCCGCGGCCTCGTCACCGCCCCACGCCGCGCCCCCGTCGCCCCTTCAGGCGGCTCCGGACCCACATGCATGGTGTTCTGCCAGTTGTCCCAATCCTTGTTGCGGATCAAGAACGCAATCGGCCCGCCAAGCGTCTCACCACGCCTGACACCCGAGAGGATCTCCGCACGATCCGTCTCGATGACCATCCGACGACCACGACCGTAACCACCTTGCCGTCGCCGCAGGTCGGCCGTGATCGCGTCGAAGTCAATCCGCAGCCCGGCCGGCATCCCTTCCAGGATCGCCACCAGCGCCTGCCCGTGTGATTCACCCGCACTTAAGAAACGCACCATTGTCTTCAGCATTCTACATGAAGTTTCTGCAAAGGTCGGCGTGCCATGCCAACGTCGCCGAACGACAGAATCACCTGTAATTACGGGCCATTTTATGCACCTGGCACGTCCTGGCGCGTATGCGGTCGTCCGCTTGCACTAGAGGAAGCCACTGCGCGGCGAGCCTCCTCATCTTCTGTCGAGGCGACTCTGCGAGGCGACCCCGCGGGCGATGCGCGACGGGTACGACGGAGAAGGCGAGTCAAGGCGAGCGAGTGGGTTGGAGCGATCGAGTGGCTGGAGAACGAGAGGTGGATGGGATGGCGCTGATAGCGGATCGGTTCGTACGGAGTCCGGAGGGCGAGGTGATCGACCTCGCAACCGGCATGCGGGTACTCGTCATTCGGCGGATGGTGATGCCGCGGGATGAGGAGGCATGGGTGGCGCGGTGCGCGGCAATGGCGCGGGTGTGGCACTCGCATCTGACGCCGCTGATCGACTACGTCCGGCGGGACGAGATGACGGGGCTGGAGTTCTACGGGCCGCCGAGGGTGTGGATGGCGAAGACCGGCGCGGCGGAGCGGCAAGAGTCGGCCGATGTCGTGGCGTCGGTCGGCGCGTTTCTGCGTCATTGCGGAATGGAGGCGGCGGGACTTCACGTCCTGGCGTCCGCGGACGGCAGTTGGTGGTGCGTCATCCCCGGCGAGGAGACCGGTCGTCCGTGCGTCATCGCCGATCGCGTCGCGGTCGATCCATGGAAGCCGGAACGCAACGGCGTCCGCAGTCTCGGCTTGCGAATGGCACCTGCGGTTGCGGCGTACGAGATCGCGCGAGCGTTCGAGGAATCGCGAGCGAACGACGTGCGGCGTCATTGGATCGACGCGCCGCCTGGCGCCGGTTTGACGAGGATGCTGGCGGACGTTGCGCGCTTCGGGAGACAGGCGGGGCTGGTGCCGGTCGGCGTGACGGTCGATCCGTGGCGCGAGCGCTCATGGGCTGGAGGATGGCTCTCGCTCCTCACGGGTCGATCGGTGGTCCTGCTGGGCGGGCGTCCGGTGACGGACCGATGGGACTCGGCACTCGCGTTGTCGCTGCGCCTGGCGGCTGTCTGTGCGCAGGTCAGGGCCGTGGTCCGCTGGGTGCGCGAGAAGACGGGATGGGGAACGGTGCAGTTGCCGGCCACCACCATCTCCGGCGTCGCGGAACAACTGTGGTTGTCGCCCGACGTCGCGCCAAAACGGTCCGAAGCCACGCGCGCACTCGTGAGGTCGTGTGGTGCGCGGCCTGGAACGATCGTCCAGCGCTGGTTGTCGAGTGGATACGCCGCGTCATCGAGCGGAGCGGGCCGGGCGCTTGCTCATGTCGCCGATCGGCCGGCTGACGGACATGCGTGGCGCGCGCCGGCCGTTGCTTATCGGGAAGGCGGCCGGGAACAAGAAGATGTGCGGTTGAGCCGAGGGTTGGCGCGTGTCGAGCGGTTGATCGAGATTCGGCGCTGGGCGCATGCGCTGAGGCAACTACGGGCACTCCTGGCGGCGTGCGAGCGTCGAGGGCGCGCCTGTTCGGGAACGATGGTCGATGTCCTTCTCGCGTTGGGGCGTCTCGCGCTCTGGCGTACCCACGTAACGGAGGCCTCGACGTGGTTTCAGCGGGCCGGCGATGTCGTCGGCCGCCTGTCCACTGACGTCGATCGCGCGGCAGCCGTGCACTGGGGGATTGGCGTAGCCGCGCTGGAAGCCGCGGATCTCGATCGCGCCGAGCGGGTCTGCCGGTTGGCGTTGACCGAAGCGGATCGTATCGAGCCCTCGCTGAGCTGGCGGTTGCAGCTCCTGCTGTGGCGCACGCTCTTCTGGCAAGGCCGCTGGGACGAGATCGCCTGCGCACGCGCGCCCCCGCTCGATCACCCCAATCTCATCGTCGCGCAGCACCGCTGGCAGTCGCGTGTGGCGCTGGCGCGCGGCGTGCTGAGCGACGCGGCCAGGCATCTGGCGCAGGCCTTCGTGCATCACGAGTCGCTGCGCGATCGGGATGGCGGGCAGGCGCTGCAACTCGATGCGGTCCGCTTTCAACTGGCGTTGGGCGATCGGCGTGCGGCGATGAGGCATCTGAGTGATGCGAAGCGCGGGGGCGCGATGCCTGCGCGGGCATGGCGAATCCGCTGGATGGGGCTGCACCTCGGAGGTGGTGTGCGTCAGGCGGCGCAAGCGTCCGCGTCTGCTCGTCTGCTCGAGCGGCAGGGCGCGGTGTTGTTGGCGGTTCGGTATCGGTATCTCGCGGGACGTTCGGATCGGAAGACTGCGGAGGTCCGCAGATTTGTGGCGCGCTATGGACATGGTGCGCTGGGTGGTGGGGTGTGTGGAGGGACACGACACGCGATGTGGGATGACTTGGAAACGATGGTGAGGATGTGCCACGAGACGTTCGAAGAGGGACCGGCGCTGGCGAAGGTGTGTGGGTTCCTGAGAGAGCGGCTGGTGGCATCGCAGGTGTCAATCTACGGCGGTTCGCCGGTCGTGGGACGCCTGGCGTCTGACGGTGCGGCGAGGATCGAGGCGCTGACGGTGGCGGAATCGGTCCTGGACAGTGGCGTCTCGGCGCCGGCGCGCCGGTTGGCGAATGCCGTCGAGGCGGCGGAGCCCATCCGATATGCCGGTCGAACGATCGGCGCGGTCGGATGTCGATGGGCGCTCGATGTGGACACGGACGAAGGACGGGCGAGCGAGCTGCTGCGTGCGGCGGCGGTTGCGACCGCGCCGCATGTGCTCTCGGCGATTGAGCGTCAGAAGAGTCCGGCCCTCGTGGCGCATGGGGGATCGCCGTTCGTGCTGTTGGGAGACAGTCGATGCATGCAGGAACTGCGATGGCAGATCGGCCGCGTCGCGGAAACGCCGTTTGAGGTGCTCATTGAAGGTGAGAGTGGCAGTGGCAAGGAACTCGTGGCTCGGACCGTGCATCATCACAGCCGGCGGCGTGCGCGGCGGTTCTGTGCCGTCAACTGTGCGGCGTTGACGGACGAACTGTTTGAAGCGGAGCTCTTCGGGCATGCGCGTGGGGCGTTCACGGGAGCGTTGACCGAGCGTGCGGGGATCTTTGAAGAAGCGCATGAGGGTACGTTGTTTCTGGACGAGGTCGGGGAGTTGTCGGCGCGGGCGCAGGCGAAGCTGCTTCGGGTGTTGCAGGAATCCGAAGTCCGGCGTGTCGGCGAGAATCTGCCTCGCCGGGTGGATGTGCGGGTCATTGCGGCGACCAATCGATGTCTGCAGGACGAGGTGACAGCGGGGCGGTTTCGGTTGGACCTCTTCTATCGGTTGGATGTGGTGCGGTTGATCGTGCCGCCGTTGCGGGCGCGGCCGGAGGATGTCCCGTTGCTTGCGGTGACGTTTTGGGAAGAAGCGATGAAGATGATGGGGAGGCGGGCCGTGTTGGCGGATGAAACGATTGCAGGGTTGGCGCGGTATCATTGGCCCGGCAACGTCAGGGAACTGCAGAACGTGATCAGCGCGATGGCCGTGCATGCGCCGATGCGTGGGCGGCTTGGGCCGGAGTTCCTCCCGCTTGCGGTCAGTCGGCTGCCGCCGCAGCAACTGCGGTTGGATGAGACAAGACGTGCGCATGATGAGGCGATGGTGCGGGAGGCCTTGGCGCGAGCGGCGGGCAATCGGGCGCTGGCGGCCAAGTCCCTGGGGTTGTCCCGGCAAGGGTTGGCGAAGCTGATGATCCGGCTTGGCTTGCGTCTCGGAGCGAAGGAGCGGGCGCTGCTGGAAGGAACGGCGGTGACCTCGTTCGACGAATCCGAGCCGGCAATTGAGCAGGAACTGGAAGAGGAGCCGGAGCCGTCCGATCAAGCAGACGAAGAGCCGCCCGTCGAGGATCGAGAAGAAAAGGATCCGTCCACTCGAACAGAGTGCGCGGATGAGGAAGAGGGCGACGACGGGACGGTGGATGATCGCGTCGGCCCGGGCGAAACGCGGCCTGTTGGCACTGAATCCGGAGACGGCCGATCGCTCGATCAAACGCCTGCGAAGCGGAACGGTAACAGCGGGGACGGAGACGAGGACGGGGACGCAGGTGGCGGCAAGGTGCATTGAGTGATGCCACCCCAGGGACGGCGAGTCGAAGAGGGCGCTGCGTGACGGAGAGGCCGCCCGGACGGGGCTGAGTCGACGGGATGGCGGGCTCGCTGCGCGGCCTCATACCGCGCAGCCTCACGCGACTTTGTGCTCGCGGTGGTGCTCGTCCCGACGGGCGTGGGCGGGATGCGCCGTGCCACATCGGCTGCGGCTGTAGCGGGCGTTGCGATGGGCGGCGTCACGACGTTCTTGCGCTGGCGGTGGTGCCCGTTCGGGCGGGCGCCGCCTCGCCTTGTGTAGCGTGGCGTCACGTGGCCTCGTGCTGGCGCTTGTGCCTGTCGGAGCGCGTGTGGGTGGACGACGGTCTGTTGTGTTGTCCGAATGAACGGCGAGGAGAGAGCTGTGGCGAGGCTGATACAGGGGTTGGCGTTCGCGTGCTGATCTATCTTCTGCGTCGGTTGGCGTTGATGCTGCCGGTGCTCTTTGGCGTGGCGACGCTGGTGTTCCTGTTGTTGCACTTTGTGCCTGGGGACCCGGCGGTCACCATGCTGGGGGAAGGTGCATCGCAGAAGGACGTGCAGGCGCTTCGGGAGCGGTTGGGGTTGGACGAGCCGCTGCTGACGCAGTACGGGGCGTATCTGCGTGGGCTGGTGCGTGGGGACCTTGGGATGTCGTTCCGATATGGCGGGCCGGTGACGAAGCTGATTCTTCAGCGGATTCCGTACACCTTGGAGCTGGCCCTGGCCTCGATGGTGGTGGCGATTGCGCTGGCGTTGCCGTTGGGGGTGCTGGCGGCGGTCTATCGAGGGCGGGCGCCCGATCAGGCAGCGATGACCTTTGCGGTGCTGGGGTTGTCGCTGCCGTCGTTCTGGGTGGGGCCGATGCTCGCGTGGATCTTTGGTGTGGCGCTGGGATGGTTTCCGGTGTCTGGTCGAGGGACGTGGGCGCATCTCGTGTTGCCTGCGACAACGATGGGGCTGGCGTTGGCGGCGTTGCTCGCGCGTATGACGCGATCGACGTTGTTGGACGAGCTCGGGCAGCTCTACGTGCTGGCGGCGCGGGCGCGGGGCGCGTCGCGGTGGCTGGCGGTGTGGAAGCACGCGTTCCGGAACAGCCTCATTCCCATCGTGACGGTGCTCGGGTTGCAGTTCGGCGCGGTACTCACGGGATCCATCGTCACCGAAACGATCTTTGCGTGGCCGGGCATCGGACGACTGCTGATCACGGCGATCAATGCGCGCGACTATCCGCTCGTGCAGGGATGCATCCTGTGGATTGCGGTCATCTACGCGGGCGTCAATCTGCTCACCGATCTGCTCTACGGCGTGCTCGATCCGAGGATTCGCTACGAATGACCTTCCGCGTCGGCCTCTTGCTCGTGTCGCTTGCGCTGGCCGCGGCGCTGGTCGGTCCGTGGCTCGTGCCGCACGATCCGGCGGAGCAGGAGCTGGCGCGACGCTTGGAGCGGCCGTCGACTGCGCATCCGTTCGGCTTGGATGAACTGGGACGGGATGTCCTGTCGCGTATTCTGACTGGCGCGCGCGTGTCACTCGCCGTGGGGCTGTCCGTGGTCATCGTGTCGAGCACGGTGGGCCTGGTCGTCGGACTGCTCGCCGGATATCTCGGCAAAGGCGTCGATCTGGCGGTGAGTCGCCTGATGGATCTGTTGATGGCCTTTCCAGGCATTCTCCTGGCAATCGCACTGGTGGCCGTGCGAGGTCCGAGCATCGGGAACGTCATCGCGGCGTTGTCGGTCATCGGGTGGGTCGGCTACGCGCGGCTCGTGCGCAGTCAGGTGCTCAAGCTGCGAGAAGTCGAATACGTGCAGGCCGCGCGGGCGCTCGGCGCCAGCGTGCCGGTGATCCTGGTGCGCCACGTCCTGCCAGCGACGCTGCCGACACTGGTCGTGCAGGCGACGCTCGGCATGGCGGGAGCCATCATCGCCGAAGCCTCGCTCAGCTTTCTTGGCCTGGGCGTGCAGCCGCCGACCCCGAGCTGGGGCGCGATGCTGGACGCGGGCCGGGCGCATCTGATTGACGCGCCTCATCTCACGGTCTTTCCCGGTCTCTCAATCGCCGCACTGGTGATCGGCTTCAATCTCCTGGGCGATGGCTTGAGAGACGTCATCGACCCGACGCGGTCGCATGTTCGCTGATCCCTCTCGCATTCGTCTCCAGTTCGATTTCCCGGCTCTGGACGAGCACTCGTCTCCCTTCACCTTCGTCGATCCCCTCACCGTCCTCGTCGCACACGACCCAGGCGACGTCCTGCCGGTTCTCGAAACGGTGGACGCACACGTACGACAAGGTCGATACGCAGCGGGATATCTGGCCTACGAAGCGGCAACCGGGATTGACGCGGATCTGCGCACGCGCGTGTCATCGCGACCACCCTCATCGCCGCCGCTCGCGTGGTTCGGACTCTTCACAGAGCCGCACGCGGCGGAGCCGTTGCCGCCGCGGGACTGGTCCGCGTCCGCCTGGCGTCCAGCGATCGGACAAGACGCGTACGTGGATGCGGTGGAGGCCGTCCGGCAGGCGATCGGTCAGGGCGACGTCTATCAGGCGAACTACAGCATTCGCCTGCGTGCCGACTTCGAGGGCGATCCCTGGACGTGCTATCAGCAGCTTCGACGTGCGCAAGGCGGCGCGTACGCCGCCTGCCTGGATCTGGGGCGCTGGCAGATCCTGTCGCTCTCACCTGAGTTGTTCTTTCGACAGGTGGCCGACCTGATTGAGACGCGGCCGATGAAGGGAACGCGTCCGCGTGGCCGCTGGGTGGACGAGGACCGTTTCCTTCAGACGCAGCTCTCGGCGTCCGAAAAGGATCGCGCCGAGAACGTCATGATCGTGGACCTGATGCGGAACGATCTCGGACGCGTCGCGCGGATCGGGTCGGTGCAGGTGCAGTCGCTGTTCGACGTCGAGGCGTACGGCACGGTTTGGCAGATGGTCTCGACGGTTGACGCGCGTGCGCGGCCGGGCGCTGGCTGGCTCGACACGCTTCGCGCGCTGTTTCCGTCTGGTTCGATTACCGGGGCGCCGAAGATCGCGGCCATGCAGACGATCGCCTCCCTCGAAACCTCGCCGCGCGGCATCTATTGCGGTGCGATCGGTATCGTTACGCCTCACCAACAGGCCGTCTTCAACGTCGCGATCCGGACGTTGGTGATCGACTCGACCACGAACGTAGCGGAGTACGGCAGCGGCGGCGGGATTACGTGGGACTCGCGAGCGGCGGCGGAATACGACGAGGTGTTGGCGAAGGCGCGGGTGTTGGACGAGCGTTGGCCGGAGTTCCAGTTGATCGAGACCTTTCGTCAGCAGGACGGCGGGTATGTGCGTCTGGCGAAACACCTGGCGCGTTTGCGGGCGTCGGCGGACTACTTCGGAGTGTCGCCAGACTGGGCCGGTGTCGAGCGGCTTCTCGACCGGCATGCGCGCGAGCATGCGGGCAAGACGAGGCGCGTGCGGCTGACGGTGGATCGCGGCGGGCGGCCGGAGCTATCGAGTGACGAGTGTTCGAGGCCGGAGTCGTCCATGGAAATGGTATTGCCGACGCCGAAGCGGATCCGGCTGGCGGTGAAGTCGGTGTCGACCGATGATCGGTTCCTGTTTCATAAGACGACGCACCGGACGATGTATGACGAGCGTGCGGGGGGAGACGTCTTTGCCGTGTTGCAGTGGAACGAGTGTGGCGAGCTGACGGAATTCAACTTTGGGAATCTGGTCGTCGAGATCGACGGACATCGCTGGACGCCGCCAATTGACTGCGGCCTGCTGCCGGGCGTCTATCGTGCGGAGCTCCTCGAGCGCGGCGCGATCTCGGAGAAGCGCCTGACGCGAGAGGATCTTGCGCACGCAACGCGCATCTGGCTGGTCAACAGCCTGCGGGAAGAAGTCGAAGTGCGCCTGGTCGACTGACGCACCTCAACGCGCTCCACTGGTCGTCTCTTGCAGCGAAGCGAGCGCTGTCCCTCGCGGGCGTGCGATCTTGCTGACGCGGTGATCTTTCGAGGCGCGATCTACCGATCTTGCTGGTCCTGCTGATCCTGGAGGCGTTGATCCTTCGAGATCGCCTGGGTGGCGCTGGCGAGGCGGGAGCCGAGTTGCGCGTCGGAGGCGCCGGAGGTTCGGGCGCGCTGATACCAGTCGTGCGCGGCGGACGCGTCGCCCATCTTCAGTGACAGATCGCCGAGTTTGATGAGGCGCGCGCGGCCGGGCGGCGTGTCGCTGTCGGCCGCCAGGACGTTCGCCTTCCGCTGCGCGTCGTAGGCCGCGCTCCAGAGGCCCAATCGTTCGGCCGTCTCCGCCAGTTGTCGGTGCGCGCTCGGATCCACCGGCAAGACCTGCGTCGCTTGATCGAAGTACCGCAACGCTCGTCTTGGCTCCCGCATCCGTAAGTACGCCGAGCCGATCAGGGTCAGCATCGCGCTGTCTTCGTCTGCCAGGCCACCGGCCTGCTGCCACGCCTCCAGCCCTTTGCTCAGCGCGACGCGATCGCCGTTCGCGATCGCCTGCTCCAGCCACACGCGGCCCAGGGTGACGTAGACCCGCGAATCTTCCGGAAACCGCGTTGCCGCCTGACTCAATGTGCTGATAGCGCGATCGGTCTGTCCGGCGCGCGCGTACGCCGCACCCATGCCGAGATACTGTTCAACGCGAGTCGGATCCAAGGCGAGCAGCGCTTCGAGATGTGACAGTTCCTCCGTCTGGCGACCGAGCGCTCGACAGACGGCGCTCATCTCCTCGCGCGCGGGTATCAGCGACGGCGTCAGCGCTAACGCCTGTTGCAGGGAGCGATGAGCGTCCTGCCACTGATGGCGCCGCGAGTAGCACAGCCCACGCAGGTAGTGCGCCTCCGCCAGCCGCGGATCGAGCTGCAACGTCGTCGCCAGCGTGCGCTGCGCCTCGTCCAGCCGGTCGCTCTCGTACAGGGCCAGCGCCAACTTGTACTGGACCCGCGCCGAGCGCTCGTCCACGGCCAGCGCGCTGCGATACGAATCCACCGCCCGACCGGGCTGCACACGCGCCAGATAGACGTCCCCGAGGCCTTCAAGGGGACCAGCGGCCGTGGGATCCAGCACCGAGGCGCGCCGGAGATCGCGGAGGGCCAGACCGAGGTCCGCCTCGCCCCGCCGCCGGTAGGCATCCCCGCGTTTCAGGTAGGCCACCATCGCGTCCGGCTTCAGGGTGACAGCACCACTGAAGGCCTCGATGGCGCCGGCCAGGTCGCCCTGGGCGAGCGCGGCGTCCCCCTCCGCGACCAGGCGATCGAAGCCCCGTTCGCGCTGAAATGCGTGCAAAAACACCATGCCGGTCAACGTCGCACCGAGGAGCAGCAGCGTGAGGACGTGGCGGCGCATGGGGCGGAACAGGGGGACGGAACCTTCGATCAACTTGCGTGTCTAATTACTATACCGGTATCCTACGAAAGGATCTCTCACATGGCCGAGGGAGTAGGAGTGAAGCCGATACCTGCCATTACCTGGGCGGACGCCAACGACCGCGAAGCGGTCCTCGTCACCCAGTGCGTTGTCGGCGATGAGCAAGCGTGCTCGGAGCTCGTGAGCGCGCACCAGCGCATGGTGTATCAACTGGCCTTCCACCTGTTGGCAGACCATAACGAAGCGCTGGACTTATCGCAAGAAGTCTTTCTCCAGGTGTTCCGGATGCTCCCGCGGTTTCGCGGGCAATCCAGCCTGCGCACCTGGATTTATCGGATAGTCGTCAATCAGGCGAAAAACCGTCAACGCTGGTGGCGGCGACGGCATCGAGCGGCGCAAGTCTCGCTCGACGAACACATTGCCGCGCATGGCGAACTGCCCGCCGAACGGAACGGAACGCAGCCGGATCGCGTATTCGGACAAAGAGAGCTGGCCGAACGACTCAAATCGGCGCTGCTGGCACTCCCGTTCGATCAGCGCACCGCGATCGTCCTGCGGGAAATCGACGGGTTGAGTTACGAGGACATCGCCTTTTCTCAGGGGGTAGCGGTCGGTACCGTGAAGTCACGATTGGCTCGGGCGCGTGAACTCCTTCGCGCGGAATTGAGGCCGTTATGAAGTACATGGGCTGCACTTCGGTCAGCCGTGTTCTTGAAGCGTTTCACGACGGAGAATTGCCGGTTGGTGAGCAGATTGCCGTCGAATCGCATCTGTCCGCCTGCTTCCGCTGCTCGTCTGACGCCCGCTCGTTGCGGGTGATGCGAGACACGTTGCGGGCGGGTGCGGATGTGGCCATGACGCCTGATGTTGACGCGCGGTTGTCCGGATTGACGGAAGCGGTCGTGAGCCGGGTGAAGGTCGAGCGCCAGGAGGCGTTGCCCGCGCGTGTCAGCCGCATGTTCGAGGATCTCCACCTGGTGTGGGCCGCGCTCGCGGCGAGCACCGCAACGGTGACATGTGCCGCGGTCGTCGGCGCGGTGCTCTACTTCGCGCCGCCCGAGCGTGCGGACTCGCTGGCGGGTGTGCTGTCCGCGTTCGCGACGCCTGGGTCCGATCGGAATCCGGTGCGGCCGGACGACTTCATCAACCTGCCGCGGTTCGAGGAAGCGGCCATCAACACGATGCCGACCTTCGTCGGTGCGCCGGGGACGGGAGACGACGTGGCGCTGACGGTTTCCGGGGTGCTGACGCGCTCTGGACACGTTGCGTATCCGGAGCTGCATCCGACGAGTCCGTACAGCATCGCGGACACGCGCAAGCTGATCGACGCGGTCGGCGCCGTGCGTTTCGAGCCGGCCACGCGCGGCGGCATGCCCATCGCCGTCAACTTGATCTGGCTGCTCGAACAGACGACCGTTCGCGGCAAGATGTCGAGCTGACGCGGACGAGCATCAGTACATCGAACTCGGCACATCGAGCGACATGACGAAGGCGGGCTGATGCCCGCCTTTCGTGCGTACGGAGGCTTGCGGACGCTACTTCGGTGTCGGGACTCGGAGGACGGACGTCGAGGCGTTGCCGAGGGAGTCGGTGGCGCGGACGACGGTGGCTTCCAGGGGCGCGTCGTTCTGACTGAGCTCGAAGCGTTCCTCGCGGGAGTCGAGCAGGCCGTCCACGGGGTACAGCAGTTTCCAGCCGCCGGCGTTCGTTGAATACTCCACGCGTTGGATGGGGGAGTGGTTATCGCGGACGACGAACGTGACGCGGGTGGGGGAGCCGGCGCTGACCTCGATCATTGGCGGGGTGTTGTCGATCTGGAACGCGGCGCTCTCGCGCTCGACGGACAGCGTCGACTCTGGCGCGTTCGACGGTGCGTCTGACGCGACGATCTTGATCGTGTACGTCCCGTCAGGCACGGCGGTCGTGTCCCACGTGTAGATGCCGTCCCACAGCCCGCGCTTCAGCGCCTTCCAGCTTGCATCGCCTTCCCGGCGATACCACACGTCATACTGCAGCTTGTCATCGTCATCATCCTCTCCGCGCCAGACGAACGTCTGCAGACTCTTCTGAAACGTGCGCCGCCCGAGCGTTGGTGTCGTCGCCAGGCCGAACGCTCCGGCGGTGGAAGATGCGGCGGACGACTTGCCGTCGGACGTGCCGGCATCGAAGCCGGCGATTTCCGGATCGCCGGTGGGATACGGGCGTTGGAACGCGATCCCTGGCGGATGCACGGTGATCGGATCGAGGGCGGGACGCGAGTTGCGCGGCAGATACGCCGTGGTGACGGATGTGAGGACGGGCGTTTCCTTTGCGCCGATCAGCGTCGCCTTCCACTGCACGTAACGCGCCTTCGGACTCGCGATTGGTTCACCCTGGAACTGGGTGTACGACTTGGACCAGTCGCTCCAGGTCTGATCCGGCGTCTTCGTGTTGCCGCTGCGCGTCTGCAGCTCGACGCGCGTGCCGGATGGCGTGACGGCGTTCCAGCGGATCGCGCCCCAGGTGGACACCGTGGACGTGTCCTTCACGTCGGACAGATAGCTGCCGCGTTCGGCGCGGCCGGCGGACAGCCGCAGGATCTTGCCGGGGTTCGACGTCGCGTAATAGACGCGGCCGGTGGCGTCCTGAGCGAGCGTGGTGGCCTGCTGGGAGACCGCGCGCGTGACGAGCGTGACAACCGTCGGATTGCCCCACAGGCGGAACAGCTTGCCCTTGTTGCCGGTGGCGACGAGGAGATCGTCGTTCGGGCCGATGGCGAGATCGTACGGCGCGTCCTCGGCGGACGTCCACACTTCGTCCCACATGCCGTCCGGCAGGATGCGATACACGGCGCCCTTGCCGCTGCCGCGCGAATCGGACTTGGCGATCGGCGTCGGGGAGACCACGGCATCACCGATCGCGGTGATCGTCACCTCGGTGGACACCATCGGGATCACGCCGGTGGACGTGTCGGTGGATGGTTTGTCGCTGGACGTGTCCACGGTCGCATCCGCGCCGCTGGCGCCGATCGCGGCCGCGTAGATGACGCCGCTCGTCGGGTGGACGCGGATGGAGCGGATCTCCTTCAGGGACGATTCGAGGAGGACGAACGGCTTGCCCTTCTCGTCGAGACGCACCACGCGCGCGGGCGAGGACGTGCCGGCGAGGAGCGCGCCGGACTTGTCCCACGCGAGCGTCATTACATGCGTCGCGCCCGCGTCATAGAACAGCGTGCCCTTGCCGTCGGGGCCGATCTTGTAGATCTTCCCCTTCTCACCCGTCGCCGCATAAACCTGGCCGTCGCGACCGACGGTCACGGCCCAGATGTACTTGTCCTCGGGATCGAAGAACGGCGCGGCGGCACCGGTTTTCGGGATGCGATAGACCTTGCCGTCGGGAGACGAGCCGGCGTACACGGCGCCGTCGGGCGCGAACGCGAGGGCGTGGACATCGAGCTCGGTCGCGTCGAGCGCCGTCGTGGCCTTGCCGGCGCGATCGATGCGCAGGACGCGGCCGGTGTTGCCGGTGCCGGCCCAGACCTCGCCCGCGTTGTCGACCAGCAGGCGCCAGATGGCCGGCGTGTCGGCTTCGTGCAGGAGATCGACCGCGGGTCCCAGCGTCACGCGTCCGTCGCTGTCGATGGACAACTGATCGACTTCACCCTTCAGGAAGTCGGTCTGCGTCGACACGAGCCAGAACGTGGTGGAAGAGGCCAGCAGGGGACTGGAGGCCAGCAGCGCGCACGCGGCGAGCAGCGGGCCGTGGACGGCAAGGAAGCGAAGTCGCATGTGGAGGCTGAATGCTGGGTCGTTACGAGCGGACGTTCAACGTCAGCGTGCGCTGACCGGTGACGGCGTAGTCGGTCGTCAATTCCCATTCGCCGAGCACGGCGTTCGAGATGGGCAGCACGTTGCCACCCTGACGGTCGCCCTCGATGACGGCGAGGACGGACGGCGGCAGGGCGGTCAGGCTCTCGCCGTTGACGACCGCGCCGCGGCTCGACGCGATCAGTTTCACGTAGACGCGGTTGTTGCGGCGCGAACGGTTGAAGACGCGGATCAACTGGTCCACGCTCGTGGCCTGCGACGGTTGACGATAGTCGCGCTCTTCGAGCTGCGCAAGCCGCGCGCCGTCGGACACGATCAACGAGAAACTGCCGGAGACATTCGGCGGGATCGTGATGGGCAACGACTGGACGCGCTCGTCTCCCCGATAGTTACGCGTGAGGATCTTCACCGTCACCGTCGCGCCTGCTCGCGGCTGATATTGCTCGACCCACGCCCGCTCGATTGTCGTCGTGCGCGGCTCTTCATACGAATTGATCGTCAGATCGACGCCGCCGATCTGCACGGGCGCGCGATCGTTCTTCAAGAGCTGCGTCAGCGGACCCGCCACCGCCGCGCCAACGCCGAGGCTGGGGCTATCGCCCGCGAAGACGTCCTCGATGGACACGTCCTGATGGCCCTTCACCGACGTCTTGCCGCGGACGGTGAACGTCGCCGCGCCGTACTCTCGCTCGTACGCCTGCAGCGTGCTGACGATCGACGCATACATGAACAGCGGCGTGAAGATCTGGTCCTTCGTGACGCTGAACTTGAACGTGCGCGACGCCCCGCGCTCGGGGGCGAGCGTCAGGGACACCGGCACCATCGGCGGTGCGGGACCGAGCGTGCCGGCAATCGCGGTTGCGCGATCCTGCGAGACGGTGCCGACGACCTCGCCGATCGACGCGAGCTTGACGGACGAGAAAAGGCTCGGCAGCAGCGTATGGACGTACGCGCGCGTCATCGGGAACTCGGTCGGACCGAGATTG
>Ga0187894_10003874_pt1 | contig 16439 bp, 14 predicted proteins | sample GBC1701081metaG_FD_136650 | JGI IMG/M metagenome (GOLD analysis project Ga0187894, IMG submission 136650) | White microbial mat communities from a lava cave in the Kipuka Kanohina Cave System on the Island of Hawaii, USA - GBC170108-1 metaG ... | reverse complement strand
CGCTACGGTGTGGACACATCTTCGGGCGTCGATGGTCGGGGCAAATACCAGCTGTCATCCCGAGCGAAGCGAGGGATCTTCGCGCCGATGTTCGAGCCCGTACCGACGTCGGAAGGAAAGATCCCTCGCTGCGTTCGGGATGACAGCGGGGCTTGTACGGCAATTGTGGCCAGTTCCGAGGTGAGTCCACCCCGCCTCCGCAGGGTGAAGGCTGAGACTACGGCAGCAGGAGCAGCGGGCCGATGGTGGCGCGGCTTTCGAGGTCGCGATGGGCTTGTGCGGCGGCGGCCAGGGGATAGCGGTGGCGGATGTCGAGCCGCAGGGTGCCGTTGCGCAGCGCCTCGAAGGTCCGGCTGGCCATCTCGGTGAGGGCAGTCCGCTCGGCCGTGTAGTGGAACAGCACCGGGCTGGAGAACGTCGCCGACTTCTCGCCCAGGCTACTGACCACCAGCCGGTCCAACGGCCCGCTCGCCTGGCCGTAGCAGACCCAGTGGCCGCGCATCGCCAGCGCATCGAGATTCTCGCGCGCGGCCTGCTCGCCCAACCCGTCATAGATCACGTCGGCGCCGCGCCCGCTCGAGGCATCGCGCACAGCCGCGGCGAAGCGGTAGTCGCGGCCGACGATGACGAGGTCGCAGCCATGGGCGCGGGCGGCGCGCGCCTTGTCGTCGCTCGACACGGTGCCGATGACCCGTGCGCCCAGGGCCTTGGCCCACTGGCACAGCAGCAGCCCCACACCGCCGGCCGCGGCATGGACCAGGACGGACTCGCCGGCCCGCAGCCGGTGCGTGCGATGCAGCAGGTACTCGGCGGTCATGCCCTTCAGCATCAGCGCCGCCGCCGTCTCGTCGTCGACATCATCCGGCAGCACGACAACCTGACTTGCCGGCAGGGTGCGGACGCCGACATAGGCGCCGGGCGGCGCACAGGCATAGGCAACGCGGTCGCCAGGCAGCAGATGCGCCACCCCGTCGCCGACATCCAGGACCTCGCCGGCCGCCTCCATGCCCAGCGGCGCCGGCGGTTCGATCATCCGGTACTGGCCCTTGCGGATGTAGACGTCGATGTAGTTGACGCCGATCGCGCTGTGCCGCACGCGCACCTCGCCGGGCCCGGGCGCCCGCGCGTCGAGCGGACGCGCCTCGAGCACGTCGGGCCCGCCGAAGCGCGTGGCGACGATGCCTTGTGTCGATGTCGCCGGTCCGACGGCCGGTCGCCCAGGCGCAGCCCCCGGCCGGCGTCGCAGGAAGGCGCGCAGGCCCTCGAAGCCGCCTTCGTAGACGCCCTTGCCCACGAGATCGGCGAATTCCTGCTCGCGGCCGCGCGGCACGTCGAAGGTCGATTGCCAGTGCCAGAAGGTGCGGTCGCCGTCGGTGACGCGCTTGAGCTGGACGGTGGCGACGTAGCGGCGCATCGGCAGGGTGGCGTCGAGGATGCAGTAGGTCGAGACATGGTCGACGTCCGACAGCGCCAGCAGCTGCTCGCGGATGTGGTTGCCGTCCCTGAGCGTGAAGTTGCGCACGCAGCCGATCTGGTCCGACGGCTCGCCGTTCTCGATCGCCGACTCGGCGACCACGGGGTGCCAGGCGGTGTGGCTGTTGAAATCGCGCAGCACCGCCCACACGCGCTCGATCGGCGCGTCGATGATGGCGGAGCGAGTGACGCGGATCATGACGAGCTTTCCCTTCCCCCGGAGGGGGAAGGTGCTCGAAGGGCGGAAGGGGGATGTTCGATCAGTTGCAGCGACATGATCTTCCATCGAGTCTGGTCGAACATCCCCCTTCCGGCGCTTCGCGCCACCTTCCCCCTCCGGGGGAAGGGTTTCACCGTCGTAGCAGCGATTTCAGGGAATCGAAGGCGGCCTGGAAGACACCCTGGCCGATGTCGCGCGCCAGCTGGCTTTCGCGCTCCGGCGCACAGTCGAACTCGGCCCACCATTCGGCGAAGGTGCGGTTGCCGTCGGTCACCGGCGTCAGCTTCAGGGTGGCGATGTAGTTGTCGACCCCCATCGGGCTTTCCAGGATCGAGTACGAGCACTGGTAGTCGTAGTCCGACAGGGTCAGCAGCTGCTCGCGGATCAGGCCGCCGTCCTTGAGTCGGAAGTTGCGGATGCAGCCGATCTTGTCGGCGGGCAGGCCGCCCTCGATGCGCGACTCGGCCACGAACGGTGTCCAGCCGGGCAGGCCGTTGAAGTCCCGGACGCGCGCCCAGACCGAGTCGGCCGGGGCGTCGATGACGCTGGAGGTGTAGACCTTGATCACGGCGCCCTACTCGCCGGCCTGCGTGCGCGCCGGCACCACCTGCGACCCGCCCGACGGCTGGCTGCGGTCGAGCAGGCCGTGTGCGACCCGACCGACGTCGCCGCCCTCGACGCCGATCTCGCGCAGCAGCTGGTCGATCAACGGCGCCTGGGCGCGGAAACGCAGCGCCGAGTTCACGACGCTGTCGGCCAACCCACCGCCGACGTCGCTCGACTCCAGGCGGCCGCCGCCCCCGCCGCCGAGCCCGTCCACCTGCAGGATCTTGATGCCCTCGATGCGCTCCATCGGCTTGACGGACTCGCGAATGATCGCCTCCAGCTTGTCGATCAGCCTCAGGCGCATGGCCGACAGCCGTGCGTCAGGCGACAGCAGGTTCTGCGCCTCGTTCATCAGGCGCGTGCCCTCGGCCTCGACCTCCAGCCGGATGCGCGTCGCCAGCGACCGGATCTTGTCGGCGTCGGCTTGCGCCTCGGCTTCGGCCCGCACCGCCGCGCCGCGGTCGGATGCCGCCGTCTTCTCGGCCCCCGCGGCGACGGTGAGCCGCAACGCCTCGCGCTCGGCCTCCTGCTGGGCGACGATCAGCTCGACGCTCTTGCGCCGCTGCGCCATCTCGGTCTCACGCGCGGTGAAGACGCGCTCTTCCTCGGTCACTGCCAGCGCCCGCGCCTTGTCGGCTATGGCCTGGGCCTCGGATTGCGCCCGGGACCGCTCGGCGACGGCCACGGCGCGGTCCTGCTCGGCCAGCTCGATCGACTTGCGGCGCTCGATCTCGAGCTGCTCGACCTCGCGCTCCTTGGCGATGCGCTGCTCCTCGACGGCGAGTTCCGAGGCGATCCGCGCTTGCTCGATGGACTGGCGCGACGCGATCTGCGCCCGCTCGGCCTCCTGGTCCTTGTCGGCGCGCTCGCGCGACACCTGCGCCCGTTGCCCGGCGCGCTGCATCTCCAGGTCGCGCTCCTGCGCCAGCCGCGCATACTCGAGCTCGCGGTCGATCTCCAGCGCCTGCCGTTCGGTGTCGAGATTCTTGTTGCGGATCTCGATCATCGTGTCCTGCTCGATGTCGTTACGGATCTTCTTGCGTCGCTCGATCTGCTCGGTCAGCCGGGTCAGGCCTTCGGCATCGAAGGCGTTGGACGGATTGAAGAACTCCATCGCCGTCTGGTCGAACTGGGTCAGCGACACCGTCTCCAGCTCCAGCCCGTTCTGCAGCAGGTCGGCGGCGACGACGGCGCGCACGCGCTTCACGTAGTCGGCGCGCTTCTCATGCATCTCCTCCATCGTCATCTCTGCCGCCACGGTGCGCAGCGCGTCGATGAACTTGCCGCCCACCAGCTCGCCCAGCGCGTCGGGCTGCATGGTGCGCTGGCCCAGCGTCTGGGCCGCTGCGGCGATGGCGTCGTCCGATGCCTGGACGCGCACGTAGAACTCGCTGACGACGTCGACCCGCATGCGGTCGCGCGTGATGAGCGCCTTGTCGCGTCCGCGCGAGACCTCCAGCCGCAAGGTGTTCATGTTGACGGGGATGACCTCGTGCACGATGGGCAGCACGAAGGCGCCGCCGTTCATCACCACCTTCTGGCCGCCCAGCCCGGTGCGCACGAAGGCGCGCTCCTTGGAGGAGCGCAGGTAGAGCCAGTTGAACAGCCAGACGACGATCGCCACGACGATGACGACAACGATCAGTGCGAGGATAAAGGTGCCGAACTGGGCTCCGCTCATAGCGTCCTCCCGCCTATCTCTTGATTTGCTTGAAGCGGCGCGTCGTCTCGGTGAGAGCCTGCTCGGTCGGCAGGCGCTCCATGCTCGACGCGCCATAGAAGCCGTGACACTGCGGACACTGCGCCAGGATGAACTTCGCGTCCTCGGGCGTGGCGATCGGGCCGCCGTGGCACAGCACGATCGTGTCCTTCGCGACCTTGCGCGCCGCGTCCGCCCAGGCCCGGATGCGCGGCACGCAGTCCGGCAGCTTGAGCCCGGTCTCGGCGCCGATGCTGCCGCCGGTCGTGAGCCCCATGTGGCAGACCACGATGTCGGCGCCGGCCTCGCTCATCGCGGTGGCCTCGCGCTCGCTGAACACGTAGGGCGTGGTCAGCAGGTCGAAGCCGCGCGCGGCGCGGATCATGTCGACCTCGAGCGCATAGCTCATGCCGGTCTCTTCCAGGTTCTGCCGGAAGACACCGTCGATGATCCCCACCGTCGGGAAGTTCTGCACGCCGGAGAAGCCGAGCCCGACCAGCCGGCGCATGAAATCGTCGACCACCAGGAACGGGTCGGTGCCGTTGACGCCGGCCAGCACCGGCGTGCGTTTGACCACCGGCAGCACTTCGCGCGCCATCTCGAGCACGACGTCGTTGGCGTTGCCGTAAGCGAGCAGCCCGGCCAGGGAACCGCGGCCGGCCATGCGGTAGCGGCCGGAGTTGTAGATCACGATCAGGTCGATGCCGCCTGCTTCCTCGCATTTGGCCGACAGCCCGGTGCCGGCGCCGCCGCCGATGATCGGCTCGCCGCGCGCGATCATGCCGCGCAGCCTGTCGAGGATGTCCTGGCGGGCGATGCGGGGCATGGGCGTTACACCACTTCCCTTCCCCACGCGCAGCGTGGGGAAGGTGGCCGAAGGCCGGATGGGGAGCCAACGGGGTCTCTGCAACTGAGACTTTGAACTCGGTTACGCAGACCATGAGTCTCAGTTACAGAGACCCCGTCGGCTCCCCTCCGCCCCTTCGGGCCACCTCCCCAACTTCGTTGGGGAGGACAACGGCGCGTTCGAACCAGCATGATCCCTACCTCGACGCGGCGCGGGCACGGGAGGTGGCCGCAATCTGGTTGAAGTTTTCGACCAGGGCGTCGATGAACGCCTGGTCGTTGATGTTGTGCGGCAGGACGATCAACCGCCGGTCGACGCCGGCGCGGAAGCCTGATGTGATGACATCGAACAGCGCCTTGTCGGCGGCCGGGTCCCAGAACGGCTTGCCCGGGGCGTCGAGCATCGAGACGCCGCCCTGCGGGATCAGGAACCGCACCGGCCCCTGCATGCGGTTGAGCTTGTCGACCAGGAACTGGCCGATGCGCACGCACTCCTCGGCCGTGGTGCGCATCAAGGTGACGTTGGGGTTGTGCCGGTGCAGGTTGCGGCCGCGATGCTGTGCGGGCACCGTGTCCATGGCCGAGAAATTGATCATGTCCAGGGCGCCGCAGGAGCCGACATAAGGTACGCGGCTGCGCGCGATCGCGTCGAGCCGCGCCGGGCCGGCTGACAGCACGCCGCCGCCGATCTCGTCGGCGACCTCCGTGGTGGTGGCGTCGATCACACCGCAGAGCAGCCCCGACTCGACCAGCTTCTCCATCGACTGGCCGCCGGTGCCGGTGGCGTGGAACACCAGGCAGTCGTAGCGGTCCTCGAGCTGCCTGGTGACGCCCTGGACGCAGGGCGTGGTCACGCCGAACATCGTGAGCCCGATCGCCGGCTTGGTTTCCGACGTCGTGCCTGGGCGCGCGGCGTGGGAGATCATGCCGGCCAGTGCGTGGGCGGCGTTTGACAGCACCTTCTCGGAAACGCTGTTGATGCCCGACACGTCGGTCACCGAGTACATCATGCAGATGTCGGCAGGCCCGACATAGGGCTTCACATCGCCCGAGGCCATTGTCGACACCATGACCTTGGGGATTCCGATCGGCAGCCGGCGCATCGCTGCCGTCGCCAGCGCCGTGCCGCCAGAGCCACCAGCCGAGATCAGTCCGCCAAGGTCGCGGCGCGTCAGCACGAAGCGCTCGAAGGCGGCCGCCATCTGCGTCACCGCCGAGCCGCGGTCGCCGGTGAACACCGCCCGCTCGCCGTCGGGGTGGTGGCGGGCGACCTCGCGCGGCGGCACCGTGGCGGGCGACGGCGCGCCCGATGTCGCGAGGTCCACGGTGATAGTGCGCATGCCGAGCTTCTCCAGGCAATTGCGCAGGAACGACAGCTCGCGGCCCTTGGTATCGAAGGTGCCGGCGATGTAGGCGGCACGGCCGAACGTCGTGGCGACCGGCAGCTCGACGACGCGCGCCTCGCGGCCGGCCTGTACCAACGCGGCGGCCGCGGTTTGCAGCGATGGCGGCGGTTCGGGCTGCTGTGCGCGGCCGCTGATGATCTGGTCGCGCGGCCCGACAGCGTTGTCGGTGGCATTCCATCGCGTCAGCGTGCGCACGGTGCGTGGCTCGGACAGCGCGACGTTGGCCGCGTCCTGGGCCAGCGCCTCGTCGGTCGATCGGCGTACCGTGAAGATGCGCGTTTCGCCATCCGACGGACCCGCCTCACCGCTCGCGCCGGACACCGGCTCGCCGCCGATCTCGGCATCGCCGCTCGTCGTGACGCCCAACAGCCTCTGCTGCAAGGCCCTGTCGGCCGCCAGTTCCGACGCCGGCATGGTGCGCGCGATGCGGCCGTTGACCATCACCGCCACCGTATCGGCGACGTCGACCGCGACACCGAGGTTCTGCTCGACCAGCAGGACCGAGAGAGCGTCGTCGCCCAGGCTCTTCAACGTCGCCGCCACCTGCTCGACGATGATCGGCGCCAATCCTTCGGTCGGCTCGTCCATCACCAGCAGCCGCGGATTGAACAGCAGCGCGCGGCCGATCGCGAGCATCTGCTGCTCGCCGCCGGACAGCTGGGAGCCGCCGTTGCCACGCCGCTCGGCCAGACGGGGGAAGAGGTCGTAGACGCGCTCGATCGTCCAGACGCCGCGATGGGCGCTGCGCGCTGCCAGGCGCAGATGCTCGTCGACCGTCAGCGACGGCCACACGCGGCGGCCCTGCGGCACATAACCGATGCCGCGCCGGGTGATCGCGTGCGGCGATGCTCCCACGATCTCCGTGCCGAACAACTTCACGCTGCCGGATGCCGGCACCAGGCCGGTGATCGCGTTGCACAGGGTCGTCTTGCCCATGCCGTTGCGGCCGACGACGGCCAGGATGCCGCGGTCCAGCGCAACGGACACGTCCTGCACAGCGTGGGCGCGCCCGTAGTGGACGTTGAGCCGGTCGACCCGCAGGATCGGGCCCGAGCCAACGACGGGGCGGTCGCGCGAGAACCAGTTCATTGGCGGCCCCCGCCCATGTAGATGGCGGCGACCTCGGCGTCGTTCTCGATCTGCTGCGGTGTGCCGTGCTTGAGCACCCGCCCGTTGTGCATGACGGTGACCTGCTCGACGACCCGCAAGGCGACGTCGAGGTCGTGCTCGATCAGGATGAATCCCATGTGCGACGGCAGGGCCGTCAGCAGCGCCACCAGCTCTCGCCGCTCGCCCGGCGACAGGCCGGCGGCGGGCTCGTCGAACAGGATCAGCCGCGGCGCGCCGGCCAGCGCCATGCCGATCTCGAGCTGCCGCTGCTGGCCGTGCGACAAGCTCGACACCAACTGCTGCGCCACCGACTGCAGGCGCACCCGCTCCAGCAGTTCTTCCGTTGCGGCCTGTGAGGGATGCGACGAACGGGGCCGGCGAAAATCGAAACGGCCCCGCGCCACGCCGCGCACGGCCAGGAACAGGTTGTCCCGGACCGTCAGGTTGCGGAACAGCAGCGACGACTGATAGGTCCGGCGCAGCCCCATGCGGATGCGGTCGAAGGCGGGCACGGCGGTGATGTCCTCGCCGAAGAAGCGCACCAGCCCGCTGGTGGCAGGAAAGTCGCCGGTGATCACGTTGAACAGCGTCGTCTTGCCGGCGCCGTTGGCCCCGATCACGGCCCGCCGCTCGCCGGCGGCCACCGAGAACGACACGTCCTCGATGGCGCGCAGCGCGCCGAACATCCGCGTCACCGCCTCGAGCTCCAGCGCGTTCCCGGTGGCGATCGGCGTCGCGGTTGACGCGGGATCTGGGTTGACCATGACCATGTGTTCAATCCGCCCCCCGGAAGGTAGGGCTGTCGCAGACAGCGCAGTTTCGTCGTCCTGAGCGAAGCGAAGGACCTTGCGGCGGGCCGGTCCAAGAGTGGCCACGCTGGTGACTCGCCCGAAACATCATCCTTGTCACCACGACCGCAGGGTCCTTCGCTTCGCTCAGGACGACGAGACGCGGGCGGCGAACACTCGCCGCCCGCTCCCTTCAGTCCTTTACGGGCAGTTGGGCACGTCGCGCGAACCCAGGCCCATCTTGTCGAACTCTTCCTTGCTCAGGTTGAGCCGCTGGTCGACCCTGGCGATCGTCTTGACCACCTTGTTGTAGAAGACGCCGTCGGCACCCTTCGCCACCTCGGTGATGAAGGTCGAGCCGATGGCCTGGCGGTTCTCGTCCAGCGTCACCTCGCCCGTCGGGGTCTGGAGCTTGAGCGCCTTCAACGCCGCGCGGTACTTCTCCTGGTTGCCAGACAGGTCGCCATTGACGGCTTCCAGCCCGTCAAGCGCCGCCTTCATATTGATGTGGTAGACGTAGGCGAACAGCGACGGGCTGGGGAAGCCGTCCTTGAAGTTGGCCTTGTAGTCGGCCACGAACTTCTTCCACTCCGGCGTGTCGATGCTGTCGGCGATCGGGCCGGCCGCTGGCGTGCCGAGCAGGGACTCGCGCCGCTTGCCCTTGAAGTTCAGCACCGTCTGGTCGACGGTGATCGAGCCGCCGACCATCGGCTTGTCGCCGCCGGACTGCTCGTACTGGCTGAGGAAGTTCACGGCGTCCGAGCCGCCCAGCACCACCAGCAGCGCGTCGACGTCCGTCGGCAGCTTGGCGATGACGGACGAATAGTCCTTGCCACCGAGCGGCACCCACGCCTTGTGGGTCACGCGCCCGCCGAGCTTGCAGTAGCCGGCCATGAAGCCCTGCACCTGCGAGTACGGGAAGGCATAATCCTCGGCGATCAGCGCCATCTTCTTGTAGTTCTTGGTGTTGAGCGCGTAGTCGCCGAGCCCGACCATCCACTGCGCGCCTTCCGTGTTGAAACGGAAGAAGTTGGTCGACGGGTTCACCAGGGTCGTGGCCTGCGCCCCCGAGGAGCCGTTGATGAAGGTGATGTTGGGCTGGGACTTGGAGTAGTCCTTGACGGCGATGCCCTCGGACCCCGACAGCGGCCCGACCATGATGTGGACCTTGTCCTGCTCGACCAGCTTGCGGGTCGCGTTGACGGCCACGTCGGGCTTGGCGTCCGACGAGGCCTTGATGATCTCGATCTTCTTGCCGGCCACCATGCCGCCGCGCGCCTTCACCGCCAGCTCGGCGCCGCGCATGCCATCCTGACCGCCGGCCGCGAACGGCCCCTCGAGCGTCGCCAGCAGGCCGATCTTGATCGTCTCCTGCGCGTGCGCGCCCGCCGGCAGGACGGCCGCGACCGCCGCGCCCGCCAGCGCCCCAAACATCGTCGTCCTACGCCGCGTCATTGCTTTCCTCCTCGTTGCTATGAGCGGCCCACCGGCCGCGCTTGTTGAACGCCTACTGAACGCCAGTCATTGCCGCGTGCCGCCGGGCGCGGCCCTGTCATCCGCCGCATCGCCCAGTCCCGCAGGCCGCTCCACCAGCCGAGCAGGCCGTCGGGCGAGAACAGCACGATCACCAGGAACACCAGGCCGATCACCAGGTTGAAGCGTTCGCGATCGATGAGGTCGATGGCGAAGTTCTGCAGCAGCACGAACACCACGGCGCCGATGAACGGCCCGACGGGATGACGCATGCCGCCCAGCACGGCGACGATCAGGATGTTGATCATCCACGAGGTCCCGGCCGAGTTGGGCGTGATCAGGCCGTTGTACCAGACCAGCAGGACGCCGCCGACCGAGGCGATCAGCCCGGCCACGGCATAGGCCGCGACGCGATGGGCGACCGGGCTGAAGCCCAGCGCGCTCATGCGCCTGGCGTTGTCGCGCACGCCCTGGAGCGCGATGCCGAACGGCGCGCGGATCAGGTACTTCACGAAGAAGTAACCCGCGAGCGCCCAGAACAGCGCGAGGTAGTAGTAGGGAACCGGATCGCGCCAGTCGATGCCCAGCACCACCGGCGGCACGACCTTCTGGAACCCCTGGAAGCCGTTGAAGATCGCGTAGTTCTGCTGCGCCAGGTAGAAGAACGCCATGCCGATCGCCAGCGTGATCATGATAGTGTAGATGCCCTCGGTGCGCACCGACAGCCAGCCGATCAGGGTGGCGGCGAACGTGCCGGCGGCGATCGCGAGCACGACCACCAGCCACCACGGCCAGCCCAGGCTGATCTCGGGCGTGCCGCTGACGCCGAGGATGGCCACCACGTAGCCGGCGATGCCGGCGACGGTCATCTGCGCCAGCGACAGCATGCCGCCGTAGCCGGCCAGGAAGGTCAGCGACAGCGCGATCAGGCCGAGCGTCAGGGCCTGCCCGCCGATCTGGTAGGCAAAGAACGGCGGCACGATCCAGGGGTAGATCAGCACCGCGGCCAGAACGGCGATGTGGCGAACGCCGATGTATTCCCGCAAATGCCGGCCGTTGGCCGTCGGCGAAGCGGCGGCAGCGCGAGAAGGCGAAGCCGGCGACGGTGCGGGCCGTCCGCCCGACCAGTTGCGGCTGGTGGCGGTGAAGTTCATGGCTTTGCGCCACTGGGCGGCGCTCATGCCCGCCTCCCCAGGATGCCCTGCGGCCGGAATGCCAGCACCACCGCCATGATCACGAACGTGAAGACGATGCCGTAGGTCGGCGCATAAGCGAGTCCGAACTGTTCGGCGACACCCACCAGCACGGCACCCAGGGCCGCCCCCGTCACGCTGCCCATGCCGCCGACGATGACCACGACCAGGGAGGCGAGCAGGTAGCGCGTGTCCTCGCCCGGCGAGATCGACAGCGCCGTGCCGCCGACCACGCCGGCGAAGCCAGCCAGGCCGGCACCGATGGCGAAGGTGATGGCGAACACCATCTGCACGTTGATGCCGGATGCCGCCAGCATCGCCCGGTCATCGACCCCGGCGCGAATCATCATGCCCACCCGCGTGCGGGCCAGGAACCACCACAGGCCGAAGCCGATGGCGACGGCCGTGGCCAGCAGGATCAGCCGGTAGGTGGAGAACTTGCCGATGATCGGCAGCGTCGTGGAACCGGTGATCCAGCGGGGCGGATCGAAGGTGTGGATCTGGCCACCCCAGATCCAGAGCGCGATGTCGGCGGCGATGATCGACAGCGCGATCGTCGCCATGGTCTGCCGCAGGTCCTGGCCGTGCATGTAGCGGAAGACGGACACCTGCAGAACAAGCCCCATCAGCGCCGCGAACAGGAAGCCGGCGGCCACGCCCAGGAACCACGAGTCCACGGAGTCGCCGACGACCCAGCCGACATAGGCGCCGATGAGATAGAGCGAGCCATGCGCCAGGTTGACGTTGCGCAGCAGGCCGAACACCAGGGTGAAGCCACTGGCGACCAGGAAGTAGAGCGCCGCCAGCGTCAGGCCGTTGAGCGCCGTGGTGAAGAACAGCCGCTCGTTGTCGACGATGCCCCAGACCGCCAGGGCGGCGATCGGCAGACCGAACAACCAGACCCAGAACCAGCGGCGCATGGGAGTCATCGGCCGTACAAGCCTTCTCCCCGCGAAGGCGGGGAGAAGGTGGCGCGAAGCGCCGGATGAGGGGCTTCGCGGCGCCGACGCGGCACCACGCGCGCCAAGGGATCGGTGCGCTTCTGGTTACAACCCTCGTGCATCAGCATCGCGAAGCCCCTCATCTGCCCTTCGGGCATCTTCTCCCCGCCTTCGCGGGGAGAAGGCTGAATTCACGCCACCGACTGCGCCCAGCGGGACCGGGCGGACGCGATCTCGGGCTTCTTGTAGAAGACGCCGTCCTTCATCACCGCCAGGATCTTGCGCGGGTCGCGCAGGATGGCGAGGTTGCTGAGCGGATCGCCGTCGACCAGCAGCACGTCCGCAAGGCCGCCGTCCTTGATCTGGCCCAGCTCGGCGCCCTTCATCATGATCTCGCCGCCGAGCTTGGTCGTCGACAGGATCGCTTCCATCGGCGTGAAGCCGAGGTACTTCACGAAGTACTCGAGATCGCGGGCGTTCTCGCAATGCGGCGTGAAGGCGAAGCCGTAGTCGCCGCCGGGCAGCACGCGGATGCCGCGCTTGTGCATCTTCTTCAGCGACTCGGCGGCCGCGGCGATCTCGATCTCGTAGCCCATCTCGATCGCCTTCTTGCGCGTAATGCCCCACGGTTCGGCGTGCTCCAGCATGGCGATCAGGATGCCGATGCCGGGCGCCACGAACACGCGGTCTTTCCTGGCCTCCAGCATGTCGAGCGCTTCCTCGTCGGTGAAGCTGGCGTGGTAGACGATGTCGACGCCATGGCGCATGGCCTGCTTGATCGATTCGCACGATCTGGCGTGCACCGAGACGCGCTTGCCGCGCATCCTGGCCTCGTGGCAGGCGACCGCGACTTCCTCGTCGCTCATCCAGTTGGTGTCAGCAGGCGCACCGGGCACGAAGTTGTCGCCGGACAGGTTCAGCTTGATGGTGTCGACGCCGTACTTCAGGAACATGCGCACGGCACGGCGCATCTCCTCCGGCCCGCTGACGACGACGCCGAAGCTGAACTCCGGGAACGGCAGGTGCGGCAGGGTCTCGTCGCCCAGAGCACCGGCCACGGTGATCTCCTGGCTGGCCGCGAGATACCGCGGCCCCGGGATCATGCCCTCGTTGATCGCATTGCGCGTCACGACGTCGAGCCGCGGCTTGGCGCAGGCCGCACCCAGGCACGAGGTGAAGCCGGCCTCCAGGTAGCGCTTGGCGACGTTCGCCGACCACAGCACGTGCTCCTCCAGCGGCATGCGCTGGATGCCCTCGAGCGTCGGCGAGTCGTTCCACGAGAAGTGCGTATGCGCCTCGACCATGCCGGGCATCAAGGTCGCGCCGGCGCCGTCGATCACCGTGGCGCCGACGGCGGGGATGGAGCGGGTGCCGCGGCCGACGCGCAGGATGCGATTGCCCTGGATCAGGACATCGCCGGCAAAGGGCGGCGCGCCCGTGCCATCGAGGATACGCACGTTGGTGAAGAGCATGTTGGTCATCGCTCGCTCCCTCACAGGCGCCGGGCATAGAATCGCCGTAGCGCGTCATTGCACTCGACAGGTTTCTCGATGGTGGTCCAATGGCCGCAGCGCGGCAGGATCTCGACGCGCGCGTCGGCCAGGCGATCGCCGATTTGGCGCACCGCCTGGGGCGGCGCGATGGCGTCCTCGTCACCGGTCACCATCAGCGTCGGGCAGCCGATGGCGGCCGGATCGGCGGGCTGCGCCTCGGCCAGCGCGACACAGGACCGCGCATAGCCGTCCGGGCACTGGCGCATCACCGATTCGCGCACCATCGCCACCGTGACGGGATGGCGCGCCCGGGTCTCGGCCGAGGTCGCGGCCTGCACCGTGGTGTCGGCGATCGCCTGCATGCCCGCCTCGCCCTCGGTCCTCGCCTTCTCGCCGCGGGCCTTGAGGCCGGGGCGGGCGACATCGGGCGGCGACAACAGCGGGCCGAACAGGGCGAGGCTGCGCACCAGCCGCGGCGCCACGGCGGCGAGGTGGAACGCCACGATCGTCCCCATGGAGTGTGCCACCACATGCGCGCGCTCGACATGCGTGGCAGCGCAGACACGCAGCATCGCCTGCACGTAGCGGTCGATCGACAACAGTCCCTCGACGCGTGCCGAGCGCCCCGAGCCTGGCAGATCCGGGCGCACCGTACGGTGCCGCGCCAGCGTGGACATCAGCGGCCCCCAGACGTTGGACGTTCCGCCCAAGCCGTGAATCAGCAGCACGTCGTCGCCCGACCCGTCGGTCTCGACCGCGATCCGCTCGACGAACTGCGTGGCCATGGCGGCGCTCTCAGCCTTCTCCCCGCGGAGGCGGGGAGAAGGTGCCCCGAAGGGGCGGATGAGGGGCTTCGCGATCTTGCGTCAACATCTGCGTCCCTGTTTTGCCTCAACACCGCGAAGCCCCTCATCCGGCGCTTCGCGCCACCTTCTCCCCGCCTTCGCGGGGAGAAGGCATGATTACGCCACCGACAGCCGCCGGCCTTGGCCTGCGATTTCCGGTTCCTTCACGAACTGGCCGTCCTTCATGATCGCCAGCAGCCGCTTCTGGTCCTGCAGCACGGCGATATTGGTCACTGGATCGCCGTCGACCAGCAGCAGGTCGGCGAGGTAGCCCTCCCTGACCTGACCCAGCTCACGGCCGCGCATCATGATCTCGCCGCCATAGCGAGTCGCCGCGACCAGGGCCTCCATCGGCGTGAAGCCGAGGTACTTGACGAAGTACTCCAGGTCCTTGGCATTGGTGCCGTGCTTGATCCAGGCGAAACCGTAGTCACCGCCGGGCAGGATGCGGATGCCGCGGCGATGCATCTTCTTCAGCGTCTCGCAGGCGACCTCCAGCTCGCGGTGGTAGCCCATGCCGGCGGCGATCTCGGGCGTGATACCCCACTCGGCGGCGTGATACGACGTGTTGACCAGCCAGGCGATGCCCGGTGCCACGAAATGGCGGTCCTTGGCCGCCTCCAGCATGTCCAGCGCCTCCTCGTCGGCAAAGCTGGCATGGAAGATGATCTCGATGCCGTGGCGGATGCACTGCTTGACCGATTCGCTGGAGCGCGCATGGGCGGCGACTCGTTTGCCGCGCCGGTGCGCCTCGGCGACTGCCATGGCGATCTCGCCCTCGGACATCGGCGTGAACTCGGCCGGCAGGCCGGCGATGTACTCCCCCGACAGGTTGAGCTTGATGGTGTCGACGCCGTACTTGAGGAACATGCGCACGGTGCGTCGCATCTCCTCCGGCCCGTTGACCACCGCGCCGAAGCTGAATTCGGGGAACGGCAGGTGCGGCAGCGTCTCGTCACCCAGCCCGCCGGGCACCGTGATCTCCTGGCTGGCCGCGAGATAGCGCGGGCCGGGGATCTGGCCTGTGTTGATCGCGTTGCGGATGACCACGTCCAGCCGCGGCTTGGCGGTGGCGGCGCCCATGCAGGACGTGAAGCCCATGTCGAGATAACGCTTCGCAATGTGGGCGCACCACAGGATGTGCTCCTCGGTCGGCATGCGCTGGATGGCAGTCAGGCTCGGCTGGTCGTTCCAGGAGAAATGCGTATGCGCCTCGACCATGCCAGGCATCAGGGTCGCGCCGGCGCCATCGACTACGGTGACGCCGGCCACCGGCATCGCGCGGCTGCCGCGCGCCAGGCGGGAGATACGGTTGCCCTGGACCAGGACCTCGCCGCCATACGGCGGGCTGCCGGAGCCGTCCAGGATGCGCACATTGGTGAACAGGACGTTGGCCATCGCCGCACCTACTGGACCGGGTTGCTGAGCGTGCCGATGCCGTCGATCTCGATGCGCACGCGATCGCCGCGGCGCAGGAACTTCGGCGGGTCGAAACCGATGCCGACACCCGACGGCGTGCCCGTGGCGATGATGTCGCCGGGATAGAGCGTGATGCCGGCCGAGATCGTCGAGATCAGAGTCGGGATGTCGAACAACAGGTCCTCGGTGGGCGCGTCCTGGCGCAGCTCGTCGTTCACCCAGCAGCGCACCCGGGTGTGCGCGCCGTCGAGCTCGTTGACGCAGGCGAGCCACGGACCCATGGGGCCGAACGTGTCGAGCGACTTGCCGATCAGCCACTGGCGATGACGGCGCTGCAGGTCGCGCGCCGTCACGTCATTGATGATGGTGTAGCCCCAGACATGTTCCATGGCGCGCGACGGCGCAATGGCGCTTCCGGCCTTGCCGATGATGACGGCCAGCTCGGCCTCGTAGTCGATCGACGACGACAGGCGCTCGGGGATGCGGATCGGCGCCTCGGGCGCGATGACGCATTCCGGGACCTTGGAGAAGATGACGGGGTGTTCCGGCACCTCCTGCTGCGGACTGCGCGGCTCGTTGCCGAAGCCGCTGGCGGCGAACTCCGCGGCATGGGCGCGATAGTTGATGCCGACGCAGAAGATGTTGCGCCGCGGCACCGGAATCGGCGCGTCGAGCTTGACGGCGGACAGCGGCAGCGCCGGTCCGGCCGGTCTGGGGAACGGCGCACCTGATGCCATCGACTCGACGAGCGCCAGCGCGCCCGCCGCGTGGGCGCGGTCGCCAAGCGCAAGCGGGACAACGTCGCGTCCGTCGGCGCTCAACTGGCCGACATGCCGACGCCCCGCCCACCAGTAGGTGGCGATCTTCACGTTTCCACCCAGAGCTCCGGTCGTGGCAATGGCCAAGACCATGACTTGCTGCTATTTG
>Ga0187894_10003873_pt1 | contig 16441 bp, 15 predicted proteins | sample GBC1701081metaG_FD_136650 | JGI IMG/M metagenome (GOLD analysis project Ga0187894, IMG submission 136650) | White microbial mat communities from a lava cave in the Kipuka Kanohina Cave System on the Island of Hawaii, USA - GBC170108-1 metaG ... | reverse complement strand
GTTAAATCCCGCGCTTGAGCCGGACACCCCCGCACCACTACCATCGCTCACGCCGACCACGCCAATTCCGGTCGGGCTGTGGCCGTGGCCCCAAATACCAGAGCCACCGTTGTCGCTCCTGCCGTAGACGCCGTTCCCAGGTTCAGATCCGACGCTCACCCCAGCCACACCAGCGTGACCGGGAGCAGTGGACTGACCAAGCACGCCATTGAAGCCGGTGCTCTCACCACGAACGCCTTCGTTGGTGCGGCTCCGGCCATAAACTCCAGCACCCTGACCTTCGTCGTTGACGCCAGTTACGCCGGCGTGCCCGACGGCTGAACTGTATCCGACAACGCCCATGCCATTCTTGCTGCGGCCATACACCCCATTTCCGGCGCCTTCATCGTGCACGCCAGCGACGCCCGAATGCCCATTCGCAGTCGAGACCCCCAGCACACCGTTGAAGAGGGTGCTCTCCCCGGAGACACCCGCGACACCCTCTTGCGTAGACTTCCCAACAAGACTCGGCATTTGAGCTCTCCGTTCTGGCGCATCATGTGTATTTCGGCTCCAACCGCGTCTTCGACGCGGAAGTTGCATAAAGAAATCATTCCACAAGTCCTTCGCTGGCGCATCACACGTTCGTCCTATATCATCACGCTCCGGTTGCAGGCGTTGAACGGGCTCTTCGACAACCCAGGCGGGGCGCTGATGGCACGAGCAGATGCGATTCTTGCCGCAGTGCAGCTCATCCATGAAGCGCCGCTAACGCCCGAGGGCTGGACGCGCGCGTTGCCGTCGATCGCCGGCGCCCTCCGCAGCGAACACGGCATCCTTCTGGTCCAGAACGCAACCAGGACGACCGAGTTCGCCGTCGGTTTTGAGATGACCTCGGAGCAGGTGGCAGACTTCGCGGCCGCGGCCGATGTCGACTCCTCGTTCTGGGAAACCGTCCGCGCGTTGCCCGTCGGGTCCGTGGCGCCGACCTCCGCTCTGCTACCCGAACGCGAGTACGTTCGGACAATCTTCTACAACGAGGGTGTCAGGCCGGTGGGCGCCTTCCATGGATTGCCAGTCTCTCCGCTGCACACGCCGCATAGGTTCGTCCACCTCTCCACCGGGCGCCGCCTGGGCCGAGAGGATTATGACGCAGAGGACATCGCAGCGATGCGGACGCTGGTGCCGCATCTCGTGACCGCGCTGCATGTAGGCAACAAACTGGCCGCCGTGGACTTGCGCGCGATGGGCGCAGAGGCAACGCTCGATCGACTGGAGGCCGGCGTCATCCTGGTCGATGCGGCGGCGAGAATTCTGTTCGCGAACCAGACCGCTGAATCGATCCTCTCCCGCAATGACGGCCTTGGCATTGATCAGGACGGCGTCTGCGCCTGCAGTCAAGGCGCCAACCGGATGCTGCGCCGGCTGATCGCGAGTTGCGAAAGCATCTCGACGGTCAACGGCAGAACCGGCGGAAGAGTGGCGATCCCGCGCACGGAAGGGCGCCATCCCTTGCGCGTTGTCGTCGCGCCGTTCCGAGCGGAGGCAGCGCAGATCTGTATAGCCTGGCTTAGCCCTACGCGGCCCGCAGCGATACTCATGGTCTCCGATCCCGAACGAGAGCAGCACGCGAGAAAGGAGGAGCTGCGTCGTCGGTTCAGGCTCACTCCGGCCGAGGTTGACGTCGCGATGGAGATCCTCAAGGGTGACGGGCGCGACGCGGTCGCTGCCCGGCTCGGCATTGCCGCCACTACAGTCAGGGCGCATCTGAGCCACATCTTCGAGAAAACCGGCGTACACAGGCAGGCTGCACTTGCCCGGCTGCTGCTGCGGGGCGCTGCGAGGACTGATGGCGGACCAGAAGAGTCAGAGGGCGCTTTTTAAAATCTCAGCCACCTCGGAGTCAGCTGCGAGTGCCATCGCTGATATAGACGGCAGTACCTGCGCAGGTCGCGTTTCCGCCCCGTGGATTGTACTAGTTTGATTTGCGCAGTGTGCCTTTGAGGGTGGCGCTGTCTGGCCTTAACGCGAATCGATCCCAGCGTGAGGCAAGGACAGCAGTTTAGCGATGGCCGCGGAGCCTGTCTCCTCACGGCCGCTTCTAATGTCGAATGGTGCGCCGGATCGATTGAGGCGGCTGTCCGTAGATGCGGATGAAGGCTCGTCTCATGTTTTCCGCGTCACCGAAGCCGACCGCCTCCGCGATGCGTTCGACGGGTTCGATCGTCGTCTCGATCCGGCCTCGGGCCAGATCGGTACGGAGTCGTTCCACCACACGCGCCGGTGTGGTCCCGGTCTGGGTTCGGAAGGCGCGGCTGAACTGGCGCAGGCTCATGCCCGCCGATTCCGCCAGGCGTTCGACGGTGAGCACTTCGGCGATGTGGTCGCGGGCATAGCCAAGAGCCGCGGCAATTCGATCATTCTTTGGTGCCAAATCAACGGACGCTGCGAATTGCGATTGCCCGCCGTGGCGGCGATGGTAGACGACGAGGTGCTGGGCCACGCCTTTGGCGACGGCAAAACCATGGTCTTCTTCGATCAACGCCAGCGCAAGGTCGATGCCGGCCGTGATACCGGCTGACGTCCATACGTTGCCGTCCCGACAGAAGATCCGATCGGCCTCGACCCGGATGGATGGATAGTCGCGCTGAAGGCGCGGCGCATATCGCCAGTGCGTCGTCGCCCGACGTCCGTCCAGCAGACCTGCCGCCGCGAGGATGAACGCACCTGTGCAGACACTCGCAACGCGTCGGCATCGCCTCGAGGCCTTCACAATACGACTGAGCGTGCCGGCGGATAAGCGCGGATCAACCGGTCCACCGACGACGACGAGCGTATCGAGCGCGGCCTTGCTCAGCGACGCTGCGGCCGTAGCGATGCCAAGGCTGTTCGTCACCGTGCTCTCATCAGCTGCCAGGACACGCAGCCGGTAGGCGGGATTTTCAAGCTGGTCGTTGGCCGCTTCAAAAACGGCGGCCGGACCCGCGAAGTCGAGCAGCTGAAACCCTGGCGACAGCAAGAAGCCGATGGTGTTCATGGCCGAATCATAGGGAACTTTGACCTTTCGGTCAAACAGGTGCGCTCCTAGCCTGTCAACAAAGGAGAACAGGCGATGACCCAGCCCATCACCGTCGTGATACCCGTCTACAACGGTGTGACCCAGCTCGACTTTACGGGTCCGCACCAGTTTCTCTCGCGGACACCGGATCTGCATGTCCGGGTGGCCTCGCTGGACGGTCAGCCGGTCACGGTCGATCGCCTCACCTTCTCGGATCTGGAGGACCTGAGCGCCATCACGTCGTGCGACGTGCTTCTGGTCCCTGGCGGCGGCGGGTGCCTGGCTGCCATCGAGAATGACGTCTTCCTGAAAGAGATTGCCCGCCTGGGCGCGACCGCGCGCTACCTGACATCGGTCTGCAGCGGGTCGCTCATTCTCGGCGCCGCGGGATTTCTCACTGGTCGCCGTGCGGCCTGCCACTGGGCATGGCGGGAATTGCTTCCGGTCTTTGGCGCCATCGTCGACGAGGGACGCATTGTGAGGGACGGCAACATCCTCTCCGGCGGCGGCGTCACGGCAGGCATCGATTTCGTGCTGGCACTGATCGCGGAGCTGCGCGGACCTCGCGTGGCAGAGATGGTCCAGCTCGGCCTGGAATATGCACCACAACCGCCCTTCAACGCCGGACGGCCGGACACAGCACCGGCAGAAGTCCTGGAAGCGGTGAACGCCCGCATGGCGACGAGCCGCGCTGAACGACGCGTGCGTATCGACGCCTGGGCCGCCGCTCATCGCGCCAGTCAGCATGCGTGAATGAAAGCCGCTGCGCGAATGCGGACAAGCCTGTCTCTGACGGATGGAGTGAGACATGAGCGCAAGCGAAAAGCCTGATTTCAGCAACGCGATGGCGGTTGGCCGCGCGTTGGCATTGAAGCTGCCCGACAGCCAAATTGTGCGGGATGCCCATACAGAGGCAAATGCCGGCTCTGAGCCTTGGCTCTTCAATCACGTCGTGCGCTCGTGGCTCTTTGGCGCCAAACTCGCAGAGCGCCGCACGCTGAAGCCGGACGCTGAGCTGGTTGCTGTCTCCGTGCTCCTGCACGATCTCGGCCTGGCGCGCGGTGGCGCCCCCGATCGTCGCTTCGAGGTTGTGGGCGCGGACGCTGGTCGCGCCTTTGCTCTCTCCCACAATATGGGGGAACGCCGCGCAGAGACTGTATGGGACTCGATCGCCCTTCACACGAGCCCGTCGATCGCACATCACAAGAGCACCGATGTCGCCTGCTGCCAGCACGGTATCGCCTGCGATTTCGGCGGCTTGGGTCTTCAGGAATTGAGTGATGGCGACAAGACAGCAATCTTGTCCGCCTATCCTCGCCTCGACATGAAGAATCAGTTGACCGCGTGCCTCTGTGGCATCGCCAAAAACCATCCGAATACGACGCGAGACAATTTCATCGCAGACTTTGGATTGACGTTCGTTCCCGGATATACGCGTCCTTCAGCCGTCGACTTCCTGCACAAGGCGCCCTTTGCGGAATAGGTGCGCATCGCACGGCTGGGACGCAAAGCCGCTGGCTTATCATCCCACGGCCTGTTTCATTGCCTGGTCGTAGTCACGCTGCGCCCGTTCGGCCGCCGCCAAGGCACGATCGCGTACCGTGCGCGCCTTCTGATCGAGGTAGAGCATCCCGCCGGCAACGAGGACATAGAGAGCACCGAGAACCCAATAGCTCCACGGCTCGAGATGGTGCCGGAACACAACGACGATGAAGGGTACGACAAAAAAATGCACGGCGAGCTTGATCCAGGTGCCGCGGTCGTAGACCCGCGCCGCCGCCTCGCCCGCGCGCCGCGCTGCCTCGGCTTCGCCTTTCAGTCCTTCCACATCCATCATCGCAACATTGCCGAACGGTAGGCTGGGAGCCCCGATCCTTTCGAGGTTTGCGGTACTGTCTCTTACTCCGGCCCCGCACTCAATCGACCTGAAACGAGGCATCGACGACCTCGTTGGCTTCTGGCGTCACCCTCAAGGTCGCTCCAAGATGCGCCCTGGAGCCAACGTGAGGAGCCATGCGATGAACTGGGCAGACCCGCAGGTGCGCGTCGAGGAACGTCAGGCCCCGGCGAACGGAGGGCGCTGATGATCGACGTCGTTCAAGCCTTTGATCGGGCCCCCATCACGCAGCTCGATAGCGACGACGCGGCGGCGCTCGAGCGCAAGATCCAAGCCGCGGCGCGCGTTTTCGCCGACCGAAAGGCGTGGCTGAAACCGCATCAGAAGATCGACATCCTTCGTACGCTGGCCACGTTGATGACCGGCAAGCGCGACCATCTCGGGCGCCAGATTGCACGCGAGGGCGGCAAGCCGCTGACAGATGCGCTGGTCGAGGTCGATCGCGCCATCGACGGCGTGCTGAATGCCGTCGATGTGCTGCGCGCCACAGCGGGCCGCGAGATCCCCATGGGGCTCACCCGGGGCAGCACCGATCGGCGGGCCTTCACGATCGTGGAGCCGATCGGCATCGTCGCTGCGATCTCGGCCTTCAATCATCCGCTTAATCTGATCGTGCACCAGGTCGTGCCGGCGATCGCTACCGGGTGCCCGGCGATCGTCAAGCCTGCGGCATCGACACCGCTCTCCTGCATCGATTTCGTCGCCCTGGTCCATGAGGCGGGGCTGCCTGCCCCGTGGTGCCAGACTTTCCTGCCGCAGACCAACGAACTCGCCGAGGCGATGGCGACCGATCGCCGGATCGCCTTCCTCAGCTTCATCGGGTCAAGCCGCGTGGGCTGGTACCTGCGCTCCAAGTTGCCGCCGGGAACGCGCTGCGCGCTGGAGCATGGCGGTGCCGCGCCGGCGATCATCGACCGGGCCGCCGACCTCGACCGGCTCATCGAGCCGTTGGTGAAGGGCGGCTATTACCATGCCGGTCAGGTCTGCGTGTCGACGCAGCGTATCTTTGTCCATGCCGATCTCGAGCGCGACTTTCTCGATCGCTTCGCCGCGCGCGTGGCGGCACTCAAGGTCGGCGATCCCGTGCTGGCGGAAACCGAGGTCGGTCCGCTCATCACGCCGCGCGAGGCCGAGCGCGTCTCGGCCTGGATCGATGAGGCGACGGCGGCCGGCGCGCGCCTCATCGGCGGCGGCCGGCTCAGCCATACCACGTTGCACCCCTCGGTCCTGGTGAAGCCGGCGGCCGATGCGAAGGTCTCGACCCTGGAAGTGTTCGGTCCGGTCACCTGCGTCTATCCATTCACCAACCTCGACGAGGCCATCGCGGCCGCCAACACCCTGCCGACAGCGTTCCAGGCCAGCGTCTTCACGGAAGATCTCGACACCGCCTTTGACGTGGCCGAGCGTCTGGCCGCGTCGGCCGTGATGGTCAATGATCATACCGCCTTCCGCGTCGACTGGATGCCGTTCGCCGGCCGGCGCGAGTCCGGCTATGGCACCGGCGGCATTCCGTGGACGATGAAGGACATGAGCGAAGAGAAGATGATCGTCTTCCGCACATAGCGGCCGACGGCACGAATGTTGTGGACCGAATCGCCGATTTCATTGGCGATCCGCCACTGCGGCAGGATGTTTGCAGGTGATCGGTCCACATTCACCGTGACAGCGGACGGTTGATCGGTGGCACTGCGACGGAGGGAGCATCCATGAGCGATATGGTGCATGAACTGCAAGGATCTTCGGCGCGCCGCATGACCGCACGCCGCCACTTCCTGCGCTTTCTTGCGGGCAGCCCGCTGCTGACCGCCTCTGCTGGAACCATCGCCAATCTGTTGGCGGTCGGTTCGCAGGAGGCACTCGCGCAGAGTTACGACGTGCTGCGGATGCCGGCGGACCCCGTCGGGGACGTCATCACCAAGCCGGGCCAGGCGCTCAATGTGTTGGATTTCGAGCCTGCAGCCAAGGCGGCGCTGGCAGATCAGCCGGCGCATTTCGGATACCTGGCGAGCGGTGTTGACGGTGACGAAACATTGAAGGCGAACCGCGAGGGGTTCAACAAATTCCGCATCAGGGTCCGACGCCTCATCGACGCCCGCAAGATCGACACGAGCGTCAACATTTTCGGCGCGAAGTGGTCGAGTCCGATCGCGCTGGCACCGGTCAGCAGCCAGGCTGCCTTTCATCCCGATGCCGAGCTGGCTGTCGCCAAGGCAGCGCGCGTCGGCGGACATCAGATGATCCTGTCGACCGTCGGGAGCTCAGCCGTCGAGGACGTCAGCAAGGACCATGGCTCCCCGGTCTGGTACATGCTCTACCCGACGGATGATTGGGCTGTCACGCAGGCCCTGGTGAAACGCGCCGAGGCAGCCGGTGCGCCGGCGATCGTCCTGACGGTCGACAGACAGGGTGGCCGAAACACGGAAACGCTGTTCCGGGCACGACGCGTGGACACGCGCGAGTGCGCGGCCTGCCACCAGCCCGGCTTCGCCAACGAAGTCAGCCGCAAGCCGATGTTCGAGAAGATCGACGTGTCACACGTCACCAATCTTTACGGAACGGGGATGACGTGGGAGTTCGTCAAGCGCCTGCGGGACATCACCAAAGGGCGTCTCGTGCTCAAGGGCATCGTCACGCATGAGGACGCCAAGGAGGCGCTGAAGTACGGCGTGGATGGGCTGATCGTCTCAAACCACGGCGGCCGCGCCGAGGAGAGCTTTCAATCGACGATCGAGGTATTGCCCGAGGTGGTGGCAGCGGTCGGCGGCCGCATTCCCGTCCTGGTCGACGGCGGCTTCAGGCGCGGCACCGACGTCTTGAAAGGTCTCGCGCTGGGCGCGACCGCGATCTGCATCGGCCGGCCCTACTGCTGGGGACTGGCGGCCTTCGGCCAGCCCGGCGTCGAAGCCGTCCTTGGCATCATGCAGCGCGAGTTCGAGACCATCATGCGGCAGGTCGGGGCGACACGCCTCGACCAGATCACGAAAGACAACATCAGCCGCGCGTAACGCGGAGAAACGGTCCGGCCTTTGCACAGGCAACATCTCGGGGTGCTGGAAATGCACATCTTCCGATGGTAGGGCTAGATTGTCACAGCGCATGGACACGTCATTGACTCGCCAGCCCCAGAGAGCACCTGCACCGAAGAAAGCGCCTGCGCTGAAATTCGAGCCGATCAAAAGACCGCGTGCGTTCGAGGAAGTCTGCGAGCGTGTCCGCGACCAGTTGTCGAGGGGGGCCTTGCGGCCGGGCGACAAGCTGCCGGCGGAGCGCGAACTGGCGCTGCAGTTGCGCGTCAGCCGAAGCGCCCTGCGCGAGGCCTTGCGCAGCCTCGAGATCGCCGGGGTGGTCGAGCTGAAAAAGGGCATCAAGGGCGGCGCTTTCATCCGCCCCGGCGATCCGACCAGCATGACCCGGGTCATGCAGGATCTCGTCCATCTCGGCGCCATCTCGCTCGACGACCTCACCGAGGCACGCCTGCTGATCCAGACGGTTGTCGTGCGCCTGGCCTGCGAGCGGGCCACCGATGCCGATATCGAGGCGATCGGCAGGAACATCGACAACACTGAAGAAATGACCCGCCTGGGGCGGCATGAGGAGCGGACCCGCTACGCCACCGAGTTCTACCGCCTGCTTGCGCTCGCGACGCGCAACGAGATCCTGACGATCCTGGTCGACTCGCTCACCGACATCTTGCGGCGCTTTCTGCGCGGTATCGCCAGTGGTGCGCCGCAGCCGGGCCTGATCGAATCCCGCCGCCGCTTCTTTCGGCACTTGAAGGCGCGGGACGCCGAGAAGGCAGCGCGCGAGATTGAAATCCACCTGACCAAGCTGCACGAGCTGCTGACCCAGGCCTACCGGGTGGTCGAGCCGGCATCGGCCAGCCGCAACACGGCAAGCCGCGCCGCTTCCTGAGTCGCGTCACGCCGGCTTCACCAGCAGGCGCCCGACTCGCGGTCGCGAGCGGCAACCGTGCCGGCATCTTCCTTCGTATACATTTGGTCAGACCAATATGTCAATCCGGTAATTCCATACTGCAATGCGTTATTCATGTTCTTTGCGCGCACCTGACTTGATCGACAATGGCGAGGAAAGGATTTGTTATTTTTTGGTCTGACCATTAGTAATTCATGTGGTGATGGGCTCGCACACGACCGGGACGGAAAGCCTCGACATATCGCCCCGCCCCAAAGCGATGGGAGAGATCGATGATTGAGCGTCAGATCGCTGTCCCGACGAGCGCCGGCCTGATGAGTACCTTCATGTGTCATCCCGAGCGTCTCGGGCCGCATCCCATCGTCATCTTCTTCATGGACGCACCCGGCATCCGGGAGGAGCTGCGCGACATGGCGCGCCGGCTGGCGACCGTGGGCTACTACGTCCTGCTGCCCAATCTCTATTATCGCTCGAATGTCGAGGAGCTCGGCCCTTTCATCGGTGAGGCTGGCGCCGCGGTGCGCGACAAGATCTGGCCGCTGATGGAAAGCCTGACGATCGACAAGGTCATGGATGACACGGACGCCCTGCTTGCCTTCGTGGGCACGGACGACGCCGCATCCAAGGGCCGGGTGCACTGTGTCGGCTATTGCATGAGCGGCCAGTACGCCATCAGTGCCGCAGCACGCCATCCCCATCGCGTCGCCAGCGCGGCTTCGATCTATGGCACGCGCCTGATGACCGACCAGGCCGACAGCCCGCATCTCGCCGCGCGGCGGGCCAAGGCCGCGCTCTATATCGGCTGCGCCGAAATCGATCACTTCGCGCCGCTGGAGACGGTCGCGCCGTTGCGGGAGTCGCTGCGCGACGGCGGCGTCAACGCCGAAGTCGAGCTCTACCCGGGTGTCGAGCACGGTTTCGCGTTCCCCCAACGTCCGGCATACGACAAAGCCGCGGCCGAGCGCCATTGGGAACGGCTGTTCGCCCTGTTTGCCACCGGTCGGACGCAATGAAACGGGTGCCCTCCTCGCCTTGAGGCCAGCACGGAGCGCCGCATGCCGAAGACGTATCGAAAATGGCTCTTTGCCAAGCCGATGACCAACGATGCGCTCGGCCTGGAGCAGTTCGAGCTGCGCGAACTGCCGATTCCGGACTTGAAGCAGGGCCACGCGCTCGTCCGCGTCAAGCTGATCAACATTCATTCCGGTACGCGCGCACGCATGGCCGGCGGCATGACCAAACTCGGCGATACCGATTACAGCAACTATGCCTGCGCCGAGGTGATCCAGTCGCGCGACCACGCCTTCCGGGAAGGCGACGTCATTGCCTGCCAGGCCGGCTGGCAGGACCACCAGGTCATCAGCAGCGATGACGAATCGGTCGGATACGGTCCGCCAAGCGCGCTCGTCAAAGCCTTGAACGGCACGAACTCGCAATGGACCTACGTGTTCAGGCCGGCGATGGTGAAGATGTGGCCAACCAACGTGCTGATGGAGATGTTCGGCACCTCGGGGATGACGGCCTATTTCGGGATGCGCGAATGCGGCCCTCTCATGCCGCGGGATTGCGTCGTGGTCGCCGGCACGACGGGTTCCGTCGGCTCCATTGCCGCGCAGCTGGCCAAGATCGCCGGCTGCTCCGTGGTCGGGTTTGGCGGCGGCGCCGAGCGATGCCAGTGGGTGCTGGACAATCTCGGAATCGACGCGTGCATCGACTACAGAGCCCCGGACTTTGCCAAGCAGCTCGTGGCTGCGCTGCCTGACGGCGTCGACGTGTACTCCGACGGAATCGGTGGCGAGCTGACGGAAACCGTCGCCGGGCTCATGAACCAGAACGGCCGGCTGTTCGCGTACGGCCGCGCGGCCGCGTTCTATGCCGACAAACTGGATATGCCCCCGCAGCGCGCCTCGCTGCGACAGTCCTTCGGCATATCGGAGGCCGTCGAGCGCATCCTGAAAAAGCGGAACATCAAGTCCGAGGCCTGGATCGTGAGCGAGTTCTACCATGAACGCCTGACGGCCGAGGACGACCTCACGCGGCTGCTGCGCAGCGGCGCACTCAAACCGATCAGCAACGTTGTCGAGGGTTTCGACAATCTGCCCGGTGCCATCGTGAGTCTGTACCAGACCCCGCGCGCCGGCAAATTGCAGGTGCGATTTGAACCGCCCTGAAGATGCAAGCGGCACGACCAAAGGCCACCGCGATCGCGAGGAGACAGACACATGATATCGTTTGAACTCTCGGAAGAGCAGCGAGTCGCGCAGGCAACCATCGGCGAGTTTGCCCGCTCGGTGCTGCGGCCCTCGGCCCGCGAAGCTGATGAATCAACGCGCATCGCCGGTGCCACCCTGGAGGCGATCTGGTCGACGGAGATCATTCAGGCACAAGCCTTCGACGGCGGCGCCGAGGTCGGCCGCTCGCCGATCATGAACGCCTTGCTGCTGGAGGAGCTGGCCACGGCGGACGCGACGCTGGCCTTGGCTGCAGCGGCACCGATGGCCTTCGTCCAGGCCATCGCCGACCAGGGCTCACGTCGCCAGCGCGACCTGCTGCTGCCGCTGTTCGCCGGTGAGCGCTTCACGGCCGCTGCCGTCGTGGTGATGGAGCCGCAGTTCCAGTTCGACGTCACCGCGCTCGCGACCTCGGCCGAGCGGACCGGCGATGGCTATCTGCTGCGCGGCCACAAGAGCCTCGTGCCGCTGGCGCGCGATTGCAGCCATTTCCTGGTCATCGCCCGATCGGGCGATGTCACCGACGCCTTCATCGTCCCCAGCGACAGCGCGGGCGTCAGCGTCGGCGCCGCCAAGGGCACCTTGGGCCTGCGCGGCCTGGCGATGGCCGATGTGACGTTCGACGGCGTCTCGGTTCCGGCTGCCATGCGGCTGGGCGAGCACAATGGCTGTGACGTCCAGCGCATCATCGATGCGGCGCGAACCGGCATCGCCGCCATCCTGACGGGCGTGAGCCGCGGCGTGCTCGAATACGCCGTCCCCTATCTCAAGGAGCGGGTGGTGCACGGCGCGCCCCTGGCCCGCAAGCAGGTCATCGCGTTCCGGCTCGCCGACATGCACATCGAGGTCGAGGCCATGCGCTGGATGAGCTGGCGCGCGGCGGCGGAACTGGAGAACAGGCGGCCGGCGACGCGCTCGGCGCAGCTCGCCTACACCTATGCCGCAACCCAGGCGATGTCGATTGCGGACGAGGGTGTCCAGGCCTTTGGCGGCCACGGGTTCGTGCGCGCCCATCCGATCGAGATGTGGTACCGCAACACCCGATCCCTGTCCGTCCTCGAAGGCATTGCCGGCGTCTAGCAGGAGGATATGACATGGTCGATTTCAGCCTGACGAACGCCGACGAGCGGGTCCTGCAGCTTGCGCGCCAGGAGGCGGCGATCGGACACGGACATGCCCGCTACTACGACCAGCACGAGAACGAGCTCCCGCCGTATATCTTTCCCGAAGTGGCAGGCAAGCCGTCGCCGCGCGACCTCGCGCGCGAGCTGGAAGGCGAGACCAGCGGACCCGCGATCATCGACGTCCTGCTGCACCTCGAAGAGTCCTACGCCGACATCCGCCTGCGGCGCACCCGCACCGGCCTGGGCCAGATGATCGTCAACTACGCGGGCAGCCCGGAACAGGTCGCGCGGTGGGGTCGCAAGGAATTGTCCATCGCCTTGACCGAGCCCGGTGCCGGATCCGACCCGGCGGCGATCCGCGGCACCGCGGCGCGCGACCCGCAGACCGGTGACTGGATCCTCAACGGCGAGAAGATCTATTGCTCCGGGTTCGGGGGTGCCGACGGTGCCCTGGTCCTGGTCCGCGGCGCTGCTGAGAACGGCGTTCGGCCGTTCATGGCTTTCGTCGTCGAAAAGGGCACGGCCGGCCTGAAAATGCTGGGCCAGGTGCGCAAGATGGGCATCCGCTCGTGGGACACGGAAGATTTCGTGCTACAGGACTGCCGCGTGCCGGACTTCAACCGTATCGATGCCGACTTCAAGAAGACGATGATCGTCTTCAACGGCACCCGACCGATGGTGGCAGCCCATGGCCTGGGTGTCGCCCGGGCGCTGCTCGACTTCACGCGCGAGACGCTGGCGGCGCACGGCGTCACCGTCCAGTACGAGCCGGGCGCCGCGCAGCGATCAGCGACGCAGGACCGGCTGCTGCGCCTGGAGGCTCTCTACGATGCCGCCCTGCTGAGCATCCTGCGCTGCAAATGGCTCGAAGAGCGCGACGGCCGCACCAGCGGGGCGACCAAGGTCGAAGCGTCCATGGCCAAGGCGATCGGCGGCAAGGCGACACGGCGCATCAGCCAGGAATGCCTGGAGCTGCTCGGGCCGCTCGCGCTGTCCGAGGCGTTCCTGGCCGAGAAGTGGTTCCGCGATGCCCGGATTTTCGACATCTTCGAGGGCGCCGGCGAGATCAATCGCCTGATCGTGGCGCGCTGGCTGCTGAACTATTCCGCCAAGGAACTCGCCTGAGCTTGGATTGCGGCAGGCCGTTTGCGCGGGAGGCGTGAGCATGCTCAACGGGCGCGTTGCACTTGTCACCGGCGGGAGCCGCGGCATCGGCAGATCGATCGCGATCGCCCTGGCGCACGCCGGCGCCGATGTTGCGGTCAACTATCTGAATGCGCGGCGCGACGCCGAGTCCGCGTGCCGCGAGATTGAAAGCGCCGGCCGTCGCGCGATATCGGTTGCTGCCAATGTCTCGAAGGCGACGGACGTGGAGCGACTTGTGGCTACGGTGACCGGCCAGCTCGGCCCCGTTGGCATTGTGGTCAACAATGCCGGTGGCGCGCCGCGACGCACGGTGGACGAGGTGACGGAAGCGGACTTCGATCTCGCGTTGGCCGTCAATCTGAAGTCGATGTTTCTGGTCTCGCAGGCGCTGATCCCCGCGATGACAGCGGCCCAGTGGGGGCGCATCATCAGCATCAGTTCGACCGCGGCCCATACCGGGGGTGTGGTAGGCCCCCACTACGCCGCGTCCAAGGCCGGCATGATCGGCCTGACGCATGCCTACGCAAAGCAGCTGGCCCGGCACGGCATCACCGCCAACGTCATTGCGCCGGCCCGGGTCTATCCGGACAGGATTGCCCGCCGTGCGGATGACAGCGCGACGGGTATCCCGTTACAGCGCTTCGGCGACGTCAGCGAGGTCGCAAGCGTTGCCACGATGATGGCGGCGAATGGTTATATGACCGGGCAGACCGTGTCGGTGAACGGCGGCGTCTACATGACGTGACGGCAGAAACGCATCGTCGATCATCCAAGCGGGGTGCGCAGAGACGGCAGGCACTGGACCGTGTCGCGCCCGGGTTCCATACTGGCGCCCTTCGCTGTGGGACGAGCACGCATGACGGCTTCGCGTCTTCTTTCCGGTACCGATTTGCGGGCGCTGTCGGTGCGCTCGGATGCCAAGGGTGCCCTGCAGACCGGCCTGCACCTGGCGCTGGTGGTGGGCACCGGGTGGCTGGTGGCGCTGTCGTCCGGCTGGATGCTCGTGCCGGCGATGCTCCTGCTGGGCATCGCGCAGGTGACGCTGTTCGCGCCGCTGCATGAGACGATGCATCTCACGGCGTTCGCCAACCGGCGCGCCAACGCCATCGTCGGCTGGCTGGTGGGCTGCCTGTCCCTGCTCAACTGGCATTTCTACGGCGCCTTCCACCTGGCGCACCACCGCTTCACCCAGGACCCCGAGCGCGATCCCGAGCTGACGCCGCCGCCGCCCAGCGGACTGCCCGGTTACCTCGCGCGCATCGCGGCGCTGAACTACTGGCGCGCGCGCTTCACGCTGATCGCCGACGCCTGGCGTGGCGATCTCTCCGCCTACCCCTTCATCGCCAGCCACGCGCGGGCGCGCATCGTGACCAGTACGCGGTTGATGAGCGTGTTCGTCGTCGCGATGGCGCTGGGTTCAGCGGTGCTGATCGCCTGGTGGGTGCCGCTGGTGTTCTGGATCGGCCCGCAGCTCCTGGCGCAGCCGCTGCTGCGGCTCTACCTGCTCACCGAGCATACCGACTGCGCCGAGACCGACGACGGACTCGTCAACACCCGCACCACGCTCACCAATCCGCTGGTGCGGCTGCTGATGTGGAACATGGGCTACCACGCCGAGCACCACCTCTATCCGTCGATCCCCTTCCACCGCCTCGCCGACGCGCACCAGGCGCTGCGTGACCGCCTGGGCGTCATCCAGCAAGGCTACGCGCGCTGGCACTGGGGCTACCTCAAGGGCCTGCTGCGCGCGGGGTAACGGGGGGCGTCTCATGCCGACCCGCAGACACTTCGGTCAGCACCTCGGCGCCGTCGCCATGCTCGGCCTCGGCGCTGGCGGCGCCGGCGCCGCCGGGGGCGATCGCTGGCATATGCCCGACGAGCACCTGCCGCAGGAGCGCGTGTTCGTTTCCTACGCGGCCTCCGGCGCCGTCTGGAAGGACTGGGTCGCCCCGGTCAACGCCACTGTCGGCCGGCTCGCGCGCACCATCGCCCGCTATCAGCCCGTGACCGTGTTGTGCCGGCCCAGCCAGCAAGCCCAGGCGCAGCGCGATTGCAGCGGCACCCATATCGACTTCTGGCCCATGGCGCTCGACGACATCTGGGTGCGCGACTATGGCGGCTGCTTCGTGGTCGACGATGCCGGCGACCTCGGCGTTGTGGACTTCAACTTCAACGGCTGGTGCGGCAAGCAGCGCGCCGGCAACGATACGCGCGTCGCCAGGATCCTGAGCGAGGAGCTGAAGGCCACCTACATCGCCAGTTCGCTGACCGGCGAAGGCGGCGGTATCGAAGTCGACGGCCACGGCACGGCCATCCTCACCGAAAGCTGCTGGATCAACGCCAACCGCAATCCGGGCCTGGGCAAGGCGCCGATCGAGGCCGAGCTGACGCGGCGCCTCGGCCTGCGCAAGATCATCTGGCTGCCGGGCATCCGCGACAAGGACATCACCGACGCCCATGTCGACTTCTACGCCCGCTTTGTGCGGCCGGGTGTGGTGATCGCCAATCTCGACAACGACCCGCAATCCTACGACCACGCGGTGACCCGCACGCACCTCGACATCCTGAAGAGCGCCTCCGATGCCGACGGCCGCCGCCTGGAAGTCCACACGCTGCCACCGCCGCTGAAGCCGCGCCGCAATGTCTACACCGAGGACAACCCGGATTTTGCCGCCGGCTACATCAACTACCTGCCGATCAATGGCGCGGTGATCGCCCCGCAGTTCGGTGACGCCGCCGCGGACGGCTACTGCCGGGACCTGCTGGCCCGGCTCTATCCGGGACGAAAGGTCGAGCAGCTGGACATCGACCCGATCGCCGCCGGTGGCGGCGGCATCCACTGCGTGACCAAGCAGCTGCCGCGCGTTTGAGGCATCGGGTTGTGTTCACCCTGGGAGCGCGGGCGTCTCGCCCGCATCAAGGCGAAAGCTTTGCTTTCGCCTGACATGACCGGGCGGGAGAGGCTGTGAAGAAATTGGCCGTTTTGATTGGCTCCTTTCGCAGATGAAAGAGATGTGATTCACAGGGTCTGAGAAGAAGGCCGACGAGGTCAGAATGGCACAGGGTCGAAAGG
>Ga0187894_10003872_pt1 | contig 16442 bp, 12 predicted proteins | sample GBC1701081metaG_FD_136650 | JGI IMG/M metagenome (GOLD analysis project Ga0187894, IMG submission 136650) | White microbial mat communities from a lava cave in the Kipuka Kanohina Cave System on the Island of Hawaii, USA - GBC170108-1 metaG ... | reverse complement strand
CGCCAGATCGGGCTGCTCGCCGGCGGCCGCGACGACGGCCTGAGGATCGACCGAGATCAGGTGGCTGGGCGCGAGTTGGCTCAGGCGATCGAGCCAGAAGGCGGTCATCGCCGTCAGCACCCGCCCCTTGTCGGGGATCGGCTCGGCCATCACCACGTCGAAGGCCGACACCCGATCGGAAGCCACCATGAGCAGCCGGCCGTCCCCGGCGTCGTAGAGGTCGCGCACCTTGCCGCCGTGCAGGTGCCGAAGGCCCACCGTCATGTCACGTCCTCCAGATGGTCGAACACCCGCCCGGCGTGGCGGAGCGAGCGCTGCAGGTCGAAGGCCTCGTCGAGGGCGCGGGCCGACACCGCCACCTCCGGGTCGCCTTCCAGCAGCGTGCGGAGATCCTTGCCCTGCTCCGCGGCGGCCACCGCGTTGCGCTGCACCACGCGGTAGGCATCGTCTCGCGCCATGCCGGAGGCGACGAGGGCCAGCAGGACCGGTTGGCTGAACACCAGGCCGTGGCCGGCATCCAGGTTCTCCCGCATCCTGGCCCCGTCCACCTCCAGTCCGTCGACGACTGCGGTCAGGCGCCGCAGCACGTAGTAGGTCAGCAGGCTGGCATCGGGGAGCGCCACTCGTTCCACCGACGAGTGCGAGATGTCCCGCTCGTGCCACAACGCGACGTTCTCGAGACCGGCGCCCAGGTAGCCGCGTGTGAGCCGGGCCAGGCCGGCAAGCCGCTCGCACGTGATCGGGTTCCGCTTGTGGGGCATGGCCGACGAGCCCTTCTGGCCCTTGCGGAAGGGCTCCCGCGCCTCGCCCACCTCGGTCCGCTGCAGATGGCGCACCTCGGTGGCCACCAGCTCGACGGTGGCGCCGACGGAGGCGCACGCCCAGAGGTACTCGGCGTGGCGATCGCGGGCCACGACCTGGGTGGCGGGTACCGGGACGAGGCCGAGCCGCCTGCACACGAACTCCTCGACAGCCGGGTCGATGTTGGAGTAGGTGCCGACCGCGCCCGAAAGCTTGCCGACCGCGATGGCCTGCCGCGCCGCCCGGAGCCGCTGCCGGTCGCGGTCCGCCTGGAGGCACCAGAGGGCCAGCTTGACGCCGAAGGTCGTGGGTTCGGCGTGCATGCCGTGGGTCCGCCCGATGGTCGGCGTGTCGCGGAACTCGAGCGCCCTGCGCCTGAGCGCCCCCACCAGCCCGTCGCTCGCCTCGATCAGCAGGTCGGCCGCTCGGGCCAGGGTGGCGCACAGCGCGGTGTCGACGACGTCGGACGAGGTGAGGCCGTAGTGGACCCATCCCGCCTCCGGCCCGCCCACTGCCGCGTGGACCACGTCGACGAACGCGGCCAGGTCGTGATCGGTCACCGCTTCGCGGGCCTCGACGGCGCGCACGAAGGCGGCGTCCACCACCGGCGCCCGGTCCCGCACGGCCCTGGCGTCGGCCTCGGGCACCACGCCGACCGCCGCCCACCCCTCGACGGCGAGCAGCTCCACCTCGAGCCAGGCGGCCAGCCGCGCCTGGTCGGTCCAGTGAGCGGCCATCGCCGGCCGCGAGTAGCGAGGGATCACCGGTCCACCATCCTCTGGATGGTGGACCGGTGAGTGTTCACGGACCGTCCTCCCGGGCCGGTCAACGGGCGCCCGCGTCGCGGAAGTCGGCCAGGCGGGCGGCCAGGCCGGCGTCGGTCACCGCGAGGATCTCGACGGCCAGGATCCCGGCGTTGGCCGCTCCGTCGATGGCGACGGTGGCCACGGGGATGCCCCGGGGCATCTGGACGGTGGCGTACAGCGCGTCGACGCCACCGAGCGCGCCGCCCGACAGCGGCACACCTATGACCGGCAGCGTCGTCTGGGCGGCGACGGCACCGGCCAGGTGGGCGGCCATCCCGGCCCCGCAGATGAAGACCCCGACACCGTTGGCCCGGGCCGACGACGCGAAGGCGGCCACCTCGGCCGGCGTGCGGTGGGCCGAGAGCACGTGCTCCTCGAACTCCACCCCGAATCGGGACAGCATCTCGCCGGCGCCGCGCATGCGGTCGCCGTCGTTGGGCGAACCCATGAGGATGGCGACCTTCACGCGGCGTCGGCTCCGATGTCGCGCCGGAACTGCATGCCGGCAAAGTGGATCCGATCGATGGCGTGGTAGGCGCGGCGGCGTGCCTCGGGCAGCGTCGGTGCCAGCGCGGTGACGTGCAACTCCCGCCCGCCGCCGGTCAGCAGCCCGCCCCCGGCGTCAGCGGTGGCCGCGGCCCGGAAGACCAGCACCCCATCCATCGCCTCGGCGTCCGCCAGGCCGGTGATGATGTCGCCGGCCACGGCGTCTCGCGGGTACCCGGCTGCCGCGAGGGCGACAGTGACCGCGGCATCGTCGCCCACCGTGACCTCCGGCAGGGGCTGCCCGGTCGCCGCCGCCGCCAGCAACTCGGCCAGGTCGGAGGTCAGGCGGGGGAGGACCGCTTGAGCCTCGGGATCGCCGAAGCGCACGTTGTACTCGAGGATCCTCGGCCCGTCTCCGGTGAGGATGAAGCCGGCGTAGAGCACGCCGCGGTAGTCGATGCCGCGCCGGACCAGCTCGGCCAGGGTCCGGCCGACGGCGTCGGCGACGTCGATCCCGTCGATCTCGGGCACGGGCGAGTACGCCCCCATCCCGCCGGTGTTCGGCCCCACGTCACCCTCGCCCAGGCGCTTGTGGTCGCGGGCCGACGGCAGGAGGGCGAAGTCCCGGCCGTTGCAGACGGCCAGCACCGACAGCTCCGGCCCGGCCAGGCCCTCCTCGATCACCACGGTGCGGCCGGCCGCGCCGAAGGCGGCGCCGGACAGCTTGGCCGCCACGTCATCGGCCGCGGCCGCCAACGAATCGGTGACGAGCACCCCCTTGCCGGCCGCCAGCCCGTCGGTCTTGACGACGTACGGCGGCTCCATGGTCTTCAGGAAGGCCACGGCGGGCGCCACGTCGGTGAACACCGCGTGCCGTGCGGTCGGCACACCCGCGTCTCGCAGCACATCCTTCATCCATGCCTTCGAGCCTTCGAGCCGCCCGCCGTCGGCACCCGGGGCGAAGACCCGGAGGCCCCTGGCCCGGAGGCGGTCGGCCAGGCCGTCCACGACCTCCGCATCGGGGCCGATCACCACCAGGTCGGCGCGGTCGGAGTCGTCGATGACCGTCGCAGTCCGCGCCAGGACGTGGCGCAGCGCGTGCTCCCTGCCCCCGCCGCCGATCACGCAGACCCTCACCGGCTCACACCGGCACGCGGACGTACTGCTCGCGCTCGGGCCCGACGCCGACCAGGCGTATGGGCACGCCGGCCAGGTCCGCCAGCAGCGAGACGTAGTCACGCGCCTCGGACGGGAAGTGGCGCTCGTCGGTGACGCCGCTGAGATCGGCCCGCCAACCGGGCAACTCCTCGTACACCGGGACCGCCTTGTGGAGCTCGGACTGGTGGTAGGGCATGTAGTGGTAGCGGCGGCCGCCGACGTCGTAGGCCACGCAGACCTTGAGGCTGGCCACGGCATCGAGCTTGTCCAGTTTGGTGAGCGCCACCTCGGTGAGTGAGTTCAGCCGGACCGCCTGGCGCAGCATGACGGCATCGAACCAGCCGACGCGCCGCCGCCGCTTGGTGTTGGTGCCGTACTCGCCGCCCCGTTCCACCAGCAGGTCGGCCAGGTCGCCGGTGATCTCGGTGGGGAACGGGCCCGACCCAACCCGGGTGACGTACGCCTTGGCGATGCCGACGACGGAGCCGATGTGGCACGGGCCGATGCCGGCGCCGGTGCAGGCGCCGCCGGCCACCGGGTTCGAGGAGGTGACGTAGGGATAGGTGCCGTGGTCCAAGTCCAAGAACGTCGCCTGGGCGCCCTCCAGCAGCACGTTCTGGCCCGCCTCCATCGCCTCGTGGACCAGTGCCACCGTGTCGCAGATCATCGGTTCGATCCGCGGCGCGTACTGGTGCAGGTAGGTGTCGGCCAACTCCTCGGCCGACACCGGCAGCCGGTTGTAGACCTTGGCGAGGATGGCGTTCTTCTCCTTCAGCACCACGTCGAGCTTCTGGCGAAAGATGCCGGGGTCCAGCAGGTCCTGCACCCGCAGGCCGACCCGGGCCGCCTTGTCGGCGAAGGAGGGACCGATCCCGCTCTTGGTGGTGCCCAGCTTGTTCTGTCCGAGCCGGCGCTCGTAGAGGCGGTCCAGCTCTTGGTGGTAGGGCATGATCAGGTGGGCGTTGCCGCTCACCTTCAGCCGGCTGCAGTCGACACCGCGACCCTCCAGCATGTCGACCTCCGCCAGCAGGACCGCCGGGTCGATGACCACGCCGTTACCGATCACCGGGGTGATGAATCGGTGGAGGACGCCGCTCGGGATCAGCTGGAGGGCGAAGACCTCGCCGCCGACCACGATGGTGTGGCCTGCGTTGTGGCCGCCCTGGTAGCGGACCACGACCTGCATCTCCTTGGCCAGGAGGTCGGTGAGCTTGCCTTTGCCCTCGTCGCCCCACTGGGTCCCCACGACGACGGTGGCCGGCACTTGGCCGACTTTACCGCCGGCCCCGGCACCTGACTGTGGTTGTCAGCGGAGCGACTGAGCCGGCCGGGATTCGGCCTGGCTACTTCAAGATGAGCTCGTCGGCCGACACGTCGACGCGAACGGTGTCGCCGTCGCCGTAGCGACCCTCGAACAGCCCCACGGCGAGGGCGTCACCGATGCTTCGCTGGATCAGGCGCTTCAGGGGTCGGGCACCGTAGGAGGGGTCATGACCGGTGTGGGCCAGCCACGCCCGCGCATGCGGGGTCACTTCCAGGCGCAGATGCCGAGCCTCGAGCCGGCGCTGCAGGTGGCGCAGCTGGATGTCGACGACGGCGGCCAGATCCTCCTCGGTGAGGGCTCGGAAGCGGACGATCTCGTCGATGCGGTTCAGGAACTCGGGTTTGAACGTGTCGCGCGGATCACCGGGCAGGTTCGACGTCATGATCACCACGGCGTTGGTGAAGTCGACGGTGCGACCCTGGCCGTCGGTCAGCCGCCCGTCGTCGAGCACCTGGAGCAGGATGTTGAAGACCTCGGAGTGGGCCTTCTCCACCTCGTCCAGCAGCACGACGCTGTAGGGCCGGCGGCGCACGGCCTCGGTCAGCTGTCCCCCCTCGTCGTACCCGACGTAACCGGGCGGGGCGCCGATGAGGCGGGCCACGCTGTGCTTCTCCATGTACTCGCTCATGTCGATCCGGACCATGGCCCGCTCGTCGTCGAAGAGGAAGTCGGCCAGCGCCTGCGCCAGCTCGGTCTTGCCCACCCCGGTGGGGCCGAGGAAGAGGAACGAGCCGATCGGCCGTCCGGGATCGCCGAGGCCGGCGCGCGACCTGCGGATGGCGTTGGCCACCGCGGCGACGGCCTCGTCCTGGCCGACCACGCGTTCGTGCAGCTCGTCCTCCATCCGGACGAGCTTGTCGACCTCGCCCTCGAGCAGCCGGCGCACGGGCACGCCGGTCCAGCGGGCCACCACCTCGGCCACGTCCTCGGCGTCGACCTCCTCTTTCAGCATCTTCTGGGTCGACTGCAGCTCGGCCAGCCGGGCGGTGGCCTCTTCGATGCGTCGCTCCAGGCCGGGAACGATGCCGTAGCGGATCTCTGCCGCCCGCTCCAGGTCGTGCTCCCGCTCGACCGCCGATCGCTTGGCCTCCAACTCCTCCTTGAGCTGCCGGATGGCGCCGATGGCCTGCTTCTCGGCCTGCCAGTGGCCCTTCATGGCGTCGGACCGCTCGCGCAGGTTGGCCAGCTCCTGCTCCAGCTTCTCGAGCCGCTCCTGGGACGCGACGTCGGTCTCTTTGGCCAGCGCCACCCGTTCGATCTCCAACTGCCGCATGCGGCGTTCCACCACGTCGATCTCCGTCGGCATCGAGTCGATCTCGATGCGCAGTCGACTGGCCGCCTCGTCCATCAGGTCGATCGCCTTGTCCGGCAGGAAGCGGCCCGTCACATACCGATCGGACAGCACCGCGGCAGCGACCAGCGCGGCGTCCTGGATGCGGACGCCGTGGTGGACCTCGTAGCGCTCCTTCAGGCCGCGCAGGATGGCGATGGAGGCCTCGACCGGCGGCTCGCCCACGTAGACCTGCTGGAACCGGCGCTCGAGGGCCGCGTCCTTCTCGATGTGCTTGCGGTATTCGTCGAGAGTGGTGGCGCCGATCATGCGCAGTTCGCCGCGGGCCAGCATCGGCTTGATCATGTTGCCGGCGTCCATGGCCCCTTCGGCCGCTCCGACCCCCACAATCGTGTGCACCTCGTCGACGAAGGTGATGACCTCGCCCTGTGCGTCGGCGATCTCCTTGAGCACCGCCTTCAGGCGCTCCTCGAACTCGCCGCGGTACTTGGAGCCGGCGACCATGGCACCGAGGTCGAGGGACAGGAGCCGACGGTTCCGCAGGCTCTCGGGCACGTCCCCCTCGGCGATGCGCCGAGCCAGACCGTCCACGATGGCGGTCTTCCCTACGCCGGGCTCGCCGATCAGGACGGGGTTGTTCTTGGTTCGGCGCGACAGCACCTGCACCACCCGGCGGATCTCCTCGTCACGACCGATCACCGGATCGAGCCGCCCCTGGCGGGCCTCCTCGGTCAGGTCCCGTCCGTACTTCTCGAGGGCCTGGTACTGCTCCTCGGGGTTCTGGCTGGTGACCCGGTGACTGCCTCGTACGTCTCGGAGGGCGGTGAGCAACTCGTCGCGGGTGGTCCCGAGCCGGTCGGCCAACGCCAGCATGAGGTGCTCGATCGACAGGTACTCGTCGCCGAGGTCGCTCCGCTCGCCGCCGGCCCGCTGCAGCGCGTCACGCAGGTCCCGGCTCATCTGCGGCTCCGAGCCGTAGGCCCGCGGCAGCTTGGCGAGCACCTCGTTGAGCCGCGCCCGGGCGGCGGGCGGCGCCACACCGACCTTCTGCAGCACGGGCAGGACGACGGTGCCGTCCTGGGCCAGGAGGGCCAGCAGCACGTGCTCCGGCGTCACCTCGGGATGGCTGGCGCCCCGGGCCGCCGCCATTGCCGCGTTGACGGCCTCGGTGGTCTTGAGCGTCCAGCGGTTTGGATCGATCGCCATGGAGACCTCTCAATCGGCAGCGAAGGAAAGCTGACAATGACTCTAGCAACTTCGGTCCGAGAGGGGCGGCGGCGGCGCCGGGTCGCCCGCCGCATTTATCACCGCGGCGCGGCAAAGTGTGTGCACCCGGCGCAAGTGTGAAACGATGACCCGGAAATCCTGGTGCCCGAGCACTGCCCCGGTCGAGGCGGGGTACAGCGACAGACAAGTGGCGTTCACGGGCCGGCGGCGGCCGGCCCGTGGCACGACAGAGGAGAAACCTTTGAAGCGACCGTTGGCGTTACTCGCAAGCACGCTGTTGGCCACCTCGGCCACGACGATGGTTTCGTTGGCCGCGCCTGCGGGCGCCCAGGTCAACGCGCCCGATGCGGACTACCGCGGCTACAGCACCGGCAGCGTCGCCCATGTCGGCGTGCTCGGCGGGGTCGCCCTCGGTGGTGGCGGCCTGCTCGGCGGCCTCGGTGGCCTGCTCGGCGGCCTCGGCGGCCTGCTCGGCGGCCAGGTGGCCGACGTGGAGCTGGGCTTCTCGGGCGCGACGGTGGCGTCCAAGGGAACCGGCGGTGTGACCTTCGGGCCCGGCGCGGCGGCGGGCACGGTGGTCAACGAGTACGGCCAGGTCGTCCAGCCCACGCTGCCGAACAGTGGGGATGCGAACCTTCGCGGCGACCGCAGCTTCGGCCGCGGCTCGTCGCTCGAGGTGGGCCTCCTGAACAGCCTGCCGAACGACGCCAACCAGCTCATCCTCTCCGGCAAGGCGCGGGCCTCGGCCCCGCCCTCGACAGACCTCATCCGCCAGGAGATCGGCCCGATCAAGCTCGAAGGGCTCGCCTACGCCTCGCTGCTGCGCGGGGAGGCCCAAGCCCGCTTCCGGGACGACCGCAACTGCGCCGTCGGCCAGCCCCTGAGCTTCGGGACCGGCTACGCCGCAGCCGCCCAGCTCCTGGGCAGCGGGGGTGCCGCCAACGCGCCCTTCACCAACTCCGTGCTGGCCACCACGGGCTCCGGACCGGAGCGCCAGGTGTCGCAGTCACGATCGATCACGCAGCTGATCCCGCAGGTCGACGTGAACGGCCGCAAGATCGGTGACAACTTCGGCCTCATGACCGAGACCCGCCAGACGATCGCCCCGGTCACGCTGTTCGCCGGCCTGCCCACCCAGATCACCCTCGAGTTCCTCGGGGAGTGGGTGCTCCGAGCCGTCGCCACCGGCGTCGGCGGCGCCGCCGGCAACTACGTCTTCTACGGCCCCGGGACCGTCACCCCCTCGACCCCGGTCGTGCGGATCATCTCCGGTCTCAGCCCGGCGCTGGGCAACGTCCTCGAGGTCACCCTCCAGCAACTGCTCGGCAACACCGGCCTGGTCATCCCGCTCCCCGGGATCGCCGAGATCGCCCTCGGCGAGGACCCGCGGGCCATCGGTGGCATCGCCAACACGGCGCCCACGCTGGGTAGCGACGGCACCCTGGCCGCCGGTGCGGTCGATGTCGCCCGCGTCACGCTGCTCGACGGCAGCCTTCTGGACGTGCGCCTCGGCCACATGGAGGCCCGTGCCCAGGTGCCGGTGGGTGGCGTCCAGTGCCGCCTCCCGATCACCAAGACGGCCGACAAGCAGACCGTGAACGCCGGTGACCAGTTCACCTACACCGTGGCGGTGACCAACCCCTTCGCCGACTGCACGCTGAACAACGTCCGCCTCGTCGACACCATCTCGGTGCCCGCCGGTGTGCGGTACTCGATCGTCGGCACCAACCCGCAGGCCACCTCGGTGGCCGGCGGGGTGATCACCTTCAACGACATCGGTGCGATCGCCCCGAATGCCACCCGGAACGTCACCATCACCGTGCAGGTCGCCGCCAACTCCGGCGGCGGGCTGTTCACCAACACGGCCCGGGCGACAGGGACCTGTGCCACGGGCACGGGCCAGGGCTCAGCCCGGATCGATGTGAACACCTTCGGCGAGGTGACCGTCGAGCTCCCACGGGCCGGTGGCCCGGCCGAGCTCCCACGTACCGGGATCACCGAGCTCCCTCAGACGCCGGCCGCCGCTCCTCGGGAGCTGCCCCGCACCGGCGGGTCGACGTCGACCGCCCTGTTCGCCGGGCTACTGCTCGGCGCCGCCGTCCTGGTGCGGCGAGCCGTGCGGTCGACCAGCGCGACCTGACAGGGAGTTCCAAGCTGACTACGTTCTGACCCTGTGGAGGTGGGCCACAGGGTCAGAACTCTTTTCGCGCTGCTGACGGCCGCGGTCGCCATCGCGGCCGTGCCGGCTCCGGCGGCGGGCGCGCCCGGTGCCGGCGAGCGCTCGGCACTGATCGTCGGGGTCAGCCGCCACGCCGGAGGCAGGCCGGTCGGCACGGTGGGCGGTGCCGGTGATGCCCGGGCCCTCCAGGAGGCGTTGCGCCGGGCCGGCTGGCGAGACGACCAGATGCGCGTGCTGATCGACGCAGGCGCAACCGCGGCGGCCATCCGCGACGGCATCTCGTGGCTGTACAACCGCAGCACCGAGTCGTCGTTCTCGATCTTCAGCTACTCGGGCCACACCTTCCAGCGGGACGGCGACCCCGACCGGGACGGTGAGGCCCTCGACGAGTTCCTCGTGCCCTACGACACCGCCAACATCATGGCCGACCGCGAGGTGGCCGAGCGCCTGCGACCGATCCGGGGCTGGTTGTGGGCAAACTTCGCCGGTTGCGAGGCGGCAGGCTTCGACGAGGCCGGGCTCTCGGGCCCGCAGCGCTTGGTGACCGCATCGTCGGCTGAGCCGGAGAAGTCGTACGAGCGCCCGGACTGGAAGATGTCGGTCTTCGTCGGCCTGCTGGTCGACGAGGCCATACTGCGCAACCGGGGCGACGCCAACGGCGACGGGGCCGTGTCGATCCAGGAGGCGTTCGCCTACGCCGCCCGGGAGGCGCCGGCCATGACGGCGACCCAGTCGAGGGGCCCGCAGAACCCGCAGCTCTTCGGGGGCGACGGCCAGCCCTGGTACCTCGGCACACCGCCACCACCGCCGGCGCCTGCTCCTGTGCCCGGCCCCCCGCCGCGCCAGAGGCTCTGCATCGCCTTCCTCTGTCTCTGACGAGAACACGACCCGAGCCGGAGGCTCGGGTCTGGGCTGCGCTAGCTCCGGGGCCGGTACGGCGCCGGCGCGCGGCTCACCGGTACGAGGTCCCGACGGTACTGGCGGTGGATGCGTTCGACGGCTTCGCGGGCCTCCTGACGGGCGTCGAGCACCTGTTGGCGAAGCCGGTCGTTCTCCTCTTCGAGGACCAAGACCCGCCGGACACCTTCGAGGTTCAGCCCGGCTGCCGTGAGCTGGTGGATCCGATGGAGTCGCTCGATGTCCCGCTCGCTGTACCGGCGGCTCCCACCGCCGGTGCGGGCCGGGTCGACCAGACCCTTGCGCTCGTAGATGCGCAGTGTCTGGGGATGGACGCCGGCCAGCTCGGCGGCCACCGAGATGACGTAGACCGCTCGGCGGCTCCGGTCGCCGCTCGCGCTCACCGGGCCCGACCTCCCGGGCCGCTCACTCGACCCCGAGGTGGCTGCGTGGGGACTCCAAGCCGGTGGCGGCCAGAGCCTCGACGGCACCCCGCTGCGCTTCGGTCAGCTTGGGCGGCACGGCCACCTCGACGGTGACAAGCAGGTCTCCGGTGCCGCCCGGTCCGGGCCCGCCGCGGCTCTTTACCCGGAAGGTGCGGCCCGGCCGGGTGCCGGGCGGGATTCGGACGGTGACCGGCCCGTCGAGGGTCGGGACCTTGACGGTGGCGCCGAGCGCCGCCTCGGGGAAGGTGACCGGCACGGTCAGGGTGAGGTCGTTGCCCTTGCGGCCGAACAGTTCGTGCGCCGCGACGCGAACGTTGACGAACAGGTCTCCGGGCGGGCCACCGCTGTGACCGGCTCCACCGCGGGCCTTGAGGCGAATGCGCTGACCGTCCTCGACACCAGCAGGCACGCGCACCTTCACCGTGCGAGCGCGTCGCTCGACGCCCGAGCCCTGGCATTGGCGGCAGGGTGTCTCCACCTTCATCCCGGTGCCGCCGCAGTCCCGGCACGGCGACGACAACGAGAACAGGCCCTGGTTGTCATCACGGACACCGCGCCCGCCGCAGGTCGAGCAGATGACCGGCGAGGTCCCGGGTGCCGCGCCCGTGCCGCTGCAGTTCCCGCAGGTTGCGTCGCTGGTGACGTTGACGGTGGTCGTGACGCCCTCGATGGCGTCGACGAACGACAGGTGCAGCGAGGCTTCGAGGTCTTCTCCCCGCCGCGGCCCGGCCCCGGCGCCGGGTCGACGACCGGTGCGGCCGAAGAGCCCGCCGAGTAGATCGCCCAGGTCGTCGACGCGGAAGGTGGTAGCGCCGGGCGCCGGCCCACCCCGGGGGGTGCCGAAGCCGGCGGCCGCCGGACCGAGCCGGCGGACCTCGTCGTACTCCTTGCGCTTGGCGGTGTCGCCCACCACGTCGTAGGCGGCCGACACCTCCTTGAAGCGCTCCTCGGAGCCCGGGTTGGCGTCGGGGTGATACTGCTTGGCCAGGCGCCGGTAGGCGCGGGCCAATTCCTTCTCCGTCGCCGTCGGGCCGACGCCGAGCACCTTGTAGTAGTCCTTCTCGAACCACTCTCGCTGTGGCGGCACGGATCTCCTCGGCTCGCCCCCGCTAACCCTTGACCTTCACCATGGCCGGGCGCAGCACGCGGCCCTTCCACCGGTACCCGGCCCGGAGCACCTCGAGGACCTCGGGCTCCCGCCCGCCGTCGTCGGCCTCGTGCTGTACGGCGTCGTGCTCGTTCGGATCGAAGGTCTGGCCGGCCGGGTCCAGCCGCTCCAGGCCGACGCCGCCGAGCACGTCGAGCATCGAACGGTGCACAGGGTCCAGCCCAACTGCGCCGTGGGCCAGAGCCAGGTCAAAGGTGTCGAGCACCGGCAGCAACTGGGTTACCAGATCCTCGGCAGCCCGCTCCCGCTGCTCGAGCTGCTGCTTGACGATCCGCTTCTTGTAGTTCTCGAACTCCGCCTGCAGCCGGCGCAGCCGGTCGAGGTAGTCGTCCCGCTCAGCCGCCAGCTTCGTCAGCTCCTCGTCGCCGGGGGTGGCCTCCGTCTCCCCGGGGCCCTCCGGTGCCGCGCCGGGGCCGGCCCCGGCCATGGCCGCCGACAGCTCGGCCTCGGCCTCGGCGACGGCGTCCTCCTCGGCCGCAGCCACCGGCTCGTGGCCGGCGGCCGCCGTCGCTCCTCGGCTGCTCCGCGGCGGCGGCCACTGCCGTGGGAGCCGCGGTGGAGTGCTGCTCATCGGTGCACCATCTCTCGGATGGTGCACCGATGATTGCCGGTGGAGCGGCCTCCCGGGCCGCTCACGGGCGGTCCTCGTCGATGATCTCGGCGTCGACCACCTCGTCGTCGTTGGGCGCGGTGGTGCCGCCGCTCTGGTCCTGCGCGGCCTGCTCGTAGAGCCGCTGGGCGAAGGTCTGGCTGGCCGCCATCAGCTGGTCGGTGGCCTTGCGGATCAGCTCGATGTCGCTGCCGGGCAGCGCCGCCTTGAGCTCCGAGAGGCCGGACTCCACTCGCTCCTTCTCGTCGCCCTCCAGGCGGCTGCCCTGGTCCCGCATCAACTTCTCGGTCTGGTACACCAGGTTCTCGGCGGTGTTGCGGACCTCGGCCTCGTCGCGACGTTGGCGATCGTCCTCGGCGTGGGCCTCGGCGTCACGCACCATCCGGTCGATGTCGCGCTTGTCGAGCGACGACTGGCCGGTGATGGTCATCGACTGCTGCTTGCCGGTGGCCCGGTCCTTGGCCGAGACGTGCACGATGCCGTTGGCGTCGATGTCGAAGGTGACCTCGATCTGCGGGATGCCGCGCGGCGCCGGCGGCAGGTCGACGAGCTGGAACTTGCCGAGCGTCTTGTTGTAGTTCGCCATTTCACGTTCGCCTTGCAGGACGTGGATCTCCACCGATGGCTGCATGTCCTCGGCCGTGGTGAAGACCTCGGACCGCCGCGTCGGAATGGTCGTGTTGCGCTCGATCAGGCGGGTCATGATGCCGCCCTTGGTCTCGATCCCGAGCGACAGCGGCGTGACGTCGAGCAGCAGCACGTCCTTCACGTCGCCCTTCAGCACGCCGGCCTGGATGGCGGCGCCGACGGCCACCACCTCGTCGGGGTTCACGCCCTTGTGCGGCTCCTTGCCGGTGAGGCTCTGCACCATCTCCTGGATGGCGGGCATGCGGGTGGAGCCACCGACCATGATCACGTGCTCGATGTCACCCTTGGTGAGGCCGGCATCCTTGATGGCCTGGTTGAACGGGCCTTTGCATTTCTCCACCAGGTCCGCGGTGAGCTCCTGGAACTTCGAGCGCGAGAGCTTGAGGTCCAGGTGCTTCGGGCCCTCGCTGGTGGCGGTGATGAAGGGCAGGTTGACCTGGGTCTCCTGCACCGCCGACAGCTCGATCTTGGCCTTCTCGGCGGCTTCCTTGAGGCGCTGGAGGGCCATGTTGTCCTTGCCCAGGTCCACACCGTCGGTGTTCTTGAACGACGTGACCAGCCAGTCGATGACCCGCTGGTCCCAGTCGTCCCCGCCGAGCTTGACGTCGCCGTGGGTCGCCTTCACCTCGAAGACACCCTCGCCGATCTCCAGGACCGACACGTCGAACGTGCCGCCCCCGAGGTCGAAGACCAAGATGGTCTGGTCGGCGCCCTGCTTGTCCATTCCATAGGCCAGCGCGGCCGCGGTGGGCTCGTTGATGATTCGGAGCACCTCCAGGCCCGCCACCTGGCCCGCCTCCTTGGTGGCGGTGCGCTGTGCGTCGTTGAAGTAGGCCGGAACTGTGATGACCGCCTGAGTCACCGTGTCACCGATATAGGCCTCGGCGTCCCGCTTGAGCTTTTGCAGGATGCGGGCCGAGATCTCCTGCGCGTTGTACTTCTTGCCGTCGATGGGCACGTTCCAATTGGTGCCCATCTGCCGCTTGACCGAGCGGATGGTCCGGTCCGGATTGGTGATGGCCTGGCGCTTGGCCACCTCGCCCACCAGGACCTCGCCGGACTTGGAGAAGCCGACCACCGAGGGGGTGGTGCGACCTCCCTCGGCGTTGGGGACCACGACCGGCTCCCCCGCTTCGAGGATGCTGACGACCGAGTTGGTGGTGCCGAGGTCGATGCCGACCGCCTTGGCCATGTGGGTGCCTCCGGGCTTGGGAACGGGGTGCCGGCGGGTCCCGCCACATCGTGCGGACGGCCGGCTGACGGGTCCCAGAGTAGCAAACTTGAGTGCCTTCGAATCAAGTCGGCGCCCGCTACCGTTCGGGCGTGGCCATCCTCGTCCTCCTGCGTCATGGGCAGAGCACGATGAATCGCGACAACCGCTACACGGGGTGGCAGGAGTGCGACCTGTCGCCACTGGGCGAGGAGGAGTCGCGCCAGGCCGGCCGGCTCATGACAGAGGCTGGGCTGCGCTTCGGCGTGGTCCACACCTCGCTCCAACTCCGTTCCATCCGGACGGCCAATCTGTCCCTGCAGGTGATGGACCAGCTCTGGGTCCCCGTCCGCCGTCACTGGCGGCTGAACGAGCGCCACTACGGTGCGCTCGAGGGGCTGGACAAGAAGCAGACGGCGGCCGAGCACGGTGCCGAGCAGGTTCGGTGGTGGCGCCGGAGCTGGGACCATCGTCCGCCGCCGGTGGAGTGGGACGATCCTCGCCACCCGCGCTTCGACCGGCGCTACGCCGTCGTGCCGCCCGACGTCCTGCCAAGCGGTGAGTGCCTGAAGGACGTCGTCGGCCGCGTACTGCCGTACTGGCACGACTGGATCGTGCCGGACCTGCGAGCCTGCGAGCCCGTCCTCGTTGCGGCCCACGGCAACAGCCTCCGGGCGCTGGTCAAGCACCTCAAGCGCATCGGCGACACCGAGATCCCCGGCCTCGAGATCCCCACCGGTGTGCCATGGGTCTTCGAGATCGGGCCGGACCTGCAGGTCGAGTCCGATCGATTGCTGGGCGATCAGGCCGACATCGCCGAGCGAGCCGAAGCGGTGGCCCGCCAGGCGGAGGCCCCTGCCGGCTGACGGTCGCCGACGAGAGGTTCGCGACACAGACGCGTACGCGACGTGTAATACGCGTTCAACAGGCCCGACACGGCCGCTCGTTAAGGTCCCGCCGGGACGAACGAGAGGGAGGGCACATGCGACGACGGGCCGCGTTCGTGGGGGTGGCCGTGGCGGCGGTGGCGGGGTGGGCGGCGCCGGCCTGGGCGCAGGCGGACGTCAGCGCCGCCGACGTGCAGGTCAACCTCGACAACGCCTTCGTGCTCCTGTCCGCCGTGCTGGTCATCTTCATGCAGGCAGGCTTCGCGCTGGTCGAAGCGGGGCTCACGCGGGCCAAGAGCGTGGCCAACATCATGATGAAGAACCTGATGGACTTCGCCGCCGGGGTGGTGGCGTTCTTCGCGGTCGGCTACGCCATCGCCTTCGGAGCCGGCAACGACTTCTTCGGCTCCAAGGGCTGGTTCCTGGGCGACGGCGCCTTCCAGTACGGCACCTTGACCATGCCGGTCACGTTCATCTTCCAGGTGGCCTTCGCGGCGACGGCGGCGACCATCGTGTCGGGCGCCATGGCCGAGCGGACGAAGTTCAAGAGCTACTTCGTCTACAGCATCGCCATCTCGGCCTTCATCTACCCGGTGGTCGTGCACTGGAACTGGGGCGGCGGGTGGCTGGCCCAGCTGGGCACGCCCTTCCACGACTTCGCCGGCTCCACCATGGTCCACAGCGTGGGTGGGTGGGCTGCGCTGATGGGCGCCGTCATCCTGGGGCCCCGGATCGGCAAGTACGGCGCCGACGGCAAGCCCCGGGCCATCCTCGGGCACTCCATCCCCTTCGCAGTTCTCGGCACGCTCGTGCTGCTGGTGGGCTGGTACGGGTTCAACCCCGGCTCGGAGCTGGCCGCCGACGGGGCTATCGGCGGCATCGCGCTGACCACCACGCTGGCCGCGGTGGCCGGTGCCATCGTCGCCATGCTCGTCATCCGGGCCAAGACCGGCAAGCCCGACGTCGCTATGACCTGCAACGGCATGCTGGCCGGCCTGGTCAGCATCACGGCGGGAACGGCGGCGGTGAACGCGGCCAGCGCCCTGCTCATCGGCGCCATCGGCGGTGTGCTGGTGGTGGCCAGCGTGTTGTTCTTCGACCGGGTACGGGTGGACGACCCTGTGGGCGCCATCTCGGTGCACGGCGTGTGCGGCGCCTGGGGCACCATCGCCGTCGGGCTGTTCGCCCGGGAGGACAGCGACTTTTGGAGCCAGGGCCTGCTCTTCGGCGGCGGCGCCGACCAGTTGGTCAGCCAGCTCATCGGGGTGGTGGCGGTGTTCGCCTTCGTCACCGTGGCCGCCGGG
>Ga0187894_10003871_pt1 | contig 16448 bp, 17 predicted proteins | sample GBC1701081metaG_FD_136650 | JGI IMG/M metagenome (GOLD analysis project Ga0187894, IMG submission 136650) | White microbial mat communities from a lava cave in the Kipuka Kanohina Cave System on the Island of Hawaii, USA - GBC170108-1 metaG ... | reverse complement strand
GTCGGCGGCACCGGCATCGGCTACTTCGTCTGGAACGAGTGGAACAACCTTTCGATCGCCAACATCATCACCGCGATCCTCTTGATCGGCGTGATCGGCATGCTGCTCGATCAGCTACTCGCGCGCATCGGCCGCGCCGTGACTTATCCGGAGTAGGGCGATGCCGCAGCGCGAGGAACGCCCGCTCATCCGCGCCGAGGCGATCGCCAAGACGTTCGGCGGCGCCGCGCTCACCGCCGTGTTCGAAAATGTCTGGTTCGACGTGAAGCGCGGCGAGTTCGTCGTGCTCATCGGCCATTCCGGCTGCGGCAAGACGACGATCTTGAACATCCTCGCCGGCCTCGACGTGCCGTCCTCGGGCGTGGTCCTCGTCGACGAGCGCGAGATCGACGGGCCGAGCCTCGACCGCGCGGTGATCTTCCAGAGCCACGCGCTGATGCCGTGGATGAGCGTGCAGGCCAACATCGCCTTCGCCGTGCATTCGCGCTGGCCGAAGTGGCCGCGCGGCAAGGTGAAGGCGCATGTCCAGAAATTCGTCGATCTCGTGGGGCTCACCGGCAGCGAGAAGAAGAAGCCGGCGCAGCTCTCGGGCGGCATGAAGCAGCGCGTCGGCATCGCGCGCGCTCTCTCGATCGAGCCCAAGATGCTGCTGATGGACGAGCCGTTCAGCGCGCTCGATGCGCTGACGCGCGGCACGCTGCAGGACGAAGTGCTGCGCATCTGCCAGACCACGAACCAGACCGTGTTCATGATCACGCACGACGTCGATGAGGCGATCCTGCTCGCCGACCGCATCGTGCTGATGACCAACGGCCCGCGCGCCAAGATCGCCGAGATCGTCGTCAACACGATGCCGCGCGAGCGCACGCGGCACGACATGCACAAGCACCCGCACTACTACCGAATGCGCAACCACATCATCGAATTCCTCGTCGATCGATCCAAAACGTTCGACCAGGAGATCGCGACGCGCGGCTACGATGCCAAACATCCGCCGCAGGTCTCGCCGGGCATTGCCGAACCCGCATTGGCCGCGAGCCAGCCGATTCCCATCACCGCCCTGCGCGCCGGGGGCGGTGACCAAATTCCGGGCCGCCGCCAAGCCTGAGCGGCGCCCTCCTTCCCACAAGAAACCGAGCAAACGGAGGATACGCCGTGAAGCGCGAGCAACTGACCGAGAAGATTCTCGACGCCAAGCGGGCGAAGGGCCTTTCCTGGAAGGCGATCTGCAAGGAGATCGGCGGCAATTCGCCGGTGCTGATCACGGCCGCGCTGCTGGGCCAGATGCGGCTCGATCCGGCGCAGGCCGAAAGGGCCGCGAAGCTCTTCAAGCTCTCGCGCGACGAGGCCGCGATGCTCACCGAGACGCCCTATCGCGGCTCGTTGCCCCAAGTGCCGCCCACCGATCCGCTGATCTACCGCTTCTACGAGCTGGTGCAGGTCTACGGCACCACCTGGAAAGCGCTGATCGAGGAGGAGTTCGGCGAAAACGGCCGCCCGGCCGACGGCATCATGAGCGCCATCGATTTCGACATGACGATCGAGAAGCAGCCCGATCCCAAGGGCGACCGCGTGAAGATCGCGATGACCGGAAAATTCTTGCACTACAAGCGCTACTGAAGACGCGCAAACGGCCTCAGAAAATCTCTCCGCGCCGCTCAGAAATATTCCGTTGAACGGGCGGGGATGCGCCGTAGGATAGGCGCACGTGAAGACGGTGGTTCGACGGAATTCGAACCCGCGGATGGTTTGAGCGAGCAGCTTGCACCGCGTCATCAAATGCTAAAGCGCCACGAAGTCGCTCTTCGTGGTCGTGCAACCGACGTCAACGGAGACGCGATATGGCTGTTTTCGCCGCCCTCGTCCTCGCCCTGCTGAGCATCGCCGAAAGCCGCGCGCCGGCCGAAGCGGCGTGCTGTCCGGTGTTCTAGGGCACTTTTCCCGCACTCGAACGTTTGCCACCCAGGCCGCTCGACTGCCCCGGTCACCGAAATGCGCGCGCTTGGCATGGCCGTTCCATCCCGCCACAATCAGTCTGGAAGGAAGCCAAACATGAACCGGCGTTTCGTGATTGCGCGGGCGGCCGCGGCCGCGCTCACCTCGGCTCTCGTGTTTGCCGGACCCGCGACGGCTGCGGACCAGAAGCTCCTCAACGTCTCCTACGATCCCACGCGCGAGCTCTATCAGGAGGTAAACGCGGCCTTCGCCAAATACTGGAAGGAGAAGAAGGGCGATACCGTCACGATCCAGCAATCGCATGGCGGCTCCGGCCGGCAGGCCCGCTCGGTCATCGACGGGCTCGAAGCGGATGTCATCACGCTGGCGCTCGCCTACGACATCGACGCCATCGCCGAGCGCGGCCTGATCGCCAAGGATTGGCTGAAGCGCCTCCCCAACAATAGCGCGCCCTACACCTCGACGATCGTGTTCCTGGTGCGGAAGGGCAATCCCAAGAACATCAAGGATTGGGGCGATCTCGCAAAGCCCGGCATCCAGGTGATCACGCCCAATCCCAAGACCTCGGGCGGGGCGCGCTGGAACTATCTCGCGGCCTGGGGCTATGCACTGAAGCAGTTCGGCAACGACGAAGCCAAGGCCGAGAAATTCGTGGCGGACATCTATAAGAATGTGCCCGTGCTCGACACCGGCGCGCGCGGCTCCACCATCACCTTCACGCGCCGCAATATCGGCGACGTGTTCCTCTCCTGGGAGAACGAGGCCTTCCTCGCGGTGAAGGAATTCGGCCCCGACAAATTCGAGATCGTGGTGCCGAGCGTCAGCGTCCTCGCCGAGCCTAGCGTCGCCGTCGTCGACAAGGTCGTCGACAAGCGCGGCACGCGCGCGCTGGCCGAGGAATACCTGCGCTTCCTCTACTCGAACGACGGCCAGTCGATCGCGGCCAAGCACTATTATCGCCCGCGCAACCCCGAGGCCGCGGCCAGGAACAAGGAGCGCTTCCCCGAGGTGGCCCTGTTCACCATCGACGACGTGTTCGGCGGATGGGCGGCCGCGCAGAAGAAGCACTTCGACGAGGGCGGCATCTTCGACCGCATCTACAAGGCGAAAGGCCGCTAGCCGCATGGCGGGGGCAGCGGCGGCGGTGAGCACGCGGAGCGCACGCGCGCGCAATGCCGTCATCCCGGGTTTCGGGCTGACGATGGGCATCACGCTCACCTGGCTCTCGCTGCTGGTGCTGATCCCGCTTGCGGGCCTGTTCCTGAAGTCCGCGACGATCGGCTGGGATCAGTTCTGGGCGACGGTCTCGAACGACCGCGTCGTGGCCTCGCTGAAGCTGAGCTTCGTCGCGTCTTTCGCGGCGGCGGCGGTGAACGCGATCTTCGGCTTCGTCGTCGCCTGGGTGCTGGTGCGCTACGAATTTCCGGGCCGGCGCGTCGTCGATGCCATCGTCGACGTGCCGTTCGCGCTGCCCACGGCGGTGGCCGGCATCGCGCTCACCGCGCTCTATGCCGAGAACGGGTGGATCGGCAGCCTCTTCGCGCCGCTCGGCATCAAGATCGCGTTCACGCCGGTGGGCGTGTTCCTGGCGCTGATCTTCGTCGGCCTGCCCTTCGTCGTGCGCACGGTCCAGCCCGTCCTGCAAGACCTCGAGGCCGAGATCGAGGACGCCGCCGCCTCGCTCGGCGCCACGCGCTTCCAGACCTTCGCGCGCATCATTTTCCCGGCGGTGCTCCCGGCGCTCACCACCGGCTTCGCGCTGGCCTTCGCACGCGCGGTCGGCGAATACGGCTCGGTGATCTTCATCGCCGGCAATATCCCGTTCGTCTCCGAGATCGCGCCGCTGCTCATCGTCGTGAAGCTCGAGGAATACGCCTATGGCGAGGCGACGGCGATTGCCGCGGTGATGCTCGTCATCTCCTTCGCCTGCCTGCTGGTGATCAATCTGCTGCAGCGCTGGTCGCGGGTGCGGGGCTAGCGATGCAGGCACCCGCCGCCGCAACGGTCGAGTCGGCGCTTCTCGCGCCGAACGTGCGCACCGAATCGCGCGGGGTGCGCATCGCGCTCACGCTGGTGGCGCTCGCGTTCCTCGGCCTCTTCATCGTGCTGCCGCTGATCGGCGTGCTCTACGAGGCGCTGCGCGGCGGCGTCAAAGCCTATTTCGACGCGATCTCGGAGCCGGTGGCGGTGAGCGCCATCACGCTGACGCTGATCGTCGCCGTGATCGCGGTGCCGCTCAACCTCGTCTTCGGCGTGATCGCGGCCTGGGCCATCGCCAAGTTCGAGTTCCGCGGCAAGAGCCTCTTGATCACGCTGATCGACCTGCCGTTCTCGGTCTCGCCGGTCATCTCGGGCCTCATCTTCGTGCTGCTGTTCGGCCTCCAGGGCTGGCTCGGCTCCTGGCTCCAGGAACACGATGTCAAGATCATCTTCGCCGTGCCCGGCATCGTGCTGGCGACCATGTTCGTGACCTTCCCGTTCGTGGCGCGCGAGCTGATCCCGCTGATGCAGGAGCAGGGAACGCAGGACGAGGAAGCGGCGATCTCGCTCGGCGCCGGCGGCTGGCAGACCTTCCGCCGCGTCACGTTGCCCAACATCAAATGGGGCCTGCTCTATGGCGTTCTGCTCTGCAATGCGCGGGCCATGGGCGAATTCGGGGCGGTTTCGGTCGTTTCCGGCCACATCCGCGGGCAGACGAACACCATCCCGCTGCACGTTGAAATCCTGTACAATGAATACAATTTCGTAGCGGCATTCGCGGTGGCATCACTGCTGGCTTGCCTGGCCTTAGTCACGCTGGTCGCCAAGGCATTCGTGGAATGGAAGCTTCGCGGCGGCGCGGACGAAAGGCGGCGCTAGATGAGCATCGAAATCAAGCGCCTCACCAAACGGTTCGGCGACTATGCCGCGCTCGACGGAATCGATCTTTCCGTGGGCGATCGCGAGCTCGTGGCGCTGCTCGGGCCCTCGGGCTCGGGCAAGACGACGCTGCTCCGCATCATCGCCGGCCTCGAATTCGCCGATTCCGGCGATATCCGCCTCGAAGGCAAAAGCGCCATCCGCCGCAAGGCGCGCGAGCGCCAGATCGGCTTCGTGTTCCAGCACTATGCGCTGTTCCGGCACATGACGGTGTTCGAGAACGTGGCGTTCGGCCTCCGCGTCCGCCCGCGCCGCGAGCGCCCGGCCGAGGCCGAGATCCGCAAGCGCGTCGAGCGCATGCTGGAGCTCGTGAAGCTCGGGCCTTTCGCCGGCCGCTACCCCTCGCAGCTATCGGGCGGCCAGCGCCAGCGGGTGGCGCTCGCACGGGCGCTCGCGATCGAGCCGCGCGTGCTGCTGCTCGACGAGCCGTTCGGCGCGCTCGATGCGCGCGTGCGGCGCGAGTTGCGCCGCTGGCTCCGTCGGCTCCACGAGGAGCTCGGCACCACCACCGTCTTCGTCACGCACGACCAGGAGGAGGCACTCGAGCTCGCGGACCGCGTCGTCGTGATGAGCAACGGCCGCATCGAGCAGGTGGGGCCGCCCGAGGGGGTCTACGCCAATCCGGCGAACGAGTTCGTCATCCGCTTCCTCGGCAACGTCAACGAAATCCCGTGCCACGTGCGCGCGGGCCGCATCCTTCTGCCCGGCGTCTCGCTCGGAAAAGTGGATCTCGCGGCGGCGGGCGACGGGCCGGCGGCGCTCTATGTGCGCCCGCAGGATGTCGCCGTGGCGCGCGATCCGGGCGGCCGCGCCACGGTCAAGATGATCAGCGCCGCGGGGCCGTTCGCCCGCATCGAGGCCGAGCTCAACGGAACGACGCTGCCGATCGAGGCGATGATGCCGCACGAGGCGCTCGAGCCGCACCCGATCGCGCCGGGCGACCGCGTCTCGCTCTATTTCCGCCGCGCCCGCGCTTTCCCGCGCGATCCCAGGCAGGCCGCGCCCGATGCGCTGGGCCTCGCCGATGCGCTCGACAGCAACGGTGCGGCGGCGCCGCGCACCCTGCCCGGCCTGATCCGCAAATCGGCCTGAGAGCGGCCTCTACGTCGTCAAAATGAAAGCGGCCGGCCGCGGAGCGTGGCCGGCCGCTTTTCCGTCGTGTGCGGAGCTACCGCTTGATCGGCTGGATCGCGAAATCGATCGCGGTGGCGGTCCCCTTTACCGTGCCGGTCTTGGTCGCCTTGCCGGTCTTGAGATCGACCGTATAGAGCGTGCCGCGATCGAGCACATAGGCGACGTTGTCGTCGTTGGCGTTGAGGAAGATGTCGATGTTGGCCTTGGCGCTGAATTTCACGCCGGTGGGGCCGCGCGTCTGGAGCACGCCGTCGTTCGGCGGGCTCTGCAGGACGAGATTGCCGAGCGCGGTGTCGATGTTGAAGAGCTCCGTGCCCTTCGCCTTCGGCATCGAGTTCGTGTAGGCGCCCATCGTGACGGTCGCCTTCTTGGCCGCGTTGGCGTCCTTCTCGCCGTATTTCAGCGAGCCGTCGACGGTGACGGCACCCTTGTCGACATCGACACGGAAGCTCACGCCGTTGACGCCGATGAGGCGAAGGCGATCGGCCTGCGGATTGAAGTCGACGAGCGCGCGGCCGCCATGGTCGAACTTCTTGTCGAGCTGGCTGACCTTCGTCGCAGCGCCGGTCGCGACGTCGATCGTGTAGATCGCGCCGCTATTGGTGACGCCATAGAGTTTGCCGTCGTTCGGGCGGACGTCGATGCCGAGCAGCGCGCCGTCGGTGCCCTTGATGGCGACCGTCTTCGAGGTGGCGCGCGTCTCGGTGTCGAAGGTCACGAGCTTGTTGTCGCCGGTCAGCGCATAGGCGGTTGCGGCGTGGGCGCCGGACGCGAAGAACGACGTGCCCAGCATCAAGGTGGCGGCGTAGATTTTCAGCATGCTGTTTTTCCTTCTTGAGGTTGCGGTTCTCCGGTTACGCGCAGGCTTCAAGGCAACGCGGTTACGCACGAGGGGTCTGCCCGGATCACGGGCCGGGATTGAGGGCATTGTGGTCACTCGTCCTTGACCGTGACGCGGAGCTTCATCTTGAGATGAATCGCGCACTGAAGGACGTATTCGCCGGTCTTGTCGAAGGGGATCGAGAGGGCGCGGCCGGGCCGCTGCTCGCCGGAATCGTATTTCATCTCGGGCGCATCGACGTAGACGTGGTGCACGAAGGGGTCCTCATTCGTGACGCCGAGGGCTTGTCCCCGCTTGAGGACGATGCTGTTGGGGGTGAACTTTTCATCGCGCTGGATGATGCTGTGGGCGGGCGCTTCGGCCGCCGCCGGGCCCGCCGTTAACTCAACTATTACAATGAGTTGCAGCGCTTGCCGGGGGCGGGAGGCCATCGCGTCGGAGCTCTCGTTTAACCGATTCTTAACAGGTCGATCATACAAACTGAGCGGTAAAGATTTGTTTAAACGAGCATTTCTCCGAGATGCTGGGTCGAGGCGAAACGCAGGCAGTTCGGTTCCGCCGCGTGCTCGGCGCGGTGACGATTCGCGGGAAAATTTTCGCTGCGTTTGCGCTGATTACCATAATCATCGGCGCGGTTGGCCTCTACGCGACCTACGGCATGTCGGAAGCCGGCCGAATGGTGGTGCGCACCTTCGATATGCCGCTCATGGCCATCAGCCACGCGCGCCTCGCGAAATCGAATTTCGCCGAACTCCGCTATCTCATGCTGAAGCGAAGCCTGGGCGGCGCCGACGCACCGGCCGAAGCGGCGATCGCCGAAATGCTCGACGAGCTCAACCAGGATCTCGAAATCGCCGGGCGGCGCTCGCTGTCCCCGGAGGGCCGCGAATCGGCCGCGCGCCTCGCCCGACTCATCCCGGAATGGCGCAAGAAATATTCGGAACGGAGCGAGGCGGGCGCTGCCGATCTCGACTCGCTGACGCGGCGCATCGAGCGCGAATTCAACGTGCTGGTGAATATTTCCGCCGGCGACGCTTTTCGCTGGCGGCAAGAGGCGATCGCGACCACCGCTCTCAACGAGAAACTGCAGGTGGCGGCCGTGCTTGCGGCCCTGCTGCTGACGGTCGTCATCACCTTCCTCCTCACGCGCCAGATCCTGCGGCCGATCCGGGCGGCGTCGAGCGCCGCAGAGCGCATCGCGGGCGGCGAACTGGCAACTCCGATTCCAAAGGCCGGTCACGACGAGACCGGCGCGCTGCTTTCGGCCATGACCGTGATGCAGGACAATCTGCGCGCCATGATGGCGCGCGAAGTGGCGGAGAAACGGTCGGCGCAGCGGCGCCTCGCCGACGCGATCGAGTCGGTGCGCGAAGGCATCGTCATGATCGATTCCGAAGGCATCGTGCTGCTGGCCAACTCGCAGGCACAGCGGATGTTCCCGGAAGCCGCCCCGCTGTTGACGCCGGGCCGTCCGTTCCAGGATTTCGTGGCTCGCGCCAACGCGGCGGACGTGGCGCCGAAGGCGTCGGGCGGCGATTCGTTCAAGGCGGCCGACGGTGAGATCAAGCTCGTGGATGGCCGCTGGATCCGCAGCAGCCACAGCCTCGTCGGCGAGGGCGGCGCGGTCGTGATCTGGAACGACATCACGCTGCTGAAAGAGCGCGAGGCAAACCTCACCGCCGCCAAGGAAAGGGCCGAAACCGCCGACAAGTCCAAGACGAACTTCCTCACCAACATGAGCCACGAGCTGCGTACGCCGCTCAATGCCGTGATCGGCTTCGCGGAAATGATCTCGGGCGAGGTCCTGGGGCCGGTCGGCCGGCCGCAATACAAGTCCTATGCCACGGACATCGTAAGCAGCGGCCGGCACTTGCTCGCGATCATCAACGATATCCTGGACATCGCGAAGAGCGAGGCAGGCACGCTCCACATCGATCCCAAACCGATGTCGCTATCGACGCTGTTCGAGGAGTGCACCGCCATCGTGCGGATCGGCTGCGAGAAGGCCAAGCTGCGTCTCGACGTTCGCCCGCCGTCGCATAGTCTTGCAATCCAGGCCGATCATGTGAAGACACGGCAGATCCTGCTCAATCTGCTCTCCAACGCGATGAAGTTCACGCCGGCCGGGGGCACCGTGTCGCTGGCCGTCGAGCAGCCCAAGCAGGATTTCGTGGATCTGGTGGTGACCGACACGGGCATAGGAATGCGCGCCGAGGACATCCCGCTGGCGCTTTCGCCGTTCGGCCAGATCGACAGCCGCCTCGCGCGGAAATACGAGGGCACCGGCCTCGGCCTGCCGCTCACGAAGATCCTGACCGAGCTGCACGGCGGAGAGCTCATCATCGACAGCCGGCCCGGCGTCGGGACTTCGGTTCGTGCCCGCCTGCCGCTCCGGCCTCCGGCCGGCCGTATCCTGCGCAACGTGCTCCGCGCCGCGGCGTAAGGCCGCTCGACGGCGCGCATCGGCAGAGGCGCCCCGTGAAGCGGTTCACTGCGCGGGGCGGCCGGCGCGGGGTATAACGCAGCCCGCGTAGCGCGCGTCTCGAGACGAAGCGGAGAGCGGCCGGGCCTGCGGGGGAGGTCCGGCCGCTCTCGATTTCGCGCAGGTATTGGTTCGGAACCTAGCGCCGCGCGGCTGCCGCTGCGTTTACGTCCTGGAGCTGCTGCGGCGTGAGCCCCTGGCCGCGATAGGAAGCGCCCACGATGCGGTTGGGCTGGTCCGGCTGGTAGAGGCAGGTGAAAAGCCGGCGCGATTCGCCTTGCAGGTAGACGATCGTCACCGCGGTGAGCGTGTCGCGCGGACGCTCGCTGCTGTCCTCGACCGAGATCTTGACCTTGTCCGACTCGCGCGCGACGAGGTGGTCGAGCGCGGCGCGGCAATGCGTCTGATAGGGCGAGGATTTGGAGAATGGGTTGACGCTCTTCGCCGTTTCGCAGGCGGTGAGCGCGAGGCCGGCCATGAGCATGGCGGCGGCGGGTCGGAACGGCATGGCGGCTCCCAGACAGCGTTTTTTCTGCAACTGTCTTAGAACGCCGCGCCCGCCCCGCGCCAGGGGTTCGGGGCGGCCGAATGCCGCTCCGGTCTCAGGCGGAAAGGCCCGCCGCGCGGCGTAGCGCGGCCGTCGTGGTGGCGCCGCCCTCCGGCTTCCAGCCGGGCGGCCCGAACGCATGCCCGAAGCGGGCGCGCCAGCCGCGGGCACGCCAGACGTCGCGCGCGAGCCGCACCCATTCGCGCAGTGCGATCACGAAGGGATTGCGGCTGGGGTTGGGGTCGACGAGGCCGTACCGGCAGGGATCTTCGGCACGCTCTTCGCTGAACGTGCCGAACCAGCGGTCGAACACGATGATGACGCCGCCATAGTTGCGGTCGAGATAGGCCGGGTTGACGGCATGGTGCACGCGGTGGTGCGAGGGCGTGTTGAACACATACTCGAACCAGCGCGGCAGTTTCCCGATGGTCTCCGTGTGCAGCCAGAACTGATAGGCGAGGTCGAGGGCGAGCATGAGCGTCACCGCCGCCGGATGGAAGCCCGCCAGGATCAGCGGCACGTAGAACAGCCATGCGCCCGAGATGATGCTGGTCCAGCCGAGGCGGTAGGCGGCGACGAGATGCATGCGCTCGGCCGAGTGGTGGACGTTGTGCGTCGCCCACATCCAGCGGATCTCGTGCGAGCAGCGGTGGAACCAGTAATAGAAGAATTCGACGCCGACGAAGAGCAGCGCCCAGCTCCAGACGTTGTCGAGCGGAATGCGCAGCGGCGTGGCCGCCCATGCGGCGTAATAGATGGCGGCGATCAGCGCGGTTCCGGCAAGGCCCGTCGCGACGCGGCCGGCCCAGACGCCGACCGACGCCAACGAGTCGCGCCACGGATAGGCGCGCCGCGCGCGGCGGAACCACAGCACCTCGAGCGCGATCAGCACCGCGAATAGCGGAAGTACCCAGAGCGCAAAGAGCGGCGTTTGCATGTGTGCGTGGAATGTGGGGGTCCAATCTCTAGCGCTTCTTCCACGCGGCGACAGGCTAATTCCTACGCTGCCCGTGCCGGTTAGCCGGCCTCTTCCCCCGCGGCCGATGGGCTCGGAGGAAGTCGATGAGCGCCGGGAGCGCGGGCGGAACCTGCCGGCGGCTGGCGGCGACGAACGGCGCCACCTGATCGCCGGGTAGCTGGCGCTTGCCGCCGCGCTCGCAGCAGCAGCGCCGACCGCCCTCCCACTCGCGCGACCCTTCTTCGCCTGAAGACGGCGCTCCGGTGGCGCGTCGCTACGAGAGATCCTCGATCCGGTAGTACTTCGACCACTGCATCAGGTTCTCGTCGCTCATCGCGAACATGACGGTGTCCGCCGTCGCGTGGTGCTCGATGCGGTTCCAGGCGGGGGCCGCGATCGTGTCGCCGAAGCTCCAATCGAAGCGCGATGTACCGATCGTCGAGGTGCCGGCGCCCTGCATCACGACGTAGACGGTATTGGCGGCGTGGCGATAGGGCTTCATCAGCACGCCCCTCGGCCATTTGTGCACCTTGATCGTGATCGTCGGCATGGTCGGCGCGGGCAGGGTGATCGTGGTGCCGAAGTGCCCGGTCGTATCGGGCGGCGCCTTGTCGAGCGCCTCGAGCGTGTCGGCCCAAGCGAAGCGCATCGGCGACACGTCGGTGACGGTCTCGACCGGCTCCCAGCCGGCGGGGTGCTCCTCGAAGAACATCGGCTCGAGGAGATGCGTCAGCGGCACATCGAGGCCGTCGAACCAGAAAGCCTGCTCGCTGCCGTCATGGCCGTGGCCGTGCCAGTGCCAGCCCGGCGTCAGCACGATGTCGCCGGTCTCCATCGGCGTCTTCTCGCCCTGCACCGTGGAGTAGGAGCCGCGCGAGTCCAAGATCACGCGCAGCGCATGCGGCGCGTGGCGGTGCGAGCGCGCCTTCTCGCCCGGCATGATCGACTGATAGGCGCAGACCAGCGTGCGCAGCGTCGCGATCTCGTTACCGGGGATGGGGTTGCGCATCACGAAATTGCGCCGCTCGGCGAGATCGGTGCCGATGAGCCGGCCCGCCGCCTGCATCGCGGCCTTGGCCTCGGAATAGCGCCACTGCGCCGGCACGAATTCCGATTTCATCTCGTGCCAGAGGATCGGCTTCGGCCGCTTGATCCAGCCCGGCGTCATGTTGCGCGCGCCGATGGCGCTCACCAGCTGATCGAGCGAGGGGAGCGAGCGGAGTTCGTCGAGGATGCGCGGGCTGCCGTCCATCTGTTTCCTCCGGTGCGCGCCTAGAGGCGCGGCGCGCTAAAGACGCGAGATTTCGAGCGTGCTTGGGATGAAGACCTCGTCCATGGCGAATTTCTTCTTCCCCGACAGGCCCTGCTCGTAATGATACTGGAAGAAGGCTTCGAGCGCCGCCTTGTTCTCCTTGGCGCCATAGGTCCAGAAATCCTTGCCCATCAGCGCGATAGTGTCCTGCACCTCCTGGCCGAGCCAGGGGAGGGCGATCTTGAGCGCCGCCATCTGCGTGAGTTCGGGATAGGCGAGGTCCTTTGCCTGGAGGAAGGCCTTGTAGACGCTGGTCGCGAGCCAGGGATGCGCATCGATCAGCGATTTCCGGATGCCGACCACGTGCATCATCGGGAAGATGCCGGTCTTCTTGAAGTATTCCTTTTCCGCCGTGCGGAAATCCGGGAAGAGGCGCGCGACGTTGGGCGAGCGGCCGAGGCAAGAGGGCGCGCGCGCCGAGACGATGGCGTCGATCTCGCCCGCTTCGAGCATCGCGTTGAGCATCTTGCCGGGGCCGATCGGCTCGAGATGGATGCTCGGCGGCAGCGTGAACGGCACCTTCTCGCTGCGCCCCGGCTCCTCGATGCCGCCGTTGCGCCACGACATGCTCGCGGTGGGCACGCCGTATTCGTGCTCGAGGATGCCGCGGATCCACACCGCGGCCGTCATCTGGTATTCGGGCACGCCCACGGTCTTGCCCTTCAAGTCGGCCGGCGAGCGGATGCCGCGGTCGGTGCGGATGTAGATGCCGGAATGGCGGAAGACGCGGCTGACGAAGGCCGGCACCGCGCGGTAGGGCAGCGGAAAACCCTGGTCGCGCTCGCGCGAGAGCGAGAGCAGATAGGTGCTGAAGGACAGCTCGCAGACGTCGAACTCGGCATTCTTGAAGGCGCGGTAGAACGTCTCTTCGACCGCGAGCGGGAGATAGGTGACGTCGCAGCCTTCGATCGCGACGCGGCCGTCCATCAGCGCGCGGGTGCGGTCGTAATCCCAGCAGGCGACGACGAGCGGAAGCTTTGCCATGCGCTTCAGGCCGCGAGCTTCGCCTGCGCGTAGTCGAACGCGATCGGCGTCACCTCGCCGGCGTAGATTTCGCGGATGCGTTTCTCGGAGAGCGGTTTTCCGAATTGGTCGTTGCGCATCACGATGCGCGACTTCATCTGCTCGACGGTGATTTTTTCGAACAGCGTCCAATCCTCCGCCGTCAGGCCCTCGCGGTCGAGCCCGACGACGCCCTTCAGCATGTGGCCGAACTCGTCGTCGTAGACCTTGGCGCAGGCCTCGGCGATGATGCCGTCGCGACCCTCGTGACCGCCGGGATTGGCGCCGAGCTTCATGCCCTCGCTGAACAGCGTGCAATAGCCGCCTTCGGTGAACTTGCAGGCGCGCTCGCCGAGGGCGCCGTATTGCTTCCGGTGCTCGTGGCGCAGCGCGCCGAGCGCCTCGTCGGCCTTCCAGCCGGTGTTCTTCACCCTGCGCGGATTCATCCTCGCTTCGCCGGGCTTCAGCATCGCGTCGAAGGCATCGGCGAACGCGCAGTAATGCGCGAACTCGGCCCAGAGGCCCTCGGCTTCGTCGAGCACGGTGTGGCGGTCGATCTCGACGTCGATCTTGGGGAACATCCGCTCGAGCCGCTTCAAGGTGCCCATGAACAGGCCCTCGGCGGGATCGCCGGCGATCACGCTCCACACTTCCTTGTAGCACTGATAGGCGAGCCACTGCTTGTCGGTCTCGCGCGTGCGCCCGCTCCAATTCCAATAACTGCGGAACACCTCGGCCTCGCCGGCCCAGAATTTCGCGTTCGCATCGATGATGCGGCGGAGATTGTCGCTGATGCTCATCCGGTCGTCCTCCCGTTTCGATTTAACGGCGCGTGCTTGCGCTTGTCACGCCGCGCGCCGCATGGCGCCGATGCACCTGCCGCGTAGGGGCGCGCTGCGCGCGTCCTGCTGACGCAGACGCGGTGTTGGAGCGGCGCGATGCGCTCGCGCCCGCTGCGGACGCGGTGCTTGCGGAGAGAGGGCGCGCGCAGCGCGCCCCTACGCGTGAGACGCCCGCCATTGTGCGGCCACGGCTTTCCTATCGAGCTTGCCCCGATCGGTTTTGGGCAGACTTAGGGCGAGCGCCACGCGCTTCGGTGTCTTGAACGCGGGCAGATGTTTCGCGCAATGGGCAAGGATCGCGTCTGCCGTCAGTGCGGCGCCGGGCTTCAGCACGACGGAAGCCACGACCTCCTCGCCGTAGATCTTGTCGGGCACGCCCACGGTCGCCGCCTCGGAAATCTCCGGCAAGCGCAGCAGCACGGCGTCGATCTCGAGCGGCGAGATGTTCACGCCGCCGCGGATGATGAGGTCTTTCTCGCGGCCGGTGAGGTGCAGATAGCCGTCTTCGTCGAGAAAGCCCATGTCGCCGGTCAGCACGCGGCCGACCGCGTTGACGCGGATCACGCCGTCTTCGCCGATGTAGCGGAACGCCGAGTCCGCGTAGCCGCCCACCTGGACGTGGCCGATCTCGCCGATCGGCAGCGCGTGGCCCTCGCGATCGACGATCGCCGCGCCGAGATAAGGCAGCGGTTTGCCCACCGAGCCGTAGCGCTTGGTGCGATCGGTGCAGCCGGCGATCCAACCGGTCTCGCTCGAGCCGTAGCCTTGGCATACATGGATGCCGAAGCGCTCCTCGAAGCGGTGCCACTCCTCGACCGTGAGCGGCGCGGAGCTCGAGGTGATGAAGCGAAGATGCGGGAGATCGGAACCCTTCATCGCATCATCGCCCGTCAACAGCATGTTGAGCACGGTCGGGTTGCCGGTGGCGATCGTGGCTTCGTATTTCGCGATGTCGGCGAAAAAGCGGCTGCGCGAGAATTTTCGCCCGAGCAGCAGCGTGGCGCCGACCGAGAGCGTGCCGAGCGCGCTCAGCATCTGCGCCGACGCCCAGTTGAACGAGCGGTAATCGTAGATGCGGTCCGCGGCGCCGAGGCCGAACGCGTCGGCGGTGGCCGCCGAATTCGGCAGCAATTCGCGATAGGTGAGGATCACGCCTTTCGGCTTCGCGCTGGTGCCCGAGGTGAAGAAGATGACGGCGTCGTCGCGTTCGCCCCCCGCAACGTGTCGCGGGGGTTCTTTCGCCGCCGCGAGATCGGCGAAGAAGCCTTCGCCACCACCTTCGCCCCAGCGACCGAGCGGACGCCACGCGCCGCCGGTGCGCGCCATCAGCGATTGAAAGTCCAGCCCCTCCTCGTAGAGCACGAGGCGCGGCGCCAGCGCCGGCAGCAGCGCGTCGAGATACGTGCGGTTCATCTCGAGGTGCACGGTGCAGATCGTGGCGCCCGCCGCGAGCACGCCGACATAGGCGGCGAGATGCGCCGCTATGCGCACGGCCGTCTCGGCCAGCGCACGATAGGAGATCGACCGGCTATCTTCGACCGAGACGAGATAGGGTTTTTCGGGGAAAGCGCGCGCCGCCGCCGCGAGCCACCCGCGCAGCAGGGCGGGTCCCAGCTCCGGCGCGGCGCCGTGCGCGGGCGCCGCATCGGGCGGTGCGTCCGCGAGCTTGGTGTCGGGCGCGGGCGCGGCCATGATCAGCGCTTCAGCTTGTCGAGGTTGGCGGTCATGCGCCGGATCACGTCGCGGAACAGCTCGAACTCCGCCTGGGTGACCCCCTCGCGCGACTGCATCGTGATGTGGCGCGCCACCGGCAAGAGCCGCGCCTTGAGCCGCCGCGCCTTGGGCGTCAGCCATACTTGCGCCTTGCGCTTGTCCTCGGCGCTGCGCTCGCGGCGCACGAGCCCGGCCTTCTCCATGCTTTGGAGCGCGATCACCGTGGTGGGCTCCATCATGCCGACGCTGTCGGAAAGCTCGCGCTGCGAGACGCCGTCCTTGGTCCACAGCACGCGCAGGAAATACCATTGCCCGCGCGTGACGCCGTAGGGCGCGATCCGCTTCTCGAGCAGATGCTGGAACGCGCGGTGGGCGTCGCGCACGAGATAGCCGGCGCTTTCCTGCGGCGCGAAGTCCGCGCTTTCTCCCGTCTTCGTCTTTTTTTTCATTCCCGCTCCCGGCGAGGCGTCGCGGGCCGGCGTTGACAGGCTCCGGCACCGCTGCCAATATTACTTAGATTTCTACCTAAATGGAACAGAGCAGTGCCGCGCGATTCGGCGGGCGGCCGGTTCCCCGAGCGGCCCCGCAATTCGAGACACCGGGAGGAGAGGCCATGAACGTGATGGTCAAGAAGACCGAAACCACGCCCGAGCCCAAGACGAAGGAAGTGCGCGATCTGCGCACGACGCTGGCGTGGCTCAAGACCCAGGGCGACCGGATCGAGACCGACAAGGAGGGAGAT
>Ga0187894_10003870_pt1 | contig 16450 bp, 3 predicted proteins | sample GBC1701081metaG_FD_136650 | JGI IMG/M metagenome (GOLD analysis project Ga0187894, IMG submission 136650) | White microbial mat communities from a lava cave in the Kipuka Kanohina Cave System on the Island of Hawaii, USA - GBC170108-1 metaG ... | reverse complement strand
CGGGATTGAAGAGATTGCACCTCTTCGATGTTGACGCGCACCGCGCGCAGCAGCTCAAAGATATTTGTCAGGAGATGTTTGAGGAGATTGTCGTAACCGAAGCGCCTCGTACCCTCTTCAGAAACAACTCCCTGATCGCATTTGCCACCAACGCGATAGAGCCGCATGTTTTCGATCTTTCAGACTGCGCTCCGGGAAGCATTGTGCTGCACACGTCCTTGCGTGACCTCTCGGCTGAGGTGATCTTGTCCTGTGAAAATGTAGTAGATGATGTAGATCACGTAAGTCGGGCCCAAACCTCAATTCACCTGGCGGAACAACTCGCCGGTAATAGATCCTTTATTCGTTGCACCCTGGGCGACATTTTGTTGGGACGGGCCCGGGTGACAGAGAGCAACAAGATCACCGTCTTTAGTCCGTTCGGACTCGGCATTCTCGATCTCGCTGTGGCGAAACTCGCTCGTGACCTCGCCATGAAAGAGAACCGAGGCACCATCATCAGCTCTTTTCTGCCTGCTCCCTGGATCGAAAACGGAAAGAAGTCCCGACTGTCAGCGTAGGCAGGAAGACTTTCTCAGGCGCAGCGCTGGCCCGCGCTGCAAGAGTTGGGGAATACTCCGCGGCTCCACAGTCATGATGATCCGTTCTGAGTTCAAGCTTTAGGCCACAACCTAAAGGCTGAACTCAGAGCCGGATGTTTATCTAGTCACGAAGAAGTTGGAGACCACATCATGAATCCCAAACTTGCCGGGGCGGGTGTGAAGAAGCTCCCCTCACTCGAACGAAGAGCGGTGGCTGCTTCAGGCGAAGGATTGGTCAGGACAGAGTTGTTGTTAGCTGGTAAGACTCTGCCGCTCGTCGTGCAACCGCTCGTATCCGGAATTAATCTGGTTGAGTGGATACATACTCAGAACGACTTCATCGAAGAAAGTCTATGTCAATCAGGTGCGATCCTGTTTCGGAACTTCAAGATCGGGACTGTTGCGGAATTTGAGCAAGTCGTTAGAGCCGCGTCGGCATCGGAGTTGCTGCCTTATCGGGAACGCTCGTCTCCCCGCAGTCGCGTGGAGGGAAATGTTTACACTTCTACTGATTACCCAGCCGACCAGAGCATTTTCCTGCACAACGAGAACTCTTACCAGCACACCTGGCCCATGAAGATTTTCTTTTTTTGTGCCCTTCCTGCTCAGCAAGGCGGTGAAACTCCAATTGCTGATACGCATCGCATATTTCTGCGTATACCTCCCCTGATCAGAGAACGCTTCCTCGAAAAAAGGTGGATGTACGTCCGCAACTTCGATGGCCGATTCGGCTTGCCCTGGCAGACGGTCTTTCAAACAGACGACAAGGCGACGGTTGAAGAGTACTGCCGCAACAATGGTATTGAAGTCGAATGGAAAGACGGCGACCGATTGAAGACGTGGGCTATTCGTCCAGCTGTAGTCAAACATCCACGAACCGGCGAAGACCTCTGGTTTAATCACGCGACATTTTTTCACGTAACAACTTTGGCTCCCGAAGCCCGAGAAGTGTTTCTGGCGACAATCAAAGAAGAAGACCTTCCTACGAATACCTACTACGGTGATGGTTCTCCAATTGAGTGTGAAACTCTGGATGAACTTCGCCGAATCTATCATGAGGAAACCGTTGCCTTTGCATGGCAAGCGGGAGACATCCTCCTGCTCGACAATATGCGGGTGGCCCACGGCCGCGCTCCATACGTGGGTCCACGTCAGATCATGGTGGGCATGACTGAACCGCTCAGTCGTTCCGACAGTTGAACTGGCTTTGCCCGAAAAGTGCCCTTCTGCGTTTGGCTGCGACAGAGAAATCAGACTTTTCGGGCAAAGCCGCTTGAACTCAGAGCTTCTGCGAATGAGGGAAAAAGTGCAGATCTATAACCAGAGTGTAGTTGCGCTGGAGGAAGACGTTTTTGTCTTCCCGACTTCGTTTGCGCAACAACGATTGTGGTTCTTGGACCAGTTAAACCCTGGCGATCCCACGTACAACATCCCGATAGCAGTCCGGCTACGAGGCGCGCTCGAAGTCGCGGCACTAACTGAGAGCCTCAACGAAATCGTGCGACGTCACGAATCACTGCGCACGACATTCTCTGCGCCCGACGGCGAACCGGTGCAGGTCGTCGCAACCAGTCTGAATTTGACGCTGCCCGTGCTGAAGCTGCGCGATCTGCCTGAGATCGAACGTGAAGCGGAGCTGCAATTATTAGCGGCGAGGGAAGCGCAAAAGCCTTTCGATCTGGCTCGTGGGCCATTGCTGCGGACTCTTCTGGTTCAACTGGATGAGAACGACCACGCGCTGCTGGTAACCATACATCACATTATTTCGGACGCCTGGTCCAACTCCATTCTCATCGGCGAGATAGCGGCGCTCTACACCTCATTCATCACAGGCAAGCCGGCGACGCTACCAGAGTTGCCTATCCAGTACTCGGGTTTCTCCGTCTGGCAGCGAAACTGGCTGCAAGGCGAAGTGCTTGAGAGGCAGTTAAGTTACTGGAAGCAAAAACTCACTGGGGTACCGGCGGTAGTGGAACTACCGGCTGATTATCCGCGTCCTCCAGCTCGCACCTTTTGCGCCGGAACCGAATGCCTCTCCCTCCCGGAATCACTCTCGGGGAGTCTCCGTGTTCTTAGCCGGCAGCAGCGCGTCACGCTGTTCATGGTCCTGCTGACCTCCTTTAAAGTGTTGCTTAGCCGTTATACAGGACAGGACGACATTGTCATCGGCTCTCCTATCGCCGGACGCAATCGCGTCGAGACCCAAGGAGTGATCGGTTGCTTTCTAAACACACTCGTACTGCGAACAGATCTTTCAGGCAGTCCGACTTTTCTCGAACTCCTGGGGCGAGTGCGGAAGACGACGGTGGAGGCCTACACCAATCAGGATTTGCCGTTCGAGAAGTTGCTTGAAGAGCTTCAGCCGGAGCGTGATCTGAGTCGGACGCCGTTGTTCAATGTCTTCGTAAACATGCTCAACCTGCGGGGTGGCAACGTGCAACTGCCCGGATTGGAAGTTGAATTTCTGACGCCGCCTGAAGTGGGTGCGAAGTTTGACCTAACTCTCTATGTTCGTGAACTGAATCAAGAGATAGCTTTTGAAGTGGTCTACAACGCCGATCTGTACAAACCAGAACGGATCGCTGAGATGCTGCGCCAATTCGAGCATTTGTTGTTGCAGATTACGACTCATCCTGAGCACGAGGTCGGGCAGTTTTCCCTCGTGACTCCAGCCTCCGGGAATCTGTTACCCAATCCAGCAGAACGCTTGCGCGATGATTGGGAAGGTGCTGTACACACTCTATTTTCCCGGCACGCTGCGCGCGCGCCCGAGCGTTTAGCTGTTGTTGACCGATATGAGTCGTGGACCTACAGGGAACTGGATGATCTCAGTAATCAACTCGCCAACTATTTGCATGAACAGGGCGTAAGGCAGGGCGACGTGGTGGCGATCTATGCTTACCGCAGCTCGTCACTAGTGTGGGCCCTGCTCGCTGTGCTGAAGGCTGGAGCGGCCTTTGTGCTTCTCGATCCAGCCTACCCGGCATCGAGACTTATCGAATATCTCGAACTTGCTGAACCCAACGGCTGGATTCGACTCGAGGATGCGGGTTCGCTTCCCGAGTCTCTGGCTCAGTTTGTCTCCGCCTTACCCTGCCGAGCGAGACTCACACTTGCGCCGCGTCATAAGAGCCCGGAAGAGAATCAACTGGCTGGATACCCCACGACCTCACCGGGCGTGATCGTGGGACCAGATGATCTCGCCTATCTGGCATTCACTTCCGGTTCTACCGGCAAACCGAAAGCGGTGGAAGGCAGACATGGACCATTGACCCACTTCCTTCCCTGGATGCAGCGGATTTTCGGGCTTGACGAAAACGATCGTTACAGCATGCTCTCTGGACTGTCACACGATCCTTTGCACAGAGATATCTTTACTCCCCTGACGCTCGGCGCGTGTGTCTGCATTCCCGAGCAGAGGCTGATGGAGAATCAGAAAGGATTGTTCGAGTGGATGCAGGAGCAGAAGATCTCGATTGCCAACCTTACACCGGCGATGGGCCAGCTTCTGGCTGACACTGAACCGGGCGCCGAAACGTCCACCCTGGCAACACTACGATACGCCTTCCTGGTTGGAGACGTACTCACAAAACGCGATGTCGCGCGACTCAAGAAGATAGCGCCTGCACTGAGATGCATTAATTTCTACGGTGCCACGGAAACACAGCGCGCCGTAAGTTACTACGCCATTTCTGACGATACGATTGCGGCTTACATGGACGAAGCAACGGTCTCCAGGCAGGTGAAAGAGATCCTTCCTTTAGGTAAAGGCATTGAAGATGTGCAGTTACTCGTGCTGAACCATGCGCAGCAGCCGGCAGGGATCGGCGAGCTGGGCGAGATATACATGCGTAGTCCTCACGTCGCACGAGGGTACAGGGGCCATCCCGCGCTGACCGCGGAGAGGTTTCTCAGAAACCCATTTGGAAACCTGCCGGGAGATCGTCTCTATCGCACGGGCGACCTGGGCCGTTATCTGCCTGATGGAAATGTCGAGCCGCTTGGCCGTGCCGACCTGCAGGTGAAGATCCGTGGTTTTCGTGTTGAGCCCGGGGAGATTGAAGCTTTGCTGCGCAGCTTGCCGGCAGTGCGCGACGTGGTCGTCATCGCCAGAGAAGATCAGCCGGGTGACAAGCGCTTGGTTGCTTACATTGTTCCGGAAGCAGAGGCAGCAGTCGGACCGAAAGCGTTGCGCGACTTTCTTAAACAAAAGTTACCTGAGTACATGGTTCCCTCCGCGTTTGTGATGCTGGATGCGCTACCGCTCACGCCCAACATGAAAGTAAACAGGAAAGCACTACCGCCCCCAGATTCCCGGACGGAGCTTGGGACACAATTTGTTGCTGCCCGTACACGTCTCGAACAGAGATTGGTCGAGATCTGGTGTGAGGTTCTCAAGCTTGAGATCTGCGGCGTAGAAGACAACTTCTTCGATCTTGGTGGACACTCGTTACTGGCGATTCAAGTCCAGGCGCGGGTGAGGCGGGAGTTTGAGGTTGAAGTGCCGTTGCGTCGCATGTTTGAAACGCCGAACGTGGCAGGCATTGCGCAATGCATTGAGGAGCTGCGGCCCTCGCAAAAGCTGCGGCAGGCGCCGCCGCTTCAACGCGCAGAACGCACAGACTCTCTGCCACTCTCCTTTGCCCAGCAGCGTCTCTGGTTCTTGAGTCAACTGGAGCCTGACAGTGCCTTCTACAACATTCCTATTCTCTTGCGCCTCACCGGTACTCTGGATGTGGTAGTGCTGGAGCGAGCACTCAATGAGATTATTCGCCGTCACGAAGTGCTACGCACGAACTACAGGGTCGTGGATGAGCAACCTGTTCAGGTCATCTCTCCCGAGCTCTCCTTAGATCTGAGACTGCTGGATGTCCGGGCCGTGGCCGAAGGACTGCGGGAATTGGAAATGCAGCGATTGGCCGCGGAGGAAGCCCGGCGACCCTTTGATCTTGCAGATGGACCATTGTTGCGCACCTGGCTGATCCGATTGCAGGACGACGAATACGTACTCGTTTTGACTATGCATCACATCGTCTTTGATGGCTGGTCCACCGGAGTCATGGCCCACGAGGTGGCAGCACTTTATAAGGCGTTTGCCGCGGACCAGCCGTCGCCACTGCCGGAGTTGCCAATTCAATACGCAGATTTCGCTTTGTGGCAGCGCGAGTGGCTCCAAACCGAAACGGTGACAAGCCAACTTGATTACTGGAAGCGCCAGTTGGCGGATCTGCCCTTGCTGAAGTTGCCTGTGAATAAGACTCCAGCCACAGTCTCGAGCTACAGCGGCAAGGTCAGTTCTTTCTTGTTGGACCAAACATTGACCCGCGACCTGAAAGCGCTGAGCCGCAGTGAGGGCGTCACACTGTTTATAACAATGCTGGCTGCCTTTCAACTCCTGCTTAACCGGCACTCAGGTCAGGAAGATATTGTCGTTGGTACTGATGTCGCCAATCGTATTCCAATCGAGACTGAGCAATTGATGGGATTCTTCGTCAATCAGTTGGTCCTCAGAACAGACCTCTCAAACAACCCAACTTTTCGGGAGTTACTGCGGCGCGTTCAGGACGTGACTCTCGACGCTTACGAGCACCAGCACGTGCTGTTCGACAAGATCGTGGAAACGCTCAGGCCTGACCGGAGCCGCAGCCGAACACCATTGTTTCAAGCCAAGCTGGTTCTCCAGAACGCGCCAATTGAGGCGCTCGAACTGCCGGGTTTGAAAATTCAGCATGTAACTCTGGAACAGGGAACACAAACAGCGAAGTTCGACCTGTTGCTTACGACTGTCGAAACGTCCCAGGGCCTCGCAGTCAATATTGAATGCAGTGCGGAGTTGTTCGACGATGCGGCAATCGCACAGTTCTCGCAGCGGTTTACCTCCTTGATTCGTGACATTGTGGCGCGGCCTGATGCGCGACTGAGTGAGTTTGCAGACTTCGCCGAAATAAGGAGGAGAGACACGATGCAGATAAACACACGCATCTCTGACTTCAAGAAGTTTAAGAAGACTCAACCGAAAGCTCTCAGCCTGGAACGAGGCGAGCTAATCAAGAAACATTATCTCTCACCCGAAGAGGCGATTCCGCTCGTGCTGGAGCCACAACTCGAAATTCTTGATTTGGCGGGTTGGTTGCAGAACAACTGGCAGTCCGTGGAGGCTGACTTGCTCAAGCATGGCGCGCTCCTTTTCCGAGGATTCGATGTTCCGGATCAAGCAGCCTTCGCGCGCGTGATCGGTGCTACTTCTGTTCCCCTGATGCAGTACATGGAAGGAGCAACGCCGCGCAGCGAGTTGGGCGGCAACGTTTACACCTCGACAGAATATCCACCTGACCAGTCGATCGCGTTGCATAACGAACTGACATACGTAATGACATGGCCGATGAAGATTTGGTTTTACTGCCTACAGCCGGCGCAGGAACGAGGCGAAACGCCAATTGCCGACGTTCGCAACGTCATGCGGCGTCTTGATTCCGGGATCAAAGAGCGTTTCGCTGAGAAAGGTTGGTTGCTGGTGCGCAACTTTGGCGAAGGCCTAAGTCTGCCGTGGCAAACAAGTTTCCATTTACAAAACAAGACAGAATTAGAGGCTTACTGCCGTAGCGCCAGGATCGAGTGGCGCTGGAAGCCGGATGATGGATTGCAGACGCGACAGAGGCGTCCGGCAATCGCAAAGCATCCTGTCACCGGTGAGACGGTCTGGTTCAATCACGTTGCCTTTTGGCACGTTTCCAGTCTGGAACCCGAACTTCGCGAAGCTATGCTTGCGTTGTTTGGCGAGGAGAATCTTTCCTACAACACCTATTACGGTGACGGAACTCCAATTGAGGACTCCGTCATCGCGGAGATTCGCGAGGCCTATCGACAAGAAACCAGGACTTTTGCCTGGCAGCACGGTGACATATTGATGCTCGACAACATGTTGGTGGCCCACGGGCGTAATCCGTTTGTTGGTCCGCGAAGAATCTTGGTGGCGATGGGCGAACCCCACACTCGTCCAGACTTCTAACACAGTCATCTCATCTACTATCGATGTTAGTCCATGCCGGAAGTTATTCCTGAAAAAGAGATCCGTCAGGGATTTAGACTCTCACCCCAGCAGCAGCGGTTGTGGCGCCAACAGCAGAACGCACCCGGTGCTGTTTTCCGCGCTATGTGTGCGATATCGATCGACGGTCCGCTCGACGTGAAAATTCTTCGCGACGCGCTGGATCTCCTGGTCCAAACGCACGAAATCTGCCGCACCAGTTTCGATCGGCGCCCGGAATTGAAGTTTCCCATCCAGGTTATTAACGATTGGGCAGAACCGTTCTGGCAGACAGTCGACCTGCGCGAGCATGGTCCAGACGAGCAGCAAGTGCGAATTGAACAGCTCTTTAGTCAGGAAAAAGCGCAACCACTCAATCCGGAACGCGAGTCGCTGCTAAGAGCCACACTTCTCACACTTTCCAGCGAACGGAATATTCTGCTCGTCAATTTGCCTGCGCTTTGTGCCGATGCACGAACGTTGCAAAACTTTTTGAATGAGCTGGCCGAGACTTATACGGCGTGTTTGCTGAATAAAGATATTTCCGCTGATGTGACGCAGTACCTTCAATTCTCGGAATGGCTGCATGAGCTATTGGTTGATGACGATGCGGAGGCGGGAAAGCAGCATTGGAGCCGTCAGACATCACTGCCACAGCTCAAGCTTCCGCTGGAAAACAGAACTGCTCCTGAATTTATTCCAGCCGTTTTCGCTTTCAAGATCGATCCAGAAGCTGTTCGCGACCTACGGTTGGTTACAGCTCAGTTCAATACGACCGAGAAAGTGTTTCTGTTGGCCTGTTGGCAAGGCTTGCTTTCAAGACTCACAGGCAATTTCGAATTCTTTAGCACCAATCTACATGAAGGCCGAAATTACGACGAGTTGAGAGGCGCTTTTGGTTACTTTGCCAGAAGACTGCCGTTGGTTGCTCAACTCAGACCTGACCGGAAATTCAGCGACGTGTTGTGGCAGGTCGACGACGCTTTGGCGGACGCGGAAAAGTGGCAGGACTATTTTGCTTTGAACGCAGGTGATAGTGATCAGGCAGGTGAAAACAGCAACGCCTTTGATTTCGAGTTTGAACAGAGAGCTGCGCCGGTTGTGGTGAGTGGTCTCACGTTTGCGACGTACAAACAGTACGTTTGCGATGGACCATTCAAAGTCAAACTCTCATGTGTGCAGAGTGACGAGCATTTGAACGTCGAGCTGCACTACGACGACAACCTGTTCGGACGTGATGACATTGCGCGCCTCGCCGAGGAATTTCAGACATTATCGTCTACTGCCGTTGCTGATCCGGAAACGCCGTTAAGTGATTTAGCAATAACCGGTCCCGCCGAGCGGCGGCAAATCGTTCTCGATTTCAACAATACCACTGTTGATTATCCCACCGACAAGGCTCTTCACGAGCTGTTCGAAGAGCGAGTCGAACTGGCGCCTACTGCGACGGCGATTGAGTTTGAAGGGCAGCAACTCTCTTACTCAGAGATCAACGCCCGCGCTAATCAACTCGCCCACTATCTGCGTCATCTGGGTGTCGGCCCGGACGTACTCGTTGGTGTCTTGATGGAGCGTTCGCTCGAGATGGCAGTAGGGCTGTTGGCAATCCTCAAGGCGGGGGGCGCTTACGTGCCATTTGATCCGGAATATCCCACTGAGCGGCTGCGATTCATGATAGACGACTCGCGAGCTCCAGTACTGCTGACGCAGTCGCGGTTAGTTGCCGCGCTGCCTCAACATGCAGCACGAGTCGTTTGTCTGGATAGTGATTGGAATGTCATTGCTCAAGAACAAAGTGACAATCTCTCAACCCCCATCACGGGGGACAACCTTGTCTATGTAATCTACACATCCGGTTCAACGGGACAGCCTAAAGGCGCGATGGTCCATCACGGCGGTGTGGTCAATTGCCTGCGCTGGATGCAGGAGACTTATAAACTTGACCAGACCGACAAGTTCTTACTGAAAACATCGCTCAACTTCGATCCTTCCGTGTGGGAATTGTTCTGGCCTTTATGGGTAGGCGCCAGCGTCTGTATCGTGCGACCGGGTGGCCAGCTTGACAACGCTCACCTTATTAAACTGATCAGGGAGTGCGGTTGCACCGCGATCTATTTCGTTCCGTCCATGTTGCGTGTGTTTCTGGAAGAACGCGAAGTCGAGCAGTGCCGGTCGCTAAAGCATGTTATTTGCGGTGGCGAAGCGCTCCCTCTGGAGACCCTAACGCGATTCTACGAACTCTTGCCGGCAGAGCTGCATCACTCGTATGGGCCAACAGAAACTTCGATAGCAGCGAGCGAGTGGACGTGCGAAATAAAAACACGGAGACGCGTTGTACCGATGGGGTTTCCGCTCGCCAACACACAGACGTACGTATTGGATCAGAATCTGAATCTGGCGCCCATAGGCGTGATAGGCGAGTTGTACATCGGCGGCTACGGGTTGGGTCGTGGTTATTTGAATCGCGCTGAACTGACAGCAGAGAGACTCATTCCCGATCCATTTAGCAGCTTGCCTGGAGCGCGCCTCTACCGGACTGGAGATCTGGTGCGGCTCCTGCCTGACGGTTCGTTGGAATTTTCCGGACGGGTCGATCATCAGGTCAAGATTCGAGGATTTCGCATCGAGCTCGGCGAAATCGAGGCGCAACTAGGAAAGCATCCGGCGATAAAGGAGACGGTCGTTGTCGCTCGAGAGGACAGACCTGGCGAGAAACGTCTGGTGGCGTATCTTGTAGCCGCTCAGGATCAGCATATTGCAATCGATGAAGTGCGCGAGTTTGTAAAGTCTCGTTTGCCTGAATATATGATTCCGTCGGCGTTTGTGATCCTTAAAGCCTTGCCAGTTATGCATAACGGCAAGGTCGATCGACGCCAACTACCAGAACCTGAGCAGTCGCTTCCTGCGAGGGAGCAGCTCTTCGTTGCGCCGCGAACAATTATTGAAGAGATGCTGACCGTTGTCTGGAGCGAGTTGCTCGGTATCGAGCAGATCGGTATCCATCACAATTTCTTCGAGCTCGGTGGTCACTCGTTACTTGGAACTCAGTTGGTAGCTCGGCTGCGCAAGCTCTTTCGGGTTGAACTGCCACTACGCGTGCTCTTTGACTCACCGACAATCGCCGGCCTGGCCGGGGCTGTGGAAACCTTGATGAAGGAGGATCAGGCAACAAAGCCGCCGCTGCGAGCACTCTCACGAAATACACCACTGCCGCTTTCCTTCGCGCAGCAACGATTATGGTTTCTGGACCAATTACAACCGGGCAGTGCTTTCTATAACCTCTACTCAGCGGTGCGCTTGCAGGGCGAGCTCGACATTTCCGCTTTGGAGCAAAGCTTCGATGAAATTGTTAATCGCCACGAAGCGCTGCGGACCATATTTCCGAATGTGAACGGGAAACCGGTGCAGGTCATCTTTCCGGCATTAAAACTCACACTTCAATGCCAAGACTTGCGCGAACTGCCCGAGGTCGAGCGAGAAGCAGCAGTTCGTCGACTGGCGACTGAAGAAGTCCGGCGACCTTTCGATCTCAGTCGCGGTCCATTACTGAGACTCACTCTGCTACGCACAGGCGAGCAGGATCACATGCTCGTTTTCTGTATTCATCACATCATTTCAGACGGTTGGTCCAGCCGCGTACTCATACGTGAGCTGGTTACCTGCTATAAGAGCTTTCAAATGCGACAGCGCCCGCAGCTCCCGGATCTGCCGGTTCAGTATGTGGATTTTGCTCGCTGGCAGCGTGAATGGCTACAGGGCGAGGCGTTGCAAACGCAGCTCGAGTATTGGCGTACGCAGTTGGCTGGGGCTCCGCCGGTTTTAGTGTTGCCGATTGCTAAACCGAGACCGGCAGTGCAAACGTTCCGCGGCGCACGCGAGATGCGCATTTTTCCGCCGGCAATCTCAGCAGCAATTGACAGATTGAGCAGACACGAACGCGTCACACCGTTCATAGTCCTGTTGGCAATCTTTCAAGTGCTGCTCAGTCGCTACGCGGGCCAGGATGATATAGTGGTTGGCACGCCAATCGCCGGCCGTGGTCAAATTGAAACTGAAGACTTGATCGGATTCTTCGTCAACACGCTGGTCCTGCGGACGAATCTCGCCGGCAATCCGTCTTTCAAGGAACTGCTCAGGCGTGTGCGCGAAGTGGCGCTTGGCGCAGCATCTCACCAGGATCTGCCATTTGAAAAGCTCGTCGAAGAATTACAACCCGAACGTGATCTGAGTCGAACACCTCTTTTTCAGACAATGTTCGCCTTACAGAATATTCCGCAGGATTCATACTCATTGCCGAACCTGACGTTAAGCCCAATAGCCGCGGATACCGGAGCAGCCAAGTTTGACCTCACAATGTTCTTTCAGCCAACGGAGGACGGATTACTCGGCATACTGGAATACAACACGGATCTTTTCGACGCGGAAAGCATCAGGAGAATGTGGCTGCACTACGAGACGCTGTTAAAAGGTCTGCTGGCGGATCAAGAGCACCGGATATTCAGTCTGCCACTGTTGAGCGAGCCGGAGCGTCGTCAACTGCTGGAAGAGTGGAACGATACCAACTGTGACTTTCCGCAGGACTCTTGCTTCCAGCAGCTCTTTGAAGCGCAGGCGCAGCGCGCCCCTCATGCCATTGCCGTCGAGAGCGATGAGGCGAGCCTCACCTACCATGAACTGAACCAGCGAGCTAATCGCCTCGCGCGGTTCGTTGTGGCAAAGGGAGTCGGACCGGAAACGATTGTCGCCGTATTGGCCCACCGCGGTATTTCACTGCTGACTGCAATGCTGGGAATTTTCAAGGCCGGCGGGGCGTACTTACCGCTTGATCCGCGTCTTCCGATGACGCGGCAGGTAAAGGTTTTGACCCAAAGTCGCGCCTCAGTGATTCTGATTGCAGAGGAGCTTGAGTCTGTGGCTGTGCCCATTTCAGAGCAGCTGGTTGCCTCTGACTTGGCCACACAGATTTTTCGACTCGACCGTGGGCCTGAATCCGGCAACGAAAGTGAAGATCTCGCACTACGCAGTGGTCCACGAAATCTGGCGTATGTGATATTCACGTCCGGTTCAACCGGAGTTCCGAAAGGTGCAATGATTGAACAGCGCGGGATGATTAATCACCTTTTCATCAAGGTGCGGGACCTTGAACTGAGTAGTGCTGACATAGTGGCCCAGACGGCGTCGCAGTGTTTCGACATTTCTGTCTGGCAGTTTTTGGCCCCGTTGTTGGTTGGCGGCCGAGTGCGAATTTTCAACGATGAGGTCGTGGCCGATCCGAACGCTTTGTTGCACGCACTCGAGCAGGAAGCGATCACCATCGTCGAAACAGTGCCGTCGCTGTTGCGCGCGATACTCGCAGAGATGCAATCGTCTGGCGGAACCTCTATGCCCTTACGAGTTTTGCGATGGATGGTCGCCACGGGCGAAGCACTGGCGCCTGAGATCTGTGATGCATGGCATCAGTCGGTGGGGGACAGCGTACGATTGCTTAACGCGTACGGACCAACAGAATGCTCCGATGACGTCGCGCAATACGAAGTGAAGGGAGCACCGAAAGAGCTGGTCCTCAGGATGCCAATCGGTCGCGCTCTCAGCAATACGAAACTCTACATCGTCGATCGTGAGATGGGACTGGTGCCTGTAGGAGTGAGCGGAGAACTCTGTGTCGGCGGCGTGGGTGTGGGCCGCGGCTATCTGTACGACGCAACCCGAACGGCCAACAGTTTCGTGCCCGATCCGTTTGCTGGTCTTGCTGGAGGCCGCTTGTACCGAACTGGCGATCTATGCCGCTATCTGCCTAATGGAGATGTAGAGTTTCTGGGACGAATCGACGACCAGGTCAAGGTGCGAGGTTTTCGTATTGAGCTGGGCGAAATTGAAGCCGTGTTGTCGAGCCATACCGGAATTGAGCAAGTAGCGGTTGTGGTGCGGGAGGACACTGAGGGCGACAAACGCCTGGTGGCCTATGTCGTTCCAAGCCGGCACCCAACGCTCGCTCCGGATGACCTGCGCGAATATCTTAAGAGTCAACTGCCGGATTACATGACTCCTCAGGTATTTGTCATGTTGGATGCTTTGCCCTTGACGCCCAATGGCAAGCTGGATCGCCGCTCGCTTCCCAGTCCTGATTATTCTCAACAGACGCGCGGAAAAGCGTACCAGGCTCCACGCACCGCTACGGAAAAGATCGTCGCCGAGATCTGGAGTGAGGTATTGGGCGAGCAAAGCATTGGAGTCGAAGATAACTTCTTTCTTGTGGGTGGACATTCGCTACTCGCGACCCAGGTTATTTCGCGCGTGCGGCAGCGATTTGAAATTGAGCTTGCTCTACGCGTCATGTTTGAGTCGCCCACCATTGCCGAACTCTCAACTGCGATTGATAGAGGGCGCGTTCAGCAAACTAGAGCACAAACACCGGCACTCACCCGGAGAAGTCGTCGCGAGCCTGACTTGAGGGAACTGTTGGAGCAGGTGCAAAACCTCTCGGAAGCTGAAGCTCGCGAGACGCTGCAAAGCAAGAAGGACGCGAAACCCGCGGCAGCCCAATAAGCGTCCGAACTGACGGAGTCTCGAATGGGACAAGCCGAGACCACAGATCTTTCCAATGACCTCGCGATCATCGGCATGGCGGGTCGTTTTCCGCAGGCGCCAAACATAGAACAGTTCTGGGAGAAACTGCGCACCGGCGAGGAACTCATTAGTTTCTTCACGGATGAAGAGTTGCTCGCTGAAGGCGTCGATGCCCAATTATTGAACAACCCGACTTTTGTCAAAGCTGGTGGTGTCATGCAAGACATCGACTTGTTTGATGCTTCCTTCTTTGGCTACACACCGCGCGAAGCGGAGGTGCTCGATCCGCAGCAGCGACACTTTCTTGAGTGTGCTTGGGAAGCGTTGGAAAACGCCGGTTACGATCCTTACCGGTACTCAGGATCGATCGGCGTCTTTGCCGGATGCAGCATCAGCAATTACTTTCTTCAGAACCTCACTCGGCATCCCGAGCTGCTCGATGCGCTGGGAAATTTCCAACTCGGAATGTTGAACGATAAGGATTATCTTGCGACCCGCATCTCTTACAAATTGAATTTGCGAGGGCCGAGCATAAGTGTCCAAACCGCATGCTCGACTTCCCTCGTAGCCGTACACCTGGCCTGCCAGAGCGTGTTGAATGGCGAATGCGATATGGCGCTGGCGGGCGGTGTTTCGATCAGCCTGCTTCAGAAGATGGGGTACTTCTACCAGGAAGGCGGAATTTCTTCGCCGGATGGACACTGTCGTGCGTTTGATGCGCAAGCTCAGGGCATGGTCGGAGGCAACGGTGTTGGAGTGGTGGTCATTAAGCGTTTGGAGGACACACTCACTGATCACGACAATATCCTGGCCCTGATCAAAGGGTCAGCCGTTAATAATGACGGCGCATTGAAAATCGGTTACACAGCGCCGAGTATTGACGGCCAAGCCAAGGTCATCGCCGCAGCGCAGGCGGTGGCCGGGGTTGATGCCGGCACGATCACGTACGTTGAGGCACATGGGACGGCGACCAACCTCGGCGATCCAGTTGAAGTAGCCGCACTTACAAAAGCGTTTCGCGTCACGACCGACAGAAAAGGCTTTTGCGGCATTGGGTCAGTGAAGACAAACCTGGGCCATCTAGATACGGCAGCAGGTGTAGCTGGTGTTATCAAGACCGTGTTGTCGCTGCAACACAAATTCTTGGCCCCGAGCCTTCACTTTCAGACTCCAAACCCACACATAGACTTTGAGAACAGTCCTTTCTATGTAGTCTCGAAACCATCAGAGTGGCCTGATGGTTCTGGGCCACGCCGTGCGGCGGTGAGTTCGTTCGGTATCGGTGGCACCAACGCGCATGCAATTCTTGAAGAAGCACCCGAGCCAACGGCCTCCTCCGCCGGCAGGCCGTGGCAATTGCTGCTCCTATCTGCAAAGACACCGGCTGCACTTGAGGCCGCCACGAAAAATCTAGCCGAGTACTTAAAGACGAACGCTGAGATCAACCTCGCCGACGTGGCTTTTACGCTTCAAGTTGGGCGGAGGAATTTTGAGCATCGGCGAGCTGTGGTCTGCCACGACCGCCATGATGCTGTGGACGTGCTGGAGCGGCTTGATCCACGCAGAGTCTCGACCGGAACTGTTAAGGATCAAAAATCCTCTGTTGCCTTCATGTTTACAGGGCAGGGTTCACAGTATCCGGGAATGGCAGCGGGACTCTATGCGCATGAGCCAGTGTTTCGCCGGCACGTCGACAGGTGCTCTGAGTTGCTACTGCCACATCTGCGGCTTGACTTGCGAGAGAGGATCTATCCGCGCGACACAGATGCGCCTGAAGCCGCAAAGCTCCTCACGGAAACCTCCGTCACACAGCCGTCACTATTCGTCATTGAATATGCACTGGCGCAGTTGCTAATGACGTGGGGCATACAACCGGTTGCCATGATTGGCCATAGCATCGGCGAATACGTGGCAGCGTATTTGGCCGGGGTGTTCTCCCTCGAAGACGCTTTGATTCTGGTGGCCGAACGCGGGCGCCTGATGCAACAGATGCCTCCGGGTGCGATGTTGAGCGTGCTGTTGACCGAAGCTGAAGTGCAGCCGTTTCTGGACGCCGATCTATGTCTGGCGGCAGTCAACGCGCCAGCTCAGTGCGTGGTCGCCGGGCCGGTCGAAGCGATCGATAGATTAGAAAAGAAACTCACCGCGCAGAAGCTTGATTGCACCAGGCTGCATACGTCGCATGCTTTTCACTCTGAAATGATGACGCCTGTGCTGGCGCCATTTACCGAAAGCCTGCGAGCCTTCAAGCGCAATTTCCCCAGTCGACGGTTTG
>Ga0187894_10003869_pt1 | contig 16456 bp, 13 predicted proteins | sample GBC1701081metaG_FD_136650 | JGI IMG/M metagenome (GOLD analysis project Ga0187894, IMG submission 136650) | White microbial mat communities from a lava cave in the Kipuka Kanohina Cave System on the Island of Hawaii, USA - GBC170108-1 metaG ... | reverse complement strand
ATACAGGTGAGCCCTTCTCCCGGGACGGTTCCTTCTTCACAAACCGGATTATCCCAGGCCAGAAGGGCTTACCTATGCAACCAACCCCACCCGATCAGCCACCCCACGAAACACCGAGGCTAAGCTGATAGTGCAAAAACGGCGGCCGAGGCTTGATGACCGTCAGCATCCCGTCATGACGGTATGCACACACCATCCAGCTTCCAGCAGTGATCCGAAGACCGCCGTCCAGCACCGCCCCGCGGTTCGCACAGGTCACATAAGCAAAGGTGACGTCACCCCATACGAACCGTGCGATCCTACTCATGCGCTTGAGGGAATAACCGGCCACCTCCGCGCCATAAAACCACTATTGACCTGCAACCTTAGATGAACATCGATCAAGTCACCGACATATGAGCGTACTCACCTTTGAGTAAAGACGGTTCGTATAGGGTAACGGTGTGGAGGTAATGCCTGCCCATACGAACCGCTCAGCTGCCTTCCCCGGACCGGTAATTCGCCTCGGCGCACGCCAACGCGCGACACTGACCTGCAGAGACGAGGTGCTGGCCGCCATCGACGAACTCCAGGCGCGCGAGGGCTTGGACACCTTCACGATACGCCAGGTGGCTGGCGAGATGTTGGCCGCCGGCACCACGTACAAGAAGAGCGCGATCACCAAAACGATTCAGCGGATGCGCGGCGAGGATGGCTGTGCGGTGGCACCCGACCTTGAGCGGGTCGACCGCACACACTTCCGCCTCCGGCACTGATTCCTCAGGCTGAAATGCCCGCCCTCGGAGGCAAGACACCAATGGGGACCCGGCGGCGCCGCCATTCCCGACCAGCTTCGCAGCGACCCGGGCACGTGGACCACCATCGACCTACCACCCGAGTTGGCCCAGCAGCTCGGAGCCGACTGTGTCGACATGACCAAGGCGGCCGAACGCCGGCGCGCCCTGCCCCACCTCCTCGAAACCGGGCCGGCAGACCTCATCGCCGCAAACTTCGCCCTCCCCCAGCTCCGCAACGAATGGCCCCACCTCGACCTGTCCGACATCCTGCGCCTCGCCTGGGAAGACGCCTACCCCGCGCTGGCCGACGACCTCAGCCTATTGAGCCATCCGCCCACCGCCAGGGATATGCCACGAGCGCCAGATTGAGTGCCCCCGAAGCCCATGGGCTGGCAGAGTCCCCCGATCTCGAAGCCCTCTAGCAGCCGCCTCCGCCATGCACGGTCACCCTGGTAGAGATGCCTAGAACGGGACCTGCTAACGCCGCCCGAGGCGACGGAGATCGGCGGCTACTGCGAAGGTAGCGACCGTCCCTGCCAATCACCAAGGGGAGGCGAATAACGAGAGGTTGGGGCCGCCAAGACCATGCGGTCCTTCGCCTGCGAGATCCGCAGTGATTGCGGACCCCGCCAAGTCTGGCTCAGTTCAGACGGTGGGACCATCCGAAGCATTGACCTCTTCGACCGTGATGGCGATGACCTGCTCCAAGCCAGGGTGGTCCTACCGCGCGGCTGGTCACTTCTAGTCGGGTCTTGCGGCTGAGCACTTGGGGGGACGGTTGGGGTGCGCGGCTATGAAGGTTGCGGTAGATGGTCCATGGCAGCCCGGCGACATCCACCACGAGGGTACCCTAGACCCTAGACTTAGAGTGCCTACGCGTTCTCACGGCGCGGGGTCGACCACGTCGCGTTGCCGGCTGCGCGGCGTGCACGGTACGCTCGGGGACCCGTCGAGAACTCCCTCGCCGACGGAGGACTTGCATGTCGAACAAGCTGTGGCGCCCAGCGATCGAGTTCAACCTCACGCAGCACTGCAACCTCCGGTGCGAGCACTGCGACCACGCATCGTCGCGCCTGCCGAAGAAGTTCGCCGATCTCGAAAGCTTTCGGCGCGACGTCGAGGTCGTCTCGACAGTGCTGGAGGCCAACGAGTTCAAGTTCGTCGGCGGCGAGCCCCTGCTCCACCCGCAGCTCCTCGACTTCGTGCGCATCGCGAAGGAGTCCGGCATGGGGAGACGTCTCGTGCTCCTCACCAACGGCGTGCTGCTGCACAAGGCACCGGACGAGCTCTGGGACCTCATCGACGGGATGTGGATCAGCCTCTACCCCGGGATCAAGTACCGGTTCGACTGGGACTGGGTGCAGAAGCTGGCCGACGAACACTCGATCTTCGTGTGGCGCAAGGACACGCCGGAGTTCGTGGAGAGCTCCCTCGTCGAGGAGATCGAGGACCCGGCGTTCGTCAAGATGGTCTACGCGAACTGCGACCGGGCCCATCTCTACAGCTGTGCCACGATCTTCGACGGTCGGTACTACGTGTGCGAGCCCTCGGTGTGGGCGAAGGACCGGCTCGCGCTCCACGGCATCGCGTTCGACAACCAGGACGCCGACAGCGTCGCCATCCACGACAACCCGAACCTGTACGACGAGATCGATGCGCTCATCCGACAGGAGGAACCGCTCGAAGCGTGCCGATACTGCCTCGGCTCATGGGCGCGGCGCACGCCGAACCGTCAGCTCGATAGAGAAGGCATCCAGACGTTCCTGACCCGGAAGCCGGATCGGTTGGCCGACCTCGTGAACGAGGAATGGATTGTGCCGTCGCAGTACACGAGGCGAGCTGCGCAGACCAGCGGTCTCGGGCTGGGCGAGACGAGGGGCGGCAAATGAACCGATGTTCGTCGACCGTGACGCCTCCCCGCATTCTCGTACACCTGTACAACTTCGAGAACTGGCCCTCCGATCACACGATGACGTACTCGGGAGGCAGGTACCACGCGCTGCTGCTCGCCTATGCGATGGCGCACGGTGGCGCGGACGTGACGGTGCTCACCAACTCGCACACCGCCTTCGGGCGCGACTTCGAGTCGGAGATGAATGCGACAGTGCGCTTCGTCGTGGACGAAGACTTCCGCGCCGATGCGGTACTAGGCGCCTTCGATGTCGTCGTCGTCGCGCCTTCCGGGGCCTTTCGTCCGGAGTTCTACGCCAGTGCTGAGGATGTCGCGCACCGCACGGGGGCAACCCTGGTGCTAATCAACTACGAGAGCGCCAACTGGTTCAACAGCATCGCCCCGACCCCGGACGACCCTCGGGTCTGGGACTACTGGCGACGGACCGTCTTGCACGGTGGCGTCGTGCTGTCGAGCGCACGGGAGTCCGACCGTTGGGCTCGGAACTTCTACTTGCCGCGCGATGAGCCGATCGTCTTCGATCACTGCTACCCACCGATCAACTCGATCGCGGCCGACGCGGTGGGCGACCCGGAGCCGGACGGCAGCATCGTCTGCTTCGCCCGTCCCTTCCACGACTTCAAGGGTGGGAACGACGTGCTCGCCCTGGCGCCGGAGGTCCTGCGCGACCGAACGCTCCATGTCGTTTTCGGCGGCACGCCGGACCGCGACTACCGTGCGGCACTGGAAGCGAAGGTCGCCGCGGTCCCGTCCTGCCGGCTCGAGGTCCACTCCCGTCTCCGGGATCGCGAGAAGTTCGACCTCCTGGCCCGCGTCGGCGCACTGCTCTTCCCGAGCCGCTTCGAGGGCTTCGGCTACCCGCCGGTCGAAGCGACCTACGTGGGTACCCCCGTGTGCTGCTACGACCTACCCGTCCTCGTGGAGACCGTTGGTACCGTTGCCCACATGGCTCCGCTCGGCGATGTCGACGAGCTGAGCGCGGCATTGCACCGGGCACTCGCGGAACCTCGAGATCGGAACCGACTGCAGGCATCGGTGGCCGACATCGTGTCGATCGATGCCTGCAGTCGGCGCACGAAGGAGCTCCTGGCGCGCTGGTGCTCGATGCCGAGGACCGCCTGGCCGTTCCCCACTGTGCTGTGGGGTCCTTGGAGCACGCTTCCGGGGACGTTCGGCGCACCAGGGCGGTACGACCGATTTCCGCCGCAGCCGCCCTGGGGCTGCGTGGACGAGCACGGTGTGGGCGAGGACATCTCGCTACGCGTTCACCTGTGGGCCGAAGGCCCGGTCACTCGCGCGACGCTCGTGTCGACCGACCGCATTATCGCCGCGACGCGCGTGCACACGGACGACTCGTTCGACGGCTGGGTCCGTACCGAGCTCGAGTTCCACCTGCAGCCGGCCGATCTGGACCGCGTCCTCGCGCTGGAGGGAGTCGACCGTACGGGAGGCGTCGCGTTCGAGCGCGAGGAGCTGCTCGTGCGGCATCCGCCCGCGTGATAGAGACGTGGGCAGATCTACGTTCGCGGTCGTTGCTCTTCGAGGACGAGTCGGTCGTCGTCCTGAATAAGCCGCCGGGGATCTCGGTCACCGGCGAACGCCACGGGACGGACATCGTCCAGCTCGCTAAGGACGCGGGCGAGTGGCTGATGCCGGCCCACCGGATCGACAAGGTCGCGTCCGGCACGGTGCTCTTCGCCAAGTCCGCCGACGTCCACGGCGACATCACCCGGCAGTTCAGCCGGCGCTCGGTCGACAAGGCCTACCTCGTGGTCGTCGGAGCGAGCGACCTCCTCGGCTCCGGCACCATCGATCTCCCGCTCAGCGTTGGGCGCAAGAGCCGAGTCAGGGTCGCGGCGCCGCGGGAATCGATCGCGTTCGACGCAACCAGCGGCTGGTACACGGTCCCGCCTTCGGCCGTGTCCACCGACAAATCGGTGTATCCGTCGCTCACGACGTTCGTCACCCTGTCTCGTCGCGAGCGCGCCCAGCTGCTCGCCGTCAGCACCGTCTCCGGTCGGCGCCATCAGATCCGCGTCCACCTCGCGTGGATCGGTCACCCCATCCTCGGCGACCCGCTCTTCGACAAGCATGCCGCGCACCGAACGCTCCTGCACTCCTGGTGCCTCGAGGTGACCGCCACCTGGGGCGACGGTGCCCGCCGTCGCTTCGAAGGGTTGCCCGACTCTTCCTTCTGGTCACCGACGGATCTCGAGCCCCGCGCGCTCGATGACCGAGCCGCCGGCCAGTCCCTCGAGGCCCTCGCCGCGCTGGCGACCCGAGCACGATCGGCCACGACACCGGAGCAGGCGCGTTCGGTGCCGCGATCGCGCCGCGGATCGCGGCGTTGACGGCGAGTGAGCGCCCCGTCGGCCCGGTGCGCCGAACGGGATGCGCGCCGAGTGCGGCTACGGGCCGACGATCGTGTCCGGCTGCGACGCGGTCCACGACGACGTGTCAAGCTCGAGGCCGTCGAAGTCGCGCGTGTGGTCGAAGTTGCAGTCCCAATGGTTCGACGGCACCAGCACCTTTCCGCGCGCGCCCGGGAGGTCCAGCACGTGCTGGGGGAATGCCAACCCGCTCAGACGCTCACGAAGGGCGGACATGATCTCGATCTCGTCTCGCAGTTCCATCTCGAAGCGGTCCGTCGTCTGGATCCGCTGGCAGTGGTAGATGTAGTAGGGCCGCACGCCCAGTTGGAACAGTTGGAGAAAGAGGCGTTCGAGAGTGTCCACGTCGTCGTTCACGCCCTTCAGGAACACACTCTGCGTCAGCAGGAGGAAGCCTTGACGGCGGAACGTCCGGATGAGCGCAACCACCTGGGGAGTCAGTTCGTCGGGGTGGTCGACGTGCAGGCTGAGGTAGACGGTCGGCCGAAGCTCGGCGAGCTTCGACATGAGCTCGACGTTGACCTTCTCTGGCCACTGCATGGGGAACCGGGTGTGGATCCGCAGCACCTTGACGTGATCGATCTCCGAGACCCCGGTGAACAGTCGTTCGAGCCCCTTGCGGTGCGTCAGTGGATCGCCACCGCTGGCGATGACCTCGTACAGCGACGGATCGTTGGCGATGTACGCCACGATGTCATCGATCTGATCGATCGAGAGCCGACCGAGGCTGTCGAGTCCGACACCGACGCGATCTTGGCGCTCGCAGAAGCGGCAGTTCGCCGCGCAGGTGTACGAGAGGAGCACGAGGATGCGGCCGTCGAACTTGCGGACAGTGCCGAAGACCGGCGTCGACACCTTCTCGTTCAGCAGGTCGACGGACGTGTCGACGGGCTCTTCTTCGTGTTCAGGGTCGAAGAAGTACATCTTCTGGATCGCCTCGCTGCGGGATGCGAGATCGCGCAGGTATGGTGTCGTCTTCTCTGCGAATCGAGCCGTGTCGGACATCAGGGGCTCCATTGAGAACGTCGGCACTAATGCGATGGCCCAGCTCGGCGCCAAGGGCGAAGGGACGGTTCGGACGACGGATTACAGGCGAGGGTCTCGTTCCGAGGAGCTTCCGTGGACCGACGACGCGAACGCAGCGTGTTCGGGATCACGACGCCGATCACCGAATGCTCTCGATCACCCCCCAGGAGCAACCACCCCTCCAGCAATGACACCAACGTCCACTATTGTAACCGATTGGATAGGCCGTGGTGCCAGCGGGTTCGGGTAGGTCGACTCGCTGGGCGGCGGCTACTCGGAAGCGGGCACGTGCCCTGCCGATGATCGTGGCGCTGTATATCATCCGGGAATGCGATGGCCTTGGTGCTCCGGGTGAACGGATGGGCGCGGCGCCCGCGTCCCGTGCCAGATCGGCCGGGCAACCGAGCCGCGCTTCCAACCGAGATCTGAGCGATGAGGCCTGACGGCTCGGGCGCGACGGGCTTGTCGGCTGCGGTCGAGCGTCTGGCTTCGCAGCGTCAACCCCGCCCTGCGGACATCGCAGTCGTCGCCCAGAACCTGGCGGCATCGGACTCCCTGCGGCGAGCCGTGATCGCGGACCTCGACGGAGCCAGTGACGACGTCAAGGTGGCGCTGATCCAGCGGTTCTTCCGCCATCCTGAGAAGGGGACACACGGAACCACGTTCGACGAGCAGGTCGTGTCCGACCTGCTCGAGGGATGGTTCGGCATCGAGCTGGATCCATCGGCCGCTCGTCCGGTCGGCCGCTTCGGCCAGGATCACGACGTCTCGGCGCGTCCGGTCCAGACGTTCTCAATCGGTTACACGCAATTCTTCCTGTACATGACCGGTGAGAAGCGCCGAGTGCTCGACTCCATGGCCAGCCTGCTGAGTGACCATGCGGTGCTGACGACCGACCGCACGTCGCCGCCGAGCACCCTGGCCGAGCTGACCCCCCTGTGGTTGAAGGAACCGAGACGAGATTCGGTGGACCACTACATCGGCGATCCGCCGGCGCTCGGCTTCGAGGCCGTCTTCGCTTGGTACGAGACCGCGATCCGCGCCGCCGTCGGGGTCACGATCCGTGAAGCATCTCGCGAGGTCGGGTTCGTGCTCAACGGTGATGGCCTGCGCTACCACCGCGACCGCCTGGTCAACCAGTACGACGCGCTCTCCCGCATGGCTGCTGACGAGCACGAGCGCACGCGTGTCGTGCAGGACCTTTCGCTCCTCGACTGGGACATGCAGGACGGGACCTATTCCGGCACGATCTTCGTCCATCCCCTCGGCGATCGATACCTCTTCTTGCTCGAGCCTGGTTGCAGCACGTCGATCTTCTTCGCCGAGCCGGTCCAGCTGCCTGGGCCGATGATGATGCCGCTGCACTGCGCTCTGCCGGTAGAGGACAGCTTCCCCGGAAGCTCGGTGGGGGAAGCGAGAGGCAAGCGCTTCAGCTGCCTCGTGCGAGGTATCGCCGACAGCGCCGAGCTGGACGCCCTCGCTGCTGCCGCGATGTCCATCGACATCCACGAGCGAAGGCTCGTCGCCGACGGGTTCGAGTTCCCAAGCGGCGTACGCATCCGACAGTGCGAGGCGCCCGAGTGCTCACCGACCGATGCGGCAGACGGTCGGTATGACGCCGAGCAGGGGTGCATCGTGACCCGGCTGCCGCAAGAAGCCACCGCGGCACTGCTCGCGCACCTGCGCATGCCGTCCGTTGCCGAGGTGTACCGCCTGACGAAGCACGGGGACGGCTTCACCGGCGTCCGCGACGTTCTCCCCACGATCGGTGACCGCACCGTCGGCGTGCTCAACCGCAGCCAACGCACGCCTCAGCCAGGTACGAGTTTCCCGTTGACGATGCGACTCTCCGGACCGGCGTCACCCGTGTTGCAGCTCATCGAGTTGCGACTCGATCAGCTGCTCACCGCGCCATCCGAGGCATTGGACTCGCTGTACCTGTCGCCGACTACACCGATCCTGCATCGTTCGGCGCCGTTGGACGCCTTCTACCCGGTGGCGTCGAGATCGCCACGGATGTCCACGATCCTGGATGTGATCGTCGACCCCCAGCCGAGCTCGACGGCGGCGTGACCACGACAGCTCGGTGGCTTGCAGCAATGGTCAGTCCATCGACCGTTGCTAACCCGATCGAACGAGCGCGACGCTGCTCGGGACGAGTGAATGCCGGCCGCCGCTGGCGAGTCCGTCGACAGAAGACCGCTGGGAGATTCCTCGGCGAACCGCGCCTACGCTCGCTCCGCCAGGGTCTGTGTTGCCGCGACCGTGCGAGACTGCGCCGTCCGGACCCGACGAGCGTTCCATCCCAGCCGCCGCAAGAGGAACGCCTGAAGATCGTTCGAGCCGACCGAGAGCGAGGTGTGGTTGTCCATGCTGACCCTTCTGGCATTTGTGCCGGACGAGCCGCCCGAGGGCACGTTCGCCGAAGTTGCACAGAACTTCGAATCGCTCGAAGACCTCGAGCTGCTTCGCGCCGAGTTCGAATCCGCCTGCGGCCCGGTGCACGTGGTCAACTCGGGTGTCCCCGGATGGCGTGACCGCATGCGTCCCGAGGTCGTCTTCAACTACACCTTCGGCTTCGAGCTGATGGAGAAGGGCATGCAGCCGACATACTTCCTGGAGAGCGGTGGGTTCGACTACCGCGGAGCGTCGCCGACCGGCCTGATGCTCAGCGCCAACAAGCCGCATGCCAACGAGCTGATGGCGAGCTGCGGGTTCTCGTGTCCAGCCTCGATCCTAGTGCCCGCACTGCGGTCGCTCGAGGATCCCGACCTGCTGACACCGTTAGGCGACTCGGAGCGCGTCGTCCTCAAGCCGGCATATGAGGAGGCCAGCGTCGGGCTGCGGCTGCTGCCGAACGACATCGACGAGGTGTCGAAGGCGATCATGGAGTTGCGTCCGCACATCCCCGGCCCGTTCCTGGTTCAGCAGTACATCCACGGGCTCGACGTCGCCGTCCCCATTATCGGCGATCCCGAGCCGCACTGCCTCCCGGCGCTGGCCCTGCATCGCCTCGACGAGACCGACAACAGCCCATTCGTGTTCGACGCGTTACACAAGCGGACCAAGCGCGGCCTGGAATATCGTGCCACGACCGACTGGGACGCGGCAGTTATGGGGCAGGTATACGACATGGCCAGCACGGCGTTCACCGTCCTCTCGCAGCGCGACTACGCTCGCTTGGACTGTCGGGTGGATTCGGAAGGCGGGTGCTGGTTCCTCGAAGTCACGCCGAATCCGGAGGTACGTCCAGGAAAGGCGTCGTTCGCGGTCTCGGCACGGACTGCGGGCATCTCGTTCGCAGACCTCCTCGGTCTCATCGTGCGCCGCGAGGCGCCGGAGTGGCGACCGACGCTGCCGGGTTGAGCAGCTCATCGGGGACGAGTATCTGAGGGGTGGACAGGATGGCGAAGCGAGGATCGGCGAAGTCGAGTTCTCGGCCGGCGCTCTCTCGGCGGATCCACACGCTCTCGTTCGAGCTTCGACGGCTCACCGAGTCGAGTGGCGAACTGCTCTCGGTCGCGCGCGTGGGGGCCGACGGAGAGGTGCGACCAGCCGAGCTCTTCCGGGAACGACTGACCTGGCCGCTGGAAGACGTCGCGGTGATCGAGAAGTGCAACGCGGTGATCCTCGTCGCCACGGCGTCGGTCGACGCGGACCCGGACTTCGTTCGCGAGCTGCTCCTCGACCGCTGGCTCGAGGTGTCCCCCGGGCTCGAGCGCATCATCTCCCGGATCGACCACCACTCGGGCGTCGCTGCACTCGAGTACCTGGGCGAGGTCGCCGTCGGACTCCGGAGCGTTGTGCTCGGCGACGGGCAGGTGTACTCCCAGGTCGTCCACGGGTTGCGCACGGCGCAGAGCTTTGACGGCCAGCGGTCGCCGTTCTCACTCATCAGCCGTCGACTCGCAGGGCTCCGGACGACCGTGCGCAGTAGCACTTCGTTGCAAGAGGGGAACGTCTCGCTAGAACGCATCGCTGCCGAGCGACTTGTCGCGAACCTCGGGCTGGGCGGGTCGACGGTCGCCGTCGCGGGCCTCGGGAGGACGGGTCAGTTGATCGGTGCGATCCTGTCGAAGGAGACGAGCCACGAGCTAGTCGCCACCAACCGAACGCCCCGTCCGAGCGAGCGAACGTCCGACCGGATCGTCATGGTTCCTTGGGGCGAGCTCTCGATGTACAAGTCAGCGGATGCCGTCGTGCTCTGCTTGTCGGACACCACGGAGACCCGTCGCTACGCCGAACGCATCTTCGGATCGCTGGACGAGCGGGCCTCCCCGCTGGTCATCGACATGTCATTCCCGTCCATCACCCGGCAGCTCGATCCCACGCCGGCGCGGGTGCTCCACCTGGACCAGCTTGCCGAAGAGGCAAACCGCAGCCTGGAGTCACGCCGACGGGGGATCAACAAGGCCAAGCAAGCCGTCACCGAGTGGACCGAGGCCGTGCAGCACGATCTGGCCGACTCCATCACCCGCCTGAGCCCGGTCAGCTCACGCGGCGCGCCCGGTTCGCGTTCGACCGTCTCCCCGGCCCGCAGGAAGGCGCAGATGCTGACGGCCATCAGGAACCTCATGGCCGGCGACGGCTTCCACGAGACGCAGACCGACACCATGAGCTCGAGCGGCCGGAGGGGCCGGACGCTGCGCCGTTCGATTCGGACGGACGCCGTGCTCGCTGCGGACCCGAGCATCGATCGCGCCTACGAGATTGGACCGGTCTGGCTGCCCGACTCGTCCTGGGCTCCGTCCGAAATCGACCAGCTGTACGTGTTGGCTGCTGCCAACCGGTCGCCGACGGACCTCCAGCAGGTCGCCGATCTGGCGACGGGCGTCGTCCAGCGGGCAGCCCGAGCGCTTCGTCCCGCGGGCTCGGCCGGGGATGTCGGCGCAGCCATCGACGCGAGGCGACTCGAGTACGCAGCCGCGATGGGACTCATGCCCCACCATGGTTTCTCGTCCGTCGCGTACGGCGCCCGGCTCGATTTCCACGTGCTGCGCAGCATCGCGGACGTCGTCCGGTTCGAGACCGGTGAGCGCCTCGTGGTGCTGACCGATTGCCCGGAGCCGATCGACCGGTTCGACATCGCCCGGGACCCGAAGACCGGGTTGGCCAGGTCGTTCCGCATCCTGCTCGACGGCTGGCAGGTCGCCTCCGGCTCGCTGGTCGAGATCGATGGGGAGGCACGGCGCCGTCGCATGGTCTCCTCGGGTCGCCCGGTCGGGTCCCTACTCGACCTGGTCGACGAGGCGCTGCCGATGGGGATCTTCGAGGTGGCGCTCGACCACCTGGTCAAGCGGTGCGAGGAGCGTCCTCGCTCGGGACCGTGACGCGGGGACGGCCCGCGACGTCCGAGGCGAGTGGCTTCCACAGGAAGTGGCGAGCCCCGCCCGGTGGATAGCCGTCGAGCTGGCCGAACTGACGAAACCCGAACCGCTCGTAGAAAGCGGGCGCTTGGAAGCTGAACGTGTCCAGCCATATCGCCACGCAGCCGCGCTCACGCCCCGCCGCCTCTGATCGCGCCAACAGCGTCGCTCCGAGCCCTCGGCCGCGAACCGGCTCGGCGACCCATAGGTACTCAATGAAGAGCCAACCCCACTGCGAATAACCGGTCGCGCCTCCGAGGAGTACCTCGTCGCGGTGGGCGAACACCCCGAGCGGCATCGAGTCGTCGATGTCGGCGCTGCGCCGGTTGAACGCGGCCAAGCCCTGCTCCACCTGTGCGACGGCGTCCGCACTCGGCGCGTGGGTGACGCGGACGTCGATGCCGTCCAACGTGCCATCGCTCCCGTTCATGGCTTGAAATCTAGAGCCCGGAGCCGAGGTTGTTCCGGGGTCCGTGGGATTTGAGGTTGGGGTCCTCCGTACGGAGCACGCCGGATGGCACGCTCCGTCAGTCCGTTCCAAGGATCTGAAGGAGGACCCCCATGGCAGGTTCGCACATGTCCACGTCCGCACGCGACACGTCGCCTGGCCCGAGCTCGCGGACGCTCGTGTCGTCGGTCGTTGGTGGGCTGCCCGAGCAGCTCGCCGGCCGTGTCGATGAGCACCTGGCCCGCTTCGCCGAGCACATGCGCGAGGGGCTGCTGGCCGCCTCCACCGCCGTCGGCCTGGAGGTCATGGCCGAGCTGATGGCCGCCGAGATCACCGACCTGGCCGGCCCGAAGGGCAAGCATGATCGGGGCCGCACCGCCAAGCGTCATGGCAGCGAGGCTGGCACCGTGACCCTGGGCGGGCGTCGCGTGCCGGTGCGCCGCCCGCGGGTGCGCAGCGTCGGCGACGACGAACACGAGCTGGCGCTGGCGTCGTACGACACGTTCGCGTCGACCGACCTGCTCGCCGATGGGATCGTCGCGCGCATGCGGCGGGTATCTCCACCCGCCGCTACCCGGTTGCGCTGAAGCCGGTCGGCGCTGCGGTGGAGGCCTCGGCGACGGGCACGTCGAAGTCGGCGGTGTCGCGTCGCTTCGTCGCCGCGACCGCTGAGCGGCTGGCCGAGCTGCTGGACCGCCGCCTGGACGAATCAACGTTTGGTTGATCGTGTACGTCGACGGGTTCGGCATGGGCGACCACCTCATGGTCGGCGCGCTGGGCGTGACGCCGATGCCACCAAGGTGCCGCTCGGCGTGGTCGAGGGATCCACCGAGAACGCCGCGGTGTGCACCCGCTTGGTCGCCGACCTGGCCGATCGCGGCTTGAACGCGCCGCACGGTGTGCTGTTCGTCGTCGACGGCGGCAAGGCCATCGACAAGGCCGTCCGCGCTGTGCTCGGCGACAAGGCGCTGATCCAGCGCTGCCGCCGTCATTACGCCGACCTCCGGGTTATGCCGACCTCGTGCGGTGATTCGCAGCCAACTCCGCCGCCGCGCGGTACGAGCCGGTCAGATCGAACACTTCGAGAATCTCCATGACCTCCTCGGCAGACTTCACCCAGTCCCTCCTCGGTCGCTCCCACGTGTGGTGACGCGGAGTGAACCGAGGAAGGGCGCTCACACCTGGCATCTGATGCAAGGAACAGACACGACTGGGGGGATCTCATGGCCACCAGCAAGGACTTCTTGTGGCCGCCAGTGGGGAATTCCGTGGCCGTCTACGGGGAGATTCTCATGGCCGCTGACAGTGGCGAAACCCCCTACAGGTGGTCCCATGCCCGTGGCGGGCGACACCGGGTCCCCGCTCGGATAGGGTTGTCGAGGGTCGGCTGAGCGGGTTGCGACCTTCGTCATGGCGACGAAACACGGAGGGGCCATGGTTCGCTCGAGTTCATCGTTGCCGAGCAAAGATGCAGAGGACTGCTCGCTCCTCATCCACAACGCGACGGTCTGCACCGTCGATCCCGAGAACCGAGTGTTCTCGCCGGGGGCCATCGCGATCTCGGACCATCGCATCGTCGAGGTCGGACCTGACCAGGAGATCCGCGGGCGCTACGAACCAACAGCCACCCTGGACGCCCAGGGTGGCCTAGCGCACCCCGGCTTCGTGGAGGCCCATACGCACGTCTCCATGCACCTGACCCGGGAGGCGTTTCCGGATGCGCCGAACTCCTCGAGCTATTTCGCCAGCCTGATCGGATCGCTCAACGCGCTTCGTCCCGAGGACGAGTACTGCAGCGCGTTGCTCGCCGCCGCTGAGATGTTGCGAGCAGGCGTCACCGCCTTCGCCGACTCAGGCACGGTGGTGGACGCTGACGCGGTCAGCAAGGCCATCGAGCTCGCGGGGGTACGAGGCCTCCTCGCGGACCCGTTCGTCTGGGACCGAGCAGACCACGAATGGACCTCTGGCCTCCCACAGTTCCCGTGTGACGAGGCTGCCGCGGTCGAGCGTCTCGGGGGCCAGCTGTGGCGCAACGAGACCGAGGGCTTGGTGCGCGGGTACGTCGCGCTCTGGGGGCTGGCGACGGCGAGTGATCGCCTCCTGCTCGAAGCAAAGGCTATCGCCGATGCCTCGGGCGTCGCGCTGACACAACATCAATCGATGGAGCCACGCGACGTCGCGCGCGATCACGACCGCCTGGCGCGTTCCGCCTTGGCGCACTTCTCGGAGATTGGGTTTCTGGGCAGCAACGTCTCCCTCTCCCACATGAACTACCTCAGCGCCGAGGACAAGGACGCTCTAGAGGGCGCCGGTGCCTCGATCATCTGGGTCCCCGGCAATTACCTGTACTACGCGCTGCCCACCCACACCCGGTCTCCCATTCCCGATGTCGTCGAGCGCGGGATCAACGTCGCGATGGGCACCGACGTCGCCAAGGCCTGGGGCTATGGCGAGCAGGGGCTGCTGGGCTACCTCCTCGTGCGCGCCGAGGGCACGTACATCGCTGCCGAATCGCTCCTGCGCATGGCCACGATCGGGGGTGCGCAGTCGGTGATGCTGTCGGACCGCATCGGTTCGATCGAGCCGAACAAGCTCGCGGACATCGTTCTGCGCGAGCCACTGTCGCCGGAGTTCCAGCCGGGCATGCACCTGGTCCGCAACCTGATGCTCGGGCTGCGATCCAAGGGTGTCCGTACGGTCGTGGTGAACGGCGAGATCGTGCTGAGGGATGGGCTCCTCACGAGGTTCGACCTGGGCGAGGCGTACCGAGACGGCCGCGAACGGGCTCGAAGTCTCGTTGAGCGGATCCGGTGATCGGAGCGAAGTGGCCCGACCCTCACGACACCTCTCTATGAAGTGGGGCCGGGTGTCAACGGCGGATCGTTTCCTGCTCGGACTTCGTAGTCGCTGGTGCGCCGGGGGACGCGGTCGGTGTCAAGGTGGAGCGCCCGCATTGCGCCACGAGGCGCCTTGTCGTATCCCCGGTTCAGCCGGGAGGAACTCGAAGGGAGGTTCCTGGGTCGAATGACTGACCTGGAGCCGGAAGGCGAAGGGGACAACAGCATGTCAGGAAACCGGAGGCCGAGCCTCAGGCGTTGGGGGCGGCGCTTCGGGGGACCCGCGTGATATGGCGAAGGCTGGATTGCCTGAAGCCCAATCTCCAGTTGGTGCAAGCTGCCAACCCGCCGGAAAGACGCCTGAAACCGGTGCCAGCTCTGTGGCGGCGCGCTGCGGGCGCCGTCACAACCTTCGGGGCTGGAGCGATGCCCAGTGAGGGCATTCAAGGAGATGAGTGGGACGCCTACGTCACGCTGTTACGTGCGACAGGGACGAACGTGGGATCGCCTATGGGACGCGAGTCCTGTTGGCGACGGAGGCCCCGTAGTAGTCGTCGGAGTGATGCCCGACGAGGGAGGGCGGGAAAGCCGCCCACAGGGCGAAGGGGGCCAGGTGACCGGACATCCGTGGGCCGGGAGGTATGCGTAATGCAGAGCGCCGAGACGGTGCTGGATGTCCTGAGTGAGCGTGGCAGGCGTGGCCTGCCGCTGTGTGAGCTGTATCGGCAGATGTTCAATCTGCAGTTGTATCTGTTGGCCTACGGGCGCATCTACGCCAACAAGGGGGCGATGACGCCGGGGGTCACGCAGGAGACTGTGGACGGTATGTCGCTGGGCCGGATCGAGCGCATCATCGAGGCGATGCGCCACGAGCGCTATCGGTTCAGCCCGGCGCGGCGGGTGTACATCCCGAAGAAGAACGGGAAGTTGCGCCCGCTGGGTATGCCGGTGTGGTCGGACAAGCTGGTTGGTGAGGTGGTGCGCCTGTTGTTGGAGGCGTACTACGAGCCGACCTTCTCCGACCGCTCCCACGGGTTTCGTCCCGGGAGGGGCTGCCACACCGCTTTGCGGGAGGTGGCCAACACCTGGACCGGGACGAGCTGGTTCATCGAAGGCGATCTCGCCAACTGTTTCGGGAGCTTGAACCACCAGGTCATGCTCTTGATCCTCGGGGAGAAGATCCACGACAACCGGTTCCTGCGGCTGGTGGGCAACATGCTTACCGCCGGATACCTGGAGGACTGGAGGTGGGGGCCGACGCTGAGCGGTGTGCCGCAAGGCGGTGTCGTCTCCCCGCTCCCGTCTAACATCTACCTGCACAAGCTGGACGTCTTTGTCGAGACGGTTCTGATCCCGGAGTTCACCCGAGGCAGGCTTCGGGCACGCAACTCGGCCTACCGCCAGACGGCCAAGGCCATCGAGCGTGCCCGTCGGCGGGGCGACCGTGCCGAGGTGCGGTCGCTCACCAAGCGGTTGCATCGTCTTCCCAGCCAGGACCCCAACGATCCCGGCTACCGGAGGCTGCGCTATGTCCGCTACGCCGACTTATGCCGAGTTCGGCATAAGTCCGCTTATGCTGAGTGCCGGATTATGCCGAGGTTGGGGTAGGGGTGGTGGTGAGCGGGCTGGGTGGTGGTGGTTGCTCGGCATAATCCGGGGGTGGTGATCCACGGTTGTCTGTCTGGGTGGGGCAAGGGCCCT
>Ga0187894_10003868_pt1 | contig 16466 bp, 16 predicted proteins | sample GBC1701081metaG_FD_136650 | JGI IMG/M metagenome (GOLD analysis project Ga0187894, IMG submission 136650) | White microbial mat communities from a lava cave in the Kipuka Kanohina Cave System on the Island of Hawaii, USA - GBC170108-1 metaG ... | reverse complement strand
GGCGGCGACGCTGGCAAGCTCGACTTCGGCCATTCCCGCCTCGCAATGGGCGGATGATCTCCCCGGCCGGCGGCGCTGCCTCGTCATCCATCCGGCCAACCCGCCCTATCTGATCCCGGTGGTCGAGCTGGTCCCCGCCGGCTTCACCGACCAGGCGACGCTCGAACGGGCGCGGGATCTCATGATCCAGACCGGCCTCAAGCCGGTCGTCGTCCGGAAAGAGATCGAAGGCTTCGTCTTCAACCGGCTGCAAGGCGCCCTCCTGCGCGAGGCCTATTGCCTGGTCAGGGACAATGTCGCCTCGGTCGAGGACATCGACACGATCGTGCGCGAGGGTCTGGGCCTGCGCTGGTCCTTCATGGGTCCCTTCGAAACCGCCGAGCTCAATACAAAAGGCGGCATCGAAGCGCATGCGGAGCGCATGGGCCCGGCCTATCGCCGCATGGGCGCCGAGCGGGGCGAGGACGATCCCTGGACGCCTGATCTGGTGGCGAAAGTGGCACGCGAAAGGCGGGCCCTTCTGCCGCTCGAAGACTGGCCGGAACGCGTGCTGTGGCGCGACGAAATGCTGATGCGGCTCCTCGCTTTCAAGCGCCGGCAAGACCGCTGATCCGCTTCGACAATCGTCTGACTTGTCATCCTTCCCAATATGTTCGTATAACGCATAATTGTTCTAAACAAGACAGAGCAACCAATGTCTTCGCCCTGCATCATCTCCGTCGCGATCACCGGGTCGCTCCCGCGCAAGGAGAACAATCCGGCCGTCCCCATCAGCATTGCGGAGCAGGTCGAATCCACCCATGCCGCCTATGAGGCAGGGGCAGCGCTCGTCCATTTGCATGTCAGGAACGACGACCAGACGCCGACGTCCAATCCTGAGCGTTTCGCGCAAGTCCAGGCCGGCATCGTCAAGCACTGCCCGGGGATGATCATCCAGTTCTCGACCGGCGGGCGCTCCGGCAACGGCCTCGAGCGCGGTGGCATGCTGCATCTGCGGCCCGACATGGCCTCGCTCGCGACCGGCTCCTGCAACTTCCCCTCGATCATCTATATGAACCCGCCCGATCTCATCCTCTATCTGGCCGAGCAGATGCGCACCCATGCGATCAAGCCCGAGATCGAGGTGTTCGATCTCTCCATGCTGTACCAGGCGCTGCGCCTGGCCGATGAAGGGATGATCCCGAAGCCCCTGCATGTGCAATTCGTCTTCGGCATCAAGAACTGCATGCCGGCGGTCTGGCAAGTGCTCGAATTCCAGGTGGCGGAACTGAAACGCCTCATGCCGGAGGCGACCTGGGCCGCCGCCGGCATCGGCCGGCATCAGCTCGAGCTCAATCACTGGGCCCTCAAGCTCAACGGCCATTGCCGCACCGGGCTCGAAGACAATGTGCGCTACGATGGCTCGCGCCTTGCCGCCAGCAATGCCGAGCTGGTAGGGCGCGTCGCCGAGCTCTGCGGCCAATATGACCGGCATCCGGCGAGCCCGAGCGAGGCGCGGACACTGCTCGGTCTCAGGCCGGCTGCTTGATCCCCATTTCCGCCATGTCTTCGTAACGGTTGCCGATCCGGGGATGCATCCGACCGCCGGTCGCGGCGCCGATCGCCACGACGATCTCGTTCTCGCAGGGCGCGTCGGTAATCGTGAAATGCAGCGTTGTATAGTGTGATCGCAATCCCGTATCCGTCTTATGGGTCATGGGGATCATGATCGCGCTGCCGGCGGGCCCGCGGATATTGGTGAAGCTCAGATAGGCCGTTCCGCCGGCCGCTTCACGGAAGGGGTTGCCGAATTTGAGCGTGTGGATCAAGGCGGAAGCGTGCTCGATCTCGCCCGCCGTGCCGACAACCGCGGCCTTGCCATAGGCCTCTATCGCTTGCTTGCCGCCACTGAGACGCATGAGGGGTTGAACCAGCTTTTCGACCAGCTGGGGTGCAAAGGCTGATATGTCACGCTTCAGTTCGTCCCTGAAACCGCCCACCCAGGGATTGGTCACGACCGCCGCAATGCCGGCCATCAGCACAGGCTTTCCCGCCTTGCCTCCCTCGATGAAAGTTTCTTCTGTATGAGTGACGATCTTTCGGATGTTCAGTTGCATTTCGGTTCCCTGAGGTTTGCAAATTTGAAGGCGATCTACCGCATGGGTGAGAAATCCGTGGGCAGGAGGATCCTGTTCTCCATCGTTTCGATCGTGGGCGAGAGCCGCTTGGTGAATTCCTGCCATGCGGGCGTTTCGGCCAGGCGGGCGCGGCGCTGGGCGCGATCCTCCAGATTCTCGTATCGCCACAGGATCACCACGTGGCTCAGCGGTCCGATCTCGGTCACGAAATAACCGACAAGGCCGCCCAGTATCGGCGCCTGAATGGCAAGCCCCTCCTCGCGCACGAGCTCAAGATAAGTCCGCAATTGATCGGTGCGGATCTTGTAGATTCGCTCTTCGATGATCATGCGGGTTTCGGACTTTCCGCGGCCTCGGCCGCCATCACCCGGCGCGCGATGCGGAAACATTCGACGCCGGCCGGAATGCCGCAATAGACGGCGATCTGGATCAGTGCCGCCCGCAGCTCTTCCACGGTCAGGCCGTTGCGCAGGGCCCCGGCGAAGTGAAGCTCGAACTCCTCCATCCGGCCCGAGGCCGCGAGCATGCCGAGATTGAGAAGGCTGCGCTGCTTGAGCGACAGCGCCTCGTCGGTCCAGCAGGTGCCCCAGCAGAATTCCGTGACCAGTTCCTGGAACGGCCGGTTGAAATCCGTCGCGTTGTTGATGGCCTGATCGACATAGGCTTCGCCCAGTACCGCCTTCCTGACCTTCAGGCCTGCTTGGTAGCGCTCATTGTCCATGGGTCATCTGCCTCCTTTCGACACCTTCCAGAAAGCCGCTCATGACGCGGGCGACGTCTTGCGGGCATTCGGTGAGGATGGAATGCCGCATCCTGGGGAAGATATAGAGCCGCGCTCCCGGAATGCGCTCCGCCATGAGCCTCGCCATGCGCGTGTTGGAGCCGATATCGTCTTCGCCGGTCGCCACCAAGGTGGGCAGGCGGATATCGGGCAGACGGTCGGCCAGATCGCTCTCGGCCAGCACGCGGTAGGCCGCGGCATAGGCTTTGGGGTCGTTCTGCTTGCTGCGCTCGTTCAGTTCCGCGATGACCTGTGGGTTGCGGGCGCGGAATTCATCGGTGAACCAGCGGGCGACGGAATTCTCGAAATGCTGGCCCGGTATGCCGTCGGCGACGATCGCCAGCCGATCGCGCACGCGCCGCTTCTCGTCCTCGGTGCGGCCCGCCACCGTCGACAAGAGGATGAGACTGTGAAGGCGCTCAGGGTGCGACAGCGCGAAGCCCTGGGCGACCAGTCCGCCCAGCGAAAATCCGGCAAGGTGGCAGCGCTCGACGCCGAGCTTGTCGAGCAGGCCCCGTGCATCCGTGACGAAATCATCCAGCGTGTAAGGACCTGCGGGCTTGCTCGATTCACCATGCCCTCTCAGGTCGAAGGCGATCGTGCGGTAACTCGACTTGAGTGCGGCGACGACGCCGTCCCAGTCCTCATGTTCGCTGCCGACGCCATGGATCAACAGCAGGTCGGGCCCTGCCCCGCTCACGCTGTAGCGCAGGCGCACAGATCCGACCTCGGCAAAGCTCGTCACCTTGTCCACATCACCCTCCAACTCAATCGCGTTGCTTCTCGGCCAAGGCATTGGCCTGTGTTTCATGCCACATGACCGACACTTCATCGCCGAGCGCGATCTTGTGCCCGCCTTCCGTCTGCGCCTGCTGCAAGGCGCGGATCTCGGTGCCGTCCGGCATCTTCAGGACATATTTGCTGGATTGTCCGAGATAGATGATGTCCGTGACCCTGCCCTTGAGCGTGTTGTGCGCCACGCCATTGTGGCCATTGGCGAAGAAGCTGATCCGCTCCGGACGCACCGCGACGACCGCCTTGTCGCCGGCTTTCAGGCGGCTGGTATTCGACGCCCTGAGCGGCCCGTTCTGGCTGTCGAGCAGACAGCAGTCGCCGCGCACTTCCCTGACGGTCGCGCCGAAGAAATTGGAATCGCCCAAGAAGCCGGCGACGAATTTGGTCATGGGCTTCTCATAGAGCTCGTGTGCCGACCCGATCTGCTCGATGAGCCCCTTGTTGAAGACGGCGATCCGGTCGCTCATGACCAGCGCCTCCTCCTGGTCATGCGTGACGTAAAGGATGGAGGTTTTCAGCTCGCGATGCAGGCGCGTGATTTCGAGCTGCATCTGCTCGCGCAGCTTGCGGTCGAGCGCGCCCAGGGGCTCGTCCATCAGCAGCAGTGGCGGCTTGAAGACGATCGCCCGGGCGAGCGCCACGCGCTGCTGCTGCCCGCCCGACAATTCCGCCGGAAAACGCTTGGCCATCTCCGGCAGGCCGACAAGCTCCAGGGCCTCGTCGACGCGCTTCCTGACCTCGGATCGCGGAAGTTTTCGCATTTCCAGCGGGAAGGCGACATTGCCTGCCACCGTCATATGCGGAAAGAGCGCATAGTGCTGGAACACCATGCCGATATTCCGGCGATAGGGCGGCAGCGGATCGAGCGGCTCGCCATTCAGGTATATCGAGCCCGAGGACGGATTCTGCAGTCCCGCCACCATGGCGAGAGTCGTCGTCTTTCCCGACCCCGAGGGCCCGAGGAAGGTGAGGAACTCACCTTCGCGCAATTCGAGATTGACCCGGTCCACGGCGACGATCTCGCCATAGGTCTTGCGGATGTCCTTGAGGACGAGCGGCGAGGAATGGCTCAATGTCGGCTTCTTGCAGCCGTCAGTGGTGTTTTTCATCAGCGGTCAACCCTCCGATCGCCCCCGCGATCAATCATGAATTGCGCCACCAGGGCGGAGAGGCAGAAGAGCAGCAGGATCGAAGCGACGGCGGCAATCGTCGGATCGACGGCGCCGCGGACATTCGACCACATCTGGACGGTGATCGGACGCACCGCCGGCGTGCTTATGAACATCGAAACCACCAGCTCATCGAATGAGATGACAACGGCGAACAGAAGTCCGGACAGGATGCCCGGCAGGATGAGCGGCAAGGTCACGCGCCTGAAGCTCACCCAGGGTGTGGCGCCAAGGGTGGCGGCGGCTCCTTCCAATCGCTGATCGATTACCGAAAGCGCGCCCGAGACGGTCGCGAAGACGAAGGGGACGGTCAGCACCGTATGAGCAGCGATCAGCCCGGCGAGCGTGCCAAAGAGCCCGAGCGAACGAAAAGCGCCGAACATGCCGACCGCCGTGATGATGACCGGCACGATGATCGGCGACATGATGAGGCCGGCGATGATCGATTTGCCCCTGAATTCGGAGCGCGACATGCCGAAGGCCGCCGCCGTGCCGATGGCCGTCGCCAGGATGGCGGTCGGGACCAGGATCTTGATGCTGGTCAGCAGCGAGCCATACCACACCGGATTGCCGAACAGGCTTTCATACCATTGCAGCGAGAGACCGGGCGGCGGAAAGGTGAGGAACGGCGCCGAGCTGAAGGAGAGGATGACGACGATGATCAGGGGCGCGATGACATAGACGACCGCAAGCCCGCACATCAGGAGCCTGCCCCATCGCCACCATATGCCTGTGCCGCCGCTCAAGCTCATATGCATGGCTATCTCCCCATGACCGATCGCACGCTGACGAAGCGCTGGACGACGGCGAGACAGATGCATGTGCCGACGAGCAGGACGACGGCGAGAGCGCCGGCCAGGCCCCAATTCCCCATATTGCCGATCTGCTGCTGGATGAGCTGGGCAATCATCGTGTCGCCGGGCCCACCGAGGAGCGCGGGCGTCACGTAGTAGCCCAGCGCGCTGATGAAGACGAGCATGGTGCCGGTCACCAGGCCCGGCAAGGTCAATGGCAAATAGACCCGGAGAAAATTACGCACCGGTGGTGCGCCGAGCGTCGCCGCCGCCGATGGAAGGCTTTTGTCGATGCGGGTCATGACGGAGTAGAGCGGAAAGACCATGAACGGCAGGAGCACCTGGACCATACCGGTCAGCACGCCGAAGCGGTTGAAGATGAGCGCGACCGGCTCGGCGATGATGCCGAAGCTGACCAGGCTCTGATTGACCAGGCCCTGCTTCTGCAGGAGCACCATCCAGGCGAACGACCTGACCAGCAGGCTTGTCCAAAAGGGAATGAGGATGATGAAGATCAGCAGGCGGCGCGCGCGGGGCCCGGTATTCGCCATGGTGTAGGCCAGCGGATAGCCGATCAGCGCGCACAGAATGGCCGTGCTGCCGCTGATGACGATCGTGTTCCACAGGACGCGCAAATAGACCGGCCGCTCGACCAGGACCACGAAGTTCGCGATGCCGAGGCTCGGCGAGGTCACGCTCTTCAGCAGCAGCCAGAACACCGGCCACACGAAAAACACGCCCAGCAAAAGGCATGCCGGAACAATCAGCCAAGCATATCCAATCCGCATAGCTATCTCTCCGGCATGCCCTTGCGGGTTCCTGCGGCTAGGACAGTTTCCACTCTTCCCAGCGCTCGGAGATCTTCTCCAGGTTCTTCTCCCAGAATGCCCCGTCGATGACAAAGCCCTTGGCGGCATTCTCCGGGCTGGTGGCGAGCCACGGCACGATCTTCTGATCGATGGTGGCGAAGGCCTCCTTGTTGGTCGGCGAATAGGCAATCATGTTGGCCAGCTTCGCCTGGTTCTCGGCGACTGTCATCTCATCGATCAGGCCAAGCGCGGTCTCGATATTATTGGCGCCGCGCGGAATCACCAGATAGTCGATCGACTGTATATTCTGGTTCCAGTCGACCGCGATCTGACCGCCCTTCTGGGCCGCGTCATAGGCACGGCCGTTCAGGATCATGCCGCAGGTCACCTCGCCGTCGATGAAGAGCTGCTGCGACTGCGAGTTCGTATCCCACAGGATGAGCTTGTCCTTGATCGAGCTGAGCTTCTTGAGCGCCCGGTCGATGCCTTCATCGGTGGCCAGGATTTCATAAAGCTTGTCCACCGGAACGCCGTCGGCCAGGGCCGCGACCTCGAGTGTCGCGTTCGGCGAGTTGCCGGGCAGCGTCCGGGTCCCGGGGAACTTGGCCAGGTCGAACACCTCGGCCCAGGACTTGGGATGGGTCCCGTCCTTGAAGGTCTTGGTGCTGTAGCCGATATTGTAGGACCAGACGATGTCGCCGATACCGTAATCGTTGCGATAGCGCTCATCGACCCGGGCGACATTGATCTTCGTCAGGTCGAGCTTCTCGAACAGGTTGTTCTTGATGCCGTTGAAAAGGAACTCGTGAGTAATGTCGCCGACATCCCACACCGAATCTCCGGCTTCGACCATGGCGCGGAACTTCGCTTCGTCCATCGGCCCGTCCTGGATTACGTTGGCGCCGGTCTTCTGGGCAAAGGGATCGCAGTAGCAGACCTTCTGCGCATCCTGATAGGCACCGCCCCAGCTGGCGAAGACGACGGATTTGCCGTCGAATTTTCCCGCCGCTCGGGCTTTGGACGAAACCCCTGCCAAGCCCGCCGCCAGAGCGGCGCTGCCGCCCAGGGCCAGCATGTCACGCCGGGAAAGCTTCTTGCCGGCGATCAACTCCATCAGTTCTTTTCGATTGTTCAGGCGCATAGTCTCCTCCTTGTATGGTGCTTGCTATTGTTGGTCGTCGATTAGGCGGTTGCCTGGCGAGGCGCCTTCTCCGGGCGCCGTTCGTCAAAGGCAGGCATCACTCGTTCAATGAAAAGCTCGAGCGAGCGCGCGGTCTCGGCCCAGGGCAGACCGAGATTGGCCCCGTAGCAGAAGAGATCGACCTTCGCGTCCTCATAGAGCCGCAGCTTCTCGATCACTTCATCCGGCGTTCCGAACAGCAGGCTTTCATGCAGCTGCTCCGGGTCATAGGCGGCGCTGTTCGAAATCTGCGACATGTCGATCGGCTGGGTGAAGCCGTTGCGCACGACGCCGTTCGTCTGGAAGAGATTCTCGAAATGCCGCCCGTCCAGGATCGCAGCGTCGACCGGGCGGCGCCATTCCTCGCGGCGCTCATAGACAAAGGCCGCCCGCATCATCATGAAGCGCGGCCGCTTGATGCCGGGATTGTCGGCCAGCGCCTGGTGGAACTTGTCCGACAGGATCTTTATCTCGGCCGGCGGGCGCGACAGAGGCGTCGACATGATGTGGGCGCCGTTCTTGATCGCCCAGTCATAGGTTCCGGGATCGCGCGCCGCCACCCATATGGGCGGATGCGGCCGCTGGATCGGCTTCGGCACCGAGGTCGAGGTCGGGAACTGCCAGAACTCGCCCTGATGGGCGTAATCGCCCGCCCACAGCTTTTTGACGATGGGAAGTATCTCTTTCAGATAGGCGATCCCGCCTTGCTGCTGGATGCCGCCCGCCATGCGGTCGAACTCATATTGAAAGGCACCACGGGCGATGCCGAGCTCCAGCCGGCCGTCGCTCAGCACGTCGAGAAGCGCTGCTTCGCCGGCGAGGCGAATGGGGTGCCAGTAGGGCGCTACGATCGTCGCCGTCCCCAGCCTGATCTTGCTGGTGTTGAGCGCCCATTGCGTGAGCTGCAGGAAGGGATTGGGCGCGACCGTCAGCTCGATCGTATGATGCTCGGCGGCGAAGGCGACTTCGAAGCCGCCCTGCTCCGCGATTTGAACAAGCTTCAGTGTCTGCTCGACGATCTCCCGCATGTCCTCATGCGGGTCGACGCGGTGCATATTGACGGCAATGGCGAACTTCACTGGTTCCTCCCGAGATCTTATTTGAGCCGCATGACGAAGGGGTCGTGAGTCTTGCCGGAGTAGTCGACCACCACACTCTTCAGGCGCGAGAGTGTCCGGATCGCCTCGAAGCCGCCGAGCTTGCCGTAGCCGCTGTGTTTGAAGCCGCCCGAAGGCGACATGTAGGAGGCGGAGCGGTAGGTATTGATCCACACCGTGCCGGCATCGACCTCGCGGGCGAAGCGCAGCGCCCTGTCGATGTCCTTGGTCCAGATGCCGGCGGCGAGGCCATAATCCGTGTCATTGGCCAGATGCATCAGCTCGTCCTCGGACTGGAACTTCATGATCGCCAGCACCGGGCCGAAGATCTCATCGCGCGCGATGCGCATGTCGTTCTTCACATTGGTGAAGATGGTCGGCTCGAAATACCAGCCGCCCGCGAGATCGGGACGTGGCGGCGGGTTGCCGCCGAAAGCGATCGCGGCGCCATCGGCCGATCCGAAGCCCACATACTGGGCCACCTTTTCGAGCTGCGCCTTGAGCGCAAGAGGACCGAGCTCGGTTTCCTCGGCTTCCGGATTGCCGATCGTGATCCGCTTGGCGCGATCGATCAGGCGATCGACGATCTCGTCATGAATATCCTCATGAACGAAGCAGCGCGATCCGGCGATGCAGGTCTGTCCGGCGGCCGCGAAGATGCCGGACACGACGCCGGTTGCGGCGCGATCCGGATCGGCATCGGCAAAGACCACATGAGGCGACTTGCCGCCGAGCTCCAGCGTCGATTGCGCCAGGTGGCTTGCGGCGTTCATCGCCACCTTGCGCCCCGTCACCGTGCCGCCGGTGAAAGCGATCTTGGCGACACCTTGATGTTTGGTGAGCGCGTCTCCGGCCGTGTGGCCATAGCCCGTGACCACATTGTAGACGCCCGCCGGGAAGCCCGCCTCTTCGATGAGTTCGGCAAGCGCCAGGGCCGAAGCCGATGTATGCTCGGAAGGCTTGACGACGACCGTGTTGCCGATCGCCAATGACGGCGCCAGCGTGCTGGTGAGCAGCATCAGGGGCGAATTCCACGGCACGATGATGCCGACGACGCCGATCGGCTCGCGCGTGGTGAAATTCAGTATGTCGAGCTTGTTGACCGGAACGACCGACCCCTCGATCTTGTCGGCCATGCCGGCAAAATACTGATAGCTGTCGGGCATCGCCTGTGCCTGCGCCCGCATTTCCTTGAGCAGCTTGCCATTGTCGCGGGTCTCGAGCCGGCCGATCTGCTCCGCGTTCTTCGCGATCAGCTCGGCGAGACGGCGCATCAGCACACCGCGCTCGGTCTGGGTGATCCGCCGCCAGGCCGGATCGACAAGCGCCGCCTGGGCCGCCTTGACCGCGGCGTCGATATCCTTCTCATCACCGTCGGCCGCCTGGTACCAGACCTTGCCGGTCGCCGGATCGTAGCTGTCGAGATAGCGGGCCGAATGCGGCGCCACCCATTCGCCACCGATATAGTGCTCCGTCCGTTTGCCGGCGATATTCTCTACTGTCGTCTTCATGTTCCTGATCCATCGTCGAATTGTGCGGTGTAGGAGTCCCAGCTGCGCGGCGGATCCTGCTGAAGCTTCGCAACCCGGGGCTCATTGAGGACGTCGCTATAGATGCTGAATTGATCGAGCTTGCGGTCGCGGAAGAAGCGCTTGAGCAGGCCCTGGCACTCCTTGGGCTCGAGCTCGTCCCAGGGGACCTCCGCCTCCGAGCACAGGCGGACGTGCTTCGTTTCCTCGACCGGCTTGTTCAAGGTGCCGCGATAGACGATCGCCACGCCGTTCTCGCCGGCGATCTCGAACACCGAATAGAGAAAGGTGATTTCCACCTTGGCGCCCATGTTCTTGAGCGCGTCGTTGAGCGTCACAAGCTCACCACTGCTGGCACCCGTCTGAGCCGCCTCCGGAAGCCGCCATGCGCCGTACTGCGTGCGATGGAGCAGGACGCGGCCTTCATAGTCGGCGACGCAGCTGACAATGACATTGCGGCCCGACGGCCGTGCGACGGCGGCCTGCTGGACGCTGACCGATATATAGCTGCCCTGGCCATAGACCAGCGGGCGCCCGGCGCAGCTTTCGAAGCAGGCGACCCTGCCGATCAGGATGATATGATCGCCGGCCTCGATGCGCTCATGCACGGTGCAGTCGAAAGCGGCAAGGCTGCCCGCGATCCGCGGCGCGCCGGTAAAACCGGAAGACCACTCGACCCTTTCGAACTTGTCCGGGGATTTGCTGGCGAATATGTCCGAATACCGGCGCTGGTCTTCGTGCAATACGTTGACCGAGAAGCCGCTGCATCGGCGAAAAGCGTCGCAGCTCTGTGCCGTCTCGGCGATGCAGACGAGCACCAGCGGTGGATCGAGGGAAACGGAGGTGAAGGAATTGACCGTCAGCCCGCGCGGCCTTCCGACCTCATCCATGGCCGTTACGATCGTAACCCCGGTGACGAAGTTCCCGAACGCGCGTCGGAGCGCCAGCTTGTCGACCACCGATCTGTCCACGGCAACCCTGTTTCCAAGTTTCGTTGGACGATAACGGGGTTGCCACCCTCCTTCTTGCGATGAATCAGAGGAAGAGGCGGTCTTTCGTTCGTAGAAATCGATGGAAGGGTCGGGACTATTTGCCCGACATTTTGGTCAGCAAGGCCCTGAGCCTCAGCGCAAGAGAGACGGAAAAGCGGCTGTCCTCGCTCTCCAGATCGAGGCCGAACAGCTCCTTCAGCCGATCCATCCTGTAGCGCAAAGTGGAGACGTGGATCTTCAGGAGCTCGGCCGTCGCCTGATAGCGGCAGCCGCGGTCGATGAAGGCTTCCGCGGTCTGCATCAGCTGGGTCTTGTTGTCCTTGTCATAAGTCTCGATTTGACCAAGGGTCTGATCGATGAATGTCGTAGCGACATGCTGGTCCAATCCGGACAGCAATACGGCGAAGGGACCAAAATCCTGCTGGGAGACAAGGCCCCGCCGGCCAAAGATTCTCCCCAGCGACAACAGCCTCCCGCAATGGTCACGCGCCGATTGATAATCCTCGAGACGCGTGCAGAGAAGACTCAGAGTGAAGACCGGGTCGACTTCGAAATACCACTTTACCGCATCGATCAGTTGCCGGCCCGCCGTGATGACGCGCGCATTCCCGTCCGCCGGCGGATTGGGGATATAAACGACCAATGCGCCGGCATGATAGATCAGCACCGCATTGGGGAATGACTGATTGAGCGAGCGCTTGAATGTCCTGGGCGCCGGATAGGGCTTATGCCGGGCGGAATTGGGCGATCCGCCCCTGATATCGACGATGAGAAGCTGCGCCGGACCTGTGAGATCGAGCCCCAGGCGCGCGGCGCGATTGTGGATCTGCTCGTCTTTCTGCCAGCCGCCCTCGAAGAGGCGCGTGAACAGCTCGGTCGTTTGATAGTCATGCGACTGCTGCTGGATATGCGCCCGCATCAGCTGGACGCTCAGGGCGAACTTGACCTCCATGGCGACCAGGAAATCGAGCTTGTCGAGCCCCCTTGCCCTCGGAAATACGATGATGCCGCCGACAGTCTCGCCATCGATCAGCAAGGGCTCGACATAGGCGTCGCTTTCGAAGGATTTGTCCGGCGTCGCAAGGCTTATGCGCTTCATCTCGCGGAAGTCGGACGGCTTGGTCTGCAACATCATCTGGATGAGCTGGCGTGCCGCGGGACCGCGCACGAATTCGGCCCATTCGCGATCACCGAAATTCATCACATCGGGCGACAAGGTGACGTGAAAACTGTCGGCCGTGAGATCCACGATCACAATGGGATCCGGCAGGATGGTCTCCACCATGCCGGCGATGATCTCCATCGAATTGCCGTGCAGGACGCGGTCGAGGAGGCTCGAATTGATTTCCAGCACCCGCTCGAGCCTGCTGCTCAAAGCCCGTTCGTTATTCAAGGATTTGCCCTTGTCGACGGCAAGCCCGGCCAGATGGCTGATGGTGACCAGGAAGTCGAGCTCATCGGGGGCCACCGTCACGCATTTCTCGGAATTCACGTCGAGAACCATTTCGCGGCCCTGCATGTCGGTGCAACCCAGCGGCAGCAGGACCACCGTGTGATAGCCGCGTGCGTGTGAATCGGCCCGATAGCCGGGATATTCCTCGCTGATCTGGGCGTCTTCGATGACGACCGGCTGCTTGGTCGATACGACCTTCAGGCAGGGGCTCGTGGCAAGTTCCCATTGCTGCGCCAGGCCGTTGCGGCCGGCGGGCTCCAGCCCATAGGTCGAGACCAGGACGGAATAGCCGATCGTGCGATCGACGGCCATGATGCCGCTGTAGTTCCAGATCGTGTGATGGCAGACGGCAAAGACGATGCGCTCGAAGATCGCGCCGACGTCGCTTCCGGCATTCACCAGGCTGATGATCTCGCGGATTTTCTGCAGCCTGACGGCATTCGAGCTCTCGTCCAGCGAAGGCCCGATCGCGATTGGAGGAGCAATCGTCGGTGGAGACACGTCGACGCCGGATGCGGGCTTCATGAGCCTCTCAATAGCTGCGCACGAAACGGCAAGTCAACCGGGGCGGCCGAGCGCGACAAGAGATCTTGACCTTGCGGGCCAAAGCGTGCGTTGGGATTTACAGCGACGGGACTGGCTCTTCCGAGCTGAGTATTTGCACAAGATCAAGGAGGATATTCGGAGGCGCCTCGCCAAGGTACTTTCCCGTTTTCGGCGCACAAAATTCCCTGCTTCGAGTGTTTTCCGGAGGCTAACTCATTGATGTGACTAAGGTGGGTTCCGCTTTCTGCAAAATCCCTGATAATCCCTGTATTCGCCTATGCGGGTCGCCTGCGCCCGATTGAAATATTTTCCTGGAGCTTGGCCTAGTCGAGATCGCGGCCGGCGATCTTCGCCGCCATGCGGGTGACGGCGACGCGGCCCGCCTGCCAGACCAGCACGAAGATGATGCTGGCGATGATCGACAGCACCGAGACCGCCGGAACCATCGGCGCGTAATTGGTGGCCATGCGCGAATAGAGCCATTCCGGCAATGTCGTATCGACGCCCGTCGTATAGGCCGAGAGCGGCATGTTGCTCCAGGACAGGAGGAAGGCGAACAAGGCGCCCGACGACAGGCCGGGCAGGATCTGCGGCAGGGTGATGCGGAAGAAGGCCTGGAGCCGGCTGGCGCCCAGGTCGAAGGCGGCTTCTTCCTGAGCGCGGTCGAGACCATAGACGCGGATCGAGACGATGAGCGTCACGATGGGCACGATCCACACGGCATGGGTGAAGACCGCCGTCTTCCAGCTCAGATTGACGCCCAAGGCGCTCAGCGTGACGAGCGCCGCCAGACCGAGCACGGATTGCGGGAAGAACACCGGCAGCAGGAGCAGTCTTTGATAGAGCTTGCGGCCCGTCCAGTCATAGCGGGCAAAAGCGAGCGCGCCCGGCACGGCGATGATGACCGAAAACAGCGCCACGGAAACGGCGATCTTGAGCGACGTCATCTGCAGATCGTAGGTCTGGTCGAGCCCCAAGGCCTGGCGATAGGGCTCGAGCGTCCAGCTGCTGTGGGGAAAGCGCAAATAGCGGGTGTTCGCCAGCGAGGCGAGGATGATCGAGACGATCGGGAGATAGAGCAGGACGAGGACCACCACCGTCCAGATCTTCCGTCCCCTCTCGGCTTGCTCCGGTCTCATCGTCCCCTCCTCACCGCGAGAACAGCCGGTCGATGTTCAACCGGGAGATCAGGGGAAAGACGAGTGCCGCCGTGATGACGCAAAGGACGGTGGCAAGTGCTGAGCCCAACGGCCAGTCTTGCGCATAGTTGAAGCGCTGCTCGATGGCGTGGACGACCGGCACCGCGGACTGCCCGCCCAATATATGGGCCTCGGTGGTGGCGCCGAGCGCCAGGACGAAGACCAGGAGGCTGCCGATGATGATACCGGGCGAGGCCACCGGCAATTCGATGTAGCGAACCTGCTGCCAGGGGCTGGCGCCCAGATCCTGGGCGGCTTCGAGCTGGTCACGCGGCACCAGCGACAGGCCGAGCACCATGGGGAAGAGCGCGAAGGGCAGATAGATGTAGAACAGCCCGAGCAGTGTCGCGACCGGTGTGAACAGGACGCTGCCGATATTGAGGCCAAGCAGGTATTGGATCGTGCCGGCGAGGATGCCGCCGCGCGGCATGAGAAAGAGATGTGCGCCGAACAGGCGCACGCTTTCGGCGATGAAGACCGGGACGGCGATGAGCACCGAGACGGTGACGGCGAAGCGCCGCGAGCTCCTGACCAGCGCCTTGGCGATCGGCCAGGAAATGAGGCCGGTGGCGATCGTCGTGGCGGTGGCGAAGAAGATCGACCAGGCGAAAGGCCGCCAATAGCTTTCGCGCACCGCCGTCACATAATTCTCGAGCGTCGGCGGGCTGGCGAGCCCGAAGGTGCGCGGCGGCATGAAGCTCGTATAGACGACGAACAGCAAAGGCAGCAGGAAGCCCGCCACCAGCAGCAATGCCGGCGGCAGCATGAGGGCCAGGCCGGTCCTTTGCTCGCGCGTCATCATGGCGCTTCTCCCTGGACGCTGACTGCATCGGTCCAGTCGAATCCGACCCGCACCACGGCCCCCGGCTCCGGCACGGCCATGTCGGGCGACAATTCGACGATGAAGGTCCGCTCATCGCGGCGCAAATGAATATGGGTGCGCGAGCCGAGCAGATAGAAGTTGAAGCACGTGGCGTCGAACTCGACATCGGCGCGTCTGCCCTTGTCGAGGAGCCGCAGCCGCTCGGGCCGCAGCATGATCGAGGAATGCGGACCGGCATGGAAAGCTTGGGCGACAGGAGCGCCTATGCCTTCGATCACGTAGCTGCCGCTGCCGTCCACGGCCACGGGAAGCAAGTTCACTTGCCCCATGAATTCGGCAACGAAGCGGGTCGAGGGTGCATTATAGATCGACAAAGGATCGCCGAGCTGGACGATCTCGCCGTCGCGCATGACGGCGATGCGGTCCGACATCACCATCGCCTCTTCGAGGCTGTGGGTGATGTAGACGAAGGTCTTGCCGGTCTCGCGGTTGAGGTCCTTCATTTCCATTTCGAGGATCTTGCGCAGGCGATAGTCGATCGCCGACAAGGGCTCGTCGAAGAAGAGGATGTCGGGATCGGAAGCGAGTGCGCGCGCCAAAGCGACACGCTGGCGCTCGCCGCCCGAGCAGCGCAGGACCGACTTGCCGTAGAATTCCTGCGGCAGGCGCACCAGCGCCATCAATTCGCGGGCACGCTCGCGCCGCGCCTTGCGGTCGGCGCCCCTGACGGTAAGCGCGAATTCGATATTCTCGCCCACCGTCATGTGGTTGAAGAGCGCCAGTGACTGGAACACCATGCAAGTGGGCCGCCGGTTCGCCGGCATGTCGTTGATGCGCGTGCCGCGCAGCAGGATGTCGCCGGCGCTCGGCGTCTCGAGGCCGGCGAGCATCCGGATCAGCGTGCTCTTGCCGCTGCCCGAGGGACCCACGATGGTGAAGAGCTCGCCCTCTTTTATGTCGAGGGTGACGTCCTTGACGGCGGCCTTGTTGCCGAAGGTGCGCGAGATATTGCGCAATGAAAGGATAGTCTCGGTCTTCGTCATGTCAGGGTATCAAACAAACTAGGGTCCAGACTCATTAAATCCACCATACAAGTGCGGCGGCGAGGCAGACAGAGGCGAGATAGTTTCGGGCCAGCTTGTCGTAACGGGTTGCGATGCGCCTGAAGTCCTTCAATCTGTT
>Ga0187894_10003867_pt1 | contig 16476 bp, 17 predicted proteins | sample GBC1701081metaG_FD_136650 | JGI IMG/M metagenome (GOLD analysis project Ga0187894, IMG submission 136650) | White microbial mat communities from a lava cave in the Kipuka Kanohina Cave System on the Island of Hawaii, USA - GBC170108-1 metaG ... | reverse complement strand
GAAGGAAGAGCATTTTCCATTTGAGATTTGAGATTTGAGATTGGTCATTGCCTCGGAGATCGATCCCTTTCGTGATCTACAGGCTATCACAGTCCCCAAATGGCCATCACAGCAATCATCACAATGTACTCAGCTTTCCTCGTCGTGGGCTGGCTGGCCGCGCGCAAAGTCAAAGACGGCTCGGCGGAAGACCTGATCGTCGCCGGGCGCGCAATGCCCGTGTGGCTGGCGACGCTGACGATGACCGCGACGTGGGTTGACGGCGGGTACCTGCTCGGCACGGCGGAAGGCGTTTACAAATCGTCGCTGGCGCTGGGCATTCAAGGCGGACTCTGTTTCGGCGTCAGTTTGATCCTCGGCGGATTGATCTTCGCCGGACGGATGCGGCGGTTTGAATTCACCACGCTGATCGACCCGTTTGAAGCGCGGTTCGGAAAACACTGGGCCGCCGTGTTGTTCGTGCCCGCAATGATGGGTGAAGTCTTCTGGAGCGCGGAGTTGCTGGCCGCCATCGGCTCGACGTTCGGAGTGATTCTCGATATGCCGCTCGCGACCGGCATTCTGCTCTCGGCCGCGGTAGTGATCGCTTACACGATGGTCGGCGGGATGTGGTCTGTCGCTTACACTGACGCGTTTCAACTCGGATTGGTCGTGCTCGGTCTGGCCGTCGCGATGCCGTTTGTATTCGACGCCGCGGGAGGATTCGACGCAAGCTGGTCAAATTACCTGGCCGCGCGCGCGGAACGCGGATGGTTCTTTCCGCCTCTGCAACCGCAGGGCGGTTTCTGGACTTCGCAAGCGATCATCAACTGGTGGGACGTCAGTCTGATGCTGGTCTTCGGCGGCATTCCGTGGAACTGTTATTTCCAGCGCGTGCTCTCGTGCCAGACGCCGCGCAAGGCCCAACTCCATTCGATCTTCGCCGGAGCGTTGACGATTTTGTTGACGATCCCGCCGTTACTGCTCGGCGTGGCGGCGTTCAAATACGCCTGGCCTTCCGATTTACTGACGCAGCTTCAAGCGCAACCTTCACAGACGCTGCCGATGCTGCTCGAACACGTCACGCCGCCGTTTGCTGCCCTGTTGGGATTGGGCGCGATCATCGGCGCGGTGACTTCCAGCTTCAGCTCTTCGATCCTGTCCGCCGCTTCGATGGTGAGCTGGAACTGCTGCAGGCGGCTGTTGTGGCCCGATCTTTCAATCCGGCGGATGAAGCGCCTGATCAGGCTCTCAATTGTTCTGCTCGGCGCGATGGCGGCTGTGATGGCGCTGAAAGTTCAAAGCGTCCAGGCGCTCTGGTTTTTCACCAGCGACCTGATCTTCGTTCTGCTCTTCCCGCAATTGCTGTTCGCGCTCTTCGATCCGAAAGTAAACCGCATCGGTTCGATCACCGCGTTCTGTGTGTCGTTGGTTCTGCGATTGGGCGGAGGCGAGCCGCTTTTCGGATTGCCGCATTTCATTCCGTATCCCGAAATCTTCACAAGCGATCCGGCGAAATGGTATGACGCGGGCGCGATGCTCTTTCCTTTTAAAACTCTGGCGACAGTTGTAGGAATCGCGCTGTTGCCGGTTGTGTCGCGACTGACCGCCCGGTGGGACGCGCCCCGGGCTTTGCAAACCATTGCGCGCGAGCGATGAATAAATTGACGATCAACGGCGTGAGAGGGACGGAGAGACGGAGAGACGGAGGGAGGAGGAGAAGAAGAGACGGCGTGATGGAGGGATGGAGAGACAGAGAGGCGCATTGCATCGCTCCCATTTCTCTCTACCTCTCCTTCTCTCTGCACCGCCGTCTCTCCATCCCCCCATCACGCCGTCTCTCCGCCTCACCGTCTCTCCGTCTCTCCGTCCCAGGCGTAGGCAATTCGGCTTAAAGCCTCAGCAGATCAACGTAGAACTCATAGCCCTGCCGCAACAAGCTCCTGCCGCTTCTCGCTCAAATCGTCGTAGGTCGCGCCGAACCATCGTGTCAGCGCCATACAAAGTCGCTCATCTGACAACTGCGTGGCGGGCGAGGTCCGCCATCCGCAGATGCTCGGCGTCAGAAGCCGTGTGGCTGAGGCTGCATGGAAGCAGTTAGATGCGATCAATTGAAATCTGACGCCTGTATACAAGGCAGCCCGCGTGCCACGGCCAATGCGACGCTGGCGGTTCGTCAACTCCCGTGGGTTAATTGATCGCCACGCAGTAAATTGAATTTTTCGCCGGAATGTCGCAATGAAAATCGGGCGGCGGCGGGTCTGGCGCAGGAGTGTTTACGTTGTTGACAGAGGATATCGCGCCCAAGCTTCAAGCGCCCTATAAGCATCTGGCGAGGAATCATTTGGTCGTTGTGTAAACGATGTGGACGCGGTGTCAATCTTGTTGACACCTATCGCGTTTGGCGCCACGCTAGCCGCCGCGGTCACACAGCACAACCATAATTCAATAAGAAGGGAGGTGGTTTCAATCAAGCGACCAGTCCCTGACGAATCGGGCCCGCCTGAAACGAAGCTCCTTGCGCTGCTGAAAATCTGTCAACAGATGAATTCCGAGCGCGATCTGACGTCGCTGCTCGATCTAATGGCGCGCGAGGCCGCCAGGCTGATCGAAGCGGACCGCGCCAGCATCTTCCTGCTCGACCGGGACAAGAGCGAGCTGTGGTCAAAAGTGGCGCTGGGCAGCGATGAGATTTTGCGCTTCGATGCGAGATTGGGAATCGCCGGCGCCGTAGCTCTGGCCGGCGAAGCGATCTGCGTTGGCGACGCTCAGCGAGATTCCCGATTCTACGCGCGGATTGACGCCCACACGGGATACCAGACGCGCAACTTGCTCGCCGTGCCGATGCGCAACTACGAAGGGGAAAGCCTGGGCGTTTTTGAAGTGCTGAACAAAAGAGACGGGGCGTTCACCGATGAGGACAAAGAGATTTTACGGTTGCTGGCCGCGCACGCGGCCATTGCGATTGAAACCGCGCAGTTGATTGCGGAACTACGCGCGCACCGCAACCAGTTGATGGAAGAGAGCCGGCAGTTGAGGAAAGAGGTCGAGAGCCGTTTCTTCACACACTTCCTGATCGGCGCAAGCCCGCAGATACAGCAAGTCGTGCGGCTGATCGAACAGATTCGCGACAGCGCGGTCAACGTTTTGATCACGGGAGAAAGTGGCACGGGCAAAGAACAGGTCGCCAAGGCGATTCATTACGGCAGCCCCCGCGCGCAAGCCCCGTTCGTCGCGCTCAACTGCGCCGCGCTGCCTGACAACCTGGTCGAGAGCGAACTGTTCGGCATCGAGCGCGGCGTGGCGACGGGCGTGGAGCGCCGCGTCGGCAAATTCGAGGCGGCCGGCGGCGGGACGTTATTTCTCGACGAGATCGGCGATTTGAGCTTGATCGCCCAGGCCAAGATATTGCGCGCGTTGCAGGAGCGGGTGGTTGAGCGCGTCGGAGGGCGTAAATCCATTGCTGGCCAGCTACTTTCTGGACAAGCATTGCCGCGAGATGAACAGGAACGAGATGCGATTCGCGCCGGAGGCGATGCGCGGTCTGCAAGCGTACCGCTGGCCGGGGAATGTGCGCGAGCTGGAGAATGAAATGAAACGGCTGGCGGTTTCGGCTCGCCACGACGTGATCGTCGTTGAAGATTTATCGGTGGAGATTCAAACCGCGAACGATCACGATACGGCGGGAGAACCGAATCCGGCGCGCCCGTTGAATGAAGCGGTCGCCGACTTGGAGAAGCGAATGATCGCCGAGGCGTTGCGGACGTGCCACCAGAATCAACAGCAAGCCGCGCGCATGTTAGGGGTGAGCCGTCAGGGATTGATCAAGAAGATGAAGCGATACGGGGTCAAAGTGAAGTTATAGCCAGGCGCCAGTGGCAATGCATGACTGGCGGCGAAATTCCCCTGAAATGTTGCAGGGCATTCCGCGCCGCGGTACAGTCCGAGCTTGGTACTCACTGAGGTTTCATGTTAGGAAGGTGAAATGAGTCGAGTTAATCAAGCATTGGAAGTAGCTTTTGCAGCCGCCGAACAACTGCCGGTCAAACTCCGGCTCGAGTTGGCTGAACGTGTGATGGAGTCCGTCAAAGATGAAGAAGAGACTCTATTCGTCCGATTCAGATGGCTATCCGCCAAAAAGCAGGCGCGTTTGCAAGAATTGATGGATAAAAACAATGAAGGAGATTTGACCTCGGCCGAAAGATCGGAACTACAACAATTGGTTAGAGAGCACGACGAAATCGTTTTACACAATTCCAAAGCGCTAGCTCGTGTTTCGCACCCGGAGTTATTCGACAAAAAAGGACGACCAATCAAAAGTCGAATCACGGCGGCTTTAAAAGCCATGCCGCCGAAAGGCAGTGGGATCAAGCGAAAAGCAGTTAAAAAATGAGCGCCAAAATTCCTTCCAGACTTACCGCGCTGGTGACGCTGCGCGCGGGTAGGCGTTGCGAATATTGCCATGCGCCTCAGGTTGTCACGGGACAGACCTTTCATGTTGACCACATCACTCCCAGATCTTTGGGCGGAAAGACAGCCGCGGAAAATTTGTGCCTGGCCTGCCCACGCTGCAACTCCGGAAAGGGGTATCGCACGAAAGGAATTGACCCGCGAACCAAACGGACTTTTCGTCTCTTTAACCCGCGAATGGATGATTGGGACGAGCACTTCCGTTGGAGCAGTGACTGGAAAAGATTGATCGGGCGAACGCCAATCGGGCGCGCTACGGTTGCAACACTGAAGATGAATGATGAATCGCTGCAAGAGGCCAGGCCACTTTGGCGTCGATTGGATCGCATTCCTTAAGACTCGGTTCGCAAGCCTTTAAAGCGTCTTCAAATACTCAATCACCTGCCGCTTCTCTTTCTCATTCAACTTGAATCCGAACGGATGGCCTTGATTGCTCAAGCCGGGCAGCGTCGTGTCAATGACTCTTCGCCGGACTTCGCCGGGCGCGTCTTTCGGCGCGGGCGCGTCGAGCGTTTCGACCTTCAATCCCAGATTCTTCGCGTCATATTCTTTCGCCCCGCCAACGCGGCGGAAATATTTCGGACGAGCTTCAGCCGTCAGCATGCCGTACACAGTCGGCACGGAGCCGTTGTGGAGGTAAGGCGCCGAGGCCCACACGCCGATCAGCGGCGGCGCGACGTAGCCGGTTGGATATTCATAGCCGTGTTCCCCTCCCTTGCCGAACCACGTCTGTTTGTAATAGTCGCGGAACTCCTTGGTCAGCTTGGTCAAACGAAGCGGATCGGTTCCGACGACATCGAGCGGGACCACCTTGTTCGGGTATTTCCCATCCGCGCCGTATGTGCCGTGGCAAACGGAGCAGGTCTTGTTGAAGACCTGCTGGCCTTCCGCCGCCAACTTCTGGTCAATCGAGAGCGGATATTTGGGCGGTTCGATGGATTTCAGATAGGCGAGAATGTCTTTGAAGTCCGGTTCCCACGATCGGATCTTTTCACCGCTGGGTTCGCCCATCGTGAATTGCATGATGGCGCGCGTGAAATCGCCCTTCACGCCGGCGTCGGCGTAGAGCGCGGTCTTCTTCTTCAGGTACCACCATGGCGGCGCGTCCAGATCGTAATCGGTGTAATCGCCCATCGGCAGCGGTTCCGCGCGCCGTGACATGTCTTCGTTGCGGCGGCGCAGCAATTCCAGGCTGAAGATGAAGGCGTTCGTCCGCCCGCGCGACATACCGAAGGCCAACTGGAACGGGCCTTTCATTTTGGTCAGGCTGGTCGCGTCGTCGTAGAGAGTCTGCATGTCGAGTTCAGTGTTGGGCATCCCGATCTTGCTCTCTCCGGTGATCGGCACGCGTCCGCCGTGACAGAGCATGCATGTCTGCGTCCACATCCCGGATTGCGAGGCGACGAATTGCAAAGGCGCGCCCTGATTGTCCCAGGTGGCTTCGGAAAAACCGTATCGTTCAAACGCGACTTTGCGAATCGAGTCGGGATCGTTCGGATTGACCTTGGCCTTCCATTCCGGCTCCCAGACATTGACCAATGATTCAAGGAGCTTTTTGTTGAGCAGCGGCATTCCGTATGGCTTGTGTTGCAGGTTCCACAGGCCGCGCTGTTCGGGCGTCATGTCCGCGGCGGCGCTGCCGTTTCGCAGCGGAATGGCAAGCGCAGAGATGGTCGCGAGAGCGAAAATTGCGAGAGTGGTCTTGTGCAGGGTTCGTGATTGAAGCATACGCCTCCTTTCGGTGTTGCCTTTCAGTGTCGCCCTTCGGCGCTGAAAGACGATCGAATGACTATTGGACGTTATCGGGATTGATGACAGAGAATCCCGATTAATCGAGGCTTTGAGCGAGTGTCTCGATCTCGTCGATCTCATCCTCGCTCAGCCGAAAATCCATCGCGCCGATGACGCCCGCGACCTGCTCCGGGCTTCGCATGCCGGCGATTGCGCCCGTCACGACGCTGTTTCGCAAAGCCCACGCGATCGCGGCTTCGCCCGCGTTGCGGCCGTGGCGCGCGGCGATCTCTTTCAGTTTTTCCGCGAGCGCCAGATTGCGCGTGACGAGCGGTTCCTGGAATTGCGGGCTGCGGCGGCGCCAGTCGTCTTCGGGCAGATTCGTAATTCTTTCGCGAGTCATCGTTCCGGTCAACATCCCCGACCCCATCGGCGAATACGCGATCACGCCGATATTCTGTTCGGCGCAGTAAGACAGGACATCTTCCTCGACCTCGCGGCGGATCAACGAATACGGCGGCTGCAAGGAAGTGATCGGGGCAATCGCCTGCGCGCGTTTCAATTGGTCGAGGTTGAAATTCGACACGCCGATCCAGCGGACTTTGCCTTCTTCTTTCAGGCGCGCGAGCGTCGCCCAACCTTCTTCGACTTCCTCGTCAGGCTCCGGCCAGTGAATCTGGTAAAGGTCGATTACGTCAACTTTCAATCGCCGCAAACTGGCCTCGCATTCGCGACGAACGGAATCGGCCTTGAGCGACTTGCCGATCTGGCGATTCTCGTCCCAGACACGGGCGCATTTGGTGAAAACATATGGCCTGTTCGCGCGCCCCGCGAGCGCCTCGGCTACAACCTCTTCCGAATGGCCGAGGCCGTAAACCGCCGCCGTGTCGATCCAGTTCATCCCTGCGTCGAGCGCGGCATGAATCGCGGCGATTGACGCGTCATCGTCCTGATGGCTCCACGAGAAGAGCCAGCCAGCGCCTCCCATCGCCCACGCGCCGACGCCGAGCGGAGTGATGCGAAGATCGCTGTTTCCGAGTTGTCTTGTTTGCATTGTTCTCCAAAAGTTTCATGTGTTGCGGCAATTCATCGCCCGCTAACGCGCTATCAAAATCCGCACATCGCGTACGTTGTTGCCGGTCGGCCCGGTGATGATCGCATCGCCGAGAGCGTTGAAGAAATTGAATGAGTCGCTGTTTTGCAGGCGCTGTTCCGCCGAGACGCCTTTCTCTTCGGCCAGTCGCAACGTATCAGAATCGGCAATCGCTCCGGCAGCCGGGCTATTACCGTCAATGCCGTCAGTGCCCGCGCTCAAGACGACGACATCCGATAGCCCGCGCTGATACAGGTGGATGGCGGCGCGCAACACAAGCTCCTGATTACGCCCTCCCTGCCCGTCACCGCGAACCGGACAGACCGCTTCCCCTCCCGACAACAAGCATACAGGCTTTCCGGCATGTCTGTGGCGCAAGGCGACGACGCGTTCGATGTGAGCCAACATCATCGTCTCGACATCGCCTTCGACCATGTCTTCGGCGATTTCGACCACACAGCCGAAATCGGATTCGGCGATCCGCTTCGCTTCGAGCAGAGCCTTGCGGTTATCAAGCAGCAAATGATGTGAGCGCCGGTCAGCGTCTTCGGCGTTCGCTCGCGGAAGATCGGGCAATTCGCCCGCAGTTATCAAGGCGGAGATGTGAGCGGGAAATTTATTGAGCAGGTCGTATCGTTGGACAATGCGGTCGAAATCAGCTCGCGTAGCCATGCTCGGCAACGTCAGACCTGAAGAGACGGTCGATAGGTCATCGCTGTTGACATCCGAAACATAGAGCGAAATCTGGCGCGAGCGAGGCGCGGCCGCGGCGAGTCGCCCACCTTTGACAGCCGACAAAAAGCGCCGGACGACGTTCATCTCGGAGATCACCGCGCCGCAACCGACCAGCGCGCGATTGATCGTCTGAAGGTCGTCGAGTTCGATTGCCGGATCAATCGGCTTTTCAAACAGGGCCGAGCCACCACCCGAAATCAGAAACAGAACGAGCGTGTCTTCGGCGTCCGCCGCGCGCAATAAACCCAATGCGGTATGCGCCGCTTCAAAACTCTCCCGGTTCGGGATCGGGTGTCCGCCAATCCGGACTGAAAACCGAGGAGCCGCGCCGACCACGGCGTTGGAGACAATCACCGCGGCCGTGACGCGGTCGCCGAGCGCTCCTTCAACCGCCCGCGCCATCGGAACGCTCGCTTTGCCGATGGCGATGACGATGACGTGTTTGAATCGCGCCAGGTCAACCGCGTCTTCGCCAATCAAAAGTCGATCTCCATCCGTCTGGATGAGCGCGCGCGCAACCGATTCGACGTCAATCGCCGCCAGCGTGCGATGGAAGATTTCGAGCGCGATGTAGCGCGAGCCCGGCGTCGTATCAGACATGATCAATCCTTCTCCTGCTTCGCGCCCACCCACTCGCTCGCCAGCATCCCGTATATCACCAAATCGACGAAATGATCGTAAAGCCATTCGGCCTGTCTCTGAATGCCTTCCTGCTTGAACCCAAGCCGCTGCGGTATCGCGCAACTTTTCGTGTTGCCAGTCGCGCATCGTATCTCGACGCGATTCAGTCCGAGTTCGTTGAAAGCGTGATCGACCATCGCGCGGCAGGCCTTGGTCATTACGCCTTTTCCCTGGCGCTCGGCGGCCAACCAGTAGCCGATGTGCGCGATGCGGTTCGACCGGTCAATGAAGTTGTAACTGATCGCGCCGACTACCTGCCCGTGATCCCAGATGCCTGCGACAAGCCCCTCGCCGCTGGCAAACTCATTGAGAGATTTTTTGATGAAATTCCTGGTGTCGTCCGGCGAGACGCTTATGTCCAGCCAGGGCAGCCACTGACGCAGGTACGCGCGGTTGCGATCAACAACCACGAAGACCGCCTCGGCATGCCGCTCTTCGAGTAGTCGCAATTCCAATCCGTCATCGAGTTTCAAACTGAAGGTCATTTCACCTCTCACGCCCGGGTCACGCGCTTGGCCATGTAAATGTCCGGCTTGCCGAAGCCGTTTGCATCCGGCATCACGCCGACGATTACGAAGCCCAACTTCCGGTAAAACCCGTAAGGATGCCCGCGCAGGTTTTTGATCTTCGACAGAGGTTCGAGCGGGTTCGGATAGAGGTCAACGCCGCCGAGCGAGGTCAGATTGTCTTCGTCGTCCGTGCCCACCCACAGAGTCTGCCCGCCGAACGAGGCGACCCGCTGCTCCAAATCCTCGACCAGCGCGCGACCGACGCCTCGGCCTTGCGCGCGGGGGCTTACCGCGAGCGGATGCAGCTCCCAGACGTGGCCGTTATACATTTTGATCGCGCCGATCCATCCTAGAATCGCTCCGTCGCTATCAAGGGCGACACGGCTTATGCGGTCGTCGTCGAACGATTCGCGCACTTCTTCGAGCGCCGCGTCAATCGTCGGCCAGGCGTTGGGCCAATGCTCTTTGAAGGCCTCGAAAAGCAACCTGGCCGTTTGCCGGATCGAGCCTTCATCGTTTGGCGACAGATCAATGATTCGCATAGCGCTGCCTTACGTATTGCTGGCGGATCGAAAGCTGTGCTAGCTTTGCGCCGCCGCATTCTACGATGTTCCCGCGAAATGCGCGATGGCATCAAATTCTCTTCTTAACAACATGACGACAAAACTCATCTTCGCCGTCGGCTCTGAAAACCCGGTCAAAATCAACTGCGTCGCTGAAGCCATCAAAGAGTTCCGGGAATTCTGGCCCGGCGCAAAAACAATCGGCGTCAATACTGAATCGGGAGTCAGCGATCAGCCGCTGTCCGATCACGAAATGCTCACGGGCGCGTTGAACCGCGCCCGTCAAGCTCTCGCTAAAATCCCCGAAGCGCGTTTCGGCGCAGGCATCGAAGGCGGAGCGCTCGACTCCCAAGACGGAATGTGGGCTTACGCCTGGGTCGTCGTCGTTGATCGCGAAGGGCGCATGGGCAAAGGACAAACCGGGCGATTCGTGTTGCCCGAAGCCGTCGCTCGATTGGTTCGTGAAGGAATGGAATTGGGTGAAGCTGACGACCGCTTTTTCGGCCGCGATAACTCCAAACAGAAGGAAGGCGCAATCGGGATTCTGTCCGACGGACGCGTCACGAGGATGACTCTTTACAAACCTGCCGTGACTTTCGCGCTGTTAAGGTTTGTCCATCCGGAATATTACTAGGCCAGAATATTACTAGGCGGCGGAAACGGTGTTTGTTTCGCCGAGCAGGGTTTTGACCGTCGCCATCAGGCTCTGACGATCATTGCTCGATTTATCGATGAAGCGGTCTATTCCCGCGCTCATCTTTTCGGTCAAGTTGTAATCGGGGAGGTTCGCGCTGAGCGCGATGATCGGAATCCCGGCGATCTTGCCTCTCTGACGGCGCAACAGCCGCGCCAGTTCCACCCCGTCCAGAATGGGCATGTTCAAGTCGGTGATGACCAGGTCGGGTTGATGCGTCAGCGCCTGCAGATAGCCTTCGTCACCGTCGCGCGCGCTAACCACAATGAATCCTTCCAACCGCAGTAGCTCAGTCAGCGTGACACGCAGATTTTGATCGTCCTCAACAACGAGAATCTTGTACATACGGTTTGACATAACTATTTTCCCCCGACTTTTATCCTTTTAGCCTGGTTCATTAGCCTGGTTCATTAGCCTGGTTCATTAGCCTGGTTCATTAGCCTGGTTCATTAGCTTGGATCAGCCCGTCTCTCCGGGACAATAAGTCAATCATTAGGCCGGCAACCGCATAGGGTATATGGAACTGCGCAGCAACGTATGTGCCAGCATCAGCGTCTTGCGCGCCCTTTCAGGGAGTCGCGATGTAAGCATTTGACTTACTCCTATCCTGATGGGGAGGACTATTCAGATTTCATCAAAGGCAGTGTAAGGTTTTCGTGCGGATAAACTTTTACTGTGTTCTTTCTCTGCACACTCTCAATACCCCACAGACTTGCCATCCAGGCGCGGGTCACTGCCGCCCAATCGCACGCCTGTCTTGTCTTCGATCATGATTCCTTCGGCGTCACCCATATAGCGCGGATTAGCGAATTTGTGTCCCATTGATTTCAGCTTGTTCATCACGTCCGGCGCCAGTCCGTAATGTTCGTAGGTGATCTGATCCGGCATCCACTGATGATGCACGCGCGGCCAGTCAATCGCCTGCTGGATATTCATCCCGTGATCGATGACGTTGATGATCACCTGAGTGACGGTATTGATAATTGTCGGGCCGCCGGGGCTGCCGACCGCAAACCACAGCTTGCCGTCTTTCAACACAATGGTCGGCGTCATCGAAGACAGCGGACGCTTACGCGCCGTGACCGCGTTGGCTTCGCCTTGAATCAATCCGTAAGCGTTGGGCGAGCCGGGCTTGGGCGCGAAATCATCCATCTCGTTGTTGAGCAGAAAGCCCGCCCCTTCGACCGTGATCTTGTTACCAAAACTGTCGTTGATCGTGTAGGTGTTCGACGCCACATTACCGTCTTTATCCACAACCGTGAAGTGCGTCGTCTCTTCGGATTCGTATGGCGCTGGGTCGCCGTTTTTAACAGCTTGCGAAGTCGAAGCGCGGTCAGGGTCAATCGTCGCGGCCAATTTGTCGGCGTATTTGCGCGAAACAAGGCCGGCCACAGGCACCTTGACGAAATCGGGATCGCCCAGGAACTGCGCCCGGTCGGCGAACGCGCGGCGCATCGCCTCGACCATCAAGTGGATTGCCTGCGACGATCCCGCGCCCATCGATTTCAGGTCGTAGCGTTCGAGGATGTTCAACATCTCGATCATCGCCACACCGCCCGAAGACGGCGGCGGCATCGTGATCACTTCGTGGCCGCGATAAGTCGCTCGCAGCGGTTCGCGTTCGACGGCCTTGTAGTTCTTCAGGTCTTCGACGGTCATCCAAACTCTGTCCTGGGGCTTACCATTGCCCGCGCGTTTCATGCTCTCTTCGATCAACTCTGCGGTCTTACCTTCGTAAAATTCACGCGGCCCCTGTTTGATCATCCGCTCGAAGACCGCCGCCAACTCCGGCTGTTTAAAAATCTCACCGGTCTCATAAGGCTTGCCGTCGCGCAGGAAGATCCGCTTCGTTTCGGGGTAACGAGAGAGACTCTTGCCGGCGCCTTTCAAACTGCGTTCGAGCTGATACCAGACGGGAAAGCCGTCGGCGGCCAGTTTGCGCGCAGGCTCGGCGACATCGGCCCATTTCATCGTGCCGTATTTTTCGAGCGCATAAGCCAGGCCGACGACAGTTCCCGGCACTCCGGCGGCCCGATGGCCGTAGGTCGAAGACTCGTCAATGTATTCGCCTTTGTCGTTGAGATAGACGTTGCGATGCGCGGCCGCGGGCCCCATCTCGCGGTAATCAATCGCGGTCGCCTTGCCGTTGGCCTGCCGGATGACCATAAATCCTCCGCCGCCCAGATTGCCCGCCGAAGGCCACACGACCGCCAGCGCCAATCCGACCGCAACTGCGGCGTCAACCGCATTGCCGCCGCGTTTCAACACGTCAACGCCGACCTGCGAAGCGATTTCGCTGACCGAAGAGACCATCCCGTGTTTGCCGCGAACGGGCGGACGCGAGGCGGCCTGGGTTGAAGGAGATGAAGTAAGCGGTGAAGGCGCGGCTGTGAAGGAAACCAGCAACGCAAAACAGAGGAGAGCAGAAACCGTTTTCTTGATTTTCATGGGACTATTTCGCAGTTCGTTGTTAACGAGCTTATTCATTTTTCCGACGATTTGAAGTATTCAGGATGCGCTTTGCGCAAAGCCTGTGACTTAGCATGTAGTGATAGCCGATAGTACGTCAGACAGGAGCCAACTAAGAGAATCACGCCGCCGAGCACAACAAGCGCATAGCTTCCACGGCGCTTGGTAGGCACTGGTGTGGTTCTAAAGAAATCATCGATCTCCGCCGCCAGTCGCCGGAATGTTGGACGATTGCCGGATTTTTTAAGACGAAGCAGAAATATCCCATCGCTATCAATGGGTGTCGCGTCTACCAGCAATTCGTTGTTCATTGTGAGCAAGTGATAAGTTCGGGCAGATTCTTCGTAAGGCAAACCCAGTCTGCCAAGCGCATGCCGCAACACATCGCGCAATACCCGTCCAGACACACCAAAAACCAGATAACCACGTAAGAACCACAACATCATTATCCAGGGCGCCATAAACATGCCAATCGGCAGAAAAGCAATCAGCCAGCTCTCACCAGGATATTTGGGCCATAACGCCTCGGTCGAACTCACCATCGATGGGATAAAGCCTATGATCATCATTATTGCTTGCCATCGCTGGCTTACGATAAAGGGGCTCTTCGCAAGTAGGACACGCAAACCCGCCACGATGAATATCGAGGATAAAAGCGCGAAGAAAACCGCATGGAAAATTATGCTTCCCATCAATTGCTGCGCCTCGGCTGTATAAGCGTTACACCCTGAAAATTCGATTGGACTCTATCGCGGATACAATCTGAAAAACAACGCCTCGATCTCGTCCGTCCTCTCCTGCCCCCGCGTGATCAAATCAGTGATCTCCGCCCGCTGCCGCCGATTGAAATCTTCGTCGTTGATCGTCAGCAGATTCGAGAGCACATTGTAAGCCGCGCCGCGCATTGCAGTCATCGCCAATTGCGCCCCCGTCGCGACGTCGGCGAAGGCGGTCGGATTGCCGATCTCGGTCAGTTCATTGAGCAGTTCCAGAACCTCCATCGCGTTTCGCGCAATCCGCAACGGCGCCGTTACGGCGTTTTTCGTCGCCTGCTCCAGCGCCATCGTGCGCGCCAAACGTTCGGCGTCGGTCTCACGCGGCAAGGCGAGCGCGTCGGCTACCTGTTTACGGCCTTCGGTTTCCTCCGCAGAGGCGCGGCGCAAATCCACGTTGAGCTGTTCAAGCTGATCCAGGACGCCTTGCGCCTCTTCTTCGGACGACTTTTTCTGGCTGATCGTCAGGTTGCAGACCAATTTGCCCAACGCCGCGGCTAATGCGCCCGCGTTGGCGGCGGCGCTGCCGCTGTCCATTACGGGGATGTCCGTGGGCAAAGCGACGAGCGGCGATTCCTGCTCCACAACCTCATCTTCGTATTCATAACCCGGTTCGATCTTCGACAACTCGGCCTGTAGACGCCTTTCGAGGATCAGGTCGTTGCTGAAGTTCTCGATCTGCATGTAAAACTCGCTACACGCGTTGAGCGCGGCTTGCGGAATAAGACCGACGATCTCGCTTCCCGCAATCGCCACCCCGTAACGAGCGGCTTCGCGGCGGACCATCTCGAAGGCGCGGAAGATCGGCGTCATCTCGTAATCAACCAGGTTCATCGAGACTTGCGCCTGGCCCCGGCTTTTGAGTTCAAACCCAAGCGCCTTGGCGTAAAGCAATCCACCATCGCTGCCGCGCACGGCTTTGGCGATCTTCTTGGCCACGGCCAGATCGTCTGTCGCCAGATTGATGTTGTACGCGATCAGCGGCAGCCGCGCGCTCACGGCCATCGCCCCGGCCGTCGGGTGAATGCGCCGCGTACCGAAATCGGGTTTGCGGTCGGGGTCGCTCTCAATCGAATCGCGAAGGGTTTCGAATTCGCCCCGCCGAACATTCGCAAGATCGATGCGGTCCCGGCGCGTCGCGGCTTTTTCGTAAAGGTAGACCGGGATGTCCAGCTCGTTCGCGATGCGTTCGCCGGCGTTTCGCGCAATCACCACGCATTCATCCATCGTCAGCCCTTTGATCGGCACGAACGGCAACACGTCGAGCGCGCCCATCCGCGGATGTTCGCCGGCATGCGCGTTCAGATCGATCAACTCTATCGCGGCGGCGGCGGCGCGGACTGAAGCTTCGACGACCGCTTCGGGCTCGCCCGCGAAAGTGATCACGGAACGGTTGTGATCGGCGTCCATCGAGTAATCGAGCACCACCACGCGCGGAACCGTCGTGATGGTTCTGGCTATCAATTCGATCTTGTCTCTGTCGCGGCCTTCACTGAAATTCGGAATACATTCGACGATCTTTTTCATAACGCGGTACTGACTAAACGCAATTTGACCAATCGTGCGGCAACGCCCCTGGCAATCCGAGAACAACATGAAAGTTGAAAAAGCGTTTTGGAGAACGTGCCCGTAGTTTAGCTCAATTGCCGATAGTACGGTACAGGATCGGTAGCGACCTGGCGGCTCATGCTTCGAAGGCGCCAGGCCGCTACCGATGCCTGTACTGCGCCGCGATCACAAGCCCTGTTTGACCCTCTCCGCACGCGTGTGTTACGGTTGCCGCGTTGTTATGCCATCCGATTCGAGGTTCAATTTGATGAGGCCGAGCCGCCTGCGCCGCGGAATAGTGATTTTTTTGCTGGCGTTCGCGTTCGTTGACCTGACATTAATTGACCTGGCGTTCCCGCAACTTTGCAACGACGAGCAAGTGACCCTGGCCGCCGCTTTCGCGAATGAATCTACACATCGAGCTGATGATGAATGCGCGGCGCCCGCCGAGCCCGACTCACAGCCACCCCGGGATTCACAACCCATCTCGACCGATGAAGATTGCTTCTGTTGCTGCTCGCACATTATGCCCGGCTACTCGATCGACGAAGTGATGCTGGAAATGACGCCGCGCCTTAATACCCCATCAACCGAGCCTCTGCTGACGCCTCCACCTCAGGACACGTTTCACCCTCCTCGCTTCGCCTAACCTGATCGTCTCGTTGAAAACATTTCGGTCACATTCGAAAGCTTGCGCGCCGCGGCGGCGCGCGTCGCCGGCTATAGCTTCCCTTTAACCGGCGGGAACGCGCCGACTTTCGCCGAACCGCGCGCGAATAATCAGGAAGGGCTCTTGTCATGCTTTATTTAAAGCCACCCGCGCAAGGGAGGCTCTCGACAATCCTCTCGCCAATTTGCCCGCCAATTTGCCCGCCAATTTGGAGGCTGCGATATTTCCACGCGGCGCTTTTCATCATCCACGCCTGTTGCGCATACGCCGGCGCGCAAAGCCTGGCGAAGACTCGCGTGAGCGCCGCTGATGATCTGGTGCGCCGCGCGCTCGCATCGAACGCTGAGCTGGCGGCGGCGCGGCTGGAGATAGACAAAGGGCGCGCGAGATTGCGGCAAGCCGGATTGCGCCCAAATCCGAGCGTGGAGTTTCTGCAGCAGAATGGCGTCTTCAATTCGCCCGGAGAGCGAGGGACATCCATCGGATTCGCTTTGCCTCTCGAATTGGCGGGCCAGCGCGGGCGGCGGATCGATCTGGCGCGGGCCGAGCTTGAAGCTTCCG
>Ga0187894_10003866_pt1 | contig 16477 bp, 12 predicted proteins | sample GBC1701081metaG_FD_136650 | JGI IMG/M metagenome (GOLD analysis project Ga0187894, IMG submission 136650) | White microbial mat communities from a lava cave in the Kipuka Kanohina Cave System on the Island of Hawaii, USA - GBC170108-1 metaG ... | reverse complement strand
GACTCGACGTCGAACTGGTCAAGTCGCAAGACTAACCCATTTGTCTGCCGGCCGTAGCGGTCGGCATCAGAGGAGGTCACTACCTTGGAAGGCGTCTATACATTGTTTGAGAAGCCGCGCGATGCGGTGTCGTTCGATTCGATGCGGATCCGGATCGCGTCACCCGAAAAGATTCGGTCGTGGTCCTACGGCGAAGTGAAGAAGCCGGAGACCATCAATTACCGGTCGTTTAAGCCGGAAAAAGACGGCCTGTTTTGCGCGAAGATTTTCGGCCCGATCAAGGATTGGGAGTGCAACTGCGGCAAGTACAAGCGCATGAAGCACCGCGGCATCGTCTGTGACAAATGCGGTGTCGAGGTCATTCAGTCCAAAGTCCGCCGAGAGCGCATGGGCCATATCGAGCTCGCGGCGCCGGTCGCGCATATTTGGTTCCTCAAGGGTGTACCGAGCCGGATCGGAACCTTGCTCGACATGAGCCTCAAAGGGCTGGAGCGGATTCTCTATTTCGAGAGCTATGTCTGTGTCGACCCAGGATCGACAGATTTGACGGAGAAGGAGCTGGTCTCGGAGGAAAAGCTTCGCTCGCTCCAATCGGGATATAGCCCCGGCTCCTACAAAGTCGGGATCGGTGCCGATGCCATTCGGGAGTTGCTCCGCAAGATCGACATCAATGCCAAGTGGGATGAGATCAAGGCTAAGGCAAAGACGTCGGCCTCCGCTGCGCTGAAGAAGAAATACGCGAAGCAACTGAAAGTCATCGAGGCCTTCCGCAAGTCCGGAAACATGCCTGAGTGGATGATCATGGATGTAATTCCGGTGCTTCCACCGGAATTGCGACCACTCGTGCCGCTGGACGGTGGACGTTTTGCGACATCGGATCTGAACGATCTGTACCGCCGCGTCATCAATCGGAATAATCGCCTGAAGCGGCTGATCGAGCTGAAGGCGCCAGGAGTGATTATCCGAAACGAAATGCGGATGTTGCAGGAAGCGGTTGATGCTCTTTTCGATAACGGTCGTCGCGGTCGCGCGATTCGTGGACCCAACAAGCGGCCGCTCAAATCGTTGAGCGATATGCTGAAGGGGAAACAGGGGCGCTTTCGCCAAAACCTGCTCGGCAAACGGGTCGATTATTCTGGCCGAACTGTCATCGTTGTGGGACCAGAGCTTCGGCTGCATCAATGCGGGTTGCCCAAGAAGATGGCGCTTGAACTTTTCAAGCCCTTTATCTTCCACAAACTGGAGGAACGAGGAGCGGCGACTACGATCAAGAGTGCCAAACGCTTAGTCGAAAAAGAACGGCCGGAAGTGTGGGACGTGCTTGACGAGGTGATTCGCGAGCATCCTGTGCTGCTGAACCGTGCACCGACGTTGCACCGTCTCGGTATCCAGGCGTTTGATCCCGTGCTGGTTGAAGGCAAGGCCATCCGGCTGCATCCGCTGGTCTGTGCCGCATTCAACGCTGACTTCGACGGTGACCAGATGGCGGTCCACGTTCCGCTGTCGGTCGAAGCGCAGGTCGAGGCGCGCGTGCTGCTGATGTCGATCAATAACATTCTCTCGCCCGCCAACGGCAAACCGATTGCAGTGCCGTCGCAGGACATGGTGCTCGGCTGTTATTGGCTGACCAAAGAGCGTGCAGGATGCAAGGGAGAGGGGAAAGTGTTCGGCTCACCGGAGGAAGTGCGCATTGCGTTTGATTCGCGAGAATTGGAAGTGCATGCGCGGATCAAAGTGCGGATCGAGGGGAATCTCGTTCAGACTACCGTCGGGCGAGTCATCCTGTCGGACGTGCTCCCTCCGGGGTTGCCTTTCGCCAACGCGAATAAGCTCATGACTAAAAAGGAAATGACCAAGCTCATCGACACTGTCTATCGCCAGTGCGGTCACCGTGAGACCGTCACGTTCCTCGATAAGGTCAAGGACACGGGGTTCGAGTATGCCACGCGTGCCGGCATCTCGATTTGCATCGACAACATGCATATTCCGACCAAGAAGCAAGAATTGCTGGGGAAGGCTCAACATGAGGTCACGGAGATCGAACGGCAGTATGCCGAAGGATTGATCACCAACGGCGAACGCTACAACAAGGTGATCGACATCTGGGCTCATGTGACGGAACAGATCGCTAATGAAATGATGAAGGAATTGGGGTCGGGTGGTGATCCGAGCAAGACCGAGTCCTTCAATCCAATCTTCATGATGGCGGATTCCGGTGCTCGAGGAAGCTCCCAGCAGATCCGCCAGTTGGGTGGTATGCGCGGTCTGATGGCGAAGCCGTCCGGTGAAATCATTGAGACTCCGATTACCGCCAACTTCCGTGAAGGATTAACGGTGTTGCAGTACTTCATTTCGACGCACGGTGCCCGTAAGGGGTTGGCCGACACGGCGTTGAAAACTGCCAACTCCGGTTATCTCACGCGTCGTTTGGTGGATATCGCACAGGATGTAATTATCAACGAAATCGATTGCGGCACCACCGATGGCATTATTGTGAGCGCATTGGTCGAGGGGGGCGAAATTATTCAGCCGATCGAAGAGCGGGTGTTGGGACGGTTAGCCGCAGAGGATATTCGTGATCCAGTGACAGGTGAGATCATTGTATCGTTCAATGAGGAGATTGACGAGGACCGGACAAAGGCGATCGTGGAAGCTGCGGTCGATCACGTCAAGATACGTTCGGTGCTGACCTGTCAGTCACGCCGTGGAGTCTGTCGATCATGTTATGGGCGCGATTTGGCCCGCGGACGGTTGGTCGAAAAAGGCGAGCCCGTTGGTGTCATTGCGGCACAGTCTATCGGTGAACCGGGAACACAGCTGACCATGCGGACGTTCCACATCGGCGGAACGGCGAGCAAAGTGGTTGAGCAGACGGTGACCGAAGCAAAGCACGCCGGCACCATCAAGTTTATGAGCTTCGATGCCAAGAAGAATGCCGACTTCAATAACGCCGGGATTGCGGTCCAGAATAAAGAGGGTGAATGGGTCGTCATGAATCGGAACGCCAAGATTGCCATTGTCGATGAGACAGGACGTGAGCGCGAGAAGTACGGAGTCGTCTACGGTGCCAAGATCAAAATTAAAAATGGCGGCCGCGTAGAGGTGGGCCAGAAATTGGTCGAATGGGATCCGTACTCACTGACCATCCTCACTGAAGTTGGCGGAAAGGTGGCGTATGGAGATATCGTCGAAGGTGTCTCCATGAAGGAAGAATTTGATGAAGTCACCGGCCTCTCCCGCAAAGTCATCGTTGAGCATAGTGGCGCGACGTTGCGTCCACGCGTGTCGATCAAGGATGAGGGTGGGAAGACTGCCAAGGTTGCAACGGCGGCAAACGTGGCTCGCTATCTGCTCCCGGTCGGGGCGCATATCTTCGTCGAAAAAGGTGCAGTGGTCACTCCCGGTGATGTGTTGGCCAAGATTCCACGGGAGACGACTAAGACAAAAGATATTACAGGTGGTCTGCCTCGTGTGGCTGAGTTATTCGAGGCCAGAAAGCCGAAGGAGACGGCCGTCATCAGCGAAATCGATGGCGAAGTGTCATACGACGGTTTCGTGAAGGGCATGCGCAAAGTGCTGGTCAATAATAAGATGGGTGATGTGAAAGAATACTTCATACCCAAGGGCAAGCATGTCAATGTTCATGAGGGCGATTGGGTCAGGGCCGGTGAGCCGTTGATGGATGGATCGGCCAATCCGCACGACATCCTCGATGTGCTGGGCCCGAACGAATTGCAAAAGTATCTCGTCGATGAAGTGCAGGATGTCTATCGGCTGCAAGGTGTGACGATCAACGACAAACACATCGAGATCATTGTGCGGCAAATGCTGCGTAAGGTCAGAATCGAAGATCCTGGCGATACGGAATTCTTGCCCGGTAGTCAAGTCAGCAAGATGGTATTTGACGAAGAGAATGAGCGAGTGTTGGCGAAGGGTGGGCAGCCTGGTCTTGGGAAACCGGTACTGCTGGGTATTACTAAGGCAGCATTGACCACTGATAGCTTTATCTCGGCAGCCTCATTCCAGGAGACCACTCGTGTCTTGACGGAAGCAGCGATCAACGGGCGCGTTGATAATCTGTTGGGCCTGAAAGAAAATGTCATCGTCGGTCGCTTGATTCCAGCCGGAACCGGCTTCGAAGAGTATCGGGACACCTTTGTCATTAGTCCCAAGCCTGAGCCCGTGATTGTTGGCCAGGCAGATGTTGCGGCGCTTACGCAAGAAGGCGTAGCGATGGGATCGGAAGAGCCTGCTCGCTCATAATGCAGGCGGTGCCGGAGACGGCTTGACACCGCGACTAATGATCACTACAATCGACCGGCTTTGCCCTTGAAGGGTTGAGTAAAGCGGTCAAATCTGTGCCGAAGATGAGAGCGAAGTACTCATGCCAACGATTAATCAGTTAGTCAGAAAAGGTCGCCAGCTGGCGTACGCGAAGACCAAGAGTCCCGCGCTCAAGTCCTGTCCGCAGAAGCGTGGCGTCTGTCTTCGTGTCTATACCTCAACGCCAAAGAAACCGAACTCGGCGCTGCGTAAAGTTGCACGTGTCCGGTTGACGAACGGGATGGAAGTCACGACGTACATCCCTGGTGTCGGCCACAACCTTCAAGAACATTCCATCGTGCTCGTACGTGGTGGCCGTGTGAAGGACTTGCCGGGTGTGCGCTATCACATCGTCAGAGGTGCCCTTGATGCCGTTGGTGTGGCGGATCGAAAGCAGAGTCGTTCGAAGTATGGAGCGAAGCGTCCCAAGTAGGACGCGTATCACGGTTGGTAACGAGAGGGCGAATGACGCATGCCAAGGACTAGGTTTTTAGACCACCGCGATCCTCTCCCTGATGTGCGATATCGCGATAAGCTCGTCGGGAAGTTTTTGAATATCCTGATGTCGAGTGGAAAGAAGAGTACGGCCGAGCGCATTTGCTACGGCGCCTTCGATGTCATTCAGGAGAAGACCGGCAACGATCCACTTAAAGTATTTCGGGCGGCGCTTGATAACGTGAAGCCGGTCGTTGAGGTGAAGTCCCGTCGAGTGGGCGGTGCCTCTTATCAGGTGCCGGTAGAAATTCGTCCGGCTCGCCGGATGTCGCTGGCGCTCCGATGGTTGGCGGAGTATTCGCGTTCTCGCGGCGGTAAGAGCATGCGAGAAAAGCTCGCGGCTGAGTTGCTGGACGCGTCGAACAATACGGGGGCGGCGGTTAAGAAGCGGGAAGACGTGCATCGGATGGCGGAAGCTAATAAGGCATTCGCGCATTATCGCTGGTAGCGTCGTTCTGTGCTGCAGCTGAGCCGTGCTGCGATCCGCTCACGCGGGTGCGTGTAAGTCGCAGCGATTCACCGGCTCGGGTTGCGGCATAAATATTTTTGGGGGCAGTACGTGGCTCGTCAATCACCATTAGAGCAAACTCGGAACATCGGCATCATGGCCCACATTGATGCCGGTAAGACGACGACCACTGAGCGTATTCTCTACTATACCGGGATCTCACACAAAATGGGTGAGGTTCACGAGGGCGCGGCGACGATGGATTGGATGGAGCAGGAGAGGGAGCGCGGCATTACGATTACGGCAGCTGCGACAACCTGTTTCTGGCGAGACCATCGCATTAATATTATCGATACCCCAGGGCATGTCGATTTTACGATCGAGGTTGAGCGGTCGCTTCGGGTGCTCGACGGGGCTGTGGCGGTGTTTGACTCCGTACAGGGAGTTGAGCCGCAATCTGAAACGGTCTGGCGGCAGGCGGACAAGTATAGTGTGCCGAGGGTCGCCTTCATGAACAAGATGGACCGAATCGGTGCAGATTTTTATGCCAGCGTCCAGACGATGATCGATCGGTTGGGGGCAAACCCTGTTCCGATTCAGATCCCGATCGGCCGAGAGTCTGATTTCAGAGGGTCGATCGATCTCGTGACCATGAAGGCCTATGTGTATGACGATGAGACGCTTGGCGCCAAGTACAAAGTCGACGAAATTCCTGCCGAGCTGCTAGACCGAGCCAAGGAATACCGCGATAAGATGCTGGATGCGGTTGCTGAATTCGACGAACAGGCAATGGAGAAGTATCTTAATGGGCAACCCTTAACGGAAGAAGAAATCCGTCGAGCCATTCGAGCCGGCGTGATATCGATGAAGATGACTCCCATTTTGTGCGGATCGGCGTTCAAGAACAAGGGTGTCCAGCAGCTGTTGGATGGGGTTGTGGATTTTCTTCCGTCCCCGCTTGATGTCGAATCGGTGACTGGGATTGATCCGAGCACCGAACGGGAAGTGAAGCGACGTCCGTCAGATAGTGAGCCGTTTGCGGCGTTAGCCTTCAAGATTATGACAGATCCGTTTGCAGGCCAGCTCACCTTTTTGCGGGTGTATTCGGGCACTCTGAAGACGGGAACGTCCGTCGCGAATGTGACGAAGGGGACAAGAGATCGCGTCGGACGCCTCCTGAAGATGCATGCGAACAAGCGTGAAGACATTGATGTGGCCTATGCGGGTGATATTGTTGCGGCCGTCGGACTAAAAGGGGCAACCACCGGAGACACGCTGGCGGATGAAAAGCAGCCGGTCTTGCTCGAGGTTATGAAGTTTCCTGAGCCGGTCATCGCAATGGCAATTGAGCCAAAAACCAAGCAGGATCAAGAGAAGATGGGATTCGCGCTCCAGAAATTGGCGCAGGAAGATCCATCGTTCCGGGTGAAGACGGATGAAGAGACCGCGCAGACCATCATTGCTGGGATGGGAGAGCTGCATCTGGAAATCATCGTCGATCGCATGCTGCGTGAATTCAAGGTGGAGGCCAATGTCGGAAAGCCGGAGGTGGCCTTTAGGGAAACGATTCGCAAGAAGGCTGAAGCTGAGGCGAAGTACGTTAAGCAGACGGGTGGTCGTGGCCAGTATGGACATGTCATATTGACGGTCGAGCCTGCTGAATCGGGCAAAGGATTGGATTTTATCAATAAGACCGTCGGCGGCTCTATTCCAAGAGAGTTCATCCCGGCAATTGAAAAGGGTGTGAAGGAACGGCTTGATTCTGGCGTGATCGCGGGGTATCCGCTTCGCGATGTTCGGGTCACGGTGATCGACGGGTCGTTTCATGACGTCGACTCCAACGAAATGGCGTTTAAAATTGCCGGTTCGATGGCATTTCTCGATGCCTGTAAGAGGGCCGATCCGGTGTTGCTTGAACCGATCATGAAGGTGGAGGTTGTGGTTCCTCAGGAGTTTATGGGCGATGTGATCGGCAATTTGAATGGTCGTCGTGGCAAGGTCCAGGGAATGAAGTCGCGGGCAGCGGCGCAGGTTATTGATGCGTCGGTGCCACTCAGTGAAATGTTCGGGTATGCTACCGATCTTCGGTCTCGAACGCAGGGCCGTGCCACCTATAGTATGGAGTTTGACCGATATGAACCGGTGCCCCGGCAGATATCAGAGGCCATCATTGCCAAGTATCGGGGTGAGTAGTCGAATTGATTCTTGAGTGAGGACGGAAGGGGGCGGGTATGGCGAAGGCGAAATATGAGCGGCGGAAGCCGCACGTGAATATCGGGACGATCGGGCACGTGGACCACGGCAAGACGACGTTGACGGCGGCGTTGACCAAAGTGTCCGCGGAGAAGGGGCTGGCGAAGTTCATCTCCTATGACGAAGTGGCGAAGGCCAGCGAAAGCCAGGGCCGGCGCGATGCCACGAAGATTCTGACCATTGCCATCAGTCACGTGGAATATGAGACGGCCGCGCGCCACTACGCGCATGTGGACTGCCCGGGCCACGCCGATTACGTCAAGAACATGATCACCGGGGCGGCGCAGATGGACGGGGCGATTCTGGTCGTGAGCGCCGCGGACGGGCCCATGCCCCAGACGCGGGAGCATATCCTCTTGGCCCGGCAGGTCGGGGTGCCCTACATCGTCGTGTTCCTGAACAAGGCCGATAAGATCGACGACAAAGAGCTCTTGGAGCTGGTCGAGTTGGAAGTGCGGGAGCTGTTGACCAAGTATGGGTTTCCCGGGGAGAAGACGCCCATCATTCACGGGTCCGCCTTGAAGGCGATGGAAGGGGACCAGGGGCCGCTGGGGGTGCCGTCGATTCTGAAGCTGCTCGAGGCGGTCGACACGTACATTCCGACGCCGCAACGGCCGATCGATAAACCCTTCCTGATGCCGATCGAAGACGTGTTTACCATCAGCGGGCGGGGAACCGTGGTGACCGGGCGCGTCGAGCGGGGCATCGTCAAGGTGGGCGATGAAATCGAGGTCGTGGGCTTACGGCCGAACCAGGCCACCGTGGTGACCGGCGTCGAGATGTTCCGCAAGGTGCTCGATGAAGGGCAGGCGGGCGACAACGTGGGGGTGCTGCTGCGCGGGACGAAGAAGGAAGAGGTGGAGCGGGGGATGGTGCTGGCGAAGCCGAAGAGCATCACGCCGCACACGAAGTTCAAGGCGGAGATCTACGTGTTGGCCAAAGAAGAAGGCGGGCGGCATACGCCGTTCTTCAATGGCTACCGGCCGCAGTTCTACTTCCGGACGACCGATGTGACGGGAGTGATGACGTTGAATCCGGGGGTGGAGATGGTCATGCCGGGGGACAATGTGAGCGTGACGGGGGAATTGATTAGCCCGATCGCGATGGATCAAGGGGTGCGATTCGCGGTGCGCGAAGGCGGCAAGACCGTCGGCTCCGGCGTCGTTACCGAAATTCTGGCGTAAGACAGCTGGCAAGCTGATACGAAGGCCAGGCGTGCAAGTGGATTCATGAACGTGTCAGCCTGATTACCTGTCAGCCTGCATCGAGGAGATTCAAATGCGAGAGATCATTGATTTGGCATGCACGATCTGCAAGCAGCGGAACTATTCCACCATGAAGAATAAGAAGAACGATCCGGATCGGCTGGAGCGGAATAAGTTCTGCAAGTTCTGCCGGAAACACATTGCCCATAAGGAAGTGAAATAAGTGCTGAGTGCTGGGTTATGAGTACTGAGTCGTGGACAGAATTAAATCACTCAGGACACAGCACTCGTTGCTCAGCACTCAGGACTCGTTACTCAGCACTGAGCAGAGGGGCATGGTGTCAATGGTAGCACATCGGTCTCCAAAACCGAGAGTCTGGGTTCAAATCCTAGTGCCCCTGCCAATCGCTGCGTAGTGAATGGGTCAGGCTCAATATCGGCGGGCGGATTGAGAGTAGGTTGGTACCAGAGTTGGGAGGCGGGTCGAGCTGAGGGGGAGGGGAGCATGTTCAGGAAGTTAACGGATTCTATTCGAGAGTTCTTCAGTGATGTGCGCGGGGAGTTGAAAAAAGTGTCGTTTCCGACTCGGGCCGAAACGGTCGGGTCCACGACGGTAGTCATTGTCTTTTGCATCATCATGTCCCTGTATCTGTCGTTCGTCGACTCGGTTCTCGCATGGGTAGTCAGCAGGATTCTGTGAGTCCGGTATCTGGAAGTGAGAGTCGCCGTATGGCACATATCAACCACATGATCAGAGGGTAGGGCATGGCAAAGAATTGGTACGTCATTCATACCTACGCAGGCTTTGAGGGGCGGGTGAAGACCAGCTTGCTCGAACGGGCCAATCAAATGGGATTGGTTGAAAAGCTGGGGCAAGTACTCGTGCCGACGGAGGATGTGATTGAGATCAAGGATGGTAAGCGCCGAACGTCTCGACGGAAGTTTTTCCCTGGGTATGTGATTGTGGAGTTGGAGTCTCCAGTCATCGATGAAACCTTGCAAATGATCAAGGAGACACCGAAGGTCACGGGATTTGTCGGCGCTGGTGCGCAACCTACACCCTTGTCGACGGACGAGGTCGAGTCGCTATTGAAGCAGGTCGATGCGGGAGCATCCGGGCCACGAGAACAGGTCAAATTCATCAAGACGGATAATGTGCGCATTATTGATGGTCCGTTTCTCGGATTTAATGGTGTGGTGGACGAGGTGGCTCAGGACCATGGCCGGCTTAAAGTCCTGGTCAGCATTTTTGGGCGCTCCACTCCGGTGGAGTTGGGGTTTTTACAAGTGGAACGCATCTAGGAATGTTTAATGGTCAATGTTGAGTGTTGAGTGGAAGAAAAAACGGTCAGGAAATTTCTCATTTAACATTCATCATTCAACATTCAGAGGAGTAGGACATGGCCAAGGAAGTATCGGCACAGATTAAGTTGCAGATTCCAGCTGGGAAAGCGAACCCTGCTCCCCCGGTCGGGCCGTCACTGGGTCAGCACGGCGTCAACATCATGGAATTTTGCAAACAGTTCAACGCAAAAACACAAAAAGAGGGCGATAGCATCATCCCGGTGGTCATTACAGTCTATAAGGACAGATCGTTTACCTTTGTGATGAAAACTCCGCCGGCGTCCGATCTCTTGAAGAAGGCGGCAGGAATCATTAAGGGATCAGGCGTTCCTCAGAAAGACAAGGTTGGGAAGATCACAAAGGTCCAGTTGCGTGAGATCGCGCAAAAGAAAATGACGGATCTCAATGCCGTCGATCTTGCGGGGGCGATCAAGATCATTGAAGGGACGGCGCGCAGTATGGGAGTCGTGGTTCAAGGATGAGGCGTGAGATCGGACAGGACCGCCAGTCGTGCTCGCGAACTGCGCGCCCTGGGCAGGACCTCGGTCGACGCGCGCAGTACTTGGCTGTCCCGTCCGATCAGTATTTGCGATGGTGTAGAGGGGAGAACGGAAATGGGAAAGAAGATGAGAGCGGCAGTAGAAAAGCTTGAGCCTCGGGCCTATGCCTTGCGCGAGGCGGTCGACGTAGTGAAGCGGTCTGCCTACACCAAGTTCGATGAATCCGTCGATCTGGCGCTGCGATTGGGCGTCGATCCGAAGCGTGCGGACCAAATGGTGCGTGGCATGACCTCGCTCCCGCATGGCACGGGGAAGAAGATTCGCGTGTTGGTCTTTGCCAAGGGAGAGAAGGAACAGGAGGCGCGGCAAGCCGGCGCTGATTATGTCGGGTCCGATGACCTGATGGAGAAGATCAAGGGCGGATGGATGGACTTCGATTGCGCCATCTCGACGCCGGATCTCATGGCGGCCGTCGGGAAGCTCGGAAAGGCGCTGGGGCCCCGCGGCCTCATGCCAAATCCGAAGACCGGGACCGTCACCTTTGATGTCGGTAAGGCCGTGTCAGAAATTCGGAAAGGCCGTGTGGAGTACAAAGTTGAAAAAGCCGGGATCGTTCAGGTGCCTGTCGGGAAAGTATCGTTTAAGCCTGAGCAGCTCTATGACAACGCCGCCGCGGTTCTTGAGGCGGTGATCAAGGCAAAGCCTGCCTCGTGCAAAGGACGCTATCTGATGAGCGCAACTCTCTCGAGCACGATGGGGCCTGGCGTGAAGCTCGATGTCATGGCGCTAGCCAAGGAGTGGAGTTAGTCGGGGTGTTGCCGCGTGGATGGGGAAGGGTTCGATTATGAATAAGGACGAAAAAGCGACAGCGGTTGCGGAGTTGACGGAGACATTTGGTCGTGCACGGCTTGCCATTGTCACCGAAAGTGCCGGGCTCTCCGTAAACCAGGTCACGGAACTTCGCAAGCAATTGCGAGGTGCCAAAGCCGAATACAAGGTCGTCAAGAATACGTTGGCTGCCCGTGCTGCTGAGGGCACGATCCTTTCCGGGGTGAAGACGTACCTAAAGGGACCAACGGGGCTGGTGATCGGCTATGACGATCCGGTGCTTCCGGCCAAGATCCTTCGGGATTTTATTCTGGCGGAGAAGCGTGAACAGAAAATTAAGATCACCATCGGTGTGTTGGAGGGCAAGGTGGTGCAGCCGGCTGAGTTGGCGGCTGTTGCGAAGCTACCGAAGAAGGAAGTCCTCATTGCGATGTTGTTGTCGGCCATGCAGGGACCGGTACGTGGCCTGATGTATACGCTCAGTGCGGTCTTGTCGAAATTCGTGAGAGTCATTGCAGCCATTCAGGACAAACGAAAAGGAGAAGGGGACATGTCAACGACAACGGCAAAATTGTCACAGGAAGAGTTGATCAAGGCCATCGAGACGATGAGCGTGCTCGATTTGGCGGAACTCGTGAAGGGGTTAGAGGCCCGATTCGGCGTCACTGCTGCCGCACCGGTCGCCGCCGCCGCTCCTACTGCCGGAGGGGGTGCAGCAGCGGCAGCCGAGGAGAAGACGGCATTCGACGTCGTGCTCGTGTCTGCTCCGGCGGACAAGAAAATCCAAGTCATTAAGATCGTCCGCGAACTCACCAGCCTCGGTTTGAAGGAAGCCAAGGATCTGGTCGAAGGCGCGCCAAAGCCCGTGAAAACTGGTGTCACGAAGGAAGAATGCGACACCATGAAGAAGAAGCTCGAAGAGAGCGGTGCCAAAGTCGAGATCAAGTAGCCTCGATTTGACCAGTCTCTAGTATCTGTTGGTGCCTGCCATGTGCGGGCACCCACAGTCTGACCATTTGTAGTGGAGGACCCACGAATGTCCGAAACGACTCTGCAAGAGTTCATCGAGCGGAAAGACTACTCTCGCATTCATAGTAGCATCGATATTCCTGATCTTATTGAGATCCAGAAGCGCTCCTATGAAGAATTCCTTCAGCGGGAGGTCGAGCCGGAACGTCGCAAAGATCACGGGCTCCAGGCAGCCCTGGCGAGTGTCTTTCCGATTCCTGACTACAACAATACGGCCGTATTGGAGTTTACGAGCTACACGCTCGGCACTCCCAAGTATGATGAGCGGGAATGCCTTGAGCAGGGGATGACCTTTGCCGTTCCGCTGAAACTCCGGGTGCGCCTGGTCGTGTTCGACAAAGAAGACAAGGGCCCCAAGAAAAAAGTGCTCGACGTCCGAGAGCAGGAAGTCTACGTCGGCGAGCTGCCGCTCATGACGGAACGCGGGACCTTCATTGTCAACGGCACGGAGCGTGTGGTGGTGAGCCAGTTGCATCGGTCCCCCGGTGCGTCCTTCACGCACGATAAAGGGCGGACGCACTCCAGCGGCAAGGTGTTGTATTCCGCCAGGATCATTCCCTATCGCGGATCGTGGCTGGATTTCGAGTTTGATGCACGCGACATTCTCTATGTGCGCATTGACCGTCGGCGGAAAATGCCGACGACTATTCTCTTGAAGGCATTTGGGTTTTCGAGCGACGATTTGCTCAAGATGTATTACCCGGTCGAGGAAGTTCGGGTCGTCAAGGGCAAGATGCTGCGAAAGCTCGACCCAGAGATCCATCAGGGTCTGCGCTGCTCGGCTGAAGTGCTTGAAAAGGGCGGCAAGGAGCCGCTGGTACGGGAAGGCGCCAAGCTCACGAAGGGGCTTATCGCGAAGCTCAAGGCGACCGGGGTGAAAGAAATCCCGCTTGCGCCGAGCGAGTTGGTCGGCCGCGCTGTACTGACCGAACTGGTGGATTCAAAGAAGAACAAGATCGCCGAAAGAAATCAGCGGCTTACTACTGAGATTGTCGAGGCGCTGCTGGAGAGTGACATCGAAGAATTCAAGGCGATCTATTTTGATACGGTCACGTCTACGCCGGTGATCCTGGATACGCTGGAGATGGATAAGACTGCCTCGAAAGAGGAGGCAATGGTCGAGATCTATCGTCGTTTACGGCCGGGAGAAACGCCCTCAGTCGACACGGCACGAGCCCTCTTCGACAATCTGTTCTTGAACTCCAAGCGGTACGATCTCTCGCCGGTCGGGCGCCTGAAGTTGAACAAGAAGCTCGGCCTCGATCTGCCGTTGGAACAGCGGACTCTGACGGCGCAGGACATGGTCGAGGTGATCCGCTATCTCGTGAATCTGAAGCTGGGCAAGGGCGAAATCGACGACATCGACCACTTGGGCAATCGTCGTGTCCGTTCGGTCGGCGAGTTGTTGGAGAATCAATTCCGACTCGGGCTGGTCCGGATGGAGCGCAGTATCAAGGAGCGGATGAACCTGCTGGATATGGAAACGGTGTTGCCGCACGATTTGATCAATGCGAAACCCGTCGTCGCCGCAGTGAAAGAGTTCTTCAGCAGCAGCCAGTTGTCTCAGTTCATGGACCAAACGAATCCGCTCGCAGAAATTACGCACAAGCGGCGGCTTTCCGCGCTCGGTCCCGGAGGGTTGACCAGGGAGCGGGCGGGGTTCGAAGTTCGCGACGTCCATCCTTCGCACTATAGCCGTATTTGTCCGATCGAAACGCCGGAGGGCCCGAACATCGGCTTGATCACGTCACTGGCGACTTATGCGCGCATCAATAAGTTCGGGTTTATCGAAGCGCCCTATCGCAAAGTGGTGAAGGGGCGAGTCACCGACGAGATCGAGTTTCTTTCCGCGATCGAAGGGGATAAGTACATCATCGCGCAGGCGAACGCAAAAGTGGATGCTTCTGGTCGGCTGGTATCTGAAACCATCTCGGCGCGAGCTGCCGGAGATTTTGTGACAGCCACCTCAGACAAGATCGAATATATGGACGTGTCGCCGAAGCAGGTGGTGAGCGTGGCCACGGCCTTGGTGCCGTTCCTGGAGCACGACGATGCCAACCGTGCCTTAATGGGATCGAACATGCAGCGTCAGGCAGTGCCGCTGCTCAAGTCGGAGGCTCCGTTAGTCGGCACGGGAATGGAAACCGTGGTCGCGCGTGACTCGGGCTATGTCGTGCAGGCCCGGCGTACCGGCGTCGTGGAAAGCGTGGATGCCACGAGGATCGTCGTGCGTGCCGGTTCGAAAGAAGGTCGGAAAAGGAATGATGCCGGCCTGGATGTGTATGATCTGATCAAGTTCCAGCGATCGAATCAGAGTACGACCATCACACAGACTCCGGTGGTGCGGCTTGGGCAGCCGGTGAAAGTGGGACAGGTCTTGGCTGATGGGCCCGCCATTGATCACGGCGAACTGGCATTAGGTAAGAACATTCTCGTCGCCTTCATGCCCTGGGGGGGATACAACTTTGAAGACGCCATTTTATTGAGTGAAAAACTGGTACGGGAGGATGCGTTCACCTCGATTCACATTGAGGAATTCGAGGTGGAAGCCCGCGATACCAAGTTGGGGAAAGAGGACATTACTCGCGACATCCCGAATGTCGGAGAAGAAGCGCTTCGCGATCTCGACGAGAGCGGGATTATCCGTATCGGGGCCGAGGTGAGGCCTGGAAATATTCTGGTCGGGAAGGTGACGCCGAAAGGCGAAACACAGCTCACGCCGGAAGAAAAACTTCTGCGGGCCATCTTTGGTGAGAAAGCGGGCGATGTAAAAGATACATCGTTAACGGTGCCGCCGGGCGTCGAGGGCATCGTCGTTGATGTGAAGATCTTCTCGCGCAAGGGGCTCGATAAGGACGAACGATCCAAGAGTATCGAAAGCGATGATGCGATGAAGCTCCAGCGTGATCACCACGAGGAGCTTCGTATTATTGACGAAGAGAAAACGAAGAAAATCAGAAAACTGCTGCTGGGGAAGGTGGTCGGTCGTGACTTGATGGATCCTGAAAGCGGCGACGTCATTCTGAAGAAGAAGGGCAAGCTGACCGCAGAGATTCTCAAGCGGTTACCGGATGAGACTGTCCGCTACATCATTCTGAGCGATCCTGACGAGCAGAAAGAGCTGGAGGACGTCGAGCGGCGGGCAAAGGAGCAGATCGAAATCCTACAGACGCTGTACGACGAGAAGGTTGGGCGTCTGAAGCGGGGTGATGAGCTTCCGCCTGGCGTGATCAAGCTGGTCAAGGTCTATGTGTCGATGAAGCGCAAGATTCAGGTCGGCGACAAGATGGCCGGGCGGCATGGAAACAAAGGCGTGGTCTCTCGGGTCTTGCCCGAGGAAGACATGCCGTGTTTGCCGGATGGGACGCCGGTGGAAATTGTGCTGAATCCACTCGGTGTGCCGTCACGTATGAACGTCGGTCAGATTCTAGAAACTCACCTGGGTTGGGCGGCCAGGGCATTAGGGATCAAGGTGGCGAGCCCAGTGTTCGATGGAGCGTCAGAAACAGAGATTAAGGAACTGCTCAAGAAGGCGAACTTGCCGACCAGTGGGCAAACCATGCTGAGGGACGGGCGGACCGGGGAAATGTTCGGCAGTCCCGTCACGGTCGGCTACATGTATGTCTTAAAGCTCCACCACTTGGTCGACGACAAGATTCACGCGCGGTCGATTGGCCCCTATTCGCTCGTCACGCAGCAGCCCCTCGGTGGCAAGGCTCAATTCGGCGGTCAGCGGTTGGGAGAAATGGAAGTGTGGGCATTGCAGGCCTATGGCGCTGCATCCACGCTGCAAGAGTTCTTGACGGTGAAATCGGATGACGTACCGGGCCGATCGCGGATGTACGAAGCGATCGTCAAAGGTGAGCCGTTTCTGGAGCCTGGATTACCGGAGTCGTTTAACGTCTTGGTCAAAGAGCTGCAGAGTTTGGGACTCGACGTCGAACTGGTCAAGTCGCAAGACTAACCCATTTGTCTGCCGGCCGTAGCGGTCGGCATCAGAGGAGGTCACTACCTTGGAAGGCGTCTATACATTGTTTGAGAAGCCGCGCGAT
>Ga0187894_10003865_pt1 | contig 16482 bp, 13 predicted proteins | sample GBC1701081metaG_FD_136650 | JGI IMG/M metagenome (GOLD analysis project Ga0187894, IMG submission 136650) | White microbial mat communities from a lava cave in the Kipuka Kanohina Cave System on the Island of Hawaii, USA - GBC170108-1 metaG ... | reverse complement strand
GTCGCGCCGGCAAGCGCGGCGGCGAGAATTTTCCCCGGGGCCATGTCGGGCGCATTGTAGAGGGCGCCCGTAGCGCTCAGCGTTCTGCCGCCTTGCCTCTGGCGGGCGCGAAGCGTGCGTCGGATTCGTGCATCGAAGCCCGCAGCCGTTCGCCGATCACGCCGTCCAGGCCTTGCAGCTGGGCGCCGATCAGCTTCTCGACTGGCAAGCCGCTGCCATGCAGGGCGTCCTGCGCGCGCGCGAGCAGCGCGCGGCTGGCGCCGAGCTGGCCGCGCTCGGCGGCGATGAGGCCGAGGTAGTAGTCGGCCGCAATCTCCAGCGCGGGATTGAGGGCGCGCGCCCGCAAGAGGCTCGCGCGCGCGGCCGCCAGGTCTCCCGCCGCGGCCTGCGCCAGGCCCAGATAGAAGCGGCCGCGGGCGTTCAGGGAGGCGGTGTTGACGTACGCGGTCAGGTCCTCGATCGCTTCCCGGTGCCGGCCGAGCATGAACGCGGCGATGCCGCGCTCGCCGCGGAAGTAGGCGGCGTGCGGCGCCAGCGTGATCGCAATGCCGGCGGCATCGAAGGCCTCGCGCGGCTCGTTGGCGTGGTTGTAGGCGAGCGCCAGCGCCGCCCACAGGTCGGCGCGGTTGGGCTCGCGCTTGAGGATCGCCTCGTACATCGGGATCGCCTGCTCGTGCTGGCGCAGGACCATGCTGAGGTGCGCGGCGAACTCCAGGCGCTCCTCGCCGCTGAAGTCCTTCGTGACGTCGATGAAGTCGGGCTGCTCCAGGATCCGGGGCGCAGCAGAGGCGGGCGCCTGCGCCGCAGCCGGCGCGGCGAATCCCAGGGCGGCGATGACGGCGAGCGCGGACCTCATTGCATCAGCTCCGCGCCGCCCTTCATGACGTCGATCACGTCGCGGCCGTAGATCGAGCCCGAGCTGGCGCCCTTCAGCACGCCCTCGTTGCGGCCGTCGCCGATGGCGTCGATCTTCTGCGCGTGCCGCTGCTGGCGGCCGGCCTGCTTTTCCTGTTGCTCGTTGACCCATGCGCCGATCTTCTGGACCTTCTTGAACTCCTCGATCCCGCCGGTCAGCCTGTCGACGGACTTGCCGAGTCCGAGGTCGTCGATCTTGTCGGTGATCTGCTCGGTGACCTGCTCCTTCAACTTGTCCAGGCCGGTGCGCTTCATCGCTTCCTCCTTGGCTGCGTCGACGATCTTGTCCTTGATCGCGTTCAGGATCTTTTCCTCGGTGGTTTCGTTGTTGCCCATGAACATGCCCACGACGTAGTCGGCCCAGCCCTTGTCCTCGGCCTCCTTCTTCTTGCGCGCATCGGCCTCGGCCTGCTCCTTCGGCGTGAGCTTGCCCTGGGCACGCGCTTCGCGCCGCGCCTGCTGCTCGGCCAGGCGCTTTTCGTGCTCGATCTGGTCCTGGCGGCGCGCTTCGGCGCGCTTGCGCGCATCCTCCGCCTGGCGCGCGCGCACCCGGTCCTCCATCGCGCGGATCTCGCGCTCGCGCTCGGCGCGCTCCTGGCGCTGGCGCGCTTCGCGCTCTTCGCGAGCGACGCGCGCCTTTTCTTCCGCTTCGCGCTTCACCCGCTCGGCGCGCTCGCGCTCGAGCTGGCGCGCCCGCTCTCTCGCGCGCTCGGCCTCGGCGCGCCGCTCGCGGGCCTGCTCGCGCGCCTGCTCCTCGCGCCGCAGCTGCTCCTCCGACCGGCCGTCGAGGCGCTTGCCGTCGGCATCGCGCTCGCCGGCGCGCTGCTCGTCGCGCTCGGCTTCCTTCTCCCAGTCCTGCGCGTCCTTGTCGCGGCCTTCACGGCGCGCGTCCGCGGCGCGGCGGCGGTTTTCCTCCGCCTGGCGGCGCGCGTCGTCGGCGAGCTTGCGGTATTCGTCCGCCTGCCGGCGGGTACGCTCGGCGTCGCGGCGGTAGCCGTCCGCGTCGCTGTCGTTGTGCGCGGCGAAGTCCTCGAGCCAGGACGTGGTTGCCGGCGCGGACAGCACCTGCTGGGCCGAGCTTGCCAGCGTCGTTGCCAGTGTCGGCCGCACAACCGTGCGGGGCAGGGTATCCGGGGCGCTCTGCGTCGTCAGGCTGGCGAGTTTCGTGAGCCATTCGGGATCCTGCTCGCGCAACCTGAAACTGTCCCACCCAAAACCGAAAATGGTGGTGGGGTTGTTCTCGAAGGGCGTATCACGGGCGAATCCTGCCGAGGGCGAGGTCAGCGCCAGTTGCCCGGCGACGTTGCCGGGCATTCCGCCGGGCAGCGAGCCGCCGGAGACCCCCGGCGGAGGCACGACCAACTGGATGATGCCGTGGCCGCATCCGCCGCTATTGGGATCGGCGAAGCCGTTGAACGTGCCGTGCACGTGGATGCCGGCGCAGTTCGGGATGTGAATGCCGCCGATGCTTCCGCCCAGGCTGGTGCTGAAACCCGATACCGTGAACGGCGGTGTGCCGACGCCGGGACCGGAGATGAAGACGTACGTGCCGGGCGGCGGCGCCTGTCCCCAGGCGCTTGTCGCGAGCGCCGCGCCGAAGGCGGCGGCCAATGCGAGTTGCTTCATGCCGTTCTCCTCAGTAGTCCCAGGCGACGCCGGCGGTGACCGACGATTGCCGGTAGTCGTAGAAGGCGATGTTGGAGCGGTTGCGCAGAGACTGGGTTTGCGCGAACCAGCGGACTTTGTCGAAAAGCGGCCCGGTAAACTGGGCGCTGATCGTGTGCTGCCGGTCGGCGCGAGCAAACGCGCCGCCGCTCAGGCTGTTCGGGTCGCGATAGTTGTCCCGCGACAGGCTGGCGCCGAGCGCGGCCACGATGCGGTTGGGGAAGGTGTAGCGCAGGGTTCCCGAAAAGCCGAGGCTGTCGGAATTGAAGTCGCTCCCGTCGGTACGGTTGCTGGCGACGGTGGCGCCGACCGCGCCGCTCCAGTTGCTGCCGCGCAGCCGGAAGCTGTGCACGAGCGACAGGGCCTGCGTGTCGCCGTCCCGACGGAAGGCAGGGTCCGTGGCCGCGAGGTAATCGTTCTGCGACAAGGACCACGCGAGCTCCGTGACCGCATCCGGGCTGAAGCGGTAGCTTAGCGCGGGCCGCAAGCTGAGCACGTCGCGAAAGCGCGCGCCGCCCAGCGTGGTGAACTCGCCACTCACGCGCAGCGAGAACGCGATGCGCGCATCGAACTGATGGAACAGGTCGGCGTAGACGTAGTGGTCCCGCAGGTTGGCGCCGCCGATGTCTTCGTAGCGGTCGCCGAGGTACGCGTAGCCGAAGGTGAACGCCGTGTCGGATTCCACGTGGCGGGTGTAGGAAGCGCCCGCGCTGAGGCGCCTGAAGAGAGCGCTCTTGCGCGAGATGTCTGCCGGCAGCGGGATGGTGTTGCCCAGGCCGATCACGTTGCTGTTTTGCCCGACGGAAAGCGACAGCGACACGCGCAGCGGCTTGTCGGGCTGCGTGACGGGATCGGGCGGCCCGGCGAGGTCGCGCAGCGCGCGGCCGGCCGGCGCATCGGCGCTCGTCACCGATTCGAGGCGCGTGCGCGCGGCCTGGGTGTTGCCGCGCGATTGCTCGATCTGGGCGAGCAGGAGGTTCGCGGTCGAGGCGAGCCTCGGGTCGCGCTCAAGCGCCTGCTTGAGCAGCGCCTCGGCGCGCTCCGGGCGGCGCAGCGCGAGGTGGCAGCGACCCAGGAATTCGCTCGTCTGGCCGCGGCCCGGCGTGGCCTGCTCGTAGCGCTCGAGCTGCACGATGCACTCTTCCCAGTTCCGGGAGCCCATCGCAGCCCACCCCAGCTCGAATCGCAGCTCGGCGTCGCGGTAGCCCGCGGCCTGGGCCTGGCGCAGCAGCTGTCCGGCGGCGTCGAACCGTCCGGCCCGGTTCTCCGCCGAGCCTTCGAGAAAGAGCGCTTCCGGGCTCTGGCCGTGCGCTGCCACGGTCGACAGGCAGGCGCTTAACAGCAGGATTCTCGAAAGAAAATGCATTGACAGCGGATGCTGGCGGGCCGGGCCGGGTCCGAACATCCCGCGAATGCGGGAGTGGCGCTGCAGCAAAGGTTTGGGGTTTAAGAAATAAGTATGTAAAATCAGTGCGATGCGAGAATTTTCGAGAATCAAGCGGCTGCCGCCGTACGTCTTCAACATCACCAACGAGTTGAAAATGGCGGCGCGCCGGCGCGGCGAGGACATCATCGACCTGTCGATGGGCAACCCCGACGGGCCGACGCCGCAGCACATCGTCGACAAGCTGACCGACGCCTCGCGCAGGGTCGATACCCACGGCTACTCGGTCTCGAAGGGCATTCCGCGCCTGCGCAAGGCGATCTGCGAGTGGTACCGGCGCCGCTACGCGGTCGAGCTCGACATGGACAAGGAGGCGATCGTCACCATCGGCTCCAAGGAGGGCCTGGCGCACCTGATGCTGGCGACGCTGGAGCGCGGCGACACGGTGCTGGTGCCCAATCCCTCGTATCCGATCCACATCTACGGCGCGATCATCGCCGGCGCCGACATCCGCTCGGTGCGCATGACGCCCGGCGTGGATTTCATCGCCGAGCTCGAGCGCGCGATCGGCGAGCTGTTTCCCAAGCCGAAGATGCTGATCCTCGGCTTTCCCTCGAATCCGACTGCGATGTGTGTTGATTACGATTTCTTCGAAAAGATAATATCAATCGCAAAACAGCACGACATTCTGGTGGTGCACGACCTCGCCTACGCCGACATTACCTTCGACGGCTGGAAGGCGCCTTCGATCATGCAGGTGCCGGGCGCGCGCGACGTCGCGGTCGAGTTCTTCACCATGTCGAAGAGCTACAACATGGCGGGCTGGCGCATCGGCTTCATGGTCGGCAACGCCGAGCTGGTGCATGCCCTGGCGCGCATCAAGAGCTACCACGACTACGGCAGCTTCACGCCGATCCAGGTCGCCTCCATCGTCGCGCTCGAGGGGCCCCAGGATTGCGTTTCTTCCATAAGGCAGACCTATCAAAAACGCAGGGACGTGATGGTGAAGGGCCTGCACGACATCGGCTGGATGGTGGAGAACCCGAAGGCCTCGATGTACGTCTGGGCGAAGATCCCGGACTACTACGCGAAGATGGGCTCGATCGAGTTCACCAAGCGGCTGCTGGAGGAGGCGAAGATCGCGGTCTCGCCCGGCATCGGCTTCGGCGACTACGGCGACGACCACGTGCGCATCGCGCTGATCGAGAACGAACATCGCCTGCGGCAGGCGTTGCGCGGCATCCGCGAGATGTTCCGCAAGGACGGATTGCTGAAAGGGGCCGCGTGATTGCGCCGCGACCGGCAACGCTGGAAGCCAACGGCATTCGCCTCGAACCCCTCAGCCAGGACCACAAGGCGGGGCTGGACAAGGCGGCCGCCGACGGCAAGCTCTGGGAGCTGTTCTTCACCTCCGTGCCGGCGCCGGGAGAGACCGAGGCCTACATCAAGACCGCGCTCGACGGCCAGCAGGCGGGCCACATGCTGCCCTGGGCGGTGCGGGACCTGAAGACCGGCGAGATCGTCGGCAGCACCCGCTACCACGACATCATCGCGGTCGCCGACCGGGCCGAGATCGGCTACACCTGGTACGCGAAGCGCTGCCAGCGCAGCCACGTCAACACCACCTGCAAGCTGCTGTTGTTCGAATACGGTTTCGAGAAGCTGAACTGCAAGGTGATCGGCCTGCGCACCGACAACTTCAACTTTCGCTCGCAGCGCGCGATCGAGGCGCTCGGCGTGAAGAAGGACGGCGTGATCCGCCACCACTGGCCGCGGCGCGACGGCAGCATCCGCGACACCGTGATGTACAGCGTGCTGGCGCACGAATGGCCCGACGTGAAGCGGCACCTGCAGTTCCGCCTGAAGAGACACGAGCAATGAAGCCCCGCCTTGGGCCGATCCGCGTCGGCCTGCTGGGGATCGGGACGGTCGGCGGCGGCACTTGGGAGGTGCTGAACCGCAACGCGGACGAGATCCAGCGCCGCGCCGGGCGGGCAATCCGCATCACGCAGGTGGCGGACAAGGACACCAAGAAGGCCGCCGCCATCGTCGGCAAGGGCGCGCGCGTGACCGGCGATGCCTTCGCCCTGGCAAGGGACAAGGGCATCGACATCGTGGTCGAGCTGGTCGGCGGCACCACGGTGGCCAAGGCGCTGGTGCTGGAGGCGATCCGGCGCGGCAAGCACGTGGTCACGGCCAACAAGGCGCTGCTGGCGACGCACGGCAACGAGATCTTCAAGGCGGCGCAGAAAAAGGGCGTGATGGTGGCCTTCGAAGCCTCGGTGGCGGGCGGCGTGCCGATCATCAAGGCGCTGCGCGAGGGCCTCGCCGCCAACCGCATCGAGTGGATGGCCGGCATCATCAACGGCACCTCGAACTTCATCCTGTCCGAGATGCGCGCCAAGGGCCTGCCCTTCGGCTCGGTGCTGAAGGAAGCGCAGAAGAAGGGCTACGCAGAGACCGATCCGACCTTCGACATCGAGGGCGTGGACGCGGCGCACAAGCTCACCATCCTGTCGGCGCTGGCGTTCGGCATCCCGATGCAGCTCGGCCGGGCCTATACCGAGGGCATCTCGCGGCTCACGCAGGAGGACATCCGCTACGCCGAGGAGCTGGGGTACCGGATCAAACTCCTGGGCATCACGAAGAAAACCGCGAAGGGCATCGAGCTGCGCGTGCATCCGACGCTGATCCCGCACCGGCGCCTGATCGCCAACGTCGAGGGCGTGATGAACGCGATCCTGGTCAAGGGCGACGCGGTGGGCCCGACCATGTACTACGGCGCGGGCGCCGGCAGCCTGCCGACCGCGAGCGCCGTGGTCGCGGACCTGGTCGACGTGACGCGGCTGATCACCGCTGACCCGGAGCACCGCGTGCCGCACCTCGCCTTCCAGCCCGACCGGCTGGCGAAGGATCCGATCCTGGCGATCGGCGAGGTCGAGACCTCCTACTACCTGCGCATGCGGGTGCACGACCGGCCCGGCGTGCTCGCCGACGTCACGCGCATCCTCGCCGACTCGCGCATCTCCATCGACGCCATGGTGCAGAAGGAGCCCGGCGAGGGCGAGAAGCGCGTCGACATCGTCATGCTCACCCACCAGGCGATCGAGAAGCACGTGATCTCGGCGATGGCCAGGATCGAGAAGCTGCCCACCGTGCTCGGCAAGGTGACGCGCATCCGCCTGGAAGAGCTGTTGTAGTGCGCTACATCTCCACGCGGGGCGGGGGGCCGGCGCGGCGCTTCACCGAGATCCTGCTCGAGGGCCTGGCGCCCGACGGCGGCCTGTACGTGCCGGAGTCGTTCCCTGAGGTCGACCTCGCCGGCTTGCGCTACAAGGGCTACCCGGACCTCGCCCACGAGGTCCTGTCGCGCTTCATGGACGACGTGCCGGAGCTGCAGCGCCTGGTGGACGACACCTACACTCGCAAGGTCTTCGGCCACCCGGACGTCACGCCGCTCAAGACGCTGGAGCCCGGCCTGCATGTGCTTTGCCTGTCGAACGGCCCGACGCTCGCCTTCAAGGATGTCGCGCTGCAGCTGCTCGGCAATCTGTTCGAAAGCGAACTGGCCAGGCAGCATCGGACGCTGAACATCCTCGGCGCGACCTCCGGCGACACCGGCTCGGCGGCCGAGTACGCCCTGCGCGGCAAGAAGCCGGTGCGCGTCTTCATGCTCTCGCCGCACGGCCGCATGAGCGCGTTCCAGGGCGCGCAGATGTATTCCCTCAAGGACCCGAATATCCACAACGTCGTGGTGAAAGGCAGCTTCGACGACTGCCAGGACCTGGTGAAGCAGGTCAACGCGGACGCCGCGTTCAAGGCGCGCTACCGCCTGGGCGCGGTCAATTCGATCAACTGGGCACGCGTCGCGGCGCAGGTGGTGTACTACTTCAAGGGATATTTCGCCGCCACGCGCAGGGACGGCGAGGAGGTGTCGTTCGCCGTGCCCTCGGGCAACTTCGGCAACATCTATGCGGGCTACGTTGCGCGCCGCATGGGGCTGCCGATCCGGCGCCTGATCCTCGCCACCAACGAGAACGACGTGCTGGACGAGTTCTTCCGCGGCGGCCGCTACCGGCCGCGCAAGGACGTGGCCGCCACCTCCAGCCCGTCGATGGACATCTCCAGGGCCTCGAATTTCGAGCGCTATGTTTTCGACCTTGTGGGCCGGGATGCTGCCGTCCTGCGCCGCCTTTTTTCACAGGATGCATTCGAAATAGAGGCCGAGAAGACCGGCTTCGTGTCCGGCAAGAGCAGCCACGCCGATCGCATCGCCACCATCCGCTCGGTGCACGCGAAATACGGCGTCACCGTGGACCCGCACACCGCCGACGGCATCAAGGTCGGGCTGGAGCATCGCGAGCCCGGGGTGCCGTTGGTGTGCCTGGAAACCGCGCTGCCGGCCAAGTTCGCCGACACCATCCGCGAGGCGCTCGGCCGGGGGCCGGCACGGCCGGCCGGGTTCGAGGACCTGGAGTCGCTGCCGCAGCGCTTCGAGCTGATCGAGCCCGGCGTCGCCGAGGTGAGGCGCATCATCGAGGCCGCTGGACAGGGCTGAGGCGAATCGGCAACATGGGGCCAGAGGAGGAGGGCCTCATGAAAATCCGGCAATCCGTAGTCGGCGCCGCGGTGCTTGCATTCGCCGGTTGCGCCGCCGCGCAGGACGTCAAGCTGCCGGCGACGCTCACGGTCACCGCGTACGACACCGGCTCGTCAGGCTTCAATATCGCGGTCGCCGTCGGCAAGGCCTTCAAGGACAAGCACGGCACCGATGTGCGCGTGCTGCCCGCGGGCAACGACGTGGCGCGCCTGGCGCCCCTGAAGGGGGGCCGTGCCCAGGCTTCGTACATGGGCATCGGCACCTATTTCGCGCAGGAGGGCGTATTCGAGTTCGCGGTCAAGGACTGGGGCCCGCAGCCGCTGCGCCTGATGCTCGCCTCGGCCGACTGCAACGCCATCTCGCTCGGCGTCGCCAAGGACACCGGCGTGAAGGAGATCAAGGACCTGAAGGGCAGGCGCGTGGGCATGGTGGTGGGCTCGCCGGCGCTCAACCAGAACGCCTTCGCGGTGCTGGCGTTCGCCGGCCTCGGCCGCAGCGACGTCAAGCTGGTCGAGTTCTCGAGCTACGGCGCAATGTGGAAGGGCATCCTAAACAACGAGGTGGACGCCGCCATCGCCTCCACCATTTCGGGCCAGGCGAAGGAAGCCGAGGCCTCGCCGCGCGGCCTGGTCTATCCGCCGGTGCCGGCGGCCGACAAGGCGGGCTGGGCGCGGCTGCAGAAGATCGGCCCGTACTACGCGCCGCACAGGGCCACCTGCGGCGTCGGCCTTTCGGCGCAGAACGCGGTGGAACTGCCGAACTATCCGTATCCGATCTTCATGGCGTATGCCTCGCAGCCCGCGGACCTGATCTACGGCCTCACCAAGTCCATGATCGTGAACTACGCGCTCTACAAGGACGGCGCGCCGGGCGCCGCCGGCCTGGAACTGCTGCGCCAGAACCTCGCGTGGGTGGTGCCGTACCACGAGGGCGCGGTGAAGGCGTTCCGCGAATCCGGCGTCTGGAAGCCGGAGCATGAGGCGCACCAGCAGGCGGCGCTGAAGCGCCAGCAGGTGCTGGCCGACGCCTGGGCCGCCTACATGAAGACCAACCCCGCGGAAGGCGACGGCCTGCGCAAGGGCTGGATGGCGGCGCGTGCGGACGCGCTCAAGAAGGCGGGCTTCGAGACGATCTTCGAGTAGGCCGGCTTGTCCGCGCCGGCGCCGGTAGAAGCCGAGGTCACCCGCGTCCGGAGCCTGCAGGGCGCCTGGCGCTGGCTGCTGCTCGCCTGCACCGCGGCGACGATCTTCCTGTGCGTGAATCAGCAGTTCGCGCTGCGCTTCTTCGTCGGCTTCACGCCGCTCAACACCGAGTACTACTACGGCCTGGTGCTGGTGATGCTGCCGTTCGTGTTCCTGATCTTCCCGGGGACCGGGCGCGCGCCGCTGGAGCGCGTGCCCTGGTACGACGCGCTGCTGTTCGCGCTCACCGTCGCGGCCTCCTTCTACCTCATGCTCAACATACGCAAGGCGGCGGAGCTGGGCTGGGAGTTCGGCGGCGCGCCCGAGCGCATCGTCTGGACCGGGTACCTGATTTGGGCGCTCCTCATGGAGGCGCTGCGGCGCACCGGCGGCTGGGGCCTGGTGCTCTCGGTGCTGCCGTTCACGTTCTATCCGGTGGTCGCGGGGCAGGAGTGGCTGGGGCCGCTCAAGGGCACGCAGTCCACCATGGCGCAGGCGAGCGCGTACCACGCGCTTTCCTCCGAGAGCCTGCTCGGCATCCCGCTGCAGGCCTTCGCCGAGGTGGTGATCGGCTTCCTCGTCTTCGGCACCGCGCTGATGATGACCGGGGCGGGGAAATTCTTCATCAACCTCGCCTTTGCGCTGTGCGGCACGTTCCGCGGCGGCGCCGCCAAGGTCGGGATCTTCGCCAGCGCGCTGCTCGGCATGATGTCGGGCAGCGTGGTGTCGAACGTGCTCACCGCCGGCACCATGACCATCCCGACCATGAAGCGCACCGGCTTCGCGGCCTCCTACGCCGGCGCGATCGAAGCCTGCGCCTCCACCGGCGCAGTGCTGGCGCCGCCGGTGATGGGCGCCACCGCCTTCGTCATGGCGCAGTTCCTCAACATCAGCTACGCCGAGGTGGCGCTCGCCGCCACCATTCCCGCGGCGCTCTACTACTACGGCCTGTTCATGCAGGTGGACGCCTACGCGGCGCGCCACGGCCTGAAGGGCATCCCGCGCGCCGAGCTGCCGCGCCTCTGGGACACGCTGAAGGAGGGCTGGTACTACGTTTTCGTCATCGTGCTGCTCATCTACATGATGCTGGTGATGAAGCGCGAGAGCCACGCGCCGTTCTACGCCACACTGCTCCTGCTCGCGCTGAACCAGGCGTTCAACCGCGAGAAATGGGGCTGGGGCACCGTTGCCAGGTTCCTCGAGGCCAACGGGCGCAGCTTCACCGAGCTGGTCGGCATCCTCGCCGGCTGCGGCCTGCTGATCGGCGCGTTCTCGCTCACCGGCGTGATCTCCAGCCTGGCGGGCGACCTGCTGCGCATCGCGGGGGGCAACGCGCTGCTGCTGCTGGCGATGACCGCGGTGACCAGCATGGTGCTGGGACTCGGGCTCACCACCACCGCCTGCTACATCTTCCTCGCCATCCTGGTCGGACCCGCGCTGGAGAAGGCGGGCCTGAACAAGATGGCGGTGCACATGTTCGTGTTCTACTGGGGCATGCTGTCGGCGATCACGCCGCCGGTGGCGATCGCCTCGTTCGCCGCGGCCGGCATTGCCGGCGCCCCGCCGATGAAGACCGGCTGGGAATCCATGCGCGTGGGCTCGATCATCTATTTCATCCCGTTCTTCTTCGTCATGAACCCGGCCTTCGTGCTGCAGGGGCCGCTGCAGGAAACCTTCATCCTCACGCTGTTCGCGGCGCTCGGCATCCTCTTCGTCTGCGGCGGCATCCAGGGCTACCAGGTCTTCGTGGGCGACCTGCGCCGCGCCGGCCGGCTGGAGTGGCCGTTGCGAATCCTCTTCGTCGCGGGCGGCATCGTGCTTGCGGCGCCCGGCGGCGGCATCCTGAAGACCAGCAACCTGGAAATGAACGCCCTGGCCGCCGCGATCCTCGTGCCCGCGGTTATGCTCTGGCTATGGGCATCCAGACGATCGCGGTCCTGACCGGAGGCGGAGACGCCCCGGGCATGAACGCCTGCGTGCGCGCAGTGACGCGCGCGGCGCTGGCCAGCGGCCTACGCGTGCTGGGCATAAAGCGCGCCTATGACGGCATGACGCAGGGCGAATTCTGCGAGCTGGGTCCGCGCGACGTCGGCGGCATCATCCAGCGCGGCGGCACCTTCCTCAGGACCGCGCGCTTTCCGCAGTTCGCCCAGCTCGACACCCAGCGCCGGGCCCTCGTGCAGCTGAAGACGCACGGTGCCGAAGCCCTGGTGGCAATCGGCGGCGACGGCACCATGCGCGGCGCGCTGGCGCTGCACAAGCTGGGTTTCCCGGTGGTCGGCATCCCGGCCTCGATCGACAACGACGTCTACGGCACCGACATTTCCATCGGCGTGGACACCGCGCTGAACACTATCATCGAGGCAATCGACAAGCTGCGCGACACCGCCAGCTCCCACCAGCGCGCTTTCCTGGTCGAGACCATGGGCCGAAACTGCGGCCACCTCGCGCTCATGTCCGGAATCATCAGCGGCGCCGAGATGACGCTGATCCCGGAAGAGGACGTGAGCCCGGAGGAGGTCGCGCAGACCGTGCGCGAGGCCTACGCCCGGGGCAAGACCCACGCTTTCGTTGTTGTGTCCGAGGGCGCGAAGCACCCCGCCATCGCGCTGAAGGAAAAGCTGAATGCGATGAAGCTGGACGTGGACCTGCGCGTGACCGTCCTCGGCCACGTGCAGCGCGGCGGCGCGCCCAGCGCCTGGGACCGCCTCATCGCCGCGCGCTTCGGCGTCAGCGCCGTGGACCGCCTGCTCGCCGGCAAGAGCGGCGTCATGGTCGCGCTGCGCGCGCGGGAGATCGCCGACGTGCCGCTGGAAGAGGCGGGCAGCCGCCAGCGCGCGCCCGACATGGAGTACTACCGGATGGCGCGGATGCTGGCGAAGTAGCGCCAGCCCGGCCTGACTCAGTAGAGCAGCCGTTCCGCGCCGAGCAGGCGCGGGCCGCCGCGCTCGATGCGCGCCCGCAGCCAGCCGAGGCGCGGCCAGCCGTCCACTTCGATCCGTTGCAGGCCGGGCAGCGGCTCATCGTCGCGAAAGCTGTGGGTATCGCCGTGCACCAGCACGACCTTGCCGGGCATCGCGGCGCCCAGGCGGTGCAGCCGTTCGCGCAGCGCGGCGTAGCCGTCGCCCCCTTGGCCGGGTATGACGAAGGGGTTTGCGTGCAGGATGACCGCGAGCCCGCCCATCGTCCGTGCGAGCGCCTCGGCCTCGTCCAGCCAGGCGAAGGCGGCGGCCATGCGCTCGCGCGCCTCTTCCGGGTTGTGCGCGAGGTTGTTGTTGCTGCCTGGCACGTTCAGGCCGACGAAGACGATGCCGCCGTGCTCCCAGCGGACGTGCTCGCAGAACTTGCCGCCTTGCCTTTCCAGCTTGAGCTTTTCAACCGGAACGCAGAACAGTTGCCGCCACTTCGCCAGCCGCTCCAGCGGCTCGAAGCCGCTGCGGTGGCAGTCGGTCCATTCGTTGTCGCCGGGCAGCAGCACGAAGGGGGCCTGCAGGCGCGCGAACTGGCGCTTGCGGTCCTCCAGCCAGGCGTCGTCGCAAGGCCCCTGCCCGGAGGTGATGTCGCCGACGTGGACTGCGAAGGCGAGCGGCTCGGCGTTTATGCGTTCGATCATGCCGTCCAGCAGGTTGGCCTGCGGCTGCGAGTAGGGCACGTCGCCGAACAGCGCGAAGGCAAGCGCGACGAGGAGCTTGGCTTCCGTGTCTAGATCCCGTAGGCCTTGCGCAGCAGCGCGAGCGGGTGCGCCTTCTCGGCGTTGCGGCGCTCCTCGCCCATGCCCTGCATGAGGTGGCGTCCGGCGATCGGGCAGTCGGAGCTGACGTAGTCGGGCTCGGCGGCGGCGAGCTGGCGCACCACCGGCCGGCCGATCTTCATCGAGTTGTCGAAGAACTCCTTCTTCACGCCCCAGGTGCCGTCGTGCCCGGCGCAGCGCTCGACCGTGGTGACCGCGGTGCCGGGCACCATTTCGAGCATCTCGCGCGTCTTCTGGCCGACGTTCTGCACCCGCGAATGGCAGGGGATGTGGTACGAGATCTTGCCCAGGCCGCCCTTGAAGTCCTTCTTCAGCAGGCCGTCCCTGGCGCGCAGCACGAAATACTCGAACGGATCGAACATCGCCTCCCGCACCGCCTTCACCTCCGCGTCGTCCGGGAACATGAGCGGAATCTCCTGCTTGAACATCAGCGTGCAGGAAGGCACCGGCGCGAGGATGGCGTAGCCCTCACGCGCGAGGCGCGCCATCCCCGGGATGTTTTTCCGCTTCAGGGAGTCGACCGCATTCAAATCGCCCAGTTCCAGCTTCGGCATGCCGCAGCAGCCTTCCTGCCGGAGCAGCACATAGGGAATCTCGTTGTGCGCCAGCAGCGCGAGCAGGTCGTGGCCCATGCCCGGCTCGTTGTAGTTCACGTAGCAGGTGGAGAACACCGCCACCTTGCCGGGGGTGCTGTTCCCGCTTCTTACTTCGAAGCTTTTCGATTCAACGGCAGCAGAACGAAACCTCCGGCTCGCGTACTCGGGCAGCTCGCGGTCCCTGTGAACGCCCAGGGCGCCTTCGATGATTTTCCTGGAGAATTTGTTCTTGTTGACGGCATTGACCACCTGGACCACGACCGGGATGGTATTCAGCTTGCCCATCGCGTCGGTGGAAGTGAGCATGCGATCGCGGAAGCTGGTCTCGCCCTTCCTGAACTTCACCGCCTTGGCGCGCAGCATCAGGTGCGGGAAATCCACGTTCCAGGGATGCGGCGGGACATAGGGGCACTTGGTCATGTAGCAGGTGTCGCAGAGGTAGCACTGGTCGACCACCTTGCCGAAGTCGGCCTTGGCGACGCCGTCCACCTCCATGGTGCTGGAGGCGTCCACCAGGTCGAACAGCGTCGGGAACGCGGTGCACAGGTTCACGCAGCGCCGGCAGCCGTGGCAGATGTCGAACACGCGCTCCAGCTCCTTCTCGAGCCGGGCCTGGTCGTAGAAGGCCGCGCTGGTCCAGTCGAGCGGGTGCCGGGTCGGGGCCTCGAGGTTGCCTTCGCGCATGCGCGAAGGTTACGTCCGGCGGCCCGAGGCGGCAAATCGCTTGCGGCAATCGGGGAGATAGAAAGCAGCTATAGTCGGTCCCGCAGCACCGCCCTTCGGCATACCTCTTTTCGGCGCACCATGACCCGCATCCGCACGTCCCACGTCGGCAGCCTGCCCAAGCCCGCCTGGCTTGCGGCCCCCGAGCAACTGCGCGCGCCCTGGCGCCTGGAGGGCGCGGCGCTGCGCGAGGGCCAGGACGACGCGGTCGCCCTGTGGCTCGCCGAGCAGGCGCGGGCCGGCCTCGATATCGTCACCGACGGCGAAGTGCGCCGCCGGCACTACATCTGGGGATTCCTGGAGGCGGTGGCGAAGGTCGATTTCGAGCAGCAGGCCATGCGGCCGATGCGCGGCGGGCGCTACGCCGCGCAGTCGGCCGCGCCGCGCATCATGAGCGCGCTCGAATGGCAGGGGCCGGTGCTCGCCGAGGCGCTCGCCTTCGCCAGGGCACGCAGCGCGCTGCCGGTCAAAGTAACGCTGCCCGGGCCGATGACCACGGCCGACAGCGTGGTCGACACCGCCGGCCGGCGCGACGACGAGGCTTTCGCCATGGCGTTCGCCGAAATTCTCAACCGGGAGGCGCGGGCGCTGGATGCGGCGGGCGCGGACGTGATCCAGATCGACGAGCCCTGCTTCAACGTCTACACCGACGAGGTGGCGCGCTGGGGCGTGGCGGCGCTGGAGCGCGCGTTCGAGGGCGTGCGCGCGAAGCGCGCCGTGCACATCTGCTACGGCTACGGCACCGAGCTGGTGCTCGCCTGGAAGACGAAGAACACCGAGTGGGGACACTACGCGAAGACGCTGCCGCTCCTCGCCGGGAGCTCGATCCAGCAGGTGTCGGTCGAATGCGCCGCCTCGGGGGTGGATCCGGCGGTGCTGGGAGTGCTGAAGGGCAAGGACGTGATGGTGGGCGTAATCGACGTGGGCACCGAGGCGGTCGAGACGCCGGATGCCGTGGCCCGGCGCATCGAGCACGCGCTCGCGCACGTCACCGCGCCCAACCTGATCGCCTGCACCGACTGCGGCATGGTGCCGCGCAGCCGCGCCGCGGCGGCCGGCAAGCTCTGTGCGCTGGTGGAGGGCGCGCGGCTGGTGGAAGGAACTGCTATTCGGCCTTGATGCCGGCGCTCTCGATGAGGGCGGCGTAGACCGCATGCTCGTCGCGCAGGTGGCACGCGCGTGCTGGACCATCGCGGCGACGGTGGCGATCGGCCGCGCCGGGCCGGACGCCCGGATCAAGTAAGATCCGCAGTCTGATCATGCGGATAGCTCTCTTTCTGGCGGTATTCGCCTGCGGCGTCCATGCGCAGGCACCAAAGGAGGCGGCCAAGGAGGCCGCCAAGGCTGCGCCGGCCATGCCGGTCAAGGTGGTCGCGGCCAGGCTGGCGCCCGCGATCGACGAGGCCGGCGCGGTCGGCACGCTGCGCGCCGACGAGTCGGTGACCATCCGGCCCGAGATCGCGGGCCGCGTCGCCGAGATCCGCTTCAACGAAGGACAGGCGATCGCGCGCGGCGCGCTGCTGGTCAGGCTCGACCAGGCGGAGCTCTCGGCAGTGCTGGCGTCGAGCCGCGCGGCGCTGAAATGGGAAGAGCAGAAGCTGGAGCGCTCCGAGGACCTGCACAAGAAGGGCTTCATCAGCATGCAGGGGCTCGATGACCAGAAGACC
>Ga0187894_10003864_pt1 | contig 16488 bp, 12 predicted proteins | sample GBC1701081metaG_FD_136650 | JGI IMG/M metagenome (GOLD analysis project Ga0187894, IMG submission 136650) | White microbial mat communities from a lava cave in the Kipuka Kanohina Cave System on the Island of Hawaii, USA - GBC170108-1 metaG ... | reverse complement strand
GCCGCGCACGCTCTTCGCCAGCGTGACCAAGTCGCCACCCTGCTTCCGGTAGCGCTGCTCGTAGATGCGCATCGTCTCGCGCTGCTGGTCGATGACGCGGAGGGCCTTCTTCAGCTTCTCCGCCACTGCGACGATGTGCTTTCGCCCAAGCTGCAGATCCTCGATCGCCTGCTGAATCTTCTTGTGGACCGCCTTGTCCTTGCGCTCGAAGGCGACCACCTGCTTGCCCGACATCTTGCCACGCGGCTCGGCGTCTTCCTGCGCCTTCTGGCGCTCGCTCACCATCTTGCGGAGCTTTTCGAGCTGCTTGAGGATGGCGCCGTCGCTGTCCTGAGGGGCGCCCTCTTCGGCGGCTTCTCCTTCCTCCTGCTGCTCGTCGTTGTCCTCGTCGAGCACCTCGCGCTCGGAGATCTCACCGGCCTTGATGCGCTCCGTCAGCTCGGCGATGTAGATCAGGGTGTAGGGATGGTTGAGAATCTCGCCGCGGACCTGGAGCTCACCTTCTTCGATCTGCTTGGCGATCTCGACCTCCTGTTCGCGCGTGAGGAGAGGGACCGCGCCCATCTCCTGCAGGTACATGCGAACCGGGTCCGAGGTGTCCTCGGCGAACGACTTCTCCTCCGCCTCCTCTCCCCACTCCTCTTCCTTCTCGGCTTCCTTGTTCAGGGTCGGCTCGGCGATGTTCTCGACCGCGTCGATGTCCATCTCGCCGAGCATCGACATCACGCCCTCGATCTCCTCGGGCGAAGAGACGTCCTGCGCAGCCCCCTCGGAGAGATCGCCGAATCTATTCATGCCGGGTGCGGCCGGAAGCTCCGTCTTGGCTCGCTTCGAGCGCGCCGCGCGCGCGCCGCCCTTGGCCGCCGCCGCGTGGCGATCGGCTCCATTCGCCGGAGACGGCTTCGCAGCCGCCTTGGACGGTCGTGCCTCGCGCTTCTTGCGGGCGGATGTACCTTCAGAGTGGCGCACGCGAACGGGTGCCGTCAGCTTTGCACGCGAGATGGACGGGACGTTCTGTGGAGGGAACGAAACCGCCTGGCGAGTGGCCAATTTATCAAGCCGGAGTTCCGCAAGTGCCCTTGCGTGTTCAAGAGTCGGGGTAGCGCGTATTTAGACAAGGAGAAGTCGCCTAGTCAAGTGGGTTTGGCAGTCCAAAAGGGAAAAATTCGCCTCTCTCACCGCGGCGGACGCCAATTGCCCCCAACAATGGCGTCGTGCTAGGCTCCGCACCCTGTTTGGCTGACGTTACACTCGTCCTCGGGCTTCGCGGACGCCACCGGACGGGGAAGGAGCTGATCATGGCGGGCGGTAAGACCTTCAAGCGCGACCAAAAGCGCCGTAAGGAGATGGCGCGCAAGCTGAAGCAAGAAGAGAAGCAGCGCAAGAAAGTTGAGCGCCGCGAAGCCAAAAAGACGGGCGAAGAAGGCGGTGAAACCGAAGCCGGCGCCGACGAACCTGGTGGTTCAGCCGAGTCCTTCTGAGGCAATCGATCCTCTGAGCCTCTGAAATGGGGAGGTTGGACGGTCAGAACGCCCTGGTGACCGGAGCTTCGAGAGGGATTGGCCGCGGAATTGCTCTAGAGCTCGCCCGTGAGGGCGCCAACGTCGTCGTCAACTTCCGTCGCGACGAAGCGGCGGCCGCGGAGACTGCCGCCGCGGTAGAATCTCTGGGCGGACGGGCGCTCGCGGTTCAGGCAGACGTTTCCCAGTGGGAGGACGTCGCGAGGCTCGTCGACCGCTCCCTCGCCGCCTTCGGGCAGCTCGACATCGTCGTCGCCAACTCTGGCATAGCATCCCGGGTGCAGCCGGTCTGGGACATGGACGTCGAGCACTGGCACAAGGTCGTAGGCGTAAACCTCCACGGCGTCTTCTACACCTGCAAGGCCACCGCAAAGCACCTGGTCGAGCGCAAGAGGGGCTCGATTATCCTGATCTCGTCTATCGGGGCCGATGTCTGCGGCCCCTACGGCGCCCCCTACTATGTCGCCAAAGCCGGCGTGAACGCGCTCACTAAGTCGCTTGCCAAAGAGTGCGCCGGCGCCGGAGTGCGCGTCAATTGCATCGCCCCCGGGCTCATCGCGACCGACATGGGCGACCGCATGATGAAATTCTACGGCGACGCTCTGGTGAGCGGCATTCCGCTCGGCCGCCCCGGTCGGCCGGATGAGATCGGCAAAATGGCCGCGTACCTCGCCTCGGACGACGCCGGTTTCATCACCGGCAAGATCATCCGCATGGACGGCGGCGCTTACATGTAGAGTAAGGACTGAGGCTCCCTTCCATCCTTCTCGGCCTCAGTCCTCAGACCTCAATCCTCAGTCCTGATTTTTCGATGCAGACCGAATTTCATCTCCGCTCGCGCCTGCAGACCGAGATGATCGACATCACGGTTCGCGTTGCGGCGATCGTCGGGGAGTCGGGGGTCGCGGAGGGCGTCTGCTCGATCTACGTGCCACACGCGACTGCTGCGATCGTCATCAACGAGAATGATGATCCGAACCTCTGCAACGACTTCCTCGAAGCGCTCGACAAGCTGATTCCGGCCGGAAGTTGGCGCCACGATCGCGTCGATAACAATGGCGCGGCTCACATCAAGGCGTGCATGCTCGGACCGGGAGAAAGCGTACCGGTGCGAGACCGACGCCTCCTGCTCGGGACATGGCAGGCGATCATGCTGGCCGAACTCGACGGACCGCGAGACCGACGCATCGTCGTCACGGTTCTGCCCTAGGCGCAGGCGGCTAGCGCGGAGCGCCATGATGCTCTAGCGTTAGCTCCGGCTGGGATGTGAACGGCCGTTCGAGGAGATCATGTCGGAGAGAGCCAACCGACTAGCTGGAGAGAGCAGCCCCTACATCCACCAGCACGCCCGCAACCCGGTCGACTGGTACCCGTGGGGCCCAGAAGCCCTCGAGCGTGCACGCCGCGAAGACAAGCCGATTCTCCTCAGCATCGGCTACTCAGCCTGCCACTGGTGTCACGTGATGGAGCGCGAGTCCTTCGAGAACGAGGCCATCGCGCGGCTGATGAACGAGAACTTCATCAACATCAAAGTCGACCGCGAGGAGCGCCCAGACCTCGATCACGTCTATATGAACGCAGTGCAGCTGATGAGCGGGCGCGGCGGTTGGCCGCTCACGATGTTCCTCACGCCCGAGGGTAAGCCCTTCTACGGCGGGACCTACTATCCGCCGGAAGACCGCTACAACATCCCGGGATTCCCGCGGGTGTTGACCGCCATCGCACAGGCATATCGCGAGAAACACGGCGAAGTCGTCGGCACGGTCGACAAGCTACTCGAAGGCTTGCGCAAGATGGACACCTACGAGTCCACCGTCGGCACGCTCGACGGAACGCTCGTCAGCCGCGCCGCGGAGGCACTGTCGCATCACTACGACGCCGACCAGGGCGGGCTCGGCGGCGCGCCCAAGTTTCCGAACGAGTCGGTGTTCGAGCTCTTCCTGCGCCACTGGCAGGGAAAGGGCGATCGGCGCTTCCTCGATATGGTCATTCATACCTTGCGCAAGATGGCGGCGGGCGGCATCTACGATCACCTTGGCGGAGGCTTCCACCGCTACTCGGTCGACGCGCACTGGCTCGTGCCGCACTTCGAGAAGATGCTGTACGACAACGCCCAGCTCGTCTGCCTCTACCTCGACACCTACCGCGCTACCGCCGATCGGTTCTTCGCCGACGTCGCCGAGGACGTTCTCGCCTACGTCCTGCGCGAGATGCGCCATCCCGAGGGAGGTTTCTACTCCACCCAGGACGCCGACAGCGAAGGGGAGGAGGGGCTGTTCTTCCTCTGGACCGAAAGCGAAGTACGGCAGATCCTCGGCGAGGACGCAGACCTCTTCTGCCGCTTCTACGACGTGACCGAGGTCGGCAACTTCGAGCACAGGAACATCCTGCACCGGACCCTCGAGATCGAACAGGTTGCGAAGCTCTTCCGCGTCGAACCCGACGAGGCGCGCGTGCGGCTCGCGGCGGCACGGCAGAAGATCTTCGCCGTGCGCGAGAAGCGGATCAAACCCGGGCTCGACGACAAGGTGCTGACGTCGTGGAACGCGTTGATGATCGGCGCCTTCGCGCAGGCCGCGAGCGTGCTCGGCAAGCGCGAGTATCTCGACGTGGCAGAAAGCGCGGTGCGCTTCGTTTTCGCGCGCCTTTGGAAGGACGACCACCTCCTCTGCACCTACAAAGACGGTCAGGCGAAGCTCAACGCCTACCTCGACGACTACGCCTTTCTCGCCGCCGCGCTTCTCGATGTCTTCGAAGCTTCCCAAGACTCCGCCTACATCGACAAGGCTACACAGTTGGTGCAGGTGCTGCTCGAGCGCTTCTGGGACGCCAAACAGGGCGGTTTCTTCTTCACCAGCTCGGATCACGAGCAGTTGCTGGTGCGTTCCAAGCCCGCTTTCGACGGCTCGATCCCCTCGGGAAACTCGGTCGCCGCGCGCACGCTGCTGCGCTTGCATCACCTCACCGGCGAGCGCGTCTACCTCGAGCGCGCCGAGCAGCTCCTGCGGCTCTTCTACGCCCGCATGCACGAGCAGCCGTTCGGCCTCGCCCACATGCTCGGAGCGCTCGACTTCTTCGTGCGCAAACCGAAGGAGATCGTCGTCGTCGGGGCGCACGAGTCGCCGGAAACGACAGACGTCGTGACACGGATCCAGGGGCGGTACCTGCCGAACCATGTGCTCCGGGTTGCCGATCCTGCTGCCGGCCCTTTGCCCCCCATGCTCGAGGGCAAGGGCCAGGTCGACGGCAAGGTCACCGTCTACGTCTGCGAGCGGATGACCTGTTCTCTGCCCGCGACGAGCTGGGCCGAGATTGAAGGGCTGCTGTAACTCAGCGATCGCAGCGACAGTTGATGCAGTCGAACAGACTGCCGCGCCGCTCCGTGCTGCAGACGGTCTGCGCCTTGGAGGTCGCCTCGCTGGACGACGTCGCGTAGACGTTGCCGTTCCACTGCCGCACCGGCTGCGGCACGAAGGTCAACTGGCTCGGCAGCGGGGCGCCAGGAGACGTGTTGCAGAAGCAGCGAAAGAAGGCGAAGGACTTCGCCGGCAGCCCGACAGCGGTCTGCCCGGAGCCCTGATTCGGCGGAATCAGCTGAGCCGCGGCAGGTGAGGCGACCAGGAGCAGCGCAAGAGCGATCCGGCGGCGCATTTCGCGGCTGTCTTAGCCGATGTGCCCGGCTCGCACCATAGCGAGACCACTCTGCCGCAAGCCGTGTCCGTGCTAGAGGGCAGGGCATGCCCCTGCCCAAACAGGTCACGCCCGTCGAAGTGAAACGTCTCCTCGATGCCGGTCGGGCGCTCGTGCTGCTCGACGTGCGCGAGCCGCAAGAAGTCGCGCTGGTTCGGATCGAGGGTGCCATCCACATTCCCATGGGAGAAGTTCCGGCACGGCTCCACGAGCTCGATCCCGAAGCCGACATCGTCGTCTACTGTCACCACGGCATGCGCAGCGCCAACGTCTGCGGCTTTCTGCAACAGCGCGACTTTCACAACGTCGCCAATCTCACCGGCGGAATCGACGCGTGGGCGGCGAGCGTGGATCCGTCGCTGCCGCGCTACTGAAATCGAGGCCGCATCAGCGCATCATTTCGGGTGTCTGGCGCAAGACGAAGTCCTCCGCGGCGAGAGCAGCGATCGACCGCGGCGCGAGGCGGATGGTGTTGGCTCGTAGCCAGTTGAACCATCCCGAGATGACAGACGGCTGGCGGCCGAGAGCTTCGAAGGCGAGCGCGACGACGTTCCCCGCCGGCTCGCCGACTTCGCGGATCTCGCCGGCGACGTCGCGAAATTCCGATTCGGTCGGGCCCGGCTCGAGGACCAGGACGTCGACGCCCGTTCCGCGCAGCTCCGCCCACAGCGCCTCACCCAGCAACTGATCGAAGGCCTTGCTGGCAGCGTATACCGCGTGCCGCGGCAGAGGCTGGCGGCCGGCGATGGAACCGCTGATGATCATCGCTCCTCGGCCGCGCCGCACCATCGGCGGCAGCAGGCGATTGGCGAGAACTGCCGGCGCGACGCAGTTCACTTCGATCAGATCGCGCACGCGCGCGGCGTCCTGTTTGTCGAAGCGCCCGGCATAGCCGAAGCCGGCATTGTTGATGAAAATGTCGATGCGCTGATCGCCGAGCGCAGCGAGGAGCTGATCGACGCCGCGTGCATCGGCGAGGTCCGCCACTACTACTCGCGTGGCGACCTGATAGTCCTGCTCGAGCTCGGTCGCGAGCGACCGCAGGCGATCCTCGCGACGCGCCGTCAACATGCACGAGACGCCCTCGCGGGCGAGGGCACGCGCAAACTCGGCGCCGATCCCGGCCGAGGCGCCGGTCACCAGCGCCCACTCGCCGTATCGATCGCGTAGCGGCGCAGGACGCCGCCGGAAGAGATCGCGGGCGCGCCACAGCGCGACGGCGATGAGAGCGTACGGGACGAGGACGACCGAGCCGACCAACACGCCACGCCCCGCCGGATAGGCGACGTTCCACATCAGCATCCCGAACGCGACCTGTACCACGTAGAGCGACGCCCACGGCCACATCCAAGCCCGCATCCGCCAGAGGCCGTAGGCGCCGGCGGCGAAGATGGCCCAGTGGATCGGCTCGGTCGCCTTCGCTGCCCAACCGTACAACAGAAAGCCGAACCAGGCTTCCGCGTCGCGCTCGATGGGCTTGAAGAAGAAGTCCCACGGCATGTGGATGAACGTCATGTACGCGCAGAACAGCATCAGCGCGTTCATCCACCACGGCCGCCGGCCGAACTGCTCTCGCCACCACGTTGCCATGAGATCCTCCTCAGGGTTCGTCTTCGGCCGCGGCGCTCGCGAGAAGATGGCGCCGCAGCTCGTCGTCGCGCAACAGCGCCGCGGCCTGCGCCGCCGCCGCGAGCGCCCGCGCCGCGTGCTCCTCGGCCGCCATCCGATCCCCGTCGCGGCGCAGCGCTTCGCCGAGCAGTCGGTGGGCGCGCCAGATGCCGCGGCGGTAGCCGATGCGGCCCGAGATCTCGAGTGCCTGCTGCAGCGAGTCCATCGCAGCGGCGCGGTCCTCCAGGCGCAAAAACGTCGCTGCGCGCAGGGACTGGGCGCGCGCCTCGAGCTTGGGGGAGCGATACTGCCGAGCGCGCGCCAGCTCTTCGTCGGCGGCCGCCATCGCCTTCGACGGTTCGCCGCGCGCCAGCTCGAGCAGCCCCCGCGCATGGCGCAGATGCATGACGTAACGCCAGCGCATCCAGGGGTCCGACGACTGCGCCGCCGCCGCTTCGATCGGCTCGAGATAAGCGAGCGCCCGATCGAGCTGGCCGAGTTGCAGATGGTTCATCGCCAGATTGACGTCGGCGTTGGCGAGAATTTCCGGATCGCCGATCTCACGCGCCAGCGCCGCCGCCTTCTCGTTGTGCCGTCGAGCGCGCTCGACGGCGCCAATCTCGGCGAAGCACCAACCAAGAGTGTTCAACATCCGCGTCTTCCACGCGCGGTCGCCGACGCGGTCGCAGAGGTCGTGTGCCTCGTCGAGCAGCGCGATCGCCCGGGCGTATTCTCCGGTGCAGCACAGCGCCTTGGCGAGGAACCAACTCGACCAGATGAGGATCTCCGGCATTCGCAGCTTGCGGCCGATGGCTATGGCACCCTCGGCGCGCCTGCGCGCGGTCTCGAAGTCGCCGCTCCACTCGGCGATCATCGCCAGGTGGACCGTGGCCAGCCCTTCGACAGCTTCGTTCGGATGGCGAGCGCAGATGGCCAGCGCATCCTGCTGATCGTGTTCGCAGCCGTCGAGGTCGTGGTCGTGCACGCCACGGTAGAAACCGCGTGCGACCAAGGCCAGCGCCTCCCCAGCCTCGATGCGCTGGCTGCGCGAGAAGACGAGCGCGTTGTCGATGTCACGCTTCGCCGCCTGATAGCGATGCCCGTAGAAGGCGCTGTAGGCGCCGAGGCCGAGGAAGAGAGCCCGCTTCTCCGGATCGCGGCTGACGGCGGCGGCCTCTTCGTAGGCGGAGGCCGAGGCGACGTACTCGCTGAGGTAGAAGCAGGCGCGTCCGATGCGCTCGTTCAATCGGCAGCGGGCGTCGCCGGTGTCACGCTCGCCGAGGCGATCGATGATCGCAAGCCCGGCGCGGCAGTGCTCGACGACGGCGCGGTTGGCGTGCGTCTCCGCCGCCTTCTCCGCCGAGCGCTCGTGATAACGAAGAGCCTTCTCCCAATCCTCGCCGCGCCCGTAGTGATGGGCCAGTGTCTCGTAGTGCTCCGGCAGGCGGTCTGCGTACAGCTCCTCGATGACGCTGCCGATGATGCGGTGCAGGCTCTTGCGGCGCTCGAGCACGACGCTCTCGTACGCCACGTCGTGCGTGAGGGCGTGCTTGAACATGTAGGCGAGCTCGGGGTGCAGCGCCTTCTCGTAGATCAACTCGAGGCTGCGCAGCTCCTCGACCTGGCTCTGGATGCGCTCGCCCGCATCGGTGATGCGCGCCAGCAGGCGTAAGGCGAACTCGCGGCCGATCACCGACGCCATCTGGATCGCCCGCCGTGACTCCTCTTCGAGGCGGTCGATGCGCGCGATCAGAACGTCCTGGATGGTGTCCGGTACGCTGATCTCGTCGAGGTCACGCGCGAGTAGAATGCGACCCTCCTCGCGCCGCAGCGCGCCCTCTTCCAGAAGCGAGCGCGACAGCTCCTCGACGAAGAACGGGTTGCCCTCCGCCTTGTTCGCGATCAGCAAACGCAGCGCGCCGGGGATTTCCTCGGAGCCCAATACCGAGCCCGTCATCGCAGCCATGTCGCTGCCGGTGAGAGGCGGCAGTGCAACATTCAGGTGATAGCTGCGATTCGGGAACGGCACCACGTAGCCGGTCCGGTGTGAGAGCAGCAGCAGCACGCGCGCGGTCGGAACGACCTCCGAGAGGAAGCCGACGTATTCCTCCGACGCAGGGTCGATCCAGTGCAGATCCTCGACCACGACGATGAGCGGCTGCATCTCCGCCACGCGTAACGTCAGCGCGCGCATGGCGCGGAACAGCTCGCTGCGGCGGCTCGCGGCGTCGAGCGCGCGCACCGACTCGTCGACGACATCGAAGGAGAGCAGCTGGCGCAGGAAAGGCAGGGTCCAGCGGACTTCGGGCCCGAGCAGCTCGATCTCGCGTTCGAGTTTGATTGCGGCCGAAGCTTCGTCGTCCTGATCGTCGATGCCGAGGTCGCGGCGGAAAGCGTCGAGGAGCGGCAGGAACGGCGTCGTCGTACCGTAGGAGGCGCAGCGTCCCTCGATCCAACGATACGATCCCGCCGCGAGCCGCCGGCGGAACTCCATCAACAAGCGCGACTTGCCGATGCCTGCGTCGCCGGAAACGAAGACGACCTGCCCGCCGCCGTCGCGCGCGCGAGAGAACGCGTCGAGCAACAGGCCGATCTCGCGCTCGCGCCCGAAGAATGCCCCGGCCGAGGCTGCCAGCGTCGAATCGGGCACAGAGAGCTGGCGTGCCACCGTGTGCGCCGTCAGCCGGTCGCGATCCGACCCGCCGAGTTGCAGCGCGCGCGGCCGCAGCTCGAAGAAGCGCTCGACACGACGCGCCACCAGCGGCGAGAGCAGGACCTCGTCGATCCCCGCGTGGCCGAGGAGACGTTCCGCCAACGCGAAGGCATCGCCAACCGGAAACAACCGCGACAACGGCTCGGCCGCGTTGGTATCGATGCGGATGTCGCCGGCGTGAACGGCAATTCGCAAATCGGGATGCAGATCGGCAGCGGCGGCGGCACGCTGGATCGCGACCGCCGCTTGAATCGCCCTCTGCGCTGCCTGCTCCACGGCGCGCGGAACTCCGAAGACAGCGATGAAGCGCGACGACGATCGTTCTGCGAAGACGCCGCCAAAGCCCTCGACCTTCTCCGCGACTACCCGGGCCCAGCGCGTCGCTTCGGTCCAGGGATCGTGCCCGCGGTCCTCTCCCGATTCGGGTATCGCGAGCGAGACTGCCAGCACGACTGCCGGCTTCTGCTCCCAGGTCGGTGTCTCGTCTTCCGGCGTGGTAAGTGATCGGGCCCTCTCCAGGGTGGTGACTCGAGTCGCCGAGGCGATGATGTCGTCGAGCTGCTCGACCTCTGGGCGCTCAATGCCGTGCCGGCGCATCCGGTACCGCAACGCGTTCCTACCGATGCCGAGCAGTCGGGCGGCACGGACGACGTTGCCGCCCGACTTGGTCAAGGCAGCGCGAATGCGCGTTCCTTCCTCTGCGTCCGCATCGCGAGGTTCAGCAACCGGCGGAGGAGTCGGAGCGGGTGGCGCGACCCGCCCCGGCGACCCGCAGAGAGCCGCGAGCGACTCGGCGTCGACCTCTTCCGTCGTCGTCAGCAAGGTGACGCGCTCCATTAGATGCCCCAGCTCGCGCACGTTGCCTGGCCAGTCATACCCGCCCAGCCACGCCCGCGCCCTCTCGTTCAACCGCCGCGGCGTCAGGCCGTGGGCATCGGCGTAAGCGCGCAGGAAGTGCTCGCCGAGGCGGACCACGTCCGCGCCGCGCTCGCGCAAGGGCGGGATATCGAGCAGGAGCACCGCCAGGCGGTGATAGAGGTCGGCGCGAAACTCACCTGTCTCGACCGCGGCCTTCAGGTCTCTCTGCGTGGCGGCGATGAGCTTCACGTCGACATCGCGCGCCACCACCGATCCCAGACGCCGCACGCGCTTCTCCTCGATCGCCTTCAGCACCTTACTCTGCACCGGCCGCGACAGGGAGTCGATCTCGTCGAGAAACAGCGTTCCCGCGGAAGCCGACTCGAACAGGCCCGGCTTCTGTCGCTTGGCATCCGTGAAGGCGCCGGCTTCGAAACCGAAGAGCTCCGCCTCCAACATCGCCTCGGGAATGGCGGCGCAATTCACATCAATGAAGGGGCCGCGCCCGCGCGGCCCACTGTCGTGCATTGCCCGCGCCACCAGACCCTTGCCGGTGCCGGTCTCGCCCCGCAGCAGCACTGTCGGAACGTGCGGGTTGCCGACCCCGTCGCATGCCGCGAGTCGAGCGATCTCAGCGCGTAAGGCTGCGATCCGAGGAGAGTCTCCAAGGATGGCACCAGTCGGATACGCGGCCATCGGCCAGACTCTTAGACCAGTTCTGGTTCAAGGGCCAGGTCTGGTTGTCGGCTGAAACCGCCTGTGTACCCGGATGTTTCGGTCAGCGGCCTGAGTCGACGATGGCATGAGGCGTGCGAGCGATGATCGACAACCTTAGGGAGGAAAGAGCCAATGGATCAGAACAGACTCGAAGACTTCGTGCACAAGGCCATGGGCGACCTGGGCTCGGCGTTGACGGCGTCGCTCGTCGTCATCGGCGATAGGCTCGGGCTCTACAGGGCGATGGCGGGAGCAGGGCCGCTGACGCCGGCAGAACTGGCCCAACGCACCGGGACGGTCGAGCGCTGCGTACGCGAGTGGTTGGCAGCGCAGGCGGCGGCTGGCTATGTCGACTACGATGCTGCCAGCGGCAAGTATACACTGCCCGAGGAGCAGGCTGCTGCCCTGTCGAACGAAGAGAGTCCGGCCTGCGTGCTCGGCGGTTTTCTCGGCATGACGTCGGCAATGAAGGCCGAGTCGAAGGTCGCCGATGCATTCCGCAGCGGCAAGGGTGTCGGCTGGCACGAGCACGATCCCGGGCTGTTCGAGGGAACGGAGCGGTTCTTCCGTCCGGGCTACAACGCCAACCTGGTGAACAGCTGGATTCCCGCGCTCGAGGGCGTGAAGGAGAAGCTCGCGAAGGGCGCGGTCGCCGCCGACATCGGCTGCGGCCACGGCGCCTCGGCGATCATCCTCGCGAAAGCGTATCCGCGCTCGACCTTCGTCGGCTTCGACTACCATGCACCGTCGATCGAGGCCGCGCGCCAGCGCGCGGCGGCGGCCGGCGTCGGCGACCGAGTCCGTTTCGAGGTCGCGTCGGCCAAGACCTACGGGGGCAAGTACGACCTAGTCGCCCACTTCGACTGCCTTCACGATATGGGCGATCCGGTGGGTGCGGCGGCACATGTCCGTGAGACCTTGAAGCCGGGTGGCACCTGGATGTTGGTCGAGCCACGCGCCGGGGACAACGTCGAGGAGAACCTCAATCCGCTCGGCCGCATCTTCTACTCCGTGTCGACTCTGGTCTGCACCCAGGCTTCCCTGGCGCAGGAGGTCGGCGCTGCTCTCGGGGCGCAGGCCGGTGAAGCGCGCCTGCGCGACGTCGTCACCAAGGCCGGCTTTCATCACTTCCGCCGCGCCGCCGAGACCCCCTTCAACTTCGTGTTCGAGGTGCGCGCGTAGCTTCTCGGGGAGCGCGGCAATGCCGCGCTCCCCCCATTTCGCCCGAGCGGGGCGCGTCCGTGCGTCGTCGTTCGGGTATTCGTCTCCCTCGCCCCCAAGGGCTACAATGGAGCGGCGATGACGTTCAGCCAGCCGGAGAAAGCGCTGATCCTCGACGTAGTGCGAGCATCGATCCGCTTCGGCCTCGCGCGCGGCAGCGAGATCAGCGTTTCTCCGGAAGATTATCCGGAGCCGGTGCGCGAGCGCCGCGCCACTTTCGTCACGTTGCGCTACGAGGGAGATCTGCAGGGCTGCGTCGGCACCGTGCGTGCCATCCGCCCACTGATCTGCGACGTCGCCCACAACGCTTTTCACGCGGCGTTCCACGATCAGCGCTTCCCTGCTCTCGTAGCGGAACAACTCGAAGCGCTCGAGGTGCATGTGTCCATTCTCAGTCGGCTCGAGAGGATGCCGGTCGCTTCCGAGCGCGAGCTTTTGCAGCAGTTGCGCCCGGGCGTCGACGGCCTCGTGCTGGAGGAAGGAGACCTGCGCGCCACGTTCCTTCCGGCGATGTGGAGTCAACTCGGCAGCGCCACGGAGTTCGTGCGACTTCTCAAGCAGAAGGCCGGTTTGCCGCGCGACTACTGGTCTCCCGACTTGCAGGCCCTGCGCTACACGACAGACGACATTCCCTGAACGCGAAGCGATCCGGATCCAACTGCGAGCGTGGGCGGCGGATTCAAGGGAGCAGCACGCCGGCGCCCTGGAAGCCGTCGTGCTTGAGTTGAGAGAGCGCCTCGTTGGCGTCTTCCAGCCGGAATGAAGTCGTCTGCGGCCGGACCGGAATCTCGGCCGCCAGCCGCAGCAGTTCGTTGCCGTCGGCGCGCGTGTTGGCGGTGACGCTGCAGAGGTTGCGCTCGCGAAAGAGATAGCGGTCGTAGTCCATCGTCGGAATCGGCGTCATGTAGATGCCAGCCAGGGCCACCGTGCCGCCAGCGTCGAGCGCGTCGAGTGCGGGCAGAACCAGATCGCCGACCGGAGCGAAGACGACCGCCGCATTCAGTGGCGCAGGCGGGCGATCCGCCGCACCGCCAACCCAGACCGCCCCCAGTTCCAACGCCAACTGCTGGTGCCGCTTCTCGCGCGTCATCACGTAGACTTCGCAGCCCTCGTGGCGGGCGACTTGGATCGCGATGTGCGCGGACGCGCCGAAGCCGTAGAGTCCGAGGCGACAACCGGGGCTGATGCGCGCGCGCCGCAGGGCGCGATAGCCGATGATTCCGGCACACAGCAGCGGCGTCGCGCTCGCCGCGCCGAGATTCGTCGGGATCGCGTACGCGAAGTCCTGATGCACCACGGCGAACTCGGCAAAGCCGCCGTCGGCGTGGTAGCCGGTGAAACGAGACGCGAGGCAGAGGTTCTCCTGTCCGCGAGTGCAGTAGCGACAGTGGCCGCAGGTCCAGCGCAGCCACGCGATGCCGACACGCGTCCCCGGCGCAAACCTCGAGGCGCCGCGACCGAGGGCTTCGACCAGACCGACGACCTGGTGGCCGGGAACGACTGCGTCTCGTTGTGGGGGAAGATCGCGCTCGACGACGTGCAGATCGGTGCGGCAGACGCCGCAGGCTTCGACACGAACGAGCAACTCTCCTTCGCCGGGCTCGGGGCGCGGTAGCCCCTCGAGCCGCAGCGGCGCTTCCTCGATCGGGCGCGGCTCGCGCAGAACCATCGCGCGCATGGCCGCAGATGAGATCACGGATGGGGGTCGGGGGCCAGGGTCAGGCTGGCGCTGGCTCGCGGTACCCATCCCGTGCTCTCTAGGCACGCGATGAACCTGTTCGATCTGAGAGCGCACCGCACGACGGCAAGGCGCGAGATCATCGCGGGGGCTACGACGTTCGCGGCGATGTCCTACATCATCGTCGTGCAGCCGACGGTGCTGGCGGCGGCCGGAATGGACTTCGACGCGGTGATGGCGGCGACGTGCCTCGCCAGTTGCGTCGCCACTCTGCTGATGGGATTCCTCGCCAACTATCCGATCGCGTTGGCGCCGGCGATGGGGCACAACTTCTACTTCGTCTACGGCGTCTGCCTGGGTCTGGGCGTGCCCTGGCAGGACGCTCTCGGCGCGAACTTCCTCGCCGGCGTAGTCTTCGTGGTTCTCTCTGCAGTGGGCTTGCGCGAGCGCGTGATTCAGATTCTGCCGGCGTCTTTGAAACACGCGATCGGCGCCGGGATTGGACTCCTCATCGCTTTCGTCGGTCTGCAATGGGGTGGCGTCGTGATCGCCCGACCCGGCACGCTGGTCGGGCTTGGCCACCTCACCGCGGCGCCCGTCGCCATCACCCTCGGCGGCATCCTGCTGCTGTTCGCCCTGCACGCGCGACGCGTACCCGGAGCCGTCCCGCTGACCATGGTGGTGACGGCGCTGGCCTGCGTCGGGACGGGACTGGTCCCATTCGCCGGCATCGCCGGCTGGCCTCCTTCGGTCCGGCCGACCCTGTTTCAGCTCGACATCGCCGGCGCCGTCCGGCCGTCGATGCTCGAAGCCCTGTTTCTCTTCTTCTTCCTCGCCTTGTTCGACACCGTGGGGACGCTGATCGGCGTCGCCGATCGCGCCGGGCTGTTGCGCAACGGAGAGTTGCCGCGGGCGCGGCGCGCTCTCCTCGCTGACTCTCTGGGCATCGTTCAGGGCACACTCTGGGGCACGTCGACCATCACCAGTTACGTCGAGAGCGCCGCCGGTGTCGCCGAAGGCGGCCGCACCGGCCTCGCCAACGTGATCACGGCGATGCTCTTCCTCGCCGCCCTCTTCTTCGCACCGCTGGCGCGCACAATCGCCGGCGGCGTCGATCTCGACGGTGTTCATCTTCAGCCTGTCGTCGCGCCGCCGCTGGTTCTGATCGGTGCCTTCATGATGGCCAGCGCGGCGCAGATCGCCTGGCGCGACCCCGAAGAGGCACTCCCGGCGTTTCTCTGTATCGCGATGATGCCTCTCAGTTTCAGCATCGCCGACGGCATCGGCTTTGGCATTCTGGCCCATTGCGGACTGCGACTGGCCCTCGGCCGCATTCGCGAGATCGATCCGCTCCTCGGCATCGCCGGGCTGCTCTTCGTCCTACGATTCGCCTGGGGAAGCTGATGCGCGCGCTTGGACTGCCGGCGATGATCGGTTATCTTGCGACGCGACTCAGCCGCAGGAGAAGAGATGAGTGACAGTGGCAACGTGACGGAACGCTTGGCCGACTGGGTGGCCGGATTGCAGTTCGAGAGCTTGCCTCGGCGGGTGCTCGACGAGTGCAAGAATCAGGTGCTCAGTGTGATCGCCGCCGTTCACGCCGGCCATTTCACCGAGGCAGGACGCGTCATCTCCAAGCGAGTCAAGGACTGGTCCGGCGGGAAGGAGGCGACGCTCATCCCTTCCGGCGAGCGCACTTCGGTGCAGAACGCCATCTTCGGCAATGCCGCACTCGGCCTCGTGCTCGACTACGACGACTACACCGTCGGCGGTCACACCGGCATATCCTCTGTTCTCACCGCCCTCGCGCTGGCCGAGAAGCATGGAGTGAGCGGCCGCGACTTTCTCGTCGCTCAGGCGTCGGCCAACGAAGTCGCGGGCCGTGTCGGTGCGGCGGCGATGACCGATCCGGCGAACCTACAGCTCGGCTCCTTCGTTCACCTCGTCGGCCCCGCCGTGGTCGGAGCCCGCTTGCTCGCGCTCGACAAGGAACAGACGGCGGCGGCGCTCAGCCTCGCGCTGCTGCAACCCGGTGCGACCTCTTGGTCGGCGTTCCTCTGCGGCGAGGGCAAGGCACTGCTGGCAGCGCAAGCGGCACCGCAGGGCGTCGCCGCGGCCGAAATGGCTGCCGGCGGTCTCCGCGGCCCGAGCGATGTGTTCGGACCCGAGGAAGGCGTGCTCGGCTCGCTCTGCAGCAACCCGATGCCCGGAGCATGGGGCGGTCTCGGCACGGCGTGGCTCACCGATACGATTTCCTTCAAGGTCTACCCGGGTAACGCCCACATCGATGCGATGATCGATTGCCTGCTGCACCTGTCGCGGGCGCACACCATCGACGCCAAGAAGGTGCGCGCGATCCACATCGCCACCGTACCCCAAGCGCTCGAGATCGACGCTCGCAGCGCCCCTCACCTGAACGGTTCCAAGACCTCGCCGCTCCTGCTCAACTACTCGGTTCGCTACAACGCCGCGATCTCGCTCAT